>ULSZ01039652.1_pt1 | contig 14011 bp, 14 predicted proteins | sample 1957151 | NCBI WGS metagenome assembly ULSZ01 (sample SAMEA4835721, study PRJEB28245) | human gut metagenome | biome: gut microbiome; material: fecal sample | place: Denmark | collected 2008
GGCCGATATAGGCTACCCCACGCCGGGCGTGGACTTTTGAGCGTTCACAAAATAGTGGCGCGAACTTAATAGTTCGCGCCATCGCATTAAGCTGGTATTATATCAATAATACCAAGAGAAGAATTTAATCTTGGGGTATCCCTGGCTGCGCTCCCCCCAGCCATCGTCAATGGTTCCATCATCGAATATTGAATTGCCGGCCTGACTTATCCGTACTTGCAGTTTGCTGCTGGGTATAGTGTTTCCGTTTGGAATAACCACTGCTACATGTTTCGGCTCAAGTGCCAAAGTAGGGTATCCGTTGTTTGCTCGAGCCTGCGCTTCCTCGTAAGGCTTATCGGTGTTAATAACTCGCCACTTTTTAAACGTATTAGTGCTAAGCGTGTTAAACAAGTCTTTACACATCGCAGGCGCATTGTCAGATTCTCTTCGAAAGAGTGGAGTGTCGCAGGCTTCCATTGCGTAGTATGCGTAATGATTGCAAAGCGTAACTTTTTCGCCATTGGCGTCTGTGTAATTGGGATAATTATACGGAGTAACATCTTTAGTAACGCGTCTGTGATACTCGTCAGCCGTCAGTTTGGAAGCCTTGTTCATATTTAGAGAATCGGCCGGGAACCAAGCACGGAACTTTATGTAGTCATATCCAGCCAATTCGTACTCAACGAACGCATAGTTATTCTACTTTTCCCCGAGATAATCAACCATCTGCGCCCTGTTAGGAGCGTTTATATCCCGATATGCCGTTCCGGGGCCAAGATATGCGTTTTCGTTTGCAGCTACATACCGCTCGCTATGGCTCGGCACAAGTGTTCTCGGCCTGCCGGAAACCTCAAAGGATACATCATCCTCAGAAATATATCCAAAAACGCGGGGAGTTGTGAGCTTACATAGTAGTAAGAACCTTCTTTCCACCTGACCGTCGCGCTCTTTCCTCTTACTCCGGTAGCAGCAACTGCGTAGTTCGGGCCGGGTTCGCTGTATAGGGTGTTGCTCTCGAGGTTGACAATGATATCACTCATAAAACATCTTCCTTTCAGAATAATCTGTGATGGCCATCACTGACTAATATAGAGAAAGAAAAGACGAATTTGTAAATCTCAAAGAGGTTATGACATGAAGCGTATACTACCGTTAATACTCGCTCTTATCTTTCTGGCTGCATGCGGAGACGCCACTGTGGAGCCGACTACGCCATCACCTGCGACGGCCAATCCAGAAGCGATACATACATCTACGCCGACATCCGCGCCAGACAGTGATGGGTCTTCGGACAACCCATATGGCCTGCCGGACTGGGCTCTGGAAGATCCACAGCTTCCATATCCACAACCAGGCAAAACATATTTTTACACGAGCGAACATCTTGACTTTACTGTCCGCGTACCTGCAGAAGTGGCAAATGCAGTTTCCATGATAGACGGTTACGAAGGATGGGTCGATGAGAGATCGGCTGTGAGCTGTGTATATCTGCCAGGGATACAGGAGGGGGCGTTCGGTGGCTGCCTATATGCGATAATGCGGGTGCCACGCCGGGAACTATTTTCCTCGGAAAATTGGTTCTTTCATGAAATGGTGGACGTCGAAATCCTAGCTATGGGTAGAGACTACGCCTATTTGTATTTACCCAGGATAGGTGGTTCCGACGTGCCCCGGCGTGCAATGCTTGGCGCATACAGGACGCACGAGCTCTTCGGTATAGACTATCTCCGAGAGAATATGCGGGTCAAAAGCCAGGACTGCATTCCAACCGTTGATATGGACTCACTGCTCTCGACAGCTCAACTGCTGAAGACTATGGAAAACAGATCATTAACGCGCGCGGAAGCGGCACAGCTTATATATGACTTCCTGGACGCAGATAACAAGGATGTATGGTACACCATAGAGTATAACGACATATGGATAGGCACTGAGCACGGCAAGGCCATAGCATATCTCGCAAGCTATGGGATGTTCAGCCCGGACACAGAATTCAACCCGGACAAACCTATCACGCGCGCGGAGTTTTTGACCCTACTGCAGCGCGCGCTGCTATATTTGAACATCACTTGGTACGGTTACCCAGTGGAGGCCAACGACATAGACGACACGCACTGGGCATGGAATGTGCTCAACCGCGCGTGGCAGGACGGATGGATAGCGATTGAAAACGGTGACATACGCCCCGACGAACCTATAACCGCCGATGAAATGTCCATTGCTTTAAACGGTGCATATGATTTTTTGACCAGAAAGACATAAAAGCCGTATGTCATGCGCAGAGCGCATGACATACGGGGATGCCAGGTTTAGTTAAGTATACTCCCACCTATAAAACTCAATAGAATCAATTAGAGACGAACTCCACCCATATCTGATAGTAGAATTCTGAAGTAGCTCTGAGCCAGCCTGAGCAATAGCAACATCTAGGATGCTTGCCGGGCTGGAACCATCATTAGGACGAACAACCGAAACGTGGCTTTCCTCAATTGCAATTGTAGGATAACCCTGATTTGCCGAACTTTGTGCTGTTTTATAGTCAAGGGAACCGTTGATTCTACGCCATCGAGCAAAGGAATTTGTATTCAGCGATTGAAGCATTACTCGGCAAGATCCCTCCGGCAGCATTGTGCCGCAAGCATTCATTACATCCCAAGCAAAATTGCTGCAGTGTGAGCCTTCACTGTCAATAGGATAATTTTCAACCGAAAAATTATCAATTTTGTTTATATACCCCTGCTTAGAGAGCCTGGACGGTGGATCCAGTAGATTGCCGCTCGGATACCACGCTCTGCGTTTGGTATAAGTGCTTTTAGACGTGTACTCAACATATACCAAATCAACATCACTGTTGTCATCAGACTTCTTACCAAGATACAATAACTCTTGACCACGAATAATATGGTCCAGCGTGGCCTTAGAGGAAGGGTACATTCTGTTGTATTCATCAGTGTCGCCCAGATATGGAGACAATATGTAATTTACATATCTGGGAAGAGAACGCGGTGTGAAGCTGCTCACAGTTCCTGTGCCAGGAATAAGATGCGCACTGCTTGCTTCAACATAAAGGCAACGTTTGGGACTTGAAAGGTCGACGTAATAATACTGTCCCTCTTTCCACTTTATAGTCCCGTACTCTGAAGTAGCTGTTATTTCAGCGGTATCATAATTGCTGCCAGGTCCATAGCGCAAAGTTACTCCAGAAGAAATATTAACTGTCGCCATAAACATTTTCCTTTCATAATAATCTGTGACGGCCATCACTGACTAATATAGAGAGCGTGAAGTCAAAAGTGTAAACTACAAAAATAACTTTTAAGGAGCTGCTAACATGAAACGCCTTATCCCGCTTACCCTCGCTCTGCTCCTCCTCGCCGCTTGCGGCGCGCCGGGGGCGGAGGTGACGCCTACTCCGGCTCCGCTGTCATTTGACGGAGAGCAGCCGGACTACATACCTCCTATGGATTTCACGCCGGTAAGCGTATGGCAAGCTGAAACTTTCGGCTCAAACGGTCGCGCGCTGCTGTATATGGGAAATGAGACAGACGGCGTCATACCCTTTAAGGTGTTTGCCGTAAATAAATTCTACTTTAGTGGAGGCGATATTCCATATGCCAGAAGCCTGGACTGTCGCTCATTTTCCGGAAGCTTCAGAGCTGACGGCGATTGCTATACCTTTGATGCATCGTTCTATACCGGCGACAGTGAGAGATACCACCGCTACCTCATTGAAGCGGCCTGTATCGACGACATCTCAGGCAGTGCAAATATTAACGGCGACATGCTGACCATGAACTATATATCTGCAACACCGGATGGAGACAGCGTAAGCTTGAAAACGGATTTTGCCACCTCAATGCCAAGCGCAGAATGCAGCTGGGGCGAGAATGACACCTCCCCCAAAAAACTGTACCTGCCAAGCAGCTTTATTAAGCTGCCGGAAGAACAACTGAGTCAGGCAATGTATCAGATGCCCGCCTTTGTGGAGGAGTTGGACTCAGACGGATTCCGCTCGCTGGGCGTCGGAGACAGCATAATAGATATACTTTTTCGTATTCCGCGATACGATGAATACGCCTATTGGGATCAATTGCGCTCTGACGCACTGAGCATATACGGAGCTGGAGCCATGAACTGGTTTTCAACACTAATACTCACAAACGAAGAGGGGAAATTGGAAGTGTACGTGCAGGCTTTTGATATCATCACATATACATTGGATGAAGATTTCAATATTGAGAGTGTAGAGTACTACGAGCAATTCTTTTGACAGCAAAAGTACCTGAGGGAGAAATTAAATCTCCCTCAGGCATTGTGATTCAATTGTTGTCGATAAAGCTTTCACCCTCTATGAAATACTTTTCAGGATTATAATACCGAACATTTTTTCCTAGCCTTGCGCTATAAAGTTCGGTATAATCTGTTCCTCCAGTAAAGCCATCTTTATAGCTTTCCGCACCTTCTCCTGCGTTATCACTAGTAATATGCAAATGTAGATGAACTATTCTTCCTATATCGAGAACTTGTACATTCCCCGTAGATCCCATGGTTCCTATAACCTGGTTCTTGGCTACCCTGTTGCCGACACTAACATTCCTAGAATTAAGATGGCAATAAGAAGAGTAGTATTTTTTCCCCGCAGCTGTTTTATGTTCAATGACAATGCACTTACCATTTCCTCCGTACCGCACACCGCCCTCTATTGTTCCTCCTTCAGTCCTGGTGTTGTCAGTGGATGTTACAACTGTTCCATCAGCAATCGCATATATACTTGTGCCTCGCATAGTGTCGTTGCCGTAAAATGCTTCGCTTTTGTATGCCCTACGTACATCTATAGCCAGGTGTCCACCTTTGTCTCCCCAATGACGTGTTACGCGCCATTTGTCGCCGCTGCTGTCAATCTCGTTTTTGTCGGTATATCTGCCGGGCGTATAAACAGGCGTCGTAGAAAGGCTCATATGAGGAAACCACGCACGGTACTTTTTGACTGAATTAAGCAGGTTATATTCGATGTAGGCCAGCGTGCCAACTTTCTTCCCGAGGTAGTATACTTCCTGACCACGTTCCGGTTGGGAAATAGTCTCATAAGTTGTGCCTTGACCTAGATAAGCGCTGGAGCTAGTATTTACATATCGAATTTCGTCATCTAGAGGGGTAAAGGTGCTAACACTGGTTCCAGAGGGAATAGTTACATATCTATTAGAAACATATCCTTCAACCTTGGGACTGGTCAGACGGACATAGTAATATGCACCTTCCTTCCAAAGAACCTGAGCGCTTTTGCCATAAACACCCGTTACAGCACTGGCATATTTCGTGCCGGGTCCGCAATATAGGGCGTTGTCTCTGAGAGTAACATTAGCCATGTAAATCATTCATCCTTTCAAAAATAATCTGTGATGGCCATCACTGACTAATATAGAGAGCGTGAAGTCAAAATTGTAAACTGCGAAAGTAATTTTAAGGGGTGCCGACATGAAACGAATAATCCCGCTGACCCTCGCCATGCTCCTCCTCGCTGCCTGCGGCGCGTCGGCGGTGGAAATTACTCCGACGCCCGAGGTCACTGCCGCTGTAGAAAAACCGATGGTGGAGCCAACTCCTACGCCAGCCGACGATCGCAAGCCTCAATATATAGAAAACGGCAAAGAAGTCATCGCGTGGCCGCAGGAGAGCGCCTACGAGCTTCGTCTCGACAGCATCGGCATGACCATTAACGTCCCGCAGGAGGCCGCTGCCAAGACTACAATCACCAAAGGATACGACTATTATGACGTTGACTCGTTCGTGACGTTTTATTTCGTGCGCGAGGGCGGATACTATGCCGGCATGTTCAGTGTCGAAGCCCAGCCGAGGAGCTTATTCTTCAGCTCACATCAAGGCAGGAACACGATCCCAACAATTTTCGCCGTGAGCGAGGATTGGATTTATCTCATACCTATTGGAGAAGCCGAAATATTAGAAACTGACCCTGAAATCGAACTTTTCAATAATGTGCGATCCACAATGAGAGACGCCGTGCACAATGCGCGGATTGATGCCCCATCCGTTCTGCCGGAGCCAGACACGGCGGCGCTGTCAGCCAAAGCGGGAGAGCTTGCAACCATAGGCGATGCGACTATAACCCGCGCCGAGGCTGCGCAGATGGCCTTTGACCTGCTCACGGCTGAGAACAAGGACAAAGAATATCCGCTCAATTATACCGATGTCGATGCAAACAGCGAGTATGCGCACGCGGTAGCGTATCTGGACAGCTACGGCCTGCTGACGCGCTTTTCTAGAGACGGCGAGGATCTGGACGGGGAGTTTTTCCGGCCGGACGAGCCTATAACGCGCGCTGAATTTACTATGTTTCTGCACAGGCTGTCATTTCAGCCGTCGCCTATGTGGTTAGGTGACAAACTTGAGACTCTTTCGACCGAACACTGGGGATATAGATATATGGACTACGCGTGGAAAAGCGGCTGGCTTGCACTTGACGAAAGCGGCGACATCCGCCCCGATGAGCCTATAACCGCAGCCGAGGCTGCGCATGCATTGAGCTTAGCGGCAGTTAATGGGTTTCCTGAAGTATAACCGGTATACCCGTAAGATAAATAGAGTGGGGGCACACCCTTCGGTGCGCCCCCACTTGTGCATCAATACAGCCAAGTAAAGAACCGAATTGCGTCGTATGCCGTAGATTCAGTATCCCAGCCCCAGTTTAGCGTTACATTAACCCACACTTTGCTTCCAGCCTGAGTTATTTTTACATCCGCCTTGCTATTAGGCGTAGAGCCATCGTTAGGCCGCACTACTGCAACATGACCCCGATAACCTGAAACATTGGGTGAAATAGCAATAGTTGGGCAGCCAAAGTTAGCCCTGTGCTGCGCTTCCGCAAAGTCTACCATTCTCCATTTACTGAACTGATTTGTTATCAGCTTGTCGTACATTTCCTGACAATTGCCGGGCGTAACCCCGTCAGACTTGGTAGGCAAATTGGCATTACATTCTTTCATTGCATAGAATGCATACCGGTTGCAGAAAGTTTCACTGCCTTCTGGTTCATAGTTATAGGGGGTAACCTTCGTTTCTATGTTTTCAATATAACGTTCGCGTGTAAGCCTGGACTGTGGGGCGATAGCCAGCGACATATGCGGGAACCACGCCCGATATTTTTTGGACGAAACGTCAACCTCATATTCAATGAAAGCGAAGTCGCCTACTTTTTCTTCCAAGTAATATACTGCCTGACCCATCTCCGGGGAGGTACAGCCCCGATATGTCGTTTCGGGTCCAAGATGTGCGCTTCCGTTTGCTGATACGTATCGTTTTAGAAGCTTCGGCATGACGGTCCTCGGCCTGCCGGCAGTCTCAAAGGATATATCATCCTCAGAAACATATCCACGAACGCCAAGGCTTGTGAGACTTACATAGTAGTAAGAGCCCTCTTTCCACTCAACGGTTGCGATTTTGCCGTTTACTCCGGTGATATTAACGGCATAGCTTGTACCAGGGCCGCTGTACAATTTGTCACTTTTAAGTTTAACAGTGATCATAAATAACATCCTTTCAAAATATAAGTCCGTGACGGCCATCACACATAAGAAAGAGGATAAAGATACACGATTGTAAACTTAGATTTTCATAAATTATGATTTACTCCTTTTTTTCTTTATTTTCTGAGTTACATACGTTTCTAACCGCTGTTTTTAAGCTCGTAGGGATAGGGATCCCAAGCTTCGTGCAGTTCTCAACAATGGATATGCCCTCATTTGAAATGTAATACAGAGTTACAGCAGTTTTTAGGGCATCTGTATTTAAAACGTAAGTCCCTATCAGTGCCGATACTGCAACTACGCATAGTACAGAGAATTTTTTAAGTATGCCTTTGGCTCCAATTTGACTTGACAGCGTCTTGTTGCAGAACGCACATATTACTCCTGTAATATAGTCAATTGAGAGAAATCCTACCAAGACCCATGTAAGCCCATCAATATTTGATGTAAGCGCTTCCACGGCCGTTCCAATTGACATAAAGAGCACACGCGCTATGTCTAATATGTTTTTCCCTTCCAATGTACATAGTCACCCTCCTTCCATCATTATGTGAGCGCTCACTTATATGGAGTCAATCGAGGGCAACATGTAAATGCTCGAATTTACAAAAGCTCAATTTCATTACGCAATTTGTTTAAAGCTCTAATCTTCGTCTGATTAACAGATTGACGAGATGTTTTCGTCATTTCTGCAATATCAGATACAGAATATCCAAATTCATAATGTAGTCTTAAAACGTTCTCTTCCGCTTCTGTCAGCAAACCAGATGACCAGTAATCGGTGATTGGCTCATCCTGTATATAAGACATTTTGGATTCTATGGTATATCGCTGCTCATCACTTAGCGTGGACAAAGGTGATGTTCGCAATTTGCATCCATTGCTCACCCTTAGCGAATGATTCCTCACAGACGTAACTATGTAGTTCACTATTATCCCATCATCCTTCTTACAGACATTCTTAATCCCTTTGCCTTGTATCAACTCAATGAAGAAAAGGACTAGGTCGTTGTAAGCATCTTCATAATCAAGAATGCGAGCATACTTCTTGAGGAGGCGGTCAAACCTCCTTAACATCTCTAAAACAGCGTCTTCATCTGGTACCTTTGCCAAAATATCTGACAGCATGGAAATCCCTCATTTCTCAAATGAGAAAGAGAAATCCTTGCGAGTTTTGTAAACCACCTTTTTGTTCAAAAGGTAAAACTCTTAGCTCGTCAGCGCTTAGTAACAATTAAATTTATACAACGTTTTCGGTCAAAATTGTCAATTAATTGCTGAATTACATATTATGGGCCGTAAATGATATACCGCAGACTTAAAATAAAGAGCAAGCAGGGCTAGTGGCCGGCCACTCGCGAAAAAAGCTTGTTGGGGCTGATGCCCCAAACCCCAAAAATACAAAAAGCTCCAGGCCAGTGCCTGGAGCTTTTTGTCGGCGGCGCACCCGCACGGGCGCTTATCTTTCTCCGCGATCCTGATGGGACGCGGCTCGTTTTTCTTCGCCGAGGAACACCTCGACGTTGTGGCGGTGGACGAGCAGCTCGCGGTGCTCGTCGCGGATTGCACGGTATTCGGCGTAGGCCTCGCGCTTCTCTGCAACGAGCTTGTCAAATTCGGCGTTGAGGTCTTTCATCTTCGGCAGCTTCCCTGTGCAGTGCTCGCTGAAGTATCGCTTCGCCGCACGGTGCTGCTCAATGTCGTTCTCATGCTCGTCGTAGAACCTGCGCGAGTAGTGCGACGCTTTGTACTCGTCGAAGGTTTTTCGCGTCTTGGCGTAGGTCACAATTTGTCCGCGCAGCTCGGCGATCTCCTTAATCTGCGTATCAATCGCTTTGATGCGCTCGTTCACCGCGGCAAGCTTTTCACCCGCGGCGTCGGCGCGGGCGTTGAGTTCCTCCCGGTTCTTGATGCCGTGTTCCTGCAAATACAGCAGAGCTTTCGCCATCTGCTTTACGTTGAAAACCTTAGCCCATTGTGTGTAGCCACCGCTTTTCCCGCCAGCAAGTTTGGCTTCAATGTCTATGAGCATACTCACGTCCTCATGATTCCCGCGCGGATTGTGTGCCGCTTTGCCCTCGATGACCGCGCGCAGCTCGGCCTCGGAGTAGCCAGCGCCGAGCGTATGAAGCCGTATTGCTCGCTGCCCATCACGGTAAAACGTTATGTTCTTGCCCACGATCACCTTGTAGCCGTTTTCGCAGATAAGCTGTAGCAGCTCGTCAAACGTTTCTGGCTTTCTGGCGAGCGCATCATCTATGGCAGCGCGCAGCACATCGCGGTGTGAAGGCGGCTTTTTCTCGCCCAGCCACTTGTCATAGGTCGGATGCGTGTAACGCCGCGGAACCTGAATAACAGACAAACCGTGCTCTATGCAAATGAGGTCGGAGAGCCGTCCGAGCGCACGCCCGGAGCCGAGGAAGTCACGGAACTTCGCCGCGCCGTCTAGGGTGGTGGAGTTGAAAATGATGTGGTTATGTATGTGCCGCCTGTCCGTGTGCGTGCAAATGATGTATGCGTGCTTGCCTTTGAGGAAGCGTTCAGCCAGCTTGCGCCCCACGAGGTTTGCCTCCTCCGGCGTAATTTCGCCTGGCTTAAAAGATTGGCGTATGTGGTACGCAATCACGCCCGGAGCCTTGCATCCCGTGCGCTGCGCATATTGCCGTTTTGCGAGTGCGAACTCTGCCGCGACGAGCTGCGGTGTGCATCCGTAGGCATAGATGAGCGAGCCGTTTTCAGTTTTCTCAGGGTTCTTGACGTAGTCTGTGCGCTCGGTGAGTGAGTGTATGACAGATTGACCTTTTGAGCCGCGGATTGGGATAAAGCAAGTCGTGGCCATGATTTTCCTTTCCATTCATTAAGAAATATGTTATTATAAGATAATAGGTTTTCAATTTTTGTAATGGGGGATAAGAATATGCGGGAAAAAACGTCAAAGAGGCCACGAGCATTTAAAGATATTGAAACCGAGCAAGAGCTTGCGGACTATTTAGATAATCCGTATTTCGGGAACCACGTTCCATCTCTGTATCACTACACTAAACTGAGTACAGTGGTCGATATTATCAAATCAGGCTATTGGCACTTAACAACTGCTGAGCAAAAAAATGATTACCTAGAATACGAGAATGGGGACAAGGAAGCGTGGAAGTCTTTGTTCTTTACTTGTTTTATGAGTGAAGATGCTGAAAGCATTGCAATGTGGAGCATGTACGCTCAACCTTGGGATGATGGCGTGAAAATACGGATTGGGCTCAAAGAGGTCCGAGAGTGGATGAAAACAATTAAGAGTGTTGCAATAATAGATGAAAAAACTTGGCAGGCTACGGGCAATTTGCTCCCTGTAAGCCAAGAAAACATTAAACTTTCTGGTGTAGCATATATCAACACTGAAAATGAAAATGAGCAAGTGTTGAAGTTTGGAAATCAGGAGAACAATAGAATTCAATATATACCCAAAAGTGCCACACTCACAGGATACATTAAAGACTCGGCATGGTCTTATGAAAAAGAGTTGCGTCTAAAAGTAAGGGTATATAACGAAGACAATAAAATAAAGCGAATCGGTTTGCCTATTGATAACCTTATAAACAACATGGAGATAAGTGCAGGCCCCATGTTCAAAGGTAATCTTAAAGAAAGACTCTTCAACGAAATCCATAGGCAAGTTAAGCTAAATAAGAGTTATTTTACTGGGAAACTGAATATAAAGAATCCCTGTGATGACTGCAAAGCGAAAAAGCAGACGGAGACAGAACATTAACAGTTTTTACTCAATGACTGCCAGTTTTCGCAGAACCATATCCAGCGCAGCCCACACCTCGCCCAGCCGGCTTTGAATCTCCGCGAGGTCATTCTCGTAGACCCGGCTCGTTGTGTTAACACGTTTTGCAATCTGGTTAACATTTGCGCTGGTGCGCCGCAGGAGGCTCACCAGCGTTTTTATTTCATCCATGTCCAGCAGTACAATACGGCCATCGAGTGCGAGTTTGCGGAGGAAAGCGCTCAGGTTGCCCGTTCCGACCAGCGCCATGCGCGCTTGAATCTGCGCGTACTCCTCCTCGGTCACTCGCGTCATGAGCTTCACACGCCGTTTGCGCTTTTCCGTCAACGCTCCACACCCCTCTCGCGCTTGCGCTCGCTCTCGCGCAGGCGCGTGGCGAAAATGTCCAGCAGGCCGGAGTGGGTGCGGTCGGTAAAGGCTTTTTTCGTCGTGGCGTTTTTCTCAGCCCATTTCATATTCTCCGGGCTGATGCGCTCGTCGTGCGGCCGGTTGGCGATGAGAGAGGCCGTGACGCGAGTGAGCCGCTTTTCGCCAAACTGCTCACGAACCTCGCGTATTGCAACGCTGGTGTTCAGACGCGAGCCGTCGTAGTTGCGCGCAATAGCGTTTTCAATAGCGGTTTTGCAATTCTCGTCGGCCTCAGCCGAAGCCTTGAACTTGTCCAGCTCGCCGCGCTCGTCTGCCTCTTGCGCCGTGCCGTTGTATATGGGTATGGCGCGCTGCTTCTCCATTTCCATGTCGGCGCGCTGGTCAATGAGGACTTTCAAAGTGTAGTTGTAGTCCGACTGATCGATGTGTACACAGTCCTTAAAGACGTCCTCCAACGGGCACGGCGAACGCAGCAAGGTCTCAATCTGCTGCGGCTTGAGGTCTGTGTCAGACAGAACTGCCATTATTTCTTGCTTTGTGTTGTACTCATTTGCATGGTTCAATATTTCCTCCGGCGGCTGCTTGAGAAGCCAGTCACGGTAAGTGTCAAACTCAGTGTTCATCTTCGCTTCAAGCTGTTCGTATTGGTTCATCTACAAGCCTCCCTCATTTGATGTTGTTGTTTTGGTTCGTAAAGCGGTATGGGCTCTTTGAGCTTCGCCAATAGCGACGGTCGCTCGTCCTCGTTTTCCTCGGCAACCGGCTCAGGCGGCGCACTGTTCTCCATATCCAATTCCGCGTTCAGCTCTATGAGCCGCGCGCTCTTTTCAGCGAGCTCGGCCTCCTGCGGGAATGACTTTTCAAGCTCGGCGTGGGCGTTTTCCGTTTGGCGCTCCAAGTCTACAAGCCGAACGCGGTTAGCATCCAGCTTTTTGTCCAATGAAGCAAGCGCGTTCTCTATACGCAGGATATTGCCGAGCGCGTCAGCTCCCAGCTCGACATGGTGCTCAGCCGCGCCTTTGAGCGTGAGGCCGTACTTGCCGAATTGTTCAAGCGAGACTTCCACGTCGAAGCCGCGGAAGCTGCCGACGTGGACATGCCTCGTGTCCTGCACCGTGGGCAAAATATTCAAGAGCGCCTCGCCCGCAGCTATGCGCTCTGTGTAGCGGACGCCGTCGAGCTCGATTCCTACGAAACTGTCCGATGGCGTGGGATGTGCATCTCTGGTCTGTATGTCCGATTCGAGCGCGGCAATCCGCGCCTTCGTGTCTGCAATCTCGCGTGGGAAATACCGTGCCAGGTTGTCCTCCAGCGTGTACTTCTGGCTCTGGAAGCTGGACTTGAGCAGCCGCAGCTTCGAAACTTCGACGTCTAAATTCATCTTCTCTTTTATCCTCGGATCGCCAGCGCATAGCGCCTTTATTTCCGCGAATGAGAGCGTTGTCTCGTCCACGTCCTCACATGAACGTACCGGAGACTTTGAGGTCATAATTTGGCTTATGAACTTCTGCTTATTCTCCAAGGTTTGCCAGAGGTACGAGTCGAAGGAATTTTCTGTAACGTACCTGTAAACGTGAACAGTCTCATTCATATTGCCTTGGCGCTCTATTCTGCCCTTGCGCTGTTCGAGGTCACCGGGACGCCAGGGAGCATCGAGATCGTGGAGAGCTATAAGCCTGTCCTGAACGTTTGTCCCCGCGCCCATCTTAGCGGTACTTCCCATCAGCACGCGCACCTGACCGCTGCGCACCTTTGCAAACAAGGCCTTCTTTTTCTCATCGGTGTTTGCGTCGTGGATAAAGGCTATCTCATTCTCAGGCACTCCGCGCGCTACAAGCTTTTTCTTAATATCCTCGTAGACGCTGAAACCTTTGCCGGGCGTAGAGAGGTCGCAGAAAATGGGCTGAGTCAGCCTCTTGTCCGCTCCGTCCTCCCAAATCTTAAACACGTTGTCCACACAGCGGTTGACCTTTGTCCCCGGCTCGTCTGGCAGCAGCGGGTTAATTACGCGTTGGTCGAGTCCGAGCTTACGGCCGTCGTTGGTGATGGCGAGCATATTGTCCACGCTTGGGTCAACTTGCCGGGAATGGACTTTCGTAGCGCGCTCGGAAAGTTCTTTTACGAGCGCCTTCTGTATCTCCGTTGGCTGCGACACCTCGTTGTGGTACACGACCTCAGGCTTCGGCAAATTCAGCTCATCGGCAGTCTTGATGTCTGCGACCTCCTTGAAGATGCTCATAAGCTCCGGGAGGTTGAAAAACTTTGAAAACCTTGTCCGCGCCCTATAGCCCGTCCCTTCGGGAACGAGTTTGTCAAGATGATTTTTGTAAGTTTT
>ULSZ01039899.1_pt1 | contig 14002 bp, 8 predicted proteins | sample 1957151 | NCBI WGS metagenome assembly ULSZ01 (sample SAMEA4835721, study PRJEB28245) | human gut metagenome | biome: gut microbiome; material: fecal sample | place: Denmark | collected 2008
GGGCTAGGAGCTTTTGGGCCTTCAGCCCGTTCTTGAACCACCTGCGAAACTTCAGTATAAAGTTCTTATACTCCCAGCCAGCTGCCGAGGAAGAAGCCCAAGGCGTAGAGGAGGCCGAAGGCCATCTGTAGCTGCGCCGTCGTCTGGTCGAGTCGCTGAATGCCTCGGTAGGGCAGGTCGTCTTCGGCCAGGATCATCGTCCGTACGTTGCGCAGGGCCAGGGGCAACGTCAGCACGACCGCCAGCAGCGTCCACGGCTGTCCCAGCAGCACCACATAGAGCAGGGCCAGGGCGTAGGGAGCGAAGATCTCGAATGTATAGATGGCCTTGGCGTTCATCAGCGAGACCGAGGTCGTGATGGTCCCCAGTCCGGCCTGAAGATCTGTCTTCACATCGCGGGTGTTGTTGGCATGGAGGATGGCGACTGTGATGAGGCCGATGGGCAGGATCGTCAGCAGCGACTGCGGGTCGTAGGCCCCCACGGCCACGAAGAACGTACCGAGGGCAGGGAGCAGGGCGAAACTCACGAGGATGTTGATGTCGCCCAGGTGGTGAGACTTCATCCAGGGATAGACCAACGCGAGCAGGACGCCCGCCAGTCCGATCCACCATCCCGACCACGACGAGTTGTAGAGCAGAAACACGCCGATGGGCACGGCCAGCGCCACGAGCACCAGACCATAGCGCAGGATCTCTTTTGGCCGGAACGTGCCGTCGTGTATCCACGTCACGCCATTGCTGCAGGCCTTCGTGTCCACGCCCCACGTGAAGTCGAAGTAGTCGCTCACCATGTTGCCGCCCGAGTGGACGATGGAGAGCAGCGGGAGACAGAGCAGGGCGTTGAGCCAGTTGATGTGGGCCGCGCCGTTGTCGCTCTGGCTGTAGAGGTAGGCCCACATGATAAGAATCGGCATCACCGAGGCGGGCAAGGCCCAGGGTCGGGTGGCGATGATCCAGTTTTTCAAAGTTCTTCTTTTTTCCATGTCTTAGTTAAAAGGCGAACCCGTGGGAAGGACAGCCTCCGCCACGGACTTCCATGAATAGTTTGATTTAATATCGATCGTTGATCGCCACGCGCGGCCGAAGGCAGCGTGTGGCAATCTGGTGCAAGTGCAAAGGTAAGAAGAAACTTTGAAATGGGTCAGCGTTTTACCCGATTTTCTCGGCAGAAGTTTTTTGTGTGGGGGAACACCAGGGGCGTCTCGCTCAAACGCCTGAGGCTTCTCGCTAAAACTTCAGAGGCTTTTCCCTCAAACAGAAATGGACGAAAGCCCGCCAAGGCGGCTTCCGTCCATCGTCCTAATATAAATAATTATGTACTCGTTGCCGACGGCTTTAGGCCGTGCGGACTACCAGTTCTTGCTGTCCCAAGGATCGTACTCGTGAACGGCGTCATCTTTATCCGTAATGACTCTGCCCATGTCGTAGGCGCGATTTTCCACTTCCACCTCGCCGGTGTCGTAGAACTTCTTGCCTACAGTCCAAGAATTAACTGCGCAATAGTTGTTCTGCGCCTCCACCCTCACCAAGGATGTTTCGGGCTTGATATATTTGCGTTTCATTTTTCTTAAGTCCTTTTTTTAGTTTGTCTGATAGGATTATCTTACCACATGCTTGCGGCCGTTGACGATGTAGATGCCGCTGGGCAGACCCTCGGTCGTATTGCCGACACGCTGTCCCTGGAGGTTATACACGCCATTGTTCTTGCCGTAGCGGTTGGCAGCCTCGGGGCCTACGATCAGCTCGCCGATAGACGTCAACTCTGCCTCCTGCTTCACGCCGTCGAGATAGAGTGCGGGCGCCTCGTTGTTGTTGGGCTTGTTGGGCTTGAACCAGCAGGAGAAGCCGCGGAGACCGCGCACCTTCGTGTCAGAGTAATAGACGTTGCCATAATCGAAGAAGTAGCTTCCCACCAGGTCGTCGTAGCCTGGAATGATTTCTCCCCTTCTGCTGGAGGGGATCCATTTGCCCGAGGCGTCCTGTGTGGCCTCCGGGTCGAAAGTGCGGACGAAGGTGCCGTAGGCCGTGATGGTTTCATCGTCATTGGAGAGTGTGGAAGTCCAAAGATACTTGCCGTTTTCGTCCTTATTCATATACGAGAGGTCGTTCTTGTTGTCGGTGGTCATCTTGAACGTGACGTTGGGGATCTCGAAGCGCTGACCCTGAATCGTTACCTCGTAATTCTCGCCAGTTCCCGTCGTGGTGATGGTGGCGGTGTAGGGGATACCATTGTTGGCCTCCATCGTCTTGGTCGGGAAGATGATGTACGGCCAATAGGCTTCGAGGGCAGGTGCATTGTCGGCTTTTCCGTCGAGGTTTACGGTCTCAAACTGCAGCTGGGTGTCCGTGAGGGTCTTGAGCTTGGCAAGGCGCACGTTGGCACCAAAGGCAGTACGAACCTGGCTGACCGTGAGATCCACGGGCAGTACGAAGGAGTTCCAGCGGTCCTTGGTGAACGTCTTGGCAAGGCGGAGCATGCGGTTCTTGTAGGTGATGCCATCCTTCAGGTAGTCCAGATCGCCACGGAGCTCGTCGAGGATCAGGTCCTCGCTCTTCACGTTGCTGGCGTAGAGCACGCGGAAGTCATCGAACACCGTCCACTCGTCGGCTTTGGGCGTCTCGCTGGCGTCGTTGGGGTTGCCGATGTAGAGGCCGAAGGCGATGCAAGCACCTTCTTGACCAGCAGCATTAGCATCCTTGATCATCTGATCCGTCACCTGTACAATCACGCTATTGTTGTATTTGTTTGACTCGTAGAACTCCTTACCCGCATAGTCCATGTTCTGCTCTGTTACATGGAGGCGAGACTTCTCGGCCTCGGTCATGTAGCTGACCTGGTTAAGCATGATCGTGCGTCTTGAACGGTCAAACAAGCCCTCGCCTTGGCCATCCTGGCCTGCAACACCTGCGAAGAGGTGGGCATTCGGCGTGTTGGAGTAGCCCTTGCACTCTACGACGTAGGTGCCCGCGTGCTTCACATACACCTTCTGATAGATGTAGCCATGCGTGCCATGTACGTCCATGCAGAAGAACTTACCCATGAATCGACGATAGTCGTTTTTGTTGGTGATGGGTTTGGAATCGGTGTTCGAATAGGGGAAGTTGTATGTATAGGGAGATGACGTTGTAAACTTACCATTGTTATGATCTTCGCCCGTGCCGCGTGACAGGGGAGTGGCCGAAGTCGATTTCGTCGTCCTCGTCTTGACGTTGTACTCCTCCAGACCGATACGGGTGTACGATTCCGGTGCGACGGAAGATGTATATACATACCATTCGTTGATATCCGTTCTTCCACGCTCGAAACCAGGGCACTTCAACTTGAAGGAAAGGTCAAGCGGACCATCCAGATCTTCGCTATTCTCTTGCTGTAAGGTGTAGATGTCCTGCAGGGTGAGGACGCGCCATTTGTAAAAGTCTTCATTCGGAAAATCCTGTGAGAGATTATTCTTTGTATCTGCTCCACAGTTTTTGTCGGCCGTGCCCAGTCCTTGGGGGTAACCGAAGAGATAAAGTCGGCTACTTGTTAATCCTACTGTCCTTGTGCTATAGGTGTAGATCCCGTAGGTGTTCTTTTCGTCGCCCTCTACTTTTTCAAAGAACCAGCCATCGTAACCGTTTGTGTTGTTATCCTCAGAACGGTCGCAGAAAACGCCAGCATCGGTCGAGCTTCCCGAATTCACCCATTTTATCAGGTTGCCCTCCGTGGTAGCGATGTTATGGGTGAAGTTGAGAGAGGGCGTTATGCTTCCATCAGTCGCTTCCGCATACGATCCTTTGCGTGTCCAAAGTGGCATCGGGTAGTCTTTCATAGAGGCATGCGTACCCCAGTAGCCTCCCATGTTGAGAAACTTGCCCGTTCCCACGTTGTAGAGGAAGTACACTTTGGTCGGGTCACCGTAGGAGCAGTCCGCGGTGATTCCCGCCTTGAGCTCCTCAAAGGTCTCTCCTGATAGGTCCTCTACGCCCTTGTAAGTAGCGATTGTGTTTTCGTCGCCCGTTGCGACGGCGTTTTGTGCTGATGCCACAAAGGGTGCAGCGGCAAGGAGTGCCGTGGCGATTCCAACACTCCAGCTGCGCCGCCATAAGCAGCGTTCGCCGTGTTGTGATGTAGTTGTTTTCATCGTTTTAATGTTCTCTCTTTAGATGTTAGTAATGATCACTGTTGTTTTTAGTACCTCCATGCTCAGTTCTAACCCAGTTTGTTCGCCGTCAGATAGGGCGGCAGGTTGATTCTGACTGGAATGCACAATCTATTTGGGTGCAAAATTACTAAACATTGTAAAAATGGGGGGGTAGAGCGTTAAATAAGATTAAAGTTTTGTTTTTAACTTGCTTTCAACCCCCTGTGTGGCAGATATTTACCATTGTGTCAACGCACAGCCGCCTTTTAGCGGGTGTCTTTTGCTGCAGGTTTTGTCCTGGCGAAGCATTGTTGGTGTTGTGCTGCCTTCCGAAAACAAAAACGTTAAACGTTATAACGTTAATGCGTTATCAAAATCAAAAACGTGATAAGGTGACAACGTGACAATGTAACAATGAAAATAGCCTCTCCGTTTTCCTCATGACCGTTATGATGACAGAGCAGCCCACGGGGAAACAGGCAAGTGTCTGTTTTTTCCCGTGGACTGCAAATGTTGAATAAGGCGATCGTTGAATCAGATCAACGCAAGTTGCAACTATAGATTGGGTCTCAACCGCAGAGTGTAAGTATGGTCGCCTGAGGTGGGACACTCATATTTCGGCAGGACCACGTCGCCTTGGCAACTGTTGTTGCCCAGTCCGCGCTGCCAATAGTCGATATGGGCAAACACCTGGAGCTTACGCACGAGGTCGTACCAATGGGTGGGTATTTTCCACAGGTTGCTGCCTTCCTCTATCCACTTCGACTCGTCGTAGTGAGAGAGCGAGAATGATGCTTGGCCGTCAACCCGGACTGTGAGCGTGAGTCCTTCCTCCTTGTTGCTGAGCAGCAGCTCGCGCAGATCCTCATGGTCCCCATAGGTCTGTGGGTGGATTTGCTCCTCCACCATATCATCGACCGTGGTGGTGAAACGTCCGAGGTAGGAACCCGTCTTGCGGTCGGAATAGTTGGAGCGCGGACCACGCGCATAGAACTCCACATTCTCAAAGCCTGAAGCCAGTTGCAGGCCGAGACCCAGACGGCGTGTAGCTCCCGAAGGAGAGAAAGTCGTCCTCATGTCAACCGTGGCATCTGGATAGAACGTGTAGCGGATGGTGTACTGGCAGTTTTTGGCATTGCCCTGCACCGTCATGGTGGCGCAGCCCGAAGCATCGTCTTTCGTCAACGCCTCGATGATTTTGGTCGAGGACGAATTGACACATCCTACATTTGCGGTACCGGTACTCTCTTTGTCGTTGTCGATGTTTCGGCAGCTATTGAAGTCGGGCGCAGCTCCCGAAGCAATCGTGCCATTGGCATTGGTGTGCAGAATCTGCTTGCCCGCATAGGTCCACGCCGTCATCTTGCCGCTGTCGTCGAAAGCCATTCGGAAGTCGTTGCCCTCGGAGTCGGTGCCCGAGACGCTGTTGCCGCTGATCGTCAGGGAACCTCCGTTGGACGTGTGAGCGGTCCAGGCTGGGCGCGCGGTCAGGGCAAACTGCTCATCGGCGATATTGTAGCCAGCCTCCGCCCATGCGCAGTCCTCCTTGATGCGCAGTTCGACATTGACGAGATACTCGCTCGCCTCGTCGGTCACGGTCTTCAGCGGCAGGGCGATGCGTGCCGTGGCTCCAGGCGCGATCGCGTCGAAGTTGCCGACGGTAGCCTCCTCCACCAGCCGTCCATCCTTGAACACGCGGAAGGCGAGGTCGTAGCGGTCGGGAGAAATGGTGGTGAAGACATACTTGTTGGTGAGGGAGACTGAGCGCGAGGTCGCGTCGAAGTCGGAGAACGCCACATACTGATAGACCTTCTTCACCTCGGTGAGCTTGGAAGTCCAGGCGCGGTCGGGCGTGATGAGGCCGTTGTTGAGGAAGTTGCCCTGGAAGCCAACTCCAAACAGCGCGATGTCATTGTAGTCGTAGCCCGAGGTCCAATTGTGAAAACCATTCTTGGTCTTGTCGGCCACGACGCCAGAGCCACTTTCCACGCGGTAGATGGCCTGGTCCACCCAGTCCCAAATGCAGCCGCCAATGATGCCGGTGCTGCTCTCTATGGCCTCCCAGTAGTCCTTCAGGTTGCCTACGGCTTGTCCCATGGCATGGGCGTATTCGCAGATGAAGTAGGGACGATCCTTGACTCCATTCTTATTGCTTGCAACATAGTCCACCGTGGGATACATATTGGAATAGAGGTCCGAAGTGGCAGCATTGCCCCAGTTGCTCGTTCCCTCATAGTGGATGGGGCGGGCGTCGAGGGCCTTCACTGCCGCATAGGCCTTCTCGAAGTTGAGGCCGCTTCCCGACTCGTTGCCCAAAGACCAGAACGTGACGCAGGGGTGGTTGCGGTCGCGCGCCACCATGCGCACGTTGCGGTCCACATACTGAGCGGTCCAGTTTCCGTCTGAGGTGAGTCTCTTGGTTAAGAATCTCCATCCCCATATCCAGTCATAGTGGCACTCCACGTCGGCCTCGTCCATCACATAGAATCCCAGGGCGTCCATCATGGCGTACATCTTCGGCTGGCGCGGATAGTGGGAGGTGCGTACCGTGTTGACATTGGCCTGCTTCATCATCGTCAGGTCCTTCATCATCGTCTCCACGTCGATGGCCCGTCCGTATTCGGGATGCGTGTCCTGGGTGTTGACACCCTTGAAGAAGACACGCTGGCCGTTGACATAGACGACGTGCGGATTTTTCGTCAGCGAGATGGTGCGGAAACCATACTTCGTGTTGAACGCCATCTCTTCCGTGCCGTCGGCAGCACGCTGGCTCACCGTCACATTATATAAATAAGGAGACTCCGCACTCCAAGGATGCAGGCCCTTGAGTCCCGGAAGGCTCACGGTCAGGGTCTGTCTTCCGTTGTTGTCTTGTTTGCTTTGGTATGCAGCCGTGCCAGTAGCTACCACGTTGCCGTCCTTGTCGCTGAGCGTGACGGCAATGGTCTTGTTGGCACCTGCCACGCGGTCGCGGTTGTCGATGGTGAGCGCGACCTGCATCGTGCCGCTAGTAACATCGGCGGCCATGTGGTTGGTGGTGATGACGTGGTCGGCTACAAAGACCTTGGGTGTGGCGACGAGATAGACGTCGCGGTGGATGCCCGAAAGGTGCCACATATCCTGTCCCTCGAGATAGGATCCGTCGCACCAGCGATAGACGCGCACGGAGAGTTGGTGGACGTTGTCTGCCGAGCTGCCCGTCCGGATGCTGCCGTCGGCATGCTTGTCCAGGGCTGCGGTGATATCAAATTCCGCGTCGGTATTGGATCCCTGCGAGTAGCCGACATAGTTGCCATCCACCCAAACGGCAGCGGCACTATAGACGCCATCGAAATGGAGGAAGACGCGCTTGTCGCGCCACGACTCGTCGAGCGTGAACTGGCGGCGGTAGAAGCCCGTGGCATTGTTGTCGTTCTCGTTGGTCTCGCGCTGGCTGGCCACGGCCTTTGGCGGATTGTACTCGAAGGGATAGCCGATGTTGGTATAGACGGGCCTTCCGTAGCCCGCCATCTCCCAGGAGAGCGGCACGCGGATGGGCTTCCATTGGCTGGCGACATAGTAGGGCGACTGTTCGAAGTCCTTGGCGTAGAACTTGCTGGCTGCGGGTCCGCTCGTTGTGCCCTTGACATAGCAGAACTGCCACTCCTCGCCGTTCTCGCTGCTGTTGAGGCTCCTCACCAGCGAGCGTGTCTCGTCCGTGGGCAGCCACGGAGCGTCGTAGTGGGTTGCGTCGGCACGGAGCTGCTCCGTGGAGGGATAGGGCAGGAAGGTGGTATGGGCAGCCTCCTTGCGGTCCTCAAACTTCTGTGGGTTGCTGGTCCAGGCGGCGATGTTGTCTGTCTTGCTCATATCGACATAGTCTATCAGGCGCACGCGCTTGCAGACGGCATGGCTGCGGACTTCCCCCTCGGCGCTACCTATCTGGATGGTGGAAGACCCGGAGGAGAACAAGGCAGAGATAGCCGAGCCGGAAGCCTGTTGCAGCACGCCGTTGACATAGAAGCCATCCTTGGTCAGATGGATGGTGAGGATCTTCGTGTCGTCATCAAGCTCCACGTCCAACTCGGTCTGCGTATTGAATCTCTGGTTGACCCAGCTTCCGCGGAGTCGCTCGTAGAATTTTTGTCCCCTGCTGGAAGTGTAAGGCAGCGGGAATTTGGTTGGGATATAATAGAAGTGGAGGTTGTTGCCCTTCCAGTCCTGTATCTTCTTTCCGAAGGAGATGATGTTCTCCAGGGCGGAGGTGCAAGCGGAGACGTCGAGGACTATCTCCAGGCTTTTCTTTGAGAAATCGATGGTGAAGTTTTTGCCAGAAGCAGTTCCGTTGGTGGAGAGCATCCACAGTCGGCCGCTGGGAATCTGAGAGACGTCCAGCGCAGAGAAGTCGCTCCCCGCCTTGATAAACTTCGTTTCGCCATTGGTGTGTGCCGCCAGGGCATGGGCAGCGGAGAAGGCCCACAGCAGAAGGCACAGTAGGATGTGTTGTGTAGTTTTCATTGTGTGAGACTTATTTGACGATGATTTTGATACCATTGACGATATACAGGCCGGGGGCAAGAGGTTCGGCAGAACCCTTGCGGCACACCAGTTGGCCGCCCGTGTTGAAGACGGCGCCATCGGCAGGGCGAGAGACCACGGGTGCGGTCTGCGGGACGGAGGTAACCTCTTGATCCTCTACTGTCCAGCCGAGGTCGCGATCGGCAGCCTGCGGATCGTTGCTTTGGAAATAGCCACGGAAGCCATTGGCTCCCATGTCGGTTTCGAGACAATACATCCGGTCGCCGTCGCCGAAGACGTAGGCGTTGGCCGGAACGATCGTGGGACCATAGAAGCCGACGAAGCGGGTGCCGTCGGCAACGGTCTCGCGAGACCGGTTGCCGCGGTCCCAAGAGGTGATGTCAATACCCTCGATCCGATAGACGTTGTCTTCGCTGACCCGTTCGGGCTTCAGGACGTAGGGCACGCCCGCCTCAATATCCTCGCAGGTGGTGAAAAGGAGCTTGTCGCCCGTGTCGCCCGTGTATTCAGCCACGCGCGTGCCCTCACCCCAAAGTGCGCTGACCTGATCAGCGTGCAGCGGGAACGGCAGGCAGAGCGTGTTCCACTCCTGCTGGACCAAGCTGCGCTGGAGCGTGACATCGACACGCTGCTTGTAGAACTGGGGACAGACATAGTCAGCCGTCTCGTCGAGGAGGATGGGCTGACTCTCTTCGCCAGTAGATACCGCCCACTGGCCATCGAGGAAGGTGGCGTCGGGCTCTTCAAACGTCGTAGCCATGGCGCCCGAGCGCACATAGACAAAGGTGGTGGTATTGGCTTCTCCCACCTGGTAGCCGAGGGTGTAGGTGTGCTCCGCGGAGGGCTTGAGAATCCATTTCATGCCCTTGTCGTCGAGGTCGAAACGCCCGGCGTTGGCGACTTCGTCCACCCGTGTGACCTCAAGGCTCACGGGTGCGTCGGAGAGCATGGGAGTGCCGTCCTCGCCGATGCAGAGGTATTGTCCCTGCGCGTTGAAAATATAGACTGACGACACCAACAGAGATAGTAGGATGTTCATGTTAGTTTGTTTTCGGTTATTGATTATTTGGGGCGCCCATAGACTGGCTTTGTCCCATGCTAAAACTCCCAAAGGGTTGCGTCGGTCCTGTTGTCTTCCTCCTCCTCTTCCTCCTGCGTGAAGGGTAAGATGGTGTCGGGACGCTTTTGGATGCGTATCGTGCCCGGATTGCCTTTGCCCCCAGGCTTGCTGAAGGCAATGAAGTCCATCATGTTTCCTGACACGTCGAGCGGGATCGTCTGAGACTGGGGTGGGGTATATTTCTTTCTCATATAAGGTGATAACTGTGATGATGCTAATGATTGAAAAAATAGCCTACTTGGATGAAAAAAGTAGCCTTCTTGGGCAAAAGGACGATGCGGAAACGTTTCCCAATACGAAACGGCGACTAAGTCTGGATAGAAGCCCAAAAACCATGGACGTATGCCATTGCTGGTTTCCGTCCATGGTTCCTCAAGTCTCGTAGGTAGTTGTTTCCGACGGTCTTATGCCGCACGGACTACCAGGTGTCGCTGTTCCAAGGATCGTAAGTGCTTACATTTTCGTCCTCGTCCGTGAGGACATAACCCCTGTCGGCGTCGGACTGTATTGCTCCGCTGGCGTCGCGTACGCTCCAGGAAGTAGCTTGGCAGTAGTTGTTCTGCGCCTCCATCCTCACCACGGATGTGGTGGGCTTGATATATTTACGTTTCATTTTTCTTAAGTCCTTTTTTGAAGTTTGTCTGATAGGATTATCTTACCACATGCTTGCGTCCGTTGACGATGTAGATGCCGCTGGGCAGACCCTCGGTCGTATTGCCGACACGCTGTCCCTGGAGGTTGTACACGCCATCGTTCTTGCCGTAGCGGTTGGCAGCCTCAGGGCCTACGATCAGCTCGCCGATAGACGTCAACTCTGTCTCCTGCTTCACGCCGTCGAGATAGACTGCGGGCTTCGTGCCGTTGTTCGTGTTGGGCTTGAACCAGCAAGAGAAGCCGCGGAGACCGCGCACCTTATCCGGGTTCTCGGTGTAATATACATTGCCATAGTCGAAGAAGTAGCTTCCTACCAGGTCGTCGTAGCCTTGACGGATTGTACCCTTGCTGCTGGAGAAGCTCCATTTGCCCGTGGTCTTGTCCTGTGTAGCCTCCTCGTCGAAGGTGCGGACGAAGGTGCCGTAGGCCGTGATGGATCCCACGTTGTGAGTCAGCTTCGTCGTCCAATACTCGTCCATGTTGCTGAGGTCGTTCTCGTTGTTCGCGTTCGTCGCGAACGTGACATTGGGGATCTCGAAACGCTGAGCCTGGATCGTTACTTTATAGGGATTATCCGTGCTTCCATTCTTAGCGATGGTGGCCGTGTAGGGGCTATTATTGTGGTCCTCCATCGTCTTGGACGGGAAGATGATGTACGGCTGGTAAGCCACGAGAGCGATATCCTTGTCGGCTTTTCCGTCGAGGGTTACGGTCTCGAACTGCAGCTCGGTGTCTGTGAGGTTATCGAGCTTGGCAAGGCGCACGGTGCCACCAAAGGCATCGCGAAGCTGCTTAACCGTAAGATCTACGGGCAGCACGAAGGAGTTCCAGCTGTTCTGCTTGAACGTCTTGGCAAGGCGGAGCACACGGTTCTTGTAGGTAATGCCATTCTTCAGATACTCCAAGTCGCCACGAAGTTCGTCGAGAACGAGGTCCTCATTCTTCGTGTTGCTTACGTAGATCAGACGGAAGTCGTCAAATACAGTCCAGTCGTTGAGGCTGGGAGTTTGGCTGCCATCGCCAATGTTGAGACCGAAGGCGATGCTGACACCCTCTTGACCAGCTTGGTCAATCATCTCCTGCGTCACCTGTACGATCACGCTATTGGCATATTTGCTTGACTCGTAGAACTCCTTGCCCGCATAGTCCATGTTCAGCTCGTCCACGTGGAGGCGTGCTTGCTCGTCCGCCGACATGTTGCTGACCTGGTTCAGCGTGGTTGTGCGCTTGGTGCCCTCGACCAAACCGGAGCCATTGTTTTGTCCAATACCGGCAAAGAGAAGGGCTTTCGGGGTGTTGGCGTAGCCCTTGCACTCGATGACGTAGGTGCCAGGCTTCGTTACATTCTGCTTTTGGTAGATGTAGCCGTGCACGCCGCGTACGTCCATACAGAAGTATTTGGCCATGTGGCGCTTGTAGTCCCCACGGCCAGCGAAGGTTTGGAGTTGGTCTCCCTTGTACGGGAACTCGTAGTTTTTGTCGAACTTACCTTCGTACGTGTCGTCGCTACTGCGCTCCAAGGGCTTTACCATACCTTTGGTGGGTACGAACTTGTTGTAGCATTGCTCCAGTCCGATTCTTGCGTAGCCACCTTCGGCGACATTCGTGCCGACCGATTCCCAAGCATCGATGTCCATTCGGCCACGATCGAATCCGGGGCAGGCCAACTTGAAGGTAAGGTCAAGCGGGTCGGTCAGGTTCTCGGACGCTACAGCCATCAAATCCTGAATCTCCTTCAAGGAAATGATACGCCACAGGGTGTGCTCGTTCCATAGGCCCTTCTTGTTAAGGTCGCTTTTTGAGTCCGCATCACAGTTCTTTTCTGATGCAACGTCACCAAGCGCTGAAAGATAGACCTGGCCTGTTCCTGTTTTCAATTTATAGGTGTATAGCCTATAGGTGTTGAATCCTGCGTCATCTACCTTTTCGAGGAACCAGCCGTTGTATCCGACACTTTCATTATTCTTTTTGCCTCGGTCAAGGAATACGCCAGCGTCGGTAGTAGAATTACGGATGGAGCGTACCCATCTCATCTGACTGCCCTGCTGGGTTTTTAGGTCTTGAGCAAATTTGATGGCGCTGCTGCTTCCATCCTGAGCCCAAAAGGCGCAGGGGGTGTCCTTTAGCGAAGCGTGCACACCCCAATAGCCTCCCATGCTGAGGAACTTGCCCGTCTTCACGTTGTAAAAGAAAAAGACCTTGTTCGGATCGTCCAGCGATCCGACCAATTTGTCATTTACTTTGGCCGCAAGAATCTGTTCTGCAGTCTGACCCTTGAGGGTGGCTGCTCCTACCATTCCGTCGTTTCGCGTCGCTTTGCCCGTTTGAGCAGATGCTACAAGGGGAGCTGCTGCAAGGAGCGCCGTGGCGAAACTACTACTCAGGCAGCGCCACCAAGTGCAGCGCTTGCCTTGTTGTGATGTAGTTGTTCTCATCGTTTTAATGTTCTCTCTTTGGTGTTATTTACTATGTTTATTGATCACTATTTTTTTTTCTTAGTGTCTTCTTGCTCAGATGCGTGTCCCTTGTGGTCGCCTTCAGGTGGGGCAAAAGGTGCGCAAAGCGAGGAGAATGGTTGCTTCTCGGGTGCAAATTTACTAAACATTGCAAAAATGGGGGGCTTCCGTTAAATAATCTTAACGAGGCGTTTTTTCTTGGTTTTCATCCCCTTTTGAGGGTCTTTAGCTTGCCATGATGGGATAATTCAACCACCTTTTGGAGGAGGACGAGAGGCTTGTAGCGAAATCATTTTTTGAGTCGTCGGGTCTAACGTATTGGACTGGTGGATTTTGCCTAAACAATCAGTCTCTTTTTCCTTCTTTTTGCTTCCGTTTTTTGTGGTCTAGGCCAGGAACCTTGCCGAGGGTTGCTTACGTCCGTCTCTGTAGATAACTTACGACTGCGTTTGGTCGTAACTTACGCTTGCCTCAGCTCAAAATTGCGTTGTTACATTGTTACATTGTTACGTTTTCGATTTTCAGTCGGCCAAGGTTTGCGGAGGCACCCCTGTTGTGGAGGTCCGTTCTTACATGATAACATTTAACGTTTAACGTTTTCGAAAATGACTTTTAGTTTGAGACATGAGAAAAACAGTTTCCTTGGTACAGGATAAATTATATATAATGCGAATAATACTATATAGTATGTATAATATCATAATATAAATATATATCTAAATATTATAATATATAAATATTATATTTATTATAATGTCTTAAGAAGAGGTTGTTTGTAATTTGTATTAATGGGTCTTTCTGCTTTGTCCTTTCCCTTCTTACAGATTTGTCTTTCCCCTCTTTTTTCCCCGTCCTTTCTCTTCTTGCCGCTTCGTCCTTTCTCTTCTTGTCTTTCCATCCTTTCTCGTCCAGCCTTGCTTCTTCGCTTGCTTCCTTCGAAAACAAAAACGTTAAACGTTATAACGTTAAAGCGTTATCAGAAATCAAAAACGTAACAATGTAACAATGTAACAATGTAACAATCCTAATATTGGGCCAGATCTCTTCAAACACGACAATCATTCTTGTCTATATGGGATAATCGAAAAGGGTTCTTCTCGAAAATGGAGTGATTCGACGTGGACACATGG
>ULSZ01033207.1_pt1 | contig 13911 bp, 9 predicted proteins | sample 1957151 | NCBI WGS metagenome assembly ULSZ01 (sample SAMEA4835721, study PRJEB28245) | human gut metagenome | biome: gut microbiome; material: fecal sample | place: Denmark | collected 2008
ATCCCCTACTCCCGCGTTCTGACTGTCGCCTGCGGCAGCCAAAGCGGGGATATTATTCCGCCTTTCGCCCACCCTTTCTCGGTCGTATAAAAAGAAAAAGAGAAAAAAGAAGGCGAAAGTTGTTGATATTCAGATTATTGTTTGTAACTTTGCACCCGATTTGGGCCAATGTGCCCATTTCGCAGTACAATTCACATAAAGTCTAACTTTATTAATTCATTTATTTTTAACTATTTATGATTGATTACAAGAACGTACAGCCGTTGGACGACTTCAACTGGGACGAGTTTGAGAGCGGTTCCAAGGCTGGCAATGGCGAAGGCGAACTGACCAAGGCCTACGACGAGACCCTGAACAAGATTCAGGAGCACCAGGTGGTTGAGGGTACCGTTATCTCCATCGACAAGAAGGAAGTCGTTGTCAACATCGGCTACAAGAGCGATGGTATCATTCCCGCATCTGAGTTCCGCTACAACCCCGATCTCAAGGTCGGCGATAAGGTAGAAGTCTATGTCGAGAGCCAGGAGGACAAGAACGGTCAGCTGGAGCTTTCTCACAAGAAGGCTCGTCTTCAGAAGAGCTGGGACAACATCAACAAGGCCATGGAGGGTGACGAGATCATCCAGGGCTACATCAAGAGCCGCACGAAGGGTGGCATGATTGTTGATGTATTTGGCATCGAGGCCTTCCTCCCCGGCAGCCAGATTGACGTTCACCCCATACGCGACTACGACATCTTCGTTGGCAAGACGATGGAGTTCAAGGTCGTCAAGATCAACCAGGAGTTCCGCAACGTTGTCGTCTCTCACAAGGCTCTCCTCGAGGCCGAGCTGGAGGCTCAGCGCAAGGAGATCATCTCCCACTTGGAGAAGGGTCAGATCCTGGAGGGTACTGTCAAGAACATCACGACCTACGGCGTCTTCGTTGATCTCGGTGGTGTTGACGGACTCATCCACATCACCGACCTCTCTTGGGGCCGCGTGAGCGATCCTCACGAGGTAGTGGAGCTTGATCAGAAGATCAATGTCGTTATCCTCGACTTCGACCAGGAGAAGAAGCGCATTGCCCTCGGTCTGAAGCAGCTCACCCCGCACCCATGGGATAGCCTCGACCAGAACCTCAAGGTCGGCGACCATGTCAAGGGCAAGGTTGTCGTCATGGCCGACTACGGTGCCTTCGTCGAGATCCAGCCGGGCGTCGAGGGTCTGATCCACGTCTCCGAGATGTCTTGGAGCCAGCACCTGCGTTCCGCTCAGGACTTCCTGAAGGTAGGCGACGAGGTAGAGGCCGTCATCCTCACCCTCGACCGCGACGAGCGCAAGATGAGCCTTGGCCTGAAGCAGCTCAAGGAGGATCCGTGGGAGAACATCGAGGTGAAGTACCCCGTTGGCAGCAAGCACACCGCCAAGGTGCGCAACTTCACTAACTTCGGTATCTTCGTAGAGCTCGAGGAGGGTGTCGATGGCCTGATCCACATCAGCGACCTCTCTTGGACGAAGAAGATCAAGCACCCGTCAGAGTTCACGAAGGTGGGCGAGACGATCGACGTGGTCGTCCTCGAGATCGACAAGGAGAACCGTCGCCTCAGCCTTGGCCACAAGCAGCTGGAGCAGAATCCTTGGGACACCTACGAGACGATCTACAAGCCGGGTACGGTCCACATTGGCAAGATCACGGAGTCTATGGACAAGGGTGCCGTCATCACCCTCAACGAGGGTGGCGAAGGTTTCGCTACACCGAAGCACCTCGTCAAGGAGGATGGCACGCAGGCTCAGCTCGGCGAGGAGCTGCCGTTCATGGTCATCGAGTTTGTCAAGGACTCTAAGCGCATCATCCTTTCCCACTCTCGCACGTTCGAGGATGTGAAGGACGAGCCGCGCCGTGAGAACAATCACCGTGGTGGTGGCCGCCGTCAGCAGCAGCACCAGGAGACCGCTCAGATTCAGAACGTTGTCGCTGGCACGTCCCTGGGTGACCTCGGCGTACTGGCTGACCTCAAGAAGCGCATGGAAGAGGGTAAGTAATCCCCCCACATGATATTTTTGTACTAACAATGAGCCGGAGCGACTTAGTGCGCTCCGGTTTTTTGTTTCCTGCCATACAGGTCGATATGATCGCTTTCCTTGACCAGCAGGCCGGAAGGGAACAACCCCGACCACCCTATCCCGCTGTTTTCAGGACGAACCATAAAAAAGGCAAAATCTAACCAAAGGAAGTCTAAAAAACCATAGGCGATAGGCCGACTTAGAAATATTATGCTTACTTTTGCGCAAAATTGTTACAGGAGAATATGAACCACAGTATACAGGCGGTCGCCATGGCCGCACTACTCACATTTGCGCCCTGCGCCGCCATGGCGCAAGACCACGCCCCCACAGCAGCACAATCCACCAAGGCCGCAGCGCCAGGCGATCCAGCAGCAAAAACAACTGCCAAACCTGCAGACGCAGCAGCCACACAAACGGATCTCGCAGCCGACAAAGCTCCTACCACACAAGCGGACGACGCCACAGGATCACAGGCTCAGCAGGACGACGCCCTGGCTGATGCTGGCGATGCCAACGAGGCCACTATGGCCGAAATGGAGAAGCAGGGGCAGAGCGGCGAAGGCAGTGGTTTCCACCAAGTACTGAAAACGAAGTTTATCGAGGGCAACGCCGGCTTCATGTCCCTCGTCTCCCTCGCACTGATTCTCGGCCTAGCCTTCTGCATCGAGCGCATCATCTTCCTGAGCCTCTCAGAGATCAACGCCAAGAAGTTTATGGCCGACATAGCCAGTCGCATCGCCCAGGGAGACATCGATGGAGCCCGCCGCCTGAGCCTCGACACTCGCGGTCCCGTTGCCTCGCTTTGCGCTCAGGGACTAGCCCGCATCGACAATACTATCGACGACATCGAGCGCGGCGTGACCAGCTACGGCGAGGTGCAGGCCGCCAACCTCGAGAAGGGTTGCTCCTGGATCACCCTCTTCATCGCCATGGCCCCCTCGCTGGGTTTCCTCGGGACCGTGATCGGCATGGTCATGGCCTTCGACCAGATCCAGCAGGCTGGCGACATCAGTCCCACCATCGTGGCCTCAGGTATGAAGGTGGCCCTCATCACCACCATCTTCGGCATCATCGTGGCCCTCGTGCTACAGGTGTTCTACAACTTCATCCTCTCCAAGATAGAGCATCTCACGGCACAAATGGAAGAGTCGGTCATCACGCTCCTTGACGCCATCATGGAGTATAAACAGAAAGGCGCATAGCCCATGCCACAGACCTCCCATCACTCCTCGCAGCCCCGGCGCCGACCCACCGAGCGCATCTCCCAGCACGTCCTCTACGACTTGCTGGGCTATGTCGTGATCCTCTTCCTCGCCTTCTTCCTCTTCGGCTACGACACACCCTACTGGAAGAACGACCGTATGAATGCCCCCATGCTCACCGATGTCCTGCTGGGCGCCGTCTACGGCATCATGGCGCTGACGACCATCCTCGCCATCGTGGCCGGCATCCACTCCGCCCGCCTCCATCAGGGGACGGCCTCCGTGGTCCACGGCGTGCCCACGCACAAGATTTCCATCGCCATCACAAGCCTCACTCTCGTGACGCTCGTGGTAGGATTCCTCGCCTCCTCCTCAGCTCCCATGACCATCAACGGCGAGACCTACACCGACTGGTGGGGACTGAAACTCTCCGGCATGCTCATCACCACAGCCTCCGTGCTGCTCGTCGCAGCTATCGTCGCGGCCCTCTTCGGCGCCACGCGCTACTACCGCAAACCTCATCACAAAGGATAGCTTCATGTTGTTTCAGAAGAAAAAGCGCAGCGTTCCGCAACTCAACGCCAGTTCCACGGCCGACATCTCCTTTGTCCTGCTCATCCTCTTCCTCGTCACCACCTCCATGGACGTGGACAAAGGCCTCCACCGCCAGCTCCCTCCTCTCCAGCCGACCAAGGACCAAACAAAACCGCAGGAAGTGGACAAGAGCCGCATCATGACTCTCCACATCGACAGTCGCAACAATCTCACCTGCAATGGTGCTAAGGTAGCGATCGGCAGTCTCCGTCAAAAGATCGTCGATTTCATCACCGTGGCCGGTCCCCAGCAGCACATCATCCGCCTGGAGGCCGACCCCGCCTCAACCTACGACACCTACTTTCAGACACAAAACGAGATCGCCAACGCCTACCTCGCCTTACGCAACCAAGAGGCACAACGCCGCTACGGCACCAGTTTCACACACTGTTCAGAGGACGAGAAGGCCATCATCAGCGATGCCTACCCCCAGCGCCTGGCTGAAGTCTATCATGAGGAGAAAACACCATGAGCATCATACGTCGCAGAAACCACGAGGTGCCGAGCCTCAACACGGCCTCCCTCCCCGACCTCATCTTCGCCATTCTCTTCTTTTTCATGATCGTCACCCACATGAGAAAGGTCAACCTCAAGGTGCGCTACAAGACGCCGCAGGGCACGGAACTCACCCACCTCTCGCGCAAGACCAACACCACCTACATCTTTATCGGCCAGCCCGTCGACACGACGCAGGCCGCCAACACGGCGCAGTCCCTCGGATTGGCACAGTCTCAGCAGGACGCAGCCGTCTGTATCCAGGTCAACGACAAGGTGGTAAGCCTCGACGAACTCTCTGCCTTTCTCCAGCGCGAGCAGCGCCAGGCCCGCAAGAGCGGCGAGGCCCAACAGCTTACGGTTTGCCTCAAGGCCGACCGCCATGCCCCCATGCGTGTCGTTGAGGGTGTAAAAATGGCGCTGCGCAAGGCCAACATGCTCCACGTCAATTACTACGCCACGGAGAAAGCCCCCTCCCCAGCTGCCAACCCTTAGCAGGTAGGGGCAAACTGCGGACGATCTGGGGCGAATGTCGAATTACGTGAGAAAAACGCACGAAAAAGCACGAATTTTCATTCAAAATCCCGACTTACAGTCTTTTGATAGGCGGAAACGGTGCAAAAAGATGAATTATCTAAATAAAAAACGCTAATTAGTTGCGAAAATCAAAGGAATATTGTATCTTTGCACCAAATAACATACTATCAATATGGCATACAGAAGTTTAGACAAGTTAGACCGCAAGATTCTCGGTCTTATCGCAGAAGACGCTCGCATTCCGTTCCTCGAAGTAGCACGTTCTTGCAACGTGAGTGGTGCCGCTATCCACCAGCGCATACAGAAGCTCACCAACCTGGGCATTCTCCTGGGATCGCAGTTTCTCATCGACCCCGAGAAGATCGGCTACGAGACCTGCGCCTATATCGGTCTCTATCTGAAGAATCCCGAGGACTTCGACCGCGTGGTGGAGGCCTTGAAGAAGATTCCCGAGGTGGTGGAGTGCCACATCACGACGGGCGATTACGACCTGTTCATCAAAATCTTCGCTCGCAACAACCACCACATGATGGACATCATCCACGACAAGCTCCAGCCGCTGGGCCTCTCCCGCAGCAAGAGCCTCATCTCCTTCAAGACCGTCATCGACCGTCCGCTCCCCATTGAGGAGAATCCCAACGCTCCCCAGGAGGAGGACAAGGAGTAGTCTTCGCGAGAGGACCGTGGCGCCCAGCGCCCGTTTCCATCTCATCCCTCTAACAAAGGCCAGCAGGAAATGATCCTGCTGGCCTTTGTCTTGCTTCTACACAGGCGTGGCCTATTCGTGAGCCGCGGCCCTACTCATTGATCCAACCACGGATCAAACTGATGATCTCCTCACGCGTGGGCTCTGGGAAGGAGAGGATGCGCGTCTTGTGGGATCCGCCAGCCAACATATAGACATGCATATTCTTCTTGTTTTTAGTGAAGGGGAGTCCATAGACACCCGAGGCGCTCCAGGGATCGATGTCACCATAGATATAGACCATCTTCGGGTCGTGGGTGCTAAGATAGCCCACCGTGCGCTTATAGAGGTCTGAGGAGAAGCTGACGCCCTCCGTGCCCTTCGGCAGCATCAGGCGGTGGAGGTAGCCCTTGACCGTGTTGATGCTCAGATAGCGCTTGAAAGGCTTCGTGTAGTAGCCGTAATAGCCCAGTTCCTTGGCCGCCTGCACGTTGAAGGAGAAATTGGGGTTTTGATTGGAGAAGTAGCCCGGCTCGCTCGTCTTCATCAGATAGTCGAACACCTGATCGTCGGTAGCCGTGGAAGTTGGTATCTCCTTCAAATCCATGCCCCACTGCCAAAAGGCGAAGGCATACTCCATCACCGTAAAGTCGAAGATCTCGTCTATCGGCGCATTGAAGGTGTACTGTTTCTGATCGCAATACTTCTGCAACATGGGCACGAGCGCCTCCTTGCGTTTGAAGGCCATGAGCTGGAAGTCGAGCACGCGCTGGCGGTTCTCCTTCGTCGAGACCTTGTTCTGCAGAAATTCCTCGTGGCGTCCGTCCTCCACGCTGCGGTTCAGCGGGGCCACATAGGGTACGGAGATATCGACGTCGTCGGGGAAGAAGCAGCGATAGAACATCGTGGTCTGTCCACCCTTGCTGATGCCCGTGGCGATCCATTTGCCCTTATACATGGCGTGGAGCGTCAGGTTGACGTGGTGAAGGTCATAGAGCGAGTTCTCCACCGTCAGATAGTCCCAGTTGCAGGGGTTCGGCATCGACTTTTCGAAGTAGCGATACTCCACAAAGATGATATTGGTGTCGAACAGTTTGGCCAACTCCTCGATGTAGCCCTTGTAGAGGGCGTAGCGCGCACTGTATCCTTCCGTCACGAGCACGGTGGGACGGTCGAAGCCCCTGTGGCAGAGCACCACGCGCTGCTCGAAAGTACCCTTCGAGGCATCTTTGCCGTCAAGCTGTTGCTTGATGAAGAACACATACTTCTCGGGGAACGTCGTACTCTCCAACGCCTCCACATCACTCACTCCCGGCAGCGCTGCGAGTCGCTTGCCTGCCTCTCCCAGTTCTGCCGCCAGCATCTGCAAGGGCAGCATGAGGAGCATCGTGACCAGCACCAGGGCCGATCTCCATTGCATCAATTTCTGTTTCATCTCTATTCTGTCAATCATTGTTTTGTTAATCATTGCCTTGCTTGCCATCCGTTCGCCTATCATAGCGTTTGTCAAGCGTTTGTTTCACCAACCGATCGTTTGTCAATCATTACCCAGCGAAAGACGTTTTTTTTGTAAACCACAATCCATCTATAGATTTCGATCGTTTCTGACGATTAGCAGCGCATGAACGGATTCCGATCGCATTACTCTTTACGCATTTAGCTGGTTTCCACACTATTAAAACGAATCATCCCGTCGTTTATTATTTTTTAAGTCCACTTTCTTTGCCCTCATGTCTCAATCCTACGGCATAGATTGGCAACCCGTGGGCTATTCAGTTACCATGTACGACTGTATCTATTCTGATGGAACCAAGTGTTCTGCCAAAGAAGCTTTCCCAGAATTGTTTATAAAATAAAGCTGGCGGGGTGTTGGCGAGTTCATGCGGAGATAGCGGGACACGCAGCAACCATACGTAGATTGGTCAAGCAAGAGCGGGCTGTCATCGGGAAAACCGACGACAGCCCGCTCTTGCTTAACAGGACTTGCTTTCGCGCGAAGGCACGTTAAAACTGCGGCACTAATAAAGCAGCAGGCGCTATAAAACTGCAGGCGCTACACCAGCAGCAGACGCCCCAACTGAAAGACCAGGGCACTGACCACCCAGGCCAGGAGCGTCGTATAGCCAGCGGCAAAGAGGGCCCAGCGCCAGGATCCTGTCTCGCCCTTAATGGCGGCCACGGTCGCTATGCAGGGGAAATAGAGCAGGACGAAGAGCAGGAAGCAATAGGCCGTGAGCGTCGTTAGGGGTCCCGCCTCGTCGTAACTGAGGCCGTGCTGGCGGGCCACGTCGTGCTGGAGTTCGGATCGGAACGCGCGGCTATCGTTGCTGTAGAGCACGCCCATCGTGGAGGCCACCACCTCCTTGGCACCCACACCAGCGACGAGGCCGATGTCGAGTTTCCAGTTAAATCCTTGCGGGGTAAAGACCGGCTCTACGGCATGGCCGATCTGTCCGATGTAGCTCTGCTCCTGCTGCGCCTCCTTCCCGAGCTGCTCATTGTGTGGGAAGTAGCCGAGGGCCCAGACGATGATGGTGGCGCAGAGGATGATGCCACCCATCTTTTTGAGATACTGGCGTCCCTTCTCCCAAGTGTGGCGTCCGACGGCCTTCCACGTCGGGAATCGGTAGGGCGGCAGCTCCATGACGAAAGGCGTGTCCTCGCCCTTGAAGACGAAGGAGGTGAAGATCTTGCTCATCACGACGGCCAGCAGCATGCCCAGGAGATAGAGCGACATCATGACCAAGGGCTGCTGGTGGGGACGAAAGAAAGCGACGATGACCATCACATAGACAGGAATGCGGGCCTCACAACTCATCAGCGGCACGAGGAGGATTGTGACGAGGCGCGAACGGCGGCTCTCGACGGTGCGCGTGGCCATGATGGCGGGGACATTGCAGCCGAAGCCCATGATGAGCGGAATGAAGGACTTGCCGTGGAGCCCCATCTTGTGCATGAGCTTATCCATGATGAAAGCGGCGCGCGCCATGTAGCCGCAGTCCTCCATGAATGAGATGAAGAAGTAGAGGATAAGAATCTGGGGAAGGAAGACGATAACGGCTCCCACACCCCCGATGATGCCATCGACGAGCAGGTCGCGGACGGGCCCCTCGGGAAGGGCACTGCCGGCGAGATCGCCGATCCAGGCCACACCAGCCTCCATCCACTCCATCGGATACTGGCCGATGAGGAATGTAGAGGAGAACATGACCAGCAGCAGAAGGAAGAAGATGGGAAATCCGATATACTTGTTGGTGAGGAGGTGGTCGATGACGTGGGTGGTCTGATAGGTATCCTTCTTCGTGCCCGTCTCGTAGCCTGCCTCCTTGAGGGCGCCGTGGATAAAACCGTACTTCGCATCCATGATAGCCGTCTCGCTGTCCTCGCCCGTCTCCTCCTTGACGCGGGCGGCGGCATGGTCGCGATGGGCGAAGATTTCCTTGGCGTCGGGCATGGTGGCGACATACTCCTCCATCTCCTTGTCGTGCTCCAGGAGCTTGATAGCGAGGTAGCGGGTGGAATAGCGTTGGCGCAGGTCGACCTCCTGCTTGAGGTGCTCCTGCATATCGCGGATGCCGTTCTCGATCTCGTGACCGTGGTTGATATGGATATGTCGCGAGTCGGGATGGTCGCCCTCCATGCTCTCGTGGAGGCTGATGACGGTATGGAAGAGTTCCTCCACACCGCGCCCCGAGGTGAAGACCGTGGGCACCATCGGCACGCCGAAGAGGCGGGAGAGCTGCTTCACGCTGAAGGCGTCGCCCCGCTCCTCGGCCTCGTCGTACATATTGAGCGCACAGACCATGGGGATGTGCATGTCGATGAGCTGGGTGGTGAGGTAGAGATTGCGCTCGAGGTTGCTGGTGTCGATGACGTTGATGACGAGGTCGGGCGTATGGTCGATGAGCTGCTTGCGAACGTAGAGTTCCTCTGGCGAATAGGCCGAGAGGGAGTAGGTGCCGGGGAGATCGACCAGCTCGATATGGTAGCCCTCATACTCGGCGAAGCCCGTCTTCGCATCGACCGTGACGCCACTGTAGTTGCCCACGCGCTCATGGGCGCCGGAGGCGAAATTGAAGAGCGAGGTCTTGCCGCAGTTGGGATTGCCGACCAGGGCCACGTTGATGTGGCGCCGCTTCTCCATCGCCGCGTGCTCCAGCTGCTGAGGCGTGAGGGGCTTGTCGAAGGGCGAGCAGGCGTCGGCCTCGATGGGCGAAAGCGGCTCGCCCTGGTCCTGGCGTTCCAGTCGGCGGGCCTCCTCCAGCGAGATGACCTCGATGAGGTCGGCCTCACTGTGGCGCAGGCTAACCTCGTAGCCCATCACCTTGTATTTCACGGGGTCCTTGAGCGGCGCGTTGAGCAACACGTCCACCTCCTTGCCCTTGATGAATCCCATCTCGATAATACGCTTGCGGAAGCCACCATGGCCGCTGACGCGGACGATGACTCCCTTCTCTCCTGTCTTGAGTTCTGATAGTTTCATCTTGTCTGTTCTGTCTTTGATCGCTTTCTAAACTGCAAAGGTACAAAAAAAGCTCGTAACACATGGTACGAGCTTTCTTTCATATCACAAAAATACCCACTTATGGGGATGACTGACTACTTAGAGACCGCGGCCGTGGCAGTGCTTGAACTTCTTGCCGCTACCACAGGGGCACGGGTCGTTCGGGCGCGGCATCTTCTCGGCACGGTAGGGCGTGTGGTTGGTCTGCTGCGCCGTCTCGCGGGTGTCGTGGCTGGCGGCAGCCTGCTGGGCCTGACGTGCCTCCTCGAGCTCACGCTCGGCATCGAGATCCTGCTTCTGCTCGATATACTGCTGGCTGTGTTCCTCCTCCTGGGCCTCCTGGACCTGCTCGGCAGGCTGCATCTCGGGGATCTGGCCGCGCATGAGGACGCTTGCCGTGCGGTTGTTCATATCGTCGATCATGTTGTCCCAGAGCTTGACGCTCTCCAACTTGAAGATCAGCAGCGGGTCTTTCTGCTCATAGCTGGCGTTCTGGACCGAGTGGCGGAGCTCGTCGAGCAGACGGAGGTTCTCCTTCCAGTCGTCGTCGATGATGTGAAGGAGGATGACCTTCTCAAACTGCTTGACGACCGACTTGCCCTCGGTGTCGTAGGCCTCCTTGAGGTTGCAGGGGATGTTATAGACGCGCTTGCCGTCGGTGATGGGAACCATGATGCGCTCATAGAGGGCACCCGACTCCTCATAGACCTGCTTGATGATGGGCCAGGCCACGGTCTGGATACGCTCAGTCTTGCGCTGGAACGCCTCCATGGCAGCCTCGAAGGCACGCTCCTCCAGGGCCTCCAGTTTGCCGCTGGCGAGATCCTGCTCGCTGAAGGGACACTCCATGGCGAGCACCTTGAGGAAGCCCTCCTGGCAGCCCTCGTAGTCGTTGTTGGAGATGATGCTGACTACGCGGTCCCAGATGACATTGCTGATATCCATGCCGATGCGCTCTCCCATGAGGGCGTGGCGGCGCTTCTCGTAGATGACGGTGCGCTGCTTGTTCATCACGTCGTCATACTCCAGGAGGCGCTTACGGATACCGAAGTTATTCTCCTCCACCTTCTTCTGGGCACGCTCGATACTGCTGGAGATCATGGAGCTCTCAATACGCTCGCCCTCCTCGAAGCCGAGCTTGTCCATCACCTTGGCGATACGTTCCGAACCGAAGAGGCGCATGAGCTTGTCCTCCAGCGAGACGTAGAAGACGGAGGAACCGGGGTCGCCCTGACGGCCGGCACGACCACGCAACTGGCGGTCCACACGGCGCGACTCGTGGCGCTCGGTACCGATGATGGCGAGACCGCCAGCGGCCTTGACCTCGGGGCTGAGCTTGATATCAGTACCACGACCAGCCATGTTGGTGGCGATGGTCACGGCACCCAGGGCACGCTCTTCGGTCTTGATGAGGTGCTGGGCCTCCTGGCCCACGAGGGAGCGGTCGCTGCCCTTGGCCTTGTCCTCGGCGTCCTTGATGAGTTTCTGCTGGTGGCGGCTGGCGGAGAGCTTGTCGGTGTAGGCCTTATCGTCGGAGCAGACGAAGACAGTGCCCATGGTGCTCTTGCCCGCCTCAGCCACGATGTTGGCCTCCAGCTGGTGCTTCTTGGCGTTAAGCACCTGGTGGGGGATGTGGCGCATGTCGAGCATCTTGCTCAGCAACTCAGAGATCTCGACCGACGTCGTACCGACGAGGCAGGGTCGGCCAGAGACACGCATCTCCTCGACCTCCTCGATGACGGCGGCATACTTCTCGCGGGCCGTCTTATAGACGCGGTCGTCCATATCCTTGCGGATGACGGGGCGGTTGGTGGGGATCTCGACGACGTCGAGCTTATAGATGTCCCAGAACTCACCAGCCTCGGTAGAAGCCGTACCGGTCATACCCGAGAGTTTGTGGTACATACGGAAATAGTTCTGCAGGGTGATGGTAGCGAAAGTCTGCGTGGCGGCCTCGACCTTGACGTGCTCCTTGGCCTCGACAGCCTGGTGGAGACCATCGCTCCAGCGGCGACCCTCCATGACGCGGCCCGTCTGCTCATCAACGATCTTGACCTCGCCATCGACGATGATGTACTCATCGTCCTTGGAGAACATCGTGTATGCCTTCAGCAACTGCTGCAGCGTGTGGACACGCTCGCTCTGCACGCCGTAGTAGGCCATCAACTCGTCCTTCTTATCGACGTAAGCCTGCTCGTCGATCTTGTGGTCGTCCTTCTCCTTCTCCAGCTGCGAGAGCTCGGTGGTGATGTCGGGAAGGACGAAGAGCTTGTCGTCATTGACCTGGGCGGCGAGCCAAGCGGCACCCTTGTCGGTGAGGTCGCAGGAGTTGAGTTTCTCGTCGGCCACGAAGTAGAGGGGCTCCACAGCCTTGGGCATCTCGCGGTTGTTGTTGGCCATGTAGTACTCCTCGGTCTTGAGCATACCGCTCTTGATGCCGTCCTCGGAGAGGAATTTGATGAGGGCCTTGTTCTTCGGCAGGGCCTTGTAGGAGCGGTAGAGCGAGAGGAAGCCCTCCTCCAGGATTTGTGCCTTCTGCTTGGCGTCGGTCTCGGCGAGACCCTGGGCAATCTTGCGGCGGGCGTCGGAGAGATACTCCGTGGCCTGCTTGCGCTGCACCTCATAGAGTTTCTGTACCAGAGGCTGGTACTCCTCGTACATCTGGTCGTCACCCTTGGGCGTGGGACCACTGATGATGAGCGGCGTACGGGCGTCGTCGATCAAGACGGAGTCAACCTCATCGACGATGGCATAGTTGTGCTGGCGCTGCACGAGGTCAGCGGGCGACATGGCCATGTTGTCGCGGAGGTAGTCGAAGCCAAACTCGTTGTTGGTACCAAAGGTGATATCGGCCTGGTAGGCGCGGCGGCGCTCCTCGCTGTTGGGCTGGTGCTTGTCGATACAATCGACGGAGAGGCCGTTGAACTCATAGAGCGGGCCCATCCACTCGGAGTCGCGCTTGGCGAGGTAGTCGTTGACAGTGACGACGTGGACACCATTGCCCGTGAGAGCGTTGAGGAAGACGGGGAGCGTGGCGACGAGGGTCTTACCCTCACCCGTGGCCATCTCGGCGATCTTGCCCTGATGAAGCACCTCACCACCAAAGATCTGGACGTCGTAGTGGACCATCTCCCACTTCAGGTCGTTGCCACCAGCGGTCCAGTGGTTGTGATAGATGGCCTTGTCACCGTCGATAGTGACGAAGTCCTTGGTCGGGTCGGCAGCGAGCTCGCGGTCGAAGTCGGTGGCCGTGACGATGGTCTCCTCGTTCTCGGCGAAGCGGCGGGCCGTATCCTTGACGATGCTAAAGGCCACCGGCATCACCTCGTTGAGGGCCTCCTCATAGCGGTCGAGGGCCTCCTTCTCCAGTTTGTCGATCTGGTTGAAGATAGACTCGCGCTGGTCGATGGGCGTATCCTCGATGGTGGACTTGAGGCGGGCGATCTCCTCGCGCTGCTGCTTGGCGGCATCGCGCACCTGCTGGCGGATCTCCTGCGTCTTGGCGCGGAGCTCGTCATTGCTCAGGGCCTTGACGGCGGGGTAAGCGGCCTTGACCTTCTCCACGAGGGGGCGGATGGTCTTCATATCGCGCGAGGCTTTGTCGCCGAAGATGGACTTTAGAAACTTATTGATATTCATTTTGTTGCTTTGTTTTCTGATTCTTTTTTGTTGTGAATTACTCGTTGGGGTGTACTTGTCGCACCGCACCAGGGGGCACACCAGGGAGCTTCTCTCCTACTCTCTGTGATGAGGAGCATCTGCCCGTGGCGCTGCATGATGGGAAAAAGAATCAGAGACTGGGGGCGCGAATCTGAATGGCGGTGGTGAGGGCGGGCGACAACCGGG
>ULSZ01022871.1_pt1 | contig 13854 bp, 7 predicted proteins | sample 1957151 | NCBI WGS metagenome assembly ULSZ01 (sample SAMEA4835721, study PRJEB28245) | human gut metagenome | biome: gut microbiome; material: fecal sample | place: Denmark | collected 2008
GCCGCCGTAAAGGTTAAGTGTTAGAAGCTATATTCGTAGCCAACCATGAAGTTACGGCCCAAGGAATAAAAATTCGATGTGCTGTTGCTTGTAATATCTAATCTGTCAAATATGTTGTTAATGTGCAAAAATGCCTTTTGATTTTTCTCGGGTGCATAGGTAAAATGCAAATCAGTAAAGCATTGCGGCTTGATTTCTCTTTGAGGTTTGGTGATAGAGGCTCTGGTAGACATCCTGTCGCCTACAAAGTTCACGGACATGCTGGCAGCAAATTTGCTTTGCGTATAATCAACAGCACCCTGCAGCTGATATTTATTATAAATTTGATGCCAATCCATATCACCGTAGTTATGAATATTTTGCGCTTTAGGATTTTGGTACGTAGCACCCCAACGTGTAGACCAATTATCATCATGCTTTATTGCATAAGATAATTCAACACCGGTATTTTTAACATCTTCATTGAAATAGTCTACTTCATCAATAATGCCATCTTTATCATATTTTACGTCAGCGTCTATGGAATCCTTAATTTTATAATTGAACACTGCAAAACGCAAGTTGCCTTTACCAATGTTCGATTTATAACCGATTTCATAATGTGTTCCCTGTTCAGGTTTCAAATCAAGAGCAGGATTCATATTACCGTTACCGAAAAGCTGCGTCAAATTAGGCAAACGGAATGATTTACCAATCTTTGCATAAAAACTGCTATCATCATTCACCTTATAAATATATTGCAGTTCAGGAGTAAATTTGCTTAAGTTGTCATTGTGGGTATATTTGCTGTTACCGGTTTTATTATCCTTTTGGTAGCCATCACAGCCTGTTGCCCATGTTTCACGCGCATTGAAAATTAAATTGGATTTATCTGATACCTTCCAATCATAAGAAGCATAGACGGAATAGTTATCACGTTGGTAGGTGCTATTATTATTTTTGCTAGACGAGAACAAATCCATATCTTCTTTTTGATAACCGGCACCGACTAACAATTTGTTTTCACCCATATCAAAGGTTTTTTGTAAATCAATATTGGTATTGTGTCCTTTACGCCAGCTGTAAGGAGATTTTGCGGACCAGGAACCTTTCGCAAACTTAGACTGATCATATGATTTTTCCTGAGTTCCGTAAGATACATTAGCCTTTAACCCATCTTTATCGTATTGAAGCAAGAACATATTATCGGTATCTTCGTAATAGTTATTTTGCGTACGCTCGCCGGACAAAGCTTTTTTCTGCCAGTATTCATGCTTGTTGTTTGAATAACTATGCGTAAAGGTTAAACCGTCAAGCATTTTCCAATTCCACAAAATACTCTTTCTATCACCCTTACCATAATCATAGACAGTAGTCCTAGCGGTCGGTTTACCTATATAGCCACTCATATTATCGGCTTTACCACGCTTCTCATAGCCGGCAACAATGTTAAATTTATCGGCACCGACACTTACATTATAGCGTTGCTTACCAAAATTGCCCGCAGCAACTTTAACAGTATTGCTCATTGCTTTCTTGGTAATAATATTAATTACACCGCCGGTAGCTTCACTGCCATATAAAACAGAGCCACCGCCCTTTACTACCTCAATTTTTTCAATGGATTCAGTCGGAATATCCTCCAGGTTATACTTACCGTCCTGATTCATAGGAACGCCATTAACCAAAACCAATGTGCCCTTTTCAACACCACGAATCATAACCTTACTGGTCATTGTACTCATACCGGTACCATTGAAACCTTGAGATTGTGTATTAACGCCTAATGTATTTTGCAATACATCATAAGCATTGGCAGCACTGCTTTTTCAATCTGCTCTTCAGAATAAACCTCAACAACAGCCGGAATATCCAAATCCTTTTTTTCTGTTCTTGTTGCTGTTACAACCATTTGGTCCAACGAATACTCCTGCAGCTCTTCGGCAAAAGCAACTGCACTGCTCATTACCGTACCGGTAATCAAAGCCGTCATCAATAAGCCTTTTTTCATCTTCATTTTACTCTTGCTCCTATCAAAAAAATTATTAAAAAACTTCAGTACATCCAATCTTCCATGGTCATATACCGCAAGTTCCACAATAGTAAGGCAATGTCTATATAATTGATTGCCTAAATGATATTATATCTCATATTAAACCATTTGACTACATCATAATGAAAATCTCGCAAAAAAAAATTTGCAGACGAAAAAGGCGGCGCAAGTGCGCCGCCGTAAGGGTTAAGTGTTAGAAGCTGTATTCATAACCAACCATGAAGTTAATACCTGTAGTATAGTAGCCATAGGTTGTTTCATCAGGGCCTTTAGAGGTAGTGTAATCTTTTCTGTCTAACAAGTTATTGATATGGAGGAATGCTTTCTGATTTTTTTCAGGAGCATAGGAGAAATGCAAATCAGTGTACAGAGCAGGTTTCATTCTGTCATGAACAGCAGATGTGCCATCTGTTCTCATACCAATGTAGTTAGCGCTCAAAGCACTTGCAAACTTGTCTGCATGATAATTTATGCCCATGTTGAATTGGAACTGGTTGTTGTATTTAATCCATTCACCACCTGCACTGCTGCTGGTTTTGAAAGATTTTTGCTTCGGATTGCTGTAGGTAACACCCCAGAAGGAATCTAAATTATCGTTATGTTTAACATTCAAAGACAGCTCAACGCCGGTATTTTTAACGTCAGTATTGCTATAAATCAAATTGCCTTCTGCCGCAGTACCGCTAATGCTTTCAATAGCGTCTTTGACATCATAATTGAAGACTGCCAATCTCCAAGAACGGTTTGCTTCGTTGAGCTTATAACCCATTTCATAGTGTACGCCATGCTCCGGTTTCAAATCTACAGACGGTAAAATAACGCTGCCGCCAAAGATTTTAGTCAGCTCCGGCAATCTGTAGGATTTACCTGCTTTAGCATAGAAGGAGCTGTTGTCAGTCAAATCACGGATATACTGAATTTCCGGAGTGAATTTATTTTGGTTCATCTGTACAGTTTTAGTGGTAATGCCTGTGCTCAGATCGGTATTATCGCCTTTAGCATTTCTTACAAAGGTTTCGCGCAGATTAACAATCAGCTTATCGGCATCAGTCATCTGCCAATCATAGGATGCATAAAGAGAGTAGATATCACGATTATAATTGCCGGTACGCTCCGGTTTAGCAGGAGTGTTACCCATTTTCTTAGCTGCAGAACCGTAGACATCCAGTTCCTCGCGCTTGAAGGATGCGCCTAACAGGAATTTATCTTTCTCATTAACATCAAATATCTTCTGCACGTTAAGATTGGTGTTGTAGCCTTTACGCCAACTATATTTAATTGCTTTACTAATTGTACCATCTTTCTTCCAGGTAATCTGGTCATAATTTCTTTCCTGAGTACCATAAGAAAGGTTAGAAGTAAAGCCATGCTTATCATCAATAGCTAAAGCAAAGGTATTATTATGGTCATCATATTCTTTTCTTTGATAAGGACTCTTAAGATATGTGTTGTCGATTACATCCATCACATTATTGTTCTCTACATAATTATGTGTGAATTTTACGTTGTCGTTAATATTGTAGTTCCACAGAATTCCCTTGCTTTCGCCCTTAATATAATCATAATGACGATAAGAGGTTTTGCCCATAGCAACATTTTTTACAGTAGTAGTCATGTTGGCAATCTTGCCACGGTTCTCCAAGGAAGCAGATGCGTTAAATCTGTCTGCACCTACAGATACGGCATAGCGCTCACGGCCATAATTGCCGGCAGAAACCTTCACACTGTTTTTTACAGTATTTTTGGTGATAATATTAACAACACCGCCAGTAGCCTCAGAGCCATACAATACAGAACCGCCGCCACGAACAATCTCGATTTTCTCAATCATATCAGACGGAATATCTTCCAGGTTATATTTGCCATCCTGGTTCATCGGAACACCGTCAACCATAACGAGAGTGCCTTTATCTACGCCACGAATAATAATTTTACTGGTCATAGACCCCATAGCTGCACCATTAGGACCTTGTGCGCTTGACATAACGCCTAAAGCATTTTGCAATACATCATAAGCAGAACCAGCACCGCTGTTTTCAATTTTTTCTTTAGTAACTACCTCTACAGCAGCCGGAGTCTGCAAATCCTTTGTTTCCATTCTCTGTGCTGTAATAACCATCGGGTCAAGAGTGTACTCCTGCAGTTCCTCGGCAAAAGCAGCTGCACTGCTCATCAAAGTACTGGTAATCAACGCCGTCATCAATAAGCCTTTTTTCATCTTCATATTTACTCATACTCCTATTAAAAATATTTATTGAAAAGCCCTCACACATCCAATCTTTCATGGTCATATGCACTGGCTTCACAATAGACAAAATAGTATTTATACACCAACTCATCTAGTTAACATTATATCTTATTTTAAACCATATAGCTACGCTATACGCAAGAGTTTTATGAAAATTTTTTATACAAAAAGGCGGCGCTTGCGCACCGCCTCAGCTGTTTTATTAAATCAGAAGGTATAGTTATAGGTCAGCATCCAGTTAAACGGCATACCCCAGTTTTCATACTTGTTGATAGTATCATCTCTGTCAAGGAGATTATTCAAGGTCAGGGATGCGGAATGATGCTCATCAGCTTTATAGGTGAAGTTAGCATTCAGCAGGCTTCTGTGCGGAATGCTGTGATCGCTGCCTTTAACACCTAAGCTGTTATAATAGGAGCTTTCACGTTTGCCCAAATACAGGAAGTTCAAGTTGCTGGACAGCTTGCCGACAGTATAATCAATACCAGCAGTCAATTGCAGCTTAGCATCAGATTGTTTATAGAAGTCCTTGCCCTCTTCTTTAGTTTTCGGGTTAGAGAACGCAGCGCCTAAATTATAGCTGAACTGATCGCTGAGATGCTTTTTATACTCAATTTCCAAACCATCATTTTTGAATTTGCCGACATTCTTCAGAACCTTATCAGGCAGGCCGATATCAACCCAATCAAACTTAGCGTCTATATCCATATGATATACGCCGGCCTTTACGGATGCGGTGTCAGTGATGTGCTTGATACCGGTTTCATAGGTCCAGCCCTCTTGCGGTTTTAAATCATCAACACTTCTGCCCGGATAAGAGAAGAATTGGTTCAGAGGCGGCAGCTGATAGGATTTGGCAGCATTAGCATACCAGGAAATATTATCGCTGAGCTTATACAATGCCTGAATTTGAGGAACAAATTCGTTATGTCTCTTGGTCTTATTCTGACCTTTGATATAATCCTCGCTAATATGCTGACCGCGAATACCGGCAGTTACATCAAATTTATCGGAAAATGCATATTTATAGGATGCATATAAGCCATAATTCTTACGTTCACCCTGCATATGCTTGCTTCTGTCTTCTGCTTCTTCTTTAGAAATAGTCATACCAAGAACCAAGGTATCCTTATCATCGCGTAAGTTCCATGCTTTCTGGGTATCCCAAGTTAAAGTATTCAGATTCCAGTCAGATGATGTCGCACGTTTGTTAGGTCCGTATACAAAGCCTTTAAGAGTTGCCTGGTAAGGAGAAACTGCACGTTTATTATAAGAAACGATTGTCTTGAACTGGTTATCCTTATCATCATAAATTGCGCTTACATTATCACGTCTGTCTTTGTAATAGTAAGCTTTACCGGCACCGGTTTCTACACCATTTTTCATGGTATAGTCATCTCTGTAATAATTGCCTTCCGTATGAGCAAAGTTAAAGCTCAATTTATCTGTCGGAGATAAGCTTACAAAAGCGTTATCCTTGCTGCTGTCGCGATATTTCCATTTTCTGGTAGATTTTTCAAAAACCTTATTAGTCTGGTCTACATCGCCAAGATAATCTTTGCTTACAGCAACTGTATAACCTTTACCGGAGCTGAATAAACCCCATTTTTTATCATAGTTGCCGGCACCTACGGAAATAGTAGTACGATTACCGTCTTTCTTGGTAATAATATTAACTACACCGCCGGTTGCTTCCGCACCGTAAAGTACAGACTGAGCACCACGGACAATTTCGATTTTTTCAACAGCTTCTACAGGAATACCCTCCATGCTGTTGTAGTTCATCATGTTAATCGGAGCGCCGTTAACCATTACCAAGGTGCCCTTATCAAGGCCACGCAGAACAGTTCTGGTAGAGCTGCCGCCGAATTCACGACCGCCGGGGCCATAAGCATTGTTGGTAAAGCCAACCTGACGCTCAATAACCTCATAAGCAGTTTTGGCGCCGCTGTTCTCGATTTCTTTAGCATTGATAACACTAACAGCAGCAGGAACTTCTAATTCTCTTGCTTCGGTTCTTGTTGCCGTTACAACCATCTGGTCCAACGTATACTCCTGCAGCTCTTCGGCAAAAGCACCGGTGCTTGCACACATCAAAGTACCGGTAATCAACGCAGTCATTAACAATCCTTTTTTCATTTTACTCATACTCCTATGAAAATATATTTATCGAAAAGTCCCTGCATATCCAGTCTTTCATGGTCATATGCCGGCAGCTTCACAATAGACGAAATAATGTCTGTATATCAACTCATCTAGTTAACATTATATATCATTTCAAACTATTTATCCACTTAATCTTCATAATTTTTTCATAGAAAACCACAAGAAAAAAAGCGGCACTAACGCACCGCTTTTTCAGTTAATATTTAAGGCTGTAAATGTAATCAATTTTAATGTTTTTATAATTAACTGCTAAAACCCTTTCAAAAACTCCTCCGGCTCTAAAACAACACAGTCACCATAAACCAAATGTGCCAGCTTCTGCACCGACCATACGCAATTCTGATGACCGATAAAAATGTATTTTTCATCAAGCAGAGCTACATTCCCGTTTTTTACCGCCCGCAAATTTTCTAAGCTCTTATCAGCTAAAAACTCACCCAGCAATTTCTCATCCTTAGCCTTATTATCCTTCCATGGCTTTGCAAGAAAGAAAAAATCCGGATTTATTTCTATCATGACCTCTTTATTGACTGTCTGTCCGGTATTCATTCCCAAATCCGCAATACCGTTTCTTATCTTGGCATGCTTGCAGATATCATCATACATGCAGCCCTTGCCTCCGTAGGACGCATAATTGGCTGATACAAGAACAGTACTTTTACTGTAATGAAGCTCTTTGGGTATATTGCGTTCAATCCTCGCCAGTTTATCGTTCATTTTTTGGACTAAAATCTTACCACGCTGCTCTTCACCTACTAGCCGGGAAAGCTTGATAATTTCATTTTTGACTTCTTCTATATTTGTAGACAACCTTACAACATAAACAGGTATACCCATATCACGATAAGACTGAATTTTATCTGCACCAATTACCTCATTAACAATGAATATATCCGGCTTTAAAGCCAGAACTGCTTCCAATCCCGGATTTGTAATCTTATTTTCGACCAATGAACTTACCATATTGCCAAACGATTTTGCCGAGTTATCCATATTTTTAGATACAGACAGCATTTTTTCAGGCTCCACTAATCCCAAAAGGATGTTATCAAGATAAATATTGTTGGTCATAATTTTTTCCGGCTTCTTCTTTAGTTTTACCTGATAACCGGTATCGTCCGTTACAACGATTGCGTTATCTTTGCCTGCAAGCTTCGCAGATTGGCCAAAGTTTTCTGTTGTGCATCCGGAAAGAATACAGGCTATAACAAGCATAAGGATTAAGCGATACATATTTTCCCTTTCAAATTTAAACGAATATTACTTTACCGAGAGTATTAGCGGTGTTTTAAAACATGCTGTTTTTAAAAAGGTGACGCAGTTTTGCGCCACCTTGTGGAGAATCAAGTAATTAGAAGCGATATTCGTAGGACAAAGTCCAGTTGAACGGTTTGTCCAGATTTTCACTGACGTTGATAGAATTATCTCTGTCTAAGAGGTTGTAAAGATTTAAGGTAATACTGTTATTTTTGTCAGGATCATAGTTAATAACAGAATTCAACTTAATAATGTTTTTCAGCTTATGCAGGCTGCCGTAGGATGCATCCTCTCTATCACCCAAATAATAGAGGTTTACACCGACGCCGAGCTTGCTGTAATTGTACTTAGCGCCTGCAGTAAATTGGTATCTGGAGGATTGCTGAGTCCACTTGCCGGCATCTTTAGCCAAAGGATCCTGATAGGTTGCACCTAAATTGTATCTCCAATGTTCTCCGATTACTTTATCATATTCGAATTCAACACCGGTGTTTTTAAATTCGCCAAGATTTACCTGAATATAGGTGTCTGAATCAACTCCTGCCGGAGGAGTAATGCCTAATTGGTTATATTTTTTCCAGGCAAACTTATCATCCATTCTCATTGTGAACACAGCTAATTTGCTGGAGGATGTATCGGTAATCTTCTTCACACCGGTTTCATAAGTCCAGCCCTCCTGAGGCTTCAATGCACCATTAGAACCGGTTTTACTTCTGGAGAATCGGGAATTGATTGCCGGCATTTCAAATGCCTTGCCAACGTTAATATACCAGCTGGTATTTTCATCCAGTTTATATAAGGTCTGTAATTGCGGCAGATATACATTGTGTGCGCCGTCAAAGCCGTTATTTTTTACATAATGTGCTCTTACACCGATATTAGTAGAGAACTTATCATCATATTTTTGATTCCAGGAGAAATAAGCTGCCAGGCTGTCTCTGGAAATAGCGTTGCTTCTATTGGCAATTTCTTCATAATGCTCTTTGTTGGCAGTTACACCGGTCAGTAATGTTGCTTTATCGGATAAAGTCCAGTCCTTGTTAATATCGTAGTTAATGGTGTACAGAATAATATTGCTGCTGGAACCGCTTCTTAAAACCTGTCCGTTAGGTTTATATTGCTTACCGTCTATTCTTCTTCTGTTGAAGGATAAATTAGATTTGAGCTTATCCTGTTCGTTGTTATAGAGTAAAGCTACATTATCTCTTTCATCATTATAGCTATAAGAAGTTTTATTCATGCTTCCGTCAGGATTGAGATATGTCATACCGGTATTTTTAGTTTCCGTATGCATATAATTAAGCGTAAAATCTTTAGACAAATTTACGCTTGCGAACAGATTATTTTTGGTATAAGCACGTCTGTCTGTATCGAATCCTTTGTAGTTGATAGAAGAGTTCTCAAATTTTTTATAATAGTCACGGCTGAAGCTCAAAATATATTTATCACCGCTGGAAACAACCTCATAACCCTTTTTATAGTTACCTGCTACAGCTTTAATGCTGTTGTTAATTTTTCCGGCTTTTTTGGTAATGATGTTAATAACGCCACCCATAGCTTCACTGCCATAAAGAACAGAATTAGAGCCTTTTACAACCTCAATTTTTTCTACGGCACTGATAGGAATGCCTGCGGTTGAATTGTAATTGTTCAGGTTGATAGGTGCACCGTTCAACAAAACCAAAGTGCCTTTGTCTAAACCGCGGATATAGGTACGGCCCGTAGAGCTGCCATTATCACCTTCACCGCCGGTATAGGAATAGCTTTGGATGCCGACAGTTTGCTCCAACGCATCAAATACACTTACATAACCGCGATTTTTAATTTCCTGTTCTGTGATAACGTTAGTTGTTGCAGGAACCTCAACATCACGCTTTTCCGTTCTCGTCGCCGTTACAACCATCTGGTCCAGCGAATACTCCTGCAGCTCTTCAGCAAATACGTTTGTGCCCCCCCATATTACACTACCGGTAATGAGGGCCGTCATCAATAAACCCTTGGAAAAATTACTCTTCATGTTTACTCATACTCCTTAAAAATATTTATTGCAAAAGCCTTGCGTATCCAAATTCCTATGGTCATATACAAAGTGCTCAGCAATATACGAAATAAATTTTCTGCATATAATCGTTCGTATTGCAATATATTATTTTATACTTATACTCTTTCGTATTACTTCTAGCATAAGTAAAAGCGGCGGTTTGAATAAAGCACCGCCTTAATGCTTTATATTAGAAAGTGTAGGTATAAGTCAGTCTGATATTTCTCGGCAAAGAATAATATCTGGTTGAATTAGCATTAGACCAGTTGCCTACAAGATCTTTTCTGTTTAAAATATTCTCACATACTAAATCAATTCTATGGTCTTTAGATAATTGATAGCTAGTATAAAGGTTCAGAGGTAATCTATCTTTCCAACCACCAGCTCTATCGGCAGTCATACTACCTGCTAACGAAGCAGTAAAATCGCGATTATTATACTTCAAGCTAGCGGTATATTGTTCTCTGGCAAATTTTCTTGTCCATTTTCCAGCATCTCTAGATTTAGGATTAGAAATATCAGTTCCCAAAGAATAGGAGAAATGCTCTCCTACATTTTTTTCATAATTAACTTCCAAGCCTAAATTTTCAAAAGGACTGTTAATAGCTTGGTTAACACCATCACTATCTGCTTTATAACTCCATGCATCCATATCAATGTAATAGATTGCTGTTTTAAACATACTTGAGTTGCTTGCTTTTTTATAACCTAACTCATAAGTCCAGCCCTCTTCAGGTTTTAATTCCGGATTCGGCTTAAATTCCACCGAACCGCTGCCATATAAAGAAGTAAAGTTCGGCATTTTAAATGCTTTAGCTGCATTCAGATAAATACTACTATTTTGATCTAATTTTTTTATCAATGAGAATTCAGGGGTAAATGCATTGTAATTATCATTCGCTTTTAAGAATTGTTCTCTAGCACCAATTGTAGCCGTAAAATCATTGCCTAAATCTCTAGTAGCCTGAACAAAAAAAGCATACGTTTTTGCATCTTTATCTAACTTTTGATTAACGAGCTTTCCACCGCTATACGGATTATCGCATTTATAAGTCTGTTGTTCTAATGTAGTACCGACAATGATATCTGCTACTTTTGTATTAAACTCTTTCTGTAAGTCTAAGCCAAGTGTATCAAAAGTAATGTGTTCAATTTTCCATTTAGAAGCTGTACCTTTTTTAATCTTATAAGTATTATTATGTCTGTCGCTTCTATTGTAATACAAATTACCTTTCAAAGACCCATCATTATACTGTATTCTGGCAAAGTCTTCTTTATATTTAAAGCTAGAGTCCTCTTTTAATGTTTTCCATGTAGCAGTATCATATTGGTTAAATTGGTAATCGTTATCTGTATGCTGATGACTTACAGTCCATTTATCATCAAATTTATACTTCCACATAACCGAGGATTTTTTTCCGTCGTTCATAGCTCTACCATTGCTGGCATAACCTTTTAATTCATCACCTTGTTCCAAGTTTGCAACAATACCTAATTTGCCTAATCCTAAGGAAATACCCTCTCTGGTCTTGCCATACTCAGCTTTGCTTAAAGATATACTATTTTGCATTTGCTTTTTAGTAATGATATTAATTACACCGGAAGATGCCTCACTGCCATACAAAACAGAAGACGCACCTTTAACAATTTCAATTCTTTCAACAGCTTCTACGGGTAACGTATTCAAAAAATAAACATTATTCATATTGATAGGTGCACCATCAATCATTACCAATGTACCTTTATCATTGCCACGGATCAATATTTTCGCAGACATACCACCCCAAGCCTGACCATTAGCGCCATATCCATAAGATGTAATACCATTTGCTAATTTTAATCCATCATATAAGTTAGTTGCTCCTGATTGAGTAAGTTCTTTTTCTGTTATGACCTTTACTGATGTAGGTGTATCAACGTCATCTTTTTCAGTTCTTTGCGCAGTTACTACCATCTGATCTAAAGAATACTCCTGCAGCTCTTCGGCAAAAGCAGCTGCACTACTGCATAAAACAGTACCGGTAATGAGGGCTGTCATCAGCATGCCCTTGGAAAAATTTGACTTCATGTTTTACTCATACTCCTTAAAAATATTTATTTTGACCACCCTTCCCCCGCCCAGTCTTGCATGGTCACAGGCTACTAAGTGCATCAAGCAAAATTATAAGCTATACGGCAATATAGCTATAAAAAATGCGCCCTTGCTTTTATAATCAGCAAAGGCGCAAGTTGCTCTTCTGATAGTATACAGGAAAAGCTCTAACAAAATTATAATTGTTTAGAACTTTTTCTTACTTACAAATAGTATACTATATAAATTGCTTCGACGCAATATATATTCCTATTTATTATTAAATTCGATTAGGAACTTTTTCTTTCAACCACAAAAACAGTATCGGCAGCACCAACAGAGTAAACCCCGTTGATGTTATCATACCGCCGATGATAACCCACGCCATGCTCACGCGCGTTTCCGAGCCTGCGCTCAGCGACAGCGCCGTCGGCAGCATGCCCACCACCATCGTCAGTGCTGTCATAAAGATAGGCTTCAGACGAGTTTTGCCTGCTTCGATTACCGCAGCCTTCGCCGTCATGCCTTCATGCATCAGCGTGAGCGTGTAATCCAAAAGCAACGTGCCGTTTTTCGCAACAAGGCCGTCCATAACCAAAATGCCGATGAGTGAATACAAATTGATTGTATTATGCGTCAGCAAAAGGCAGAAGATGGCACCGATAATGCCCAGCGGCAGTGAAAACATACGGATAAACGGCGTAAATACCGATTCATAGAGCACTGCCAGCAGCAGGTAAATCAATAGCAGTGACAGTGACAACGCCATAGCCATTTCAACAAACGATTCGTTCATCGTCGTCGCCTGACCGGAGAATGCATAGGTACTCTTTAAACCGGCGGCATCCAGCTTTTGCGTCAGCTCCTTGACTACCTCGTTCAGCGGTCTGTCCGTCAGGTTGCACTGGATGTTGATGATGCGCTCCTTGTTCACGCGACGGATAGTAATAGGGCCTACGCCCTCTTCTACGTCGGCAAGGTCGCCAAGAAAGACGCTTCCTCTGCCTGTCTGCACGGGAATAGCGCGCACGTCTTCAATATCATAGCCACTGCCACCGGCAAAGCGTACTGCAATATCGGTGTCATTGCCATGGTTTTGCACATCGTTCGCCAGTACGCCGGCACTGCGTCCGCCGATAGCAGCGTTAAAGGACTGCGCCACATCATTGACTGTCGCATGATAATATTTCAGCTTGTCGCGGTCTACTGTCACCTTCAGCTCCGGCATGCCCTTTACATAGGAATTTTTAATATCCTTCAGGCCTGCTGTCGAAGCAAAAATCTGCTCTACCTTGGCGGAATCTGCCACGAGCTGGTCCATATCACTGCCCTTAAGCTCCACCTGTACCGGCGAGCGCACAAGGTTGCGACCACCCGAAACACCGGTAACGGATGACTGAATCTCATTGACGCGCACCTTGATTTCGCCAAGATTCTGCTTGGCAAAGCTGCGGATGCCCTGTGCTACCTGCCAGACATCCTTACTGCGCTCATCACTGCTTTTGAGTGCGATAACCAGCTTGCCCATGCTCTGTGTGGTCGTTACATTAGTCATATAATGCTCGATTTCCGGCACCTTGGCCAAATAATCCTCAAACAGCAGCAAGGCCTCGTTGGTTTGGTCAGCGTTAAAGCCCGTAGGCAGCTCAATATTCACCTGAATCGCGCTTTCGTCGGTACGCGGCATGTATTCCGAGCCAACTATACCGAGCGGCACCAGTGCCACCGCCACCGCGAAGGCTGCCAGTACTCCCAGCACCAGCTTCTTCGGCTTTTCTATGCATTTGCGCAGCAGAACATCATATTTGGCAATCGTCTGCGCTTCCAAAGCATCCAGCCTGCTCCAAAGCTTGCCCTTAGGCTCCTCTACGCCGTTTTTATAAAAGCGCGAAGCCAGCATCGGTGTCAGCGTAAAGGATACAACAAGCGACATCAGCGTAGCAAAAACAATCGTCATGCCAAACTGCTTGAAGAACTGGCCTGTCGCACTCTGCATGAAGGCAATCGGCAAAAACACCACCACGTCGCAAAGTGTCATA
>ULSZ01029860.1_pt1 | contig 13798 bp, 16 predicted proteins | sample 1957151 | NCBI WGS metagenome assembly ULSZ01 (sample SAMEA4835721, study PRJEB28245) | human gut metagenome | biome: gut microbiome; material: fecal sample | place: Denmark | collected 2008
TCTTTGTCTGAAGAAGATCTGACATCTACTTACGGGTTCACTTCTTCTGATCTAGCTCAGTTGAATGACCTGCTGGCTTTCCAGAGTAACGCCGTTGATCGTGGTTCCAATATTCCCCAGACTCGGCTTCATGTTTCTGATTGGAAAATCTACTTTGATAATGCCGATGTCCATGCGTTTCTGTTTGCGGCTGCACAGACCGGCCCCGCTGCAATCATGGCTGCTCTCTCGGCCCTCGGAAGTGTATACCCCGGTGTAGGTACGGTTGTTGGTGCTATCGTTGGTCTGTTTGGTGGCGCTACAATTATCTACTGGGTTTTCCAGGCCGTAGCTCTGAACAAGGGTCTCTATATCGGCATTGACTGGAACGGTGTGTTCCCCAACCCCGCAATCGGACTGTGGTAACAGACGGAACTGTCCTCCAGGCGAACCGCTAGTAAAAACGAATAATAGATAAAACGCCCCCTGGTGTAGATTTGAGCTGCATCAGGGGGCACTATGTCCGGGAGAGAAAACATTTGGTAAAGGTAACAGGTAACCAAACGGTAGTATGAATTTCTTTGAAGTTTTCTGCGGCTCGCAGAGTGATCACAAGAGATTTATTCAATGATAAACAGGAGCGGTATAGCTAAGGCTATACCGCTCCTGCTGAAACCCAAGGTGTAGAGCATAGGAGAACTTCTTAGACGATTTTCAGACCCAACAGCATAATAATGATTCCGGCTGCAATAGAAATAAAGCCACCTGCAACAGCACAGCTTGCTATGACAACAATGTTAAAAATCACTGAAAAGGCGAACACTCGAATGATAAGTTTCGCTCTTGTTGCCCGACCCGTCTTAAACCAAATACTACATAACAGTAAAACCATGAACAGGGCGGAAACGGCAGCCAACCCATACTTAAAAGGATCAATTTGACCAGGGTTGATAGACCATGCAAACATCTGCGCGGTACAAGATGTAATAAGGAAAATTGCATTTCGCTTGTTGAGCGATGTTTTAACTCCAGTTTGTTCAATATTTTCTTTAGCGAATACTTTTCTCTCTTTGCTCTCATTCAACAAAAGGTTGGCATCGACCTTCAGAAGCTCTGCAAGCTGCAATAGGTTTTTGGTAGATGGCTCTGCTTGCCCAGTTTCCCACTTAGAAACGGCCTGACGGCTCACCCCCAACTTGTCTGCTATGAATTCCTGCGATATGCCCTGTTTCTCTCTGGCTCTTTTGATATTGTCTGATAATGCCATACATGACACCTCCTTTTTGTATCTTCATAATAGCAAATTACCCCCCAGAACACCACCAACTATACCGCAACTTTCGGTTGCACCCCTTTTTGTTTTCCAAAACTCGGCGGTTCCATCAGGTTTTGGGTTGCTGCGGCAAAGGTGACAACTCAGGTTTTGCTGTATAAACAGCACCATTGCCCACTATAAGCTGAGATCCCTTTTTAACCTCAGATCTATAACTTAATAACGAATTACATCTCAAAGTTTGGACACTACAAAATCTTTTTCAAGAAAATATTTCAAGAGGCTGACCGTACAGCAGAGCCGATTTCGGTAAACAGCGGTAGTATAACAAAAACGCTACAAACATTCTTCCTGCCGAGAGAATCGCTGTTCGCACTATATTCCCACCCAATAGCCTGATGCAATCCTATTTTACTTGGCTGTTTGATTAAAATGTGCCTATCAACAGCACAGCCCTTTACTATTTTTTTCATCCGTAAGTATCTGTTTACCTGTACGGTTCAAGGGGGTATAAAAATGGACACCCCCTAGTACACATGCGAATCGGGCGGCAATTCTGCCGCCCGATTTTTTTGCCCTCAGTACATATCCATCAAAATTCATAGTCAGGGTTATTCTTAACCTGAATAAAAGCGTCCATTGGACGCGCAGCCGCAGAATGAAATTCTGCGTTCATGGGGGCTTGGGGGAAACCCTCAACAAGCAGCGCCGGGAGGCGAATGGCTATCCAGGGGCATTGCTTGCCGGTTTCTCACACTTTGTATTTTTGTCCTTGCGGACGGTATTTCTTCAAATGCGAGCGGGCGGTACACATCATCCTACTCCTCACCTTGTGTTCTTTTCTAAAATGAAATATAATGAAAGTGTTATCGGAGGTATGAATATAACCTCCGAGTCACGCAAAAAGGCAAGAAGAAAATACGGCATTCTTCACAACAAATAAACTATGTTTATTCTGCTGACCGTATTTTAGGTTCTGTGAAATGGACGATGTTTGACTGATTCCAAGCGGGAAAACCAGAAGATTTGTGCTTCGAGACTAGAGCAAAGGAGGTGTCAAAATTAAATGATAAAACAGATTAAATACTTTCAGGCAGTTGTCCGATGTAAGAGTTTTACAGAAGCCGCCGAGGAATGCTTCATCTCACAATCTGCAATTTCACAGCAGATTCAGGCATTGGAACATGAATTAGGAGTAAAGCTCTTAAATCGAGAAAACCGGAAATTTTCTTTGACTCCGGCAGGCGAGCATTTTTACCGTAAAAGCCTGGTGTTGATTGCTGACTTTGAACGGATGTGCAAAGAAACGGTTCGTATTGCCAATAAGGATCGTGCGGAACTTCGCATTGGATACCTGAAATGTTACAGCGGGCAGGAATTTCGCATGGCTGTGGCAGAGTTTTCAGAAAAATACCCGGATGTTTCTGTCCGAATTATAAATGGGAACCATGAGGATTTATATGCCGCTTTGCGGGATGGCGGTGTTGACCTGATACTCAGTGACCAGCGGCGGGCCTTTTCCGATGAATATGTGAATTCCATTTTGGCGACGAGTGAGTGTTACATCGAGATTGCCGCAAGGAATCCCATTGCTTCTCTGCAATCGGTGGAAATCCAGGACTTAAAAAATATTCCCTGTATCCTGGTGGCGTCCTCAGAGCAGCAGGAAACCGAAAAGACTTACTATAAAGATGTCGTTGGAATACAGGGGGATTTCTTGTTTGCGGAAAATTTAGAAGAAGCCCGTCTCCTGGTAATTGGCGGAAATGGCTTTATGCCGGTAGAGGGTGGAAAAAATGAACCGGGCTTTGCGCCAGCATTAAACCGAGTGCTTTTAACGCGCAAAGGAAATCCCATTAAGCGCACCTATTGTGCTTTTTGGAAAGCAGACAATTCCGGCTATTATATCGAAGATTTTGCGGATATGCTAAAATCCAGATTTTCAACAGCTCAAGAAGGATAAAATAGAAATCAGTAAGAAAAGACCGCATCTGCGCCTTTGCAGATGCGGTCTTTTCTTACATAAGATTTTCTTATGGATTTGTCCGTAAGGTCAAATTGCTCTTTCCAACGGAAATCTCTAAAATAAAAGCATAAACAAACAAGTAAAGGAGCGAAGGGCTTTGAAAGTATTAGCAATCAGCGCAAGCCCCCGAAAGGGTGGCAATTCGGATGTTTTGTGCGACCAGTTTTTGAAAGGGGCCGCCGAAGCCGGGAATGAGGTAAAGAAAATCTCTCTCGGACAGGTGAATATCAGCCCCTGTGTTGCCTGCTATGGGTGTTCCAAATCCCATCAGTGTGTCAAGAAGGATGATATGGCCCAGATTTTGCAGGAATTGATTGAGGCGGATGTCATCGTCCTTGCAACGCCGGTGTATTTCTATTCTATGGACGCACAAATGAAGATGATAATTGACCGCTGCCTGCCCCGGTATCAGGAGATTCGGGATAAGGACTTCTATTATATCATTACGGCGGCCGATCCCCAGCATTCCGCAGCGGATGAGACCATTGCCGGGCTTCGGGGATTCCTCCGGTGCCTGCCCGGCGCAGAAGAAAAAGGGATCGTCTATGGAACCGGCACCTGGGACAAAGGAGACGTATACCGGCATCCGTCTTTCGAGAAAGCCTATGAGATGGGCAAGGCAATAGGAGGACAAAAATGACATCTTACTTTGAAAATGTAAAAAAGAACTTTGGCTTTGGCTGTATGCGGCTCCCCATGAAGAACGGCGAGGTCGATCAAGCCGAAATGTGCCGGATGGTGGATACCTTTCTGGAAAACGGCTTCAACTGTTTTGATACGGCACATGGCTATCTGGGAGGAAAAAGTGAAACGGCCCTGCGGGAATGTCTGGTAAAGCGCCATCCCCGGAACGTTTTTATTCTGACCGATAAGCTCTCCACTCATTTTTTCAACAGCCAGGAGCAGATCAGACCGCTGTTTGACAGCCAGCTTGCCGCCTGTGGTGTGGATTACTTTGATTTCTACCTGATGCACGCCCAGAGCGCCGAAATTTACGCAAAATTCAAGAAGTGCAAGGCGTATGAAACAGCACTGGAACTCAAGCAGGAAGGAAAAGTCAAACACTTCGGTATTTCCTTCCACGACAAAGCGGCGGTGTTGGAGCAGATTTTGACCGAGTATCCGCAAATTGAAGTGGTACAGATCCAGTTCAACTATGTGGACTATGAGGATGCCTCCGTGGAAAGCCGGAAATGCTATGAGGTTTGCCGGAAATTTGGTAAGCCGGTGATCGTCATGGAGCCGATAAAAGGCGGCAGTCTGGTCAACCTCCCGGAATCGGCGCAGAAGATTTTCGACGATCTCCACGGCGGCAGCAACGCAAGCTACGCCATCCGCTTTGCCGCTGGTTTTGAAGGAATCATGATGGTGCTTTCCGGTATGGGGAGCATGGAAATGATGTTGGACAATATCAGCTATATGAAAGACTTCCATCCCCTTTCCGAACAGGAGCAGGAGGCCATCGTGAAAGTACGGGAAATTTTCCGGGCGCAGGGTCTGATCCCATGTACGGCCTGCCGGTATTGCACCGATGGCTGCCCGAAACAGATTGCGATTCCTGATCTGTTCGCCTGCCTGAACGCCAAAAAGCAGTTTCAGAACTGGAACACCGATTATTACTATAACAATGTCCACACCAAAGAAGGCAGCCGGGCTTCTGATTGTATCAAGTGCGGGAAATGCGAGCATATCTGTCCGCAGCACCTTCCCATCCGGGAACTTCTGACCGAGGTGGCGAAAGAGTTTGACAAATAGGAGGAAACCATCATGGCGAAAAATCTGATTATCTATTATTCCCGTAAGGGAGAAAACTATTGGAACGGCAGTATTCGCAACCTTGCCAAAGGAAACACCGAGATTGTTGCGGAGTTCATCCAGAAGGCTGTAGGTGGTGATCTGTTTGAAGTGGAGACCGTAAAAACCTACAGCGAAGATTACATGACCTGTACGGAGGAAGCCCAGGAAGAACTCAGAAAGAATGTGAGACCCGAGCTTAAGGTTTATCTGGATTCTGTCCAGGACTACGATAATATCGTCGTGGCCGGTCCCTGCTGGTGGGGAACCTATCCCTGCGCGATCTTCACGCAGCTGGAGAAGCTGGATTTTACAGGGAAAAAGGTTTTCCCTGTGATGACGCACGAAGGCAGCGGTATGGCAGGCTCCGCACAGGCACTGAAGAAGTACTGCAAGGGAGCGACGGTTGGAACAGGACTCGCGGTACATGGCGCAGACACAGGAAGGTCTGAAAAGACCGTGACGGACTGGGCAGTAAAGAATCTGAAATAAAGTATCAAACACATAAGGAGAATGCGATTATGAGCAGGACATGGCTTATTACAGGAGTCAGCAGCGGATTTGGAAACGAGATGACAAAGCAGCTTCTTGAAAAGGGCGACACGGTCATAGGAACCGTCAGGAACACGAAGAAGGTCGAAGAGCTTATTGCAAAATATCCAGACACTTTTGATTGTCAGATCCTGGACGTGACAGATATCGAAAGGATCCATACTTTCATTCCGGAGATGTTTGAAAAGCACGGCAGGATCGATGTGGTTGTGAATAATGCAGGCTACGGTCTTTTCGGCGCGGCCGAAGAGCTGGATTATGAGAGTATCCGGAAGATCCTGGAAACGAATCTGACCGGTCCCATTATGGTGATCCATGACAGCCTTCCTTATCTCAGAAAGCAGGGCGGCGGCAGGATCATCCAGCTTTCGTCCTACGGCGGCCAGGTCGCATTTGCGGCTAACTCCATGTACCATGCCACCAAGTTCGGCATTGAAGGTTTCTGCGAGTCTGTTGCACAGGAAGTGGCAAAGTATAACATCGGCGTCACCATCGTGGAGCCGGGCGGAGCGAGGACGGAGTTCCGGTATGGCAGCGCGCATGTAGCGAACCTGATGCCGGAATATGATCACGTCCATGGATTTCTTAACATGCTCGATCCTTCCAAGGGGCTGGCACCTGGAGATCCGGCCAAAATGGCTGCACGGATGATCGAAAGCGTGGATATCGAACCTGCTCCTCTCCGTCAGGTATATGGTTCACAGGCTCTTACCGCCACGATTCAGCGGCTGGAGGAACGGGTTGCGGATTACAGGACACAGACGGAGCTTGCGGCATCGACAGATGTTACGGAGGAATAAACCATGAAGCAGAGAACACTGGGAAGGAGGTTTCCATATGCACTATGACGGTCCAACTTACCGTCCGCCCACGGAGGCTTATACGCCGCTGCTCCAAATCACGGTCGGCTGTTCTTATAATCAGTGTGCATTTTGTACGATGTATCGCAGCACGGAATTTCGTATGTCTCCGGAAAGCGAGATTATTGAGGATCTCAAAGAGTATTATCCCTACCGTGACCGGGTAAACCGGCTTTTTCTCCTCAACGGTGATCCTTTTGTGCTGTCCGCAGAAAAGCTTCTGCGTGTCGCCGAATTGGTCCACCAGTATTTGCCCCATGTGGAGACGATGACCTGCTACTGTTCTATTCGAGACCTGCGCAACAAGAGTTTTGAAGATCTTGTTGCGCTACGAAAGGCCGGATACAATCAGCTCTATATCGGACTGGAGACCGGTTATGAACCGGCGCTGAAGTTTATTACCAAAGGCTATACCATCCCAGAGGCAGAACACATTTTGAGGGAAATTCTGGATGCAGGCTTCGACTACCACGCGCTGCTGATGAACGGCATCGCAGGGAAAGGAAATACCGAAGCCAGCGTCGAGGTCACGGCAAGGCTACTGAACAAATTCAAGCCGAAGATGGTGGCACTGCTTTCCACTGCCGTCTCGCCGGGGACACCCTTGGAAACAATGCGGGACCGGGGCGAATATGTGGAGCTGACAGAACGGGAGCACATCGAGGAAGAAATTATGTTGCTAAAAGCACTCAATATGGATGATGACTGCTTTTTCTTCGCCAGCCATGTCTTTGACAAGATCCCGGTCAGTGAATATTTCAGTAAAAAGGAGCTTATCATTCGACACCTGGAAACCGAGATGGCAAAGATGCCCGCATCTGAGCTGGACTCAGTGTGGGCGAGAGGTTCAATTTAATCGAACAGACCGAGGGAGAAATCAAATGGAAGCATTGGAAAACATCAGGGCAAGGCGCAGTATTCGAAAATATACGGAAGAAAAAGTAACACCAGAGGATATTCGTAAAATTGTAGAAACCGCAGCTTTCGCGCCCAGCTGGATGAACGTACAAACGGCGGGCTATATTGCGGTACTCGATGAAACTCTGAAAAATGACATCAGCGAGCACATGATTGCACCGAACGATGTGGTAAATGTGAAGCAGGCGCCGGCCATCGTCATCCTCACTTCAAAAAACAGTCTTTCCGGGTTCATGCCGGATAGATCGGAGTATGTTCCCGGAATGTCATCCCATTGGCAATCTTTTGAAGCGGGGATTGCTGCGCAAACCTTTTGCTTGGCGGCAAATGCCTGCGGATTAGGAACATTGATCATGGGCGTATGGGATGAGGCGGAAGTCTCCCGGCTGGCCGGCGTGCAGGACGACTGTCGGATTGCGGCAATCCTGGCAATCGGCCATCCGGCGGAGATTCCCACGACACCAAAGAGGAAAAGCGTGAACGAACTTCTGACGATTCGCTGAACACAGACGGAGCTTGCGGCATCGACAGATGTTACGGAGGAATAAACCATGAAGCAGAGAACACTGGGACAGAATGGACTGACGGTATCCGCGATCGGGATCGGCTGCATGACCATCGGTAAGGATTACAGCGAAGAAAGCAAAAAGCAGGCTATCGCCATTCTTCGTAAAGCGTACGATCTGGGCTATACCATGTACGACACGGCAGAGATCTATGGCGGGAACAATCGCAATGAGGAACTGGTCGGCGAGGCCTTAAAGCCCTTCAGAAAAGAGATTGCGATTGCAACGAAATGCGGCATTACCTTCAGCAGCGATGGACGCATGACAATGGATTCCTCCAGGGACAATATCAGGAAGTCGCTGGAAGGATCGCTTAGAAGGCTCCAGACGGACTATGTGGATCTCTACTATGTCCATCGTGTAGATCCCAAAACACCGATAGAAGAAGTCGCGGAGACCATGAAGGAGCTGCATCAGGAAGGAAAGATCCTGAACTGGGGTATTTCCGAACCGAACATGGATACGCTCCGCAGGGCACACGCTGTGTTTCCCGTCGCTGCGATCGAAAGCGAGTATAACATGATGTGGCGTGAGCCGGAGGAGGAGATTCTTCCTACGCTGGAGGAGCTCGGCATCGGCCTTGTCCCGTACCGTCCGCTCGCCAGAGGTTTTCTTACGGATGTAATGGACGGTGTATTCCTCCAGGGAGCGAAAAATACCCGGTTTGATGAAGAAAATCTGAAAAACAACATTGCTCTTCGTGACTGCCTGCAGTCTCTTGCGGCAGAGAAAAATGTCACCGCCGCACAGCTTGCGCTTGCGTGGCTGCTGGCTCAGAAACCATTCATTGTTCCGATTCCGGGCATTACAAAGATGGAACGGATCACGGAAAATATGAAAGCGGCGGATATCGAATTTACACAGGAAGAACTTGCCCATGTCAAAGGCATGTTGGACAGGATCGTGATTACGGGAGAACGCTATGATCCGGACAGCGACAACGGCAAGAGCGTCAGAAAGTGAGGACAGACATGGCAATTACAGAATTTGCAAAAAAATATCATGAGAAGATGTTTCCCGGCTATGTTTCCGACTTTCTCCGCACTGATCCTGAGTTTATTGAGCGGTTCGACAACTTCGCTTTCGATGAAGTAATCCATCAGGTGGAGTTGGATGATAAGACCCGCTTCATGGCGATTCTTGCCACGCTGCTGGGCTGCCAGGGTATTGATGAATACCGCGCTATGGTGCCCGCCGCAATGAACTTTGGCGTGACGCCGGTGGAAATCAAGGAGATTACCTATCAGGCAGTTGCATATTTAGGTATTGGCCGCGTGTTCCCGTACTTAAAAGCAAACAATGAGATTTTTAAGGAGAAAGGTATCTCGCTTCCTCTCTCTTCTCAAACTACGACTACAATGGAGAATCGTCGGGAGGCCGGAACGCAGGCACAGGTGGACATTATGGGCGAGCATATGCGTGATTTCTGGAAATCCGGCCCGGAAGAAAGCCGCCACATCAACCTATGGCTGGCAGATAATTGCTTTGGCGATTACTATACCCGCAAGGGGCTTGACTATCGGCAACGGGAAATGATTACTTTCTGCTTCCTTGCAGCACAGGGCGGATGTGAGCCGCAGCTTACCAGCCATGCGGCGGCAAATATGCGTATTGGCAATGATAAGACATTTTTAATCAATATTGTTTCTCAGTGTCTGCCGTTTATTGGCTATCCCCGCAGCTTGAACGCTTTAAGCTGTGTGAACAAAGCGGCTGAGAAAACAGAGTGAAGGAGGAAAATAAAATGAGCAGAACATGGATGATTACAGGTGTTTCCAGCGGATTTGGCTATGAAATGACGAAGCAGCTTCTGGCAAAGGGCGACACGGTGGTCGGCACCGTCCGCAATACCCGAAAGGTGGAAGAATTGAACGCCCAGTACCCTGATACCTTCGACTGCCGTATTCTGGATGTGACGGATGTTCCGGCAGTGCAGGCACTGGTGCGCGCGACAGCTTTGAAAAGTATGGGCGGATCGACGTAATCGTGAGCAACGCCGGATATGGGCTGTTCGGCTGTGTGGAGGAACTGACAGACGAGGAAATCGACCACATCATCGCTACGAATCTGGTAGGTTCCATCCAGTTTATCAAGACGGCAGTGCCCTACCTGCGCAAGCAGGGCGGCGGACGGATTATCCAGATGTCCACCTACGGGGCGCAGGTTGCAAATGCGGCCAACTCCATGTACCACGCCACCAAATTCGGCATTGAGGGCTTCTGCGAGGCTCTGTCAAAGGAAGTGGCGCAGTTTAATATCGGTGTGACGATGGTAGAGCCAGGCGGCGCAAGGACGGAGTTCCGCTATGGCAGCGCAAAGGTGGCGAAGCTGATGCCGGAATATGAAGCCTGCCACGGGTTCCTCAATATGCTGGACGCTTCCAAAGGGCTTGCCCCCGGCGACCCGGTGCGGATGGCAGAGCGTATCATCGAGAGCGTGGATAAAGAACCGGCCCCGCTTCGTATGGTACTCGGCTCTCAGGCCCTTTCCGCAACAATTACCCGGCTGAAAGAGCGTATTGCTGATTATGAAACGCAGACAGAACTGGCAGCTTCTACGGACTTTCCTGCCGGTGAATAATTTGAGGATAGATAGGAGGATTTTCAAATGAAAGATGTAATGATTTTGACAGGTGCCGGCCAGATCGGCATGGCGATTGCCCGGAGAATGGGCTATGGAATGAAGATCGTGATTGGCGACAAAAAGCTGGAAAATGCGGAGACAATTTCCAAAACGATGAACGAGGCCGGTTTTGATACGGTGCCGGTGGAAATGGATCTGTCCTCCCGTGAGTCCATTATGAAGCTGATTGAAAAGGCTCAAAGTTTTGGCGAAGTTTCCATGCTGGTCAATGCGGCGGGTGTTTCCCCCAGCCAGGCTCCAATCGAAGCCATTTTGAAGGTTGACCTGTACGGAACTGCTGTTTTGCTGGAAGAAGTGGGGAAGATCATCAAAAAGGGCGGCGTAGGTGTTACCATTTCCAGTCAGTCCGGCTGGCGTATGCCCGCACTAACCGCCGAGGAAGATGAACTCCTTGCTACTACGCCGACGGAAGAATTGCTGAACCTTCCCTTGCTGCAGCCCGAAAATATCCGGGACACCCTGCACGCTTACCAGATGGCGAAACGCTGCAATGAAAAGCGTGTGATGGCGGAAGCTGTTAAATGGGGCCAGCGGGGTGCCCGCCTCAATGACATTGCTCCGGGAATTGTGGTAACTCCTTTAGCTCTTGACGAGTTCAATGGCCCGCGCGGCGACTTTTACAAGAATATGTTTGCAAATTGTCCTGCTGGCCGTCCGGGAACCGCAGATGAAATTGCAAATGTTGCGGAACTCCTGATGAGCGATAAGGGCGCGTTTATTACCGGTTCCACCTTCCTGATTGATGGCGGTGCAACAGCCAGCTATTTCTATGGGCCTCTTGCACCAAAAAAATAAGACTGAAAGGACGGTGACAAGAACGAAACGGTTTTTATCGTTGCTTATGGTGCTTTCTTTGTCTTTTTCATTGGCAGCCTGTGGAGGCAGCGAAAATACTGATACAGCAGGAAGTACCTCGCAAGCGTCCCAAGCTGCCACAGAAGAAAGTATTTCTGCTGAGTCCGCAGAAACTGAAGCAGCATCCGAGGAACAGATTGCAGAAGAAAGCGAAAATGCCCAGCAGACAGAGGATTCTGACGCAGACAGTACGGCAATCTTAGTGGCGTATTTTTCCCGGACTGGCGAAAACTACAATGTCGGCCATATTGAAAAGGGCAATACCCATATTGTAGCGGATATGATCGCCGAGCAAACGGGTGGGGATACCTTTGAAATCAGTACAATTACGCCGTATCCAGACGATTACGATGAATGTACCGATATAGCAAGACAGGAGCAAAGCGAAAATGCCCGCCCGGAACTGTCTGCTTCTGTTGAAAATATGGAGGATTATGACACCATATTCCTCGGCTATCCGATTTGGTGGAGCGATATGCCGATGGCAGTGTACACATTCCTTGAAAGCTATGATTTTTCCGGCAAAACCATTATTCCTTTCTCCACTCATGAGGGCAGCGGACTTGCCTCTACGGAAAGCAGTATTGCGGAGATTTGCCCGGACTCTGAAATTTTGGAGGGTCTCTCCATCCGGGGGACTGTGGCTCAAAATTCGCAGGACGAAGCCGAAACTGCTGTAACTGATTGGCTTGAAGAAATCGGCGTTGTTGTACAAAAATAGCACTCACGGAATAAAGGAACCAATCTGCCGGACGACGGCAAAAGAAAAAAAGCCGTCGTTCAGCAGGCGATCGCCATGCCCAAAATTTAATCTTGCGGCGGCTTTGAACAAATCAAGGCCGCCGTTTCTTATGCCCTCAATAAAGGAGTGACGCCTACACGCTGACACGGCGGCTTTAGGAGGGAGCCGCCGTGAAGCAAATACCGCTTCGACATAATTCGGCAGGAATTTACCTGCCAAAAAAAGTCTGACCGTCAATCGGCCACCATCTGCTTATGAACAGGCACTATGGTGGCTGGTTCAGAAGCACTATCAAGCCCCTTTCAAAAGCGCCAGCCGCCGTATTTCGGATGCTGGCGCTTTTGCTTGTCGTTTTTTCGGGAATTTCCCCGAACGGTGTCGCCCACCGCCTTCGTTTCGCTTCACCCGTCAACCAGTGAATCGAAATGGAGGTACATAATGCAGAAGATCAATCTTCGGGATCTGTATCCCGATGTATATAAAACCGATGTCTTTGTGGATGTGGCCGAGGAAGTGCTGGCTGCGATCCGGGGCCAGCAGCAGAACGATGCCGCCTACGAGCGCCGGAAGTTCCGGCACAAGGCCCATTACTCTCTGAACCGGGAGGACGGCATTGAAAACGACGCCATCAACCGCCCGCTCACCCCGGAGGAAATCCTGGAGCAGAAGCAGCTGCGGGAGGAAGTGTATGCCGCGCTGATGCAGCTGCCCGTCATCCAGGCCCGGCGTATTTATGCCCGGTTTTACCTGGGCATGACGGTGGCCGAGATCGCCCGAATCGAAGGTGCTGACCGCCGCCGCGTGTGGGAGAGCATCCGGCGCGGGCTGAAGAAGCTGGCGCGTCTGCTGGACACGGCCCGATAACCTGACCGACGCATAACGGCAAAAAGAAAGCCGGTGGGGGACTTTTATTCCTCCACCGGCTTACTTATCCTCTAAATTCTTATCTGATTCTGCCCCGGCCGTCTGCACCATCTCTTTTAGCTCATCAGTCAATGCGCGGGTCGAGTTTAACAGCACTTTTCTGGCAGCCGGAGGACACGAAAGGTAGAGCTGTCGCATATCGTTGGCGGCTTGCTCATCTTCTGGCAGGTCGAGATTCATCAGGGAATCCAAGGACAAATTCAAAACTTTGCAAAAAGCACGCAGAACCTCAAAAGAAGGGTTCTTCACCCCTCTTTCGCAGCCTTGAACGTGCTTCAGAGAAACGTGGCTCAGATCTGCGAGTTCCTGTTGTGTCAGTCCTTTTTCCTTACGCGCTTTTTGTATCCTTCGTCCCAGCTCTTTTATCAGTTCCACAGGCACTATCGTCTCCTTAATAATATTTTATCGTGCCCATTTTCTTGCGGGAAGAACCTTATAAAAGGTATTTTAGGGTGCGATAGTACCTATTTTATTGTGCTTGCTATGCGCTTGCCTCTCACGCAGCTCCTGTGGGTCGGCAAGGCAAATTTTTTTTCAAACAAATCTCATTACAGACAGGACAAACCACCTGTTTTTGTCATGGTTATCAAGAAGGAGTTTTTTCTTTCGTTGCTCTTTGATAACTGAATACACGGCAGAACAGGTACATAACCCGCGTATGAGCGA
>ULSZ01030536.1_pt1 | contig 13750 bp, 10 predicted proteins | sample 1957151 | NCBI WGS metagenome assembly ULSZ01 (sample SAMEA4835721, study PRJEB28245) | human gut metagenome | biome: gut microbiome; material: fecal sample | place: Denmark | collected 2008
CACACCGAGCGCCGCATCGTCGACCGCCTTGTCCAGCTCATCTCCGCGCGGGCCGGGGAAAAGCTCAGCCTGCAGGCGCTTGCCGACGAGGCACACATCAGCACGACATATCTGCACCGCCTGTTCCGCTCTCAGCTCGGTATCTCGCCGGGGGCGTATATCGCAAAGATCCGGATCGAGGAAAGCAAGCTCCTGCTGCGCGGCGGAGCGCTGTCCATGGGCGAGATCGCAAAAAAGCTCGGCTTTTCCAGCCAGCAGCACTTTTCCCGTCAGTTCCGCACCGTCACGGGTATGACGCCGTCCGAATACGTGCGCAGCCTGCGCTGACAGGCGGGGACGCGTTGCGCAGATCGCCGGATTTAACTGTTGTTTTTTTCTGTGCAGCGCGGCATAATACATTATATATTATATTGGAAAGGGAGTTCTTTTTATGGAATCCATCCGTGGGTATTTCAAAGCGCTCAAGTGGCGCAGTCTGATCGTCGCGTTTTCGGCGATTTTGCTGGGTCTTCTGTTCATCCTGACACCGCAGGCGTCGGCGGACGTGATCTGCTACGTGGCTGGCATTTTGCTGCTGGCCTCCGGCATTGCGGCGGTCATTTCGTATCTGGCCTCTGGGCGGCTGTTCGGGTCGTATGCGCTGGTGTCGGGCATCGTGCTGCTGGTGTGCGGCGTGTTCTGCCTGCTGCGGCCGGAGATCATTCAGGGCCTGCTGACGGTGCTGTTCGGCGTGTTCCTCGTCATTGACGGCATGATGACGCTGCAGGACGGCGTGGACTGCGCGCGGGCGCGGCTTGCAGGCTGGTGGGTCCCGGCGCTGCTGGGCGCGGTCACGATCGCGCTGGGCTGCGTGGTGCTGTTCGGCAAATTCGACTCCATCATGCTGCTGGCCGGGATCTCGCTGATCGCAGACGGCGTGTTCGATCTCATTGTGACCCTCGCCTTCTCCAAGCGCATCCGCACCGCGCGGGAAAAGCTGCGCATCTACGCAAACGGCCCCATCATCGACTCGGAAAAGGTCGACGACTGACCGCGGCATGAGTGCCAAAAAAATTTAAGGACAGATAAATATTTTTTGTTTTCCCCGTGCGGAATGCTTGACACCGCTCTGTCAATCCTGTACAATGATCATGGGGATTTTGTCCCCGCAATCATACAGATTGAACATGATGGAGGAACAAACATGAAAAAGATCATCGCATTGCTGCTCGCAGCAATCATGGTTCTCGGTCTGGCGGCCTGCGCTTCCAAGACGGAGACCACAGAAGCCTCTGACGTCAAGAACGTCGTCTACATCGTCAACGGCAACCTGGGCGACAAGTCCTTCTTCGACTCCGCACAGGCCGGCATCGACGAGCTGGTCAAGGCAGGCCGCATCACCTGCAAGACCATCGAGCTCGGCGGCACCGACGAAGACCAGCCGAAGTGGCTGTCCACGCTGTACGACGTTTCCCAGTCCGGCGAGTATGACCTCGTCATCTGCGGCACCTACCAGATGCCCGACTACCTGAAGGAAGTCGCCACGAAGTATCCCGATCAGCTCTATCTGATCTTCGACGACAACACCTATGCCGGTGAGAACTCCAACGTTGTCAACATCACCTACAAGCAGAACGACATGGGCTATCTGGTCGGCACCTTCGCCGCCTGCATGACCACGGACACCAGCGTTGCCAACATCAACGAGGACGCGGTCATCGGCTTCGTCGGCGGCGTTGATTCCCCGGTTATCAACGACTTCCTGACCGGCTTCATTGAGGGCGCACAGGCTGTCAACCCCGACATCAAGGTTGACACCCGCTACACCAACGACTATGTCGATACCGCCATCGCCAAGGAGTTCGGCTACTCCATGATCAACGACAACAAGTGCGACATCATCTGGGGCGTTGCCGGCAACGCGGGCAACGGCGCGGCTGAGGCTGCTCTGGACACCGGCAAGGCATGGTTCATCGGCGTCGACTCCGACCAGGAGCTGACCTTCTCCTCCGACCTGGCAGCGCTGACGCTGACCTCGGGCCTGAAGAACATTGGCAACTCCATCGTCTGGATCTTCGACCAGTGGGATGCCGGTAAGACCTACTGGGGCAGCGAAGTCCAGCTCGGCCTCGCAGAGGGCGGCGTCGGCATCGTGACCGACAAGAACTACGACAAGTACGCCTCCGCCGACACCAAGGCTGCCGTTGAGGCTGCTCAGAAGGGCATCATGGACGGCAGCATCAAGGTCGACACCGCGTTCGACGCCAACTTCGACCTCGCCGCTCTGCGCGACTCTGTCAGACCGTAAGTTCATTTTCGATCAAGCTTTCTTTTAACCTTGTAGGGGCGGGCGACTCTGCCCGCCCCTTACATACTTCTGCGATAAAAGCGGGCGGCAGAGTCGTCCGCCCCTACAAAATCAGATTCCCCTTTAAGTAACAGTGAATAACGAAAAAACGGATGTTTGTTCTTTATTCACTATTACTTATTGCTTTTTCATACGCACGACTTTTTCTAAAGAAAGAGAGGAACATATCGTATGCCAGACGAAAAAACCGGCCGTTTGGACGAGGACTATGTCGTCCAGATGAAAGGGATCACAAAGGTGTATCCCAACGGCGTCGCGGCCAATCAGGGCGTGGATTTTAACCTCCGCAGGGGCGAGATCCACGCGCTGATGGGTGAAAACGGCGCCGGCAAGTCCACACTCATGAAGATGCTGTTCGGTCTGGAGCAGCCGACGAGCGGCGAGATCTGGGTGCACGGCGAAAAGCTGACGCTCTCGTCCCCCACCGTCGCCATTTCCCACGGGATCGGCATGGTGCACCAGCATTTCATGCTCGTGCCGAGCCTGACCGTTGCGGAAAACATGGTGCTCGGCATGGCTCCGCGCAAGGGACTGTTCATCGACCACGCGAAGGCCGTCGCCATCACAAAGGAATACGCGGAAAAATACAACCTGCACGTCGAGCCGGAGGCCAAGGTCATGGACATCCCGGTCGGCATGAAGCAGAAAGTCGAGATCCTCAAGGCGCTCGTGCGCGGCGCAAAGATCCTGATCCTCGACGAGCCGACGGCCGTTCTGACCACGCAGGAGACGGTCGAGCTGTTCAAGGAGCTGCGGCATTTAAAGGAGCAGGGCTATACCATCGTCTTTATTTCGCACAAGCTGAACGAGATCATGGAAATCACCGACCGGCTGACGATCATGCGCGGCGGGCGCTCGATGGGCGTTTACAACACGTGCGACGTGACGAAGGAGGAAATTTCGCGTCTGATGGTCGGCCGCGATGTCATTCTGAATGTGCAGAAGGACAAGGCACAGCCGTCGGATGTTGTGCTGCGCGTGCGCGACGTCGAATACGTCAACGAGTGGCACAAGAAGATGCTCGACAAGATCTCCTTCGACGTGCGCCGGGGTGAAATTCTCGGCATTGCGGGCGTCGAGGGCAACGGCCAGAAGGAGCTGGTCGATATGCTCTTCGGCTTCCTGACGCCGAACGCGGGCACGGTGACGATGCAGTCGGAGAATCTTCTCGGTCTTTCGCAGCAGAAGCTGCGCGACAAGGGCGTCGCCCTCATCCCGGAGGACCGTATGCTCTATGGCATTGCGGGCAGCGCGTCCATCGAAGAAAACCTCATTTCCGACCGTTCGGCGGAAAAGCGGCTGAACCATGGCCCGCTTTTCAACATGAAGGCCATTCACGACGAGGCGGACAAGCTGATCGAGGACTACGCCGTTTTGTGCAAATCCCGCAAGCAGCAGGTCGGTATGCTCTCCGGCGGCAACATTCAGAAGGTCGTCGTCGCGCGCGAATTCTCCGGCAATCCGGTGCTCATTCTTGCCGACCAGCCGACGCGCGGCATTGACGTCGGCGCGACGGAATTCATCCGCAAAAAGCTCGTCGAGCTGTCTCGCTCCGGCATTGCGGTGCTGCTGATCTCGGCAGATCTGGCGGAGGTCATGGAGCTGTCCGACAGTCTGATCGTCATGCACGGCGGCAAAATTGCCGCGTATTTTGAAGACACCTCCACCCTCACCGACGATGTGATGGGCGAATATATGCTCGGGCTCAAGACCCAGAGCGAAGAGGAAATCAGGAGGGTTTGCCATGACTAAGAAACGTCAGATCCTGTTCTCCGTGATCCGCGGTCTGCTCGCCATTCTCATCGCGCTGCTCGTGGCGACGCTGCTGATCTTCCTGTCGGCAGACGGAAGCAGCTTCTCCGAGAAGCTTTCCGCCACCGGCGACGCATTAAAGCAGCTGCTCGTCGGCCCGCTGTTCCGCATGGGACGCAGCGGCACCACCTTTGATTTCAAGCGCCTGACCGACATTCTGGCCTCGATGATCCCCATCATCTTCACCGGCCTTTCCGTCTGCGTCATGTTCTCCGCCAACCAGTTCAACCTCGGCGCGGAGGGCGGCATCATGCTCGGCGCGTTCACGACCGGCATGGTCGCGGTCTATGTGCCGATGGCGGCGTTTTTGCATCCGGTCGTGGGCGTTCTGGCCGGCGGTCTGGCTGTTGCCGCGATCATGCTGCTGCCCGCGCTTTTAAAGACCAAGCTGAATGTGAGCGAAATGGTCTGCTCGCTGATGCTCAACTACATCATCATGTATCTCATCAAATACCTGATGAACACGTATCTTGCCGACAAGACCAAGGGCCAGATCCAGTCGTATGAATTTCTGGAGACGTCCAGGATCGCGCCGCTCATTGACAACGGCTCGAAGCTCTCCTGGGGCTTTGTCATTGCGATCGCCTGCGTCGTGCTGATTGGCCTTTTCATGTTCAACACCCGCTGGGGCTACACCATCCGCATGATCGGCATCAATCAGGCGTTTGCCAAATATTCTGGCATGAAGGTCGCGACCGTGATCGTGCTGTCGCAGGTGCTGGGTGGCTTCCTGGCCGGTATCGGCGGCGGCATCGAGATGCTTGGCCGGTACCCGACGTTCTCGTGGAGCTCGCTTCCCGGCTACGGCTGGACGGGCATCACCATTGCGATCCTCGCGGGCAACAATCCGTGGTTCGTACCGTTCGCGTCGTTCTTCATGGCGTATCTCACAAAGGGCTGCGAGCTGATGGCGACGTATGCAAACGTACCGTCGCAGCTGATCGATATCATTCAGGGCGTCATTTTCCTGTTCTTCGCCGCCGAGCAGTTCCTGTCCAAATACCGGCAGAAGCTGGTCGTCAAGACGGCGCAGGAGGAGCTTGCCGCGAAGGCTGCGCTTGAAGCGCAGAAGGGAGGTGCCGAGCGTGCTTGATTTTCTGAAAATGCTGCTGACGCCGGAGTTCTTCTTCTCCATCATCCGCATTTCCGCGCCCATCCTGTTCGCAACGCTGGCGGCCATCGTGGTTGAAAAGGCGGGCTTCTGCAACATCGGTCTGGAGGGCCTGATGATGTTCTCCGCGCTGACCGGCTCGCTCGTGTCCTATTATGCGCACAGCTGGGTCTGGGGATTGCTTGCCGCGCTGGCCATCGGCGTTCTCATGAGCCTGATGATGGGCTTCTTCGCCTTCCAGCTCAAGACCGATATCACGCTTGTCGGCATCGCCGTCAACATGATGGGCTCCGGCGGCACGCTGTTTTTGTGCAAGGTCATCACGAACCTGTCCGAGGGCACATCCATGGCGTCCTCCACCGGTTTGATCACCTCAAATCTGCTGATCCCGAACATCAACATTCCGCTGATCGACAAGATCCCCTTCCTGGGCAGCATCATTTCGGGACACAACCTGCTGACGTGGATCGCGTTCATCTGCTGCGCGCTCACGAGCGTGATGCTGTATAAGACGAGCCTCGGTCTCAATATCCGCGCGGTCGGCGAAAACCCGAACGCGGCCAGCTCCGTCGGCGTTTCCGTGCTGAAGATCAAGTACATCGCCATCGGCTTCTCCGGCCTCATGTGCGGCTTCGGCGGCGCGTTCATGTCGATGTACTACGCGGCCGGATGGTCCCTTGACATGGTCGCAGGACGCGGCTTTATCGCGCTGGCTGCACAGGCCATGGGCGGCGGTGAATGCCTCGGCGGTATGCTGTCCTCGCTCGTGTTCGGCTTTGCGCAGGCGCTGGGCATCAAATTCTCCGCCGTCGGCCTCGACTCGAACCTCGCCTCCCCCATCCCCTACGCCGTTACCATCATCGGCCTTGTGATCTTCTCCCTCGTGCGGCGCAGCCGCGCGAAGAAGCTGCACTCGGCTGCCGCGCTCAAATAAGGAGGGCTTTATGTCCGAACACAAAAAGATCCCCGTCATTCTCGACGGCGACCCCGGCCATGACGACGCCATTGCGTGGGTCCTGGCGCGGGCCAGCCGGGATCTCGGGATCCTTGCCGTAACGTCCTGCTGCGGCAACCAGACGATTGAAAAAACGACCTATAACGCACTGCGCGTCTGCACGCTCATCGGCCTGCACGCGCCGGTCGGGAAGGGCTGCCCGCATCCGCTTCTGAACGACGTGATGAACGCGCCGTCTGTCCACGGCGAATCGGGCCTTGACGGCCCGGCGCTGCCGGAGCCTGCGTTTGAAGCCTCTGCGCTTTCCGCGCCGGAGCTGATGGCGAAGGTGCTGCGCGAATCGCCGGAGCCTGTCACCATCGTGGCGACCGGCCCGCAGACGAACGTTGCGGCGCTGCTGCTGGCGCACCCGGAGCTGAAATGCAAAATCGCCCGCATTTCCCTGATGGGCGGCGGCATCGCCACCGGCAACTGGACGCCTGCGGCGGAATTCAACATTCTCGTCGACCCGGAGGCAGCACGGATCGTATTCACATCCGGCGTCCCCATCACAATGGCCGGTCTGGACGTGACGGAAAAGGCGCTGATCATGCCGGAGGATTTTGAGCGCGTGCGCGCGCTCGGAAATCCGGTCAGCGATATCGTTGCGCAGTGGCTGGAGTTCTTCTACCGATTCCACCGCTCCATTGGCTACGCTGGTGCGCCGATGCACGACCCGTGCGCGGTCATGGCGCTCATCCATCCCGAAATTTTCACCATCCGGCCCATGTATGTCCAGATCGAAACAGCGGGCGAATACTGCCGCGGCACGACCGTGGGCGATCTGCTCGGCTTCTCCGGGCACGTGCCGAATGCGGACGTGCTGATGGACGTTGACCGGGACCGCTTCGCCGATCTGCTGGTCGAGGCCATCAAATTCTACGGGGAGGCAGAGGCATGACAACCAAACAGATTCCAGTCTGGATCGACTGCGACACCGGCACGGACGATTCCGTTGCGATCATGCTGGCCCACGCGCTGCCGGAGCTTTCGGTCGTCGCGCTGTCCGCCGTGGCGGGCAACAGCCCCCTCTACAACACCTTCCCGAACACACGGCGCATCGTGCATCTGCTGGGCGCCGATTATCCGGTCTATCCCGGCGCGGAGCGCCCTCTTGTGCGGGAACCGCACGTGGCCGGCAAGTTCCATGGCGAAAACGGCCTCGGAGATGTCGAGCTGCCCCTGCCGGACAGTGCGCCTGAAACCACGCCCGCGTGGGACGCACTCTATGAAGCGGCGAAGCGGATGCCGGGCGAATTGCGTCTGGTCGCGACCGGGCCGCTGACAAACGTGGCCATCGCGCTTGCAAAATACCCGGAGCTGAAAACGCTGCTGCACTCCATCGCCCTGATGGGCGGCGCAGCCGTCGGCGGCAATGTGACGCCTGCGGCAGAGTTCAACATTTACGACGACCCGGACGCGGCGCAGATCGTGTTCAAATCCGGCGTGCCGCTCGTCATGTGCGGTCTTGACGTTACGATGCAGGCCGAGCTTCGCCCCGCAGACTGGGACGAAATGGCCGGATACGGCAATCGCTGCGGCAGCCTGGTACGCGAGCTGTTTGCCTGCGCGTGGAGCGCGGTGCAGACCGTTGGACTCACAGGCGTCGCGCAGCATGATTCCTGCCCTGTCCTGTATCTGGCACACCCGGAGCTGTTCGAGGGAAAAATGGCAGGCGTTTTTGTGGAAACGCAGGCCGAGCTTACGCTCGGCAAGACCGTCACCGATCTGCAGAGCGACAAAAAATTCGAGCAGAAAAACGCGCTCGTGCTGCTGAAGCTCGACCGCGAAGCATTTATGCAGTTCCTGAAGGACTGCATCCGAACACTTCCGTAAATCCGCAAAACACCCCGTATGTCAGACATACGGGGTGTTCGTTTTACACCACCGCCCCTTACCGCGCGCGGTGCGGCAAGGGGCGGCTTTGAGCGAGATCATCTATCGTGCTCCCGCACTCATTTCAGCTCTGCGGCAAATGTGATGCGGCTTTCCTGCACGCTGGCGCGGATGGTGCCGTGGTGGGCTTCTGCGATGCTCTTGGCGATGGAGAGGCCGATGCCGAAGCCGCCGGTCGCAGCGGTGCGGGAGGCGTCCGGCCGGTAGAAGCGGTCAAACAGGCGGTCCAGCGGCCCGTCCGTGTCAAGCGTCAGGGTGAAATAGCGCATGGAATACTGTGTTTCCTGATTGAACGGCCCCTTCGGCGGCTCCTGCGGCTGCTGCATGGACCGCACCGCGTCCGGGCCGGACTGCGGCTTCCCGGCAGGCGCGCCGGGGTCCGGCCCTTCGCAGATGAGGTCGAGCACATCGTTGATATCCCGGTTCGTGGATACGAAAAATGATTCTTTTCAAAAAACCACGCCGAGCGCCTCGGCCAGATCCGCCTCGTCCTCCGCAGGCAAAAGCCGCATACCGCCGCCTCCTCTTATGTTCTGTTTTGATTATACAGGCACTTTCTGTGAACCGCAAACGTCAGAGCGCTTCTTTGTCCGACGCGCGGGCGCAGAAGATCGTGCTGCAGAAGCTCTGCAGCGATGCCGGGCAGCACGTAGGCCGCCGAGCACAGCAGAAAGATCGCCGGCGTTATTTCCGAGGTAATGATCGAATCAAGCACAGAACATGACCTCCTTTATGGCCCCAGCATAGCAGACGTACCTAAAGCCAGCCTAAAGGATCATACGGGCCGCGGCGCGGCGGGCCTGTGCGAAGATCGTCCGCGTCCGAACAGACGAAAAAACGCTGCGAACGAAACTGTTCGCAGCGTTTGGAGCGGGTGACGAGGCTCGAACTCGCTACCTCCACCTTGGCAAGGTGGCGCTCTACCGGATGAGCTACACCCGCAACTCAAATTGCAGGTTTATTATAGCAGAAGTTCCGGAAAAGTCAAGTGTTTTTTTCGAGATTTGCGGATATTTACGGCAGCATATAGGGCTGCAGCGTGCGGAAGATGAGGCTGAAGACCTGCTCGTCCAGTTCGGGCGTATCCTGCAGATCGCCGCAGAGCACGTGCGAGACAAAGCTGAGGATCGTCTCAAATATATGCGCCATCAGCAGCCAGCTGTCATGCGAGGAGATGAAGTAGCGGCTGAGACGGGCCTGAAGCTGCTGGTAATTGCGGTGGTGCAGCTCGTGGGCGCTGGCAAGGAACTGCGCGGAATAATAATAGCGCAGATAGAACCGAATGTCGTCCGGCTGGGCCAGGCAAAAGCGCCACACCGGCTCCCACAGCGCACGGCAGCGCTGCTCCAGCGGCTGGCCGGGTGCGTCCATCACGTCCAGATTTTTCAGAACCGTCTGTACGAAGCGCAGGTCAGTGCGGCTGAACGCGGCCTGAAGCAGCGCGTCCTTGCTGCCGAAATTCCGGTAGATATAGACCTCATTGCACGGAACCTCCGCCGCGATCAGCTTGGTCGTTGTGCGGTCAAGCCCCTCGCGCGCAGCAACGCGGACGACCGCGTCGATCAGCAATTCCCGGTAATTCTCTTTGAGTGCCATAGCCGGACCTCCTGAACACAAAGCATGTATTTTGACATACTATACTACGGAGACAGCAGAAAATCAAGGTAATTTCTGCAAAACACGCAAAAATCCGAACGCCGCAGGTTTCAGCATAGCGCACGCCATTCCGCCCGTCTGCTGCCGTATACGGTGGTCTGCTCCCCTTCCCCGTCCGTAAACGTATCCAGCAGGCGCAGGCGTTCTGTCTCCATCATGCCGAGATCCACCGGTCCAGAAACCGCAGCTGTTCATCCGTGTGGAACCAGTGCTCGCCGCCCGGCATAACGGTCAGGGCTGCGCCGCTCTTCTCCGCAAACTCCGTAATGGTCCGCATGTCGGTCAGCTCGTCCCGCTCCCCGTACAGAATGCGCGTCGGGACGCGCCACGTGACCGGATGCTCACGCACATCGCACAGATACCGCCATAAGAGCGTTTCTCCGAACGTCGTGGGGATCTCCTGCCGTTCCGCAAGCTCCCGCTCGGTCACGTTCGCCCACGTCATCATCCTGCCAATCAGCTTTTCCATGTCCACGACCGGGGAGATCAGATACGCCGCGTCGACCAGCGTTTCATCCAGCGACAGCAGCGAAAAATACGCGCCGATGCTGTTCGCAATCAGCGTGAGCCGCCCGCAGCGTGCGCGCTGGGCGGCAAAAAACCGGGGAAATTCTTCTCTGGCCTCCCACGGGGTCTGCGCGCGGTAGTCAAAGCCGAGCACCTCGCTGTCCGGGAAGAGAGCGCTGTAATGCTCCGCTTCCTCCGCAGAACCGCCCTTTCCATGGACGTATACAACGATCTGTTTCATTCTCATAACTCCTGATAAACATGCAGCGCAAGCCATCTTCGTGTCCGGTAGCCGGCGCTGTTTCATTTTGCATGGAAATCGGTCAATGCGTATCGTCGATTATATATCACACTTCATTTTTTGTCAATCCAGAGGTTTGCGCCCCAACAAAGGCTTCCCTTGGGCGCAAGGGAAGCTGACTGAAGGGATTCGAACGCTGCAAATCCCCTCCGTCATTTTCCTCGAAAATGACGCCTCCCCTTACCGTGCGGAGCACGGCAAGGGGAGGCTTTTACGTTTGTCTTATTATTCGGTGTAGAGGTAGCTGTACTTGCCGCGGAGGGTAAGGATCAGAGTCTCAATATCCTGCGGCAGCTCGTTCGGCTGGGACAGGTCGAGGACTTCGTCTTTTTCCAGACGGACGCGGATCTTGTCGCCGCCGAGGAACAGAACGCCCTTATTTTCGCTCTCGTTCATGTCCTTTTCGGTCTGGAAGAGCGTGAACTTGTCGTGGCACGGCTCGGAGGCATACGGGCAGAACTGCGTGCAGTTGCCGCACTCGTTGCACATCTTGTCGACGTGGACGATCTCATGGCGGCCATCGGCCAGCTTGACCACGACGTTCGCGCGGTTCGGGCAGGAATCGACGCAGTTTTCGCAGACGGTATTGCAGTCGAGGCAGCGTCCGCCCTCACAGCAGGCGCAGGAGGCCATCTTCAGGATGCCCTTCTTGGCAATCGCATCAGCCTTGGCAGGATAAGCCTGCTCGGGAATTTCATACGTGTGCGCCTTGCCGATAACGGCCTCCGCAAACGCGGCGGCGTCCGCAATGCCCTCGACGACGGTGGCCGGGCCGCGGTGCGCATCGCCTGCCGACCAGACGTTTTCCACGTTGGTCTGGAAGGCCGGGCCCTTGCGGCCCATTTCGATGCCGTTTTCGGCCATGAGCTTCGCGTCGACCTTCTCGCCGATGGCGGAGATCACGAGATCGCACGGAATCTCAAACGTTTCGCCGGTGGCGACGGGGCTGCGGCGGCCGGATGCATCGGGCTCGCCGAGCTTCATCTGATTGCAGACCAGCTTGCCGTCCTTCTGCTCGACGGGAGCCGCCAGCTCGACCAGCTTCACGCCCTCGTCGATGGCAAGCTTCAGCTCATGCTCATCGGCGGGCATTTCCTTCTTCGTGCGGCGGTAGACGATGGTGGAGGAGGCCGCGCCCATGCGCTTGGCGACGCGGGCTGCATCCATGGCGGTGTTGCCTGCGCCGACGACGACCACATGACCCTCAAGGCACGGCTTGACCTGCTGCTTCATTTCCTTCATCCAGCCGATGACGCCCTTGACATTGCCGGGGATGCCGAGTTCGCCCGCCTGCCATGCGCCGGTGGCCATCAGGATGTGGGTGTAGCCCAGCTTCTTGAGTTCTTCCACGCTCGGAGCCGGTGCGCCACACTTGACTTCGACGCCAAGGCGCTCCATGAGCGCAACGTCCTTGTCGAGTGCTTCGTCGGAGATGCGGAACGCGGGAATGACATAGCGCGGCACGCCGCCGAGCTTCGCTTCGCGCTCGAAGATCGTGGTTTCCACGCCGCCGCGGGCGAGGAAGTAGGCAGCTGCAATGCCGGTCGGGCCGCCGCCGATGATCGCGGCCTTCTTGCCGGGCAGCTTCGCGGTCGGCTTCATGGACGCCATGAGCGCGCCGTAGCCGTGCTCCGCTGCGACGAGCTTGGTGTCGCGGATGTGGACGGATTCGTCATAGAAGTTGCGCGAGCACTTGTTCTGGCAGCGGTGCGCGCAGATCGTGCCGGTCAAGAACGGCAGCGGGTTCTTTTCCGTGATCAGCTTCAGCGCCGGGCCGTACAGTCCGCGGCGGACAAGCTCCATGTACTCCGGAATGTCCTGATGGATGGGGCAGCCGCCCTTGCAGGGTGCGGTGAAGCAGTCGATGAGGGGCACCTTGTCCTCACTCTTGCGGGCAGGCAGGGGCTTGATGGGCTTGAGGTGATGGAAGTCGCTGTGGCTGGCGGCGGACATATCGCTGATCGCGGCGGAATCCGTGCCATTGAACGCGTGATACGGCAGCTTTTCCGTCTTTTCGACCATCTGGGCCAGACGGTTGTATCCGCCGGGCTTCAGGATGGTGGTCGCGACGGTGATGGGCCAGATGCCTGCGGCAAACAGCTTGTCGCAGTTGAAGAATTCCGCGCCGCCCGCGAAGGAAATGCGCATTTTGCCGTTAAACTGACGGCTGATGCGGCTGCACATCTCGATGGTCAGCGGGAAGAGGCTGCGGCCGGACATATACATTTCGGTGCCGGGCAGCTCGTTCCGGGTGGTGTCGACGGGGAAGGTGTTGGAGAGCTTGAGGCCGAATTCCAGGCCCCTGGAGTCTGCCAGCGCCTGCAGGCGCTCGAACATCGGCACGGCGTCGGCCCACTGCAGATCCTCGTTGAAGTGGTGCTCGTCGAAGACGATGTAGTCATAGCCCATGGAGTCGAGGATGGTGCGGGCGGTCTTGTAGCCGAGGATGGTCGGGTTGCACTTGACGAAGGTGTGCAGGCCCTTTTCGGTCAGGAGATAGGACGCGATGCGCTCGATCTCCTGCGGAGGACAGCCATGGAGCGTGGAAACCGTGACGCTGCGGCTGACGCGCGGGGAGATGGCGGCGATGAAGTCCTTTTCCTCCGGGAACAGCTCGGTCAGGACGGCGAGGCACTCTTTGAACTGCGCGGTGTTCGACGCGTCCATCATATTGTCGATGTAGCTGTTGACCTTCTCGCCCTTGATGCCCTCGAGATCGTAGCCGACGGACATATTGAACACGAAGCCGTCCGGGGAGCCGAGGCCATAGACCTTGGACAGGACCTTGAGTGCGCACCATGCCTTGATATACTCGTTCTGCGCCTGCGGGACCTCGAGTTCGGTTGACCATTCCTGGTTATAGCCCTCATCCGCGGCCAGAATGCACGGACGCGGCACGCAACGGGCCAGCTCTTCGCCGTCCATCTTCTGCACGGTCTTGACCTCGAAGAAGCGGGCGCCTGCAAAATAGGCGGCGATGATGTTCTGCGCCAGCTGGCTGTTGGGGCCTGCTGCCGGGCCGAACGGTGTCTCGATCGTCTCGCCGAAGATGGGGAGCATCTTGCCGGTGGCATAATACGGCATATGCACGCCGAAGATCTCACCCTCGCGGGCGTATTCGGTGAC
>ULSZ01022177.1_pt1 | contig 13743 bp, 15 predicted proteins | sample 1957151 | NCBI WGS metagenome assembly ULSZ01 (sample SAMEA4835721, study PRJEB28245) | human gut metagenome | biome: gut microbiome; material: fecal sample | place: Denmark | collected 2008
TGTAGGGGGGTAGTGCAACACCAAACGCCCTACCCCAATTTAAATTTCACTTTATCACACTAAAGCGTTAAAGTATATTAAGCACCTAAGTGCTTTATTTATCACACTAAACAGCTAAAGCAAATTTGTTCATAATTGTTTACAATTCGTTCACACACTCACATCACATCAGTGCTATCATACACTCAGGAGGTGACGAGATGAGACAATCGAGTCGATACACCCGACAGATGGCTAGTCAGACTATCCGAGACATCATGTCGGGGAATGACCCTGGTGAGTGTGTTGGAAATTTTAACCAATGGACAGTAGACCATCTCACCACGGGTGTACCTGAGGACGTTATCAACCGAATGGACCACGTACTTGTAGAGCTTACAGGGCATGGATACGAGTGGTGGACCATACAATCACAATATTAAGGGGGAACAATTATGAAACTGCATAAGACAGAAGACATCATGCTCATGTACCGGATGATGTGGAGCATTTATCGTCTTACTAAAGGTGCTCCAGAGCACAAAACAGTTATGGCACCTCTTCGGTGGGCGAAGAAGTTTTCCAAGAAGTGGAACCGCCCCATGGAGTTCCCGGACCTCATGGCGTGGTACTCCGCTGGAGTCGAACAGGTAACTGGGTATAACCTGACTTACTGGAGGTATCATAGGAATCCACCTAGACCAGAAGCGAGCTCTGCGGCTCGTGAACTGGCCCGGATGCGAGAGAGCGGGTTATATCCACAGCCTTGGGATGACACCAGCCACTACCCCGACCTAGTGGACGCCATAGGTATTGACGATATCGGGGCATCCGGCCCCGAAGGTGAACCCGGAGACCAAATCCACTGGACCATCATAGAGAAAGACAAAGGTGAATAATATGTATGGTAAGCGTGAGTGGGAGCTTGAACGGATGATGCATCATATTCTGGTCTGTCTCCTGGAGGGGCCTAAATATGGAAATAGAGATGATGTATTTCGGTGGTATTCGGAAGGGGTTGAGTTACTAACAGGAAAACCTGCCGAAACTGCCTTACAACACTCATCTTGGTTTAACCTGGATGGACTCAGTAAAGCCGCACGTCATTATAATAGGAGCAAGTGGGTCAATCGACCTGAGGAGGATAACCATGGCTAAGAGAGCTAGAAACGTCAAGCGCAGCAACAACATCACACCGCCGAAGAGCCGCAAGGCCAGAGCTGGGTCCGTCAGGGCCCAGCTCATCGGCTCTGACACAAGCGCCATCAAGCAGGAGAGCGGGCCCAACACAGGTCTTACCAACTACATCCGTGAGCTGACCCCGGAAGAGCTGAACTCCATGACTCAGGACCAGCTCAAGGAGATTGCCGTCCAAATCCGAAAGGTAGTCAACGATAACCGCCGCCGCCTCTTGAAAAGCGATTATTGGGACGCGCCGTGGCTCTGGACAGATGTCAGCAGTGAGGAAGAACTAGCTGACAAGCGTCGTCCTACCCGAACTACACCTGACGGGGAGATTAAGATAGCGATTGCCCCGCTGAGTACGAAGGGTCTTGATACCAGACAGAAGCTCATGAAGTGGATATCATCCAACAAACCGATGCTCGATTATGACACAGGAAGCATCCGTGGGATGAAGAAGTGGATTAAGAGCATAGACTCCCGGGTATCTGGATACAAGGACCTAACCACCGAAGAGAGAGCATGGTACTGGGACCTCTATGACTCTGTACGTAACGATGAAACCAGTGCATTCAAGGCATTCCAGCGGGGTTCCGAGCGAATCCAGAGATTAGCGTTTAACATTTTTCTGAGGGGTGATTTGAACCATGAACAGAAAAAAGAAATGCTCCGCGACACCCTACAGAAAATCTATGAGGCAAGAGAAGCCAAGCGTAATTGGATGCAGACCGCATGGGATTACGAAGGAGACGGAGACGAGCTCGAATTTTGAGCTAGACCCCAATGTGTATAGTTGGGAAGACGTAGAGAAGGTTCTTGGTCCGGAAGTAGGTAACTATTCGCACCATAATACTCCGAAGTGGAAGGGGTATAACATACCTGCCGCTTTTGACATCGAGTCATCTAGCTGGGAAGTTGGGGAGAATAAGTACGCCACTATGTACCACTGGCAGTTCGGTGTCAACACGCACGTTTTCGTGGGGAGACGCTGGGGTGAGTTCGTTGAGTTCATTTCACGCCTAACCAACATCATGCATCTAGGAACGAAAAACCGCCTAGCAGTATATGTACACAACCTGGCATACGAATTTCAGTTCGTTCAACACTGGCTTCAGTTCGAGGAAGTGTTTGCGGTCAAGGACCGCAAGCCAGTCCGTTGTTACTGCGAGGAGGGGTTAGAGTTTCGAGACTCTCTCATCCTGACTCAATTCTCGTTGGATAAAGTCGCCAAAGACCTCATCAGAAAGTATAAGACAGTCGGTGGAGAGGAAATAGCGAAGCAAGTTGGTGAGCTGGACTACAACCTTCTGAGGCACTCTGAGTCACCCCTGACACCTCAGGAGCAGAAGTACTGTGCCTATGACATCTATATTCTGCTGGCGTACATCCAGGAGCAGATTGAAAAAGAGGGCGGAATCTGCAACATCCCGATGACCAAGACGGGCTACGTGCGCCGTCGGTGCCGTAACGCATGTCTTCAGTCCGACCAATATAAGAAGCTGATACGTGGCCTAAAGGTCACACTCCAGGAGTATAAAGAGCTGAAGATGGTGTTCCAGGGAGGTATGACTCACGCGAACGCGAACATCGTAGGAAAGCCCATGGAGAATGTACGGTCAAAAGACTTCACGTCATCGTACCCAGCGGTCATGGTCATGGAGCGGTTCCCAATGGGGAGAGCCCCAGACGCTCATCCTAAGAGCAAGCAGGAACTCTGGGATATAATGCAGAACTACTGCTGTTATTTTCTGGTAGAATTTGTAAACCTTCGTTCTAAAATCCCCTGGGAGCATATCATATCGGAGAGCAAGGGGGTTATAAAGGGTGCCAAGGTCATTGACAATGGTCGTGTCGTAAGTGCTCAGAGCCTCACGATGTGGGTGACAGAGCAGGACTATTATAGCATCCATGACTTCTACACTTGTGACTTCATCCGGTTAAAGAGCTCAGTACGAAGATATTACAAAGAGTATTTGCCGACCGAGCTGGTGTCAGTGGTGCTCGACATGTACAGTGACAAGACCACCCTGAAGGGTGTCCCCGGAAAAGAAGAGGACTATGCTTCATCCAAGGCAGACCTTAACTCCTGCTATGGAATGATTGTAACCGACATAATCAATGACAAAATCGTGTGGACCCCACAGGACGGATGGGACCCGAAGACTACCCCTACGAAAGAAGAGATTGAGAAGGACGAAGCCGACCAGATAAACAAGTACAACCGCTCTCGCAACCGATTTCTGTACTATCCATGGGGTGTGTGGGTGACAGCCTACGCCCGGAGAAACCTGTGCCGTGGAATCTTAGCGTGCGGTGAAAAGTACTGTTATGCAGATACCGACAGTACAAAGTACAATTACCCGAACGACCAGTACGAGTTCTACGTCGCTAAGTATAATAATGAAGTGAAGACCAAGATGTTGGCGGCGATGAAGCATCATGGGTTCGAGGAGGACCGCTGGATTCCTAAGACCATCAAGGGTAAGGTAAAGCCTCTTGGGTATTGGGATGACGACGGGGACAACCTGGAGTTCAAGACGCTTGGAGCAAAACGTTATTTCCGAAAGTTCGAGGAAAATGGCAAAATCAAGTACGAAGTCACCCTAGCTGGTTCAAACAAATGGAAGACAACCCAATTCATCCTGGATGAGTCCACTAGACTCGGAGTGTCCCCCTTTGAGGTATTTGAAAATAATCTTGTAATACCCCCAGACAGAAGTGGAAAGTTGGGACACCACTATGTGGATGCCCCAACTGGAGGAAAGCTCACAGATTATCTAGGTAATGCTGCAAGCTGGTATGAGAGGTCATCCTGCGCACTATTACCGATTGAGTTTACCATGTCAATGTCCTCGGAGTTCGTGGACTACCTGATGATGGTAAACGGCCAAATGAGCGTGGACGATTAAGTATTGCACCACATGATATAGTTGCGTACGATTTCGCCCACCTCATTTGTAGCATAAAATACCTTCTCTTGTTTGAACAAACTGTAAATATTTTTCTCGACAGGCAACGTAGGCTTGGAAAGCCGCCTCCGCCAGTTCGGGCGAGGGTCGACTTCGGGAGAGAATACAAGGTCATTGTCAGGGTCCTTGATATCGTCGTTCTTGGGCACGATATAGATGTAGACACCCTGCTCATCGCAGACCACATCGCACCGAAGTGAATGGTTGTCGAACATGATATAGAACCGGAAGACAACATCAGCAGGCCGGTAGTGCTTCTTCAGGTGAGGGTAAATGTCAATTTCCCAGGCACCACCTGTAATCATCTGGAGCTTAGGGTTGTCGAACGCGAAGTAGTGGTCGGAAGACTTACCACCAGTGGTGGGGTGAGTCATTTCAACGCAGACGGTCAGGTCGGAATCCCCGTATCGGTAGACGTCAATGTCACCCGGTATCATCTCACTGACATGGGTTAATCCCATTTCAGAGAAGTATGGACAGTAGCGGTTCACCGTGTTGCCCAGCATATAGATTTTTACATCATTCCGCTGGCGGACTATTGTAGATACCAGGTTCATAAAGATGACGAACTCATTATCCAGGTAGTAATCACGGCTTAGGAACTCATCAAATATGATGGTCGTTACACCAGGATAAGATGTAGACTTATCATGCTCCCACCCAACCAGGGTGAAAGCATACGCGAACGGTTCATCGGATTTCACTCTCTTGCCGTTCTCATCAGTCCGGGAGAAATACCACTTACCTGAGTAGTAATATGTAGAGTCAAATTCACCGTCAGTGATGAAATTGATAAACCCATTGTCATGGAAAGCCGCGAATACCTGCTGGGCACGACGGGTCTTCAGGTCCAGGTCGTACCGACGCACGTACGCTATCTGCTTTTTGTTCAGGGCCCACTGGATAAGACCTTCCTCCAGAGCGGAGTAGGTCTTACCGTTGGAACGTTCTCCAATAATCATGGAGTAGGTAGAATCTCTCTCTTTCACCCTGTCAAGGGTGTATGGGGTAAAATCCAGCTTCCTGCGTGTCTTCTTCTGCCACGCATGAATCTCCTTCAGAGTAGGCATATTATCCCTCCAACATGCGCTTGAGGATGACTACAAGCTGCTCACGGGTAGGCCAGGACTTCCACTCCGGGGTGAAGCTATCGGAAGACGTGCCGCCGATGATGCCTTCGGAGACAGCCCAATCCCGGGCTTCCTTGCTCCAGTCCCCGCCGTCCTGTTTCGCCCTCTCTGCAAGGTAGTTATCCATCATCTGGTTGAACTGCTCCTGAGTAATCATATCATTTCCCTCCAATTCTTTATTTACTTGCTCTGCTATGTAGCCGTGAAGATTATAGAGGTAATCTCCAGGGCAAGCCTTATTAGCGAACCAGCGGTGGACGGTCATATTCTGTTGGTCTACTTGACCGATAAGAGATTTGTCACCCCTCCAGCGAAGCTCCGGGATGCCGTTTCTCTCACAGATATCAAACACCAACTGAATCAGCGCAGATAGCGCTTCGTCGGTCACTCTGTACGGATGAGTTGTATCGCTGGCCACCTCGATGGTCACGGCCCGGTTATCGTTATCACGGTTGCTGGAGCACCAGCTACGGTTCTTCTCCTCGACACACAGTCCGATGGAACCATCCTTCCCCACAACATAGTTACACGCCGCTTCCCGGTCAGTAGAAGCGAAGTAGTCACATCCCTGCTTGGCAGTCACTTGGCCGACATAGCAATGGATAGTGATAGTGTCGATTGCATGAGTCCGAACACTATAGTGATTGGATAGATTTGTATAGGTTACTAACCTGCTGTTACTCATAAGCCCTCCTCACGCGATGCTGGTGGACACATCGCTCTTACCTGCAACTACCAATACATATCCGTAGGTAGTCTCTCGATTGAATGCACTCCCCAACTGTTTACCCTGGATTGAGACCTGGTTAAGAGTCTTGACCTTCGTATCTTCCAGGTTCAGGTTGTAGTTAGAAGCCTGACGCCCGATGATTGCGCTCAAAGATTTGATTTGAGTTGCATAGCTCATAAGGACGTCCACTTCTCCACCAATCGTCCAGAGCCGTGTGCGGGTGGCCTGGAGGTCGGAAATGAAGTAGTAGCGATGAAACTCCACGATGTACATATAATTGTACTGACTGAGGTCATCCGTTGACTCGATGAGGACGGAGGGGGTGAGGACGTTGGTAGCGTCCCGCACCGCCCCGTTGTACTCCTTCATGTCCTGAAGGGTCTTCGTGACCTTATTGTTCTCGCTGATGTTTCGATAAAGTCGAATCGTCATAGAATGACTCCTCCCTTCAGAAGTGTGGAAATCTGGTCCTGCTCATCTTTTGTGCAGGGGATGTTTTCCACATGGACCTGCTCGACCTCAGTGTAACCGGACAGAGACGACAAAACCGCCTCCTTATTGGAGGGTCTGCCATTCAGCTCATTGTAGTTACCAGGGATATCTGGGATAGACCTGGTAATGACCAGGAACGGGTACATATTGCTGGTGTAACCGAGGTTTCCAGAAATCGAACCACTACGCTTCTGCTCTCGCTGTGCGGCGGAAGCGACGCCACCGGCGGTGGTAGTAATGCCGCCAACCACGGCCGCTGCGGCGGCCGCAGAGGTGCCTGCTGTCGGGACAGATGCACCAAGACCTGCCATCGTTGCAAGGGCTCCAAGGCCCGCCGAGATGGCTCCTCCGATGTTTCGAGAGGAACTCCCCAGGGGCACCTCCGTCGCGCAGTTGCCCTGGTACTGGTACAGAGGGACCTCATTCCCGTCATCATCCTGTCTGGCAATAATTGCCAAACAATCCCCCGTCAGGACATCAATCTGGTATACGATGTGAAGACGATACCCGACCACATCGTCCGCACGCATTTCTTTATACCCGACGAAGGGCAGGAAGAGCTGGACTGCCGTATAAGGGGAGTAATCCAGGAAGTTGTTGAAGTATCGAGCTACTTCCATCGTACCCAGGTCCACACTCATCCATTCCTGCTGGATATGAACGAATTTTCCGGGAGACCGGAATTCGTAGTCGCCCAGGAAGATGTAGCTGAAGCCGTCGCTGGGAGGCTCCACGGGGAGCCGGATGAGCCGGATGATGGCGTCGATTGGGTTGTTGAAGAAGTTCTTGATGTCGCCTGTCCACCCCTCGCCCCAGATATCTGTGGCGAGAGCATTGACGTTATTCTCAGAGAGACGGAAAGCCGAGACGAGATTTGTTCCGACTGCACCGGCCACGAAGTTGGGGTCGTCCTTATCGGTTGGGAAAATAAAGATAGGAAGATTATCACTCACAGGATAGTCACCTCCAGGTTCAGGTGTAGTACCCGTGCTGATGAGAGCACGGTAAAGGAAAAACATGGCGTTTAGTCCCCAGCGATAAGCGTTTACACCTCCGCTTATCTCGAATGTTCCAATGCTGTAAGGTTCGCCAGTCGGAGGAAACACTCCAGTGTCGCTGGTAATCTCCCAGCTCTGTACGATTACTGCTGGCGTACCCGCCATAACACAGAAGTAAGCCTGCCCATTGAACTTATAGAAATAGTCATTCCCAGAAGTGTCGACCCCAAAATAGGGGCAGTAAACCTGGACTGTTCCAGCGGTCATTTGGGCTGACCATTTGTTGCCTACCGCGACTACAGCGTATGCATTTTTGACAGAGGACCCAACATGAGCATCATAAATTATTTTGCTGTCTTCGAAATCTTCATTACCAGAGCACTCACAGTTTTGGAACACGCACTGACTCTTCAAATTACCTTCCGACATGCCATTCATTACATAGCATCTAAGTCTAAGGTAAAGCGGATTACCGTTGGTCTGAACCTGAAAAACGGCCCGTATATATCTTGCTACCCCGTCATCGGGCCCGTACAGATTATCCCCACACATCTGCTTAATGGCGGGCATGAAAAATCCTTCGAAAAACTCCGTCCCGATAGTATCCGCCACTTCAGTAATAGACTTTGGGTCTACTGGGGTCTCCCCAGCACTTGGAGTTTTCCACCCGTTATAGATGTCACCATCTATCCACGGACCCATAAGATATCCCCGGGGGTAGTCCGCGATGCCCAAGCCAGCCGCTTTTTTCGAATACAGACCGTAATTGCTTACAGTGAGTTCGTAGCTGATTGGGGTATTGTCAACCGCAGGTGTTTTCTCTGAGTCGCCATCAAATCGGTAATAGATTGGAATGAAAGTGATGTCCATGTTTTCCTCCTATGAGAATGCCCCGCCCCGAAGGGCGGGGCGGAGGTCACGCCACGAAGAACACGACGAAGTTCTCGTTCAGGTCGTTGAAGTACCCGGCGTCAAACTTGTACCAGTTGCTGTAGAACTCAGCCTTGGGGTTGTAGTTGGTAGTGACCCGGCGGTCCATGTTGGTGACGCCCAGAGAATCACGGTCGAACATGACACCGAGGATACCACCACAGTCGATGGCATGACCATCAGAGGTCTTCACATCAATCGTGCTGACGTTGCCGAACTCATAGTCAGTACCAGAACCCTGCCAGTACGGGACTGTCTCTGCGTTGGGCAGAGTCGTGAATTCGTTATGGAAGGTGTCAGACTGCAGGAAGACGTTGGCCGCAGCCTGGAAGTCACTCAGCAGAACCACATGCAGGAGGTCACGGGGCGTGAATCGCTCCTTGCCACCGATGTTGAAAAGCCGGGACATCTTGCTCATACGAGAGACGTACAGGTTCATCTGATAGGCCGCGAATCTAATGAACTCGGGGTCGGTGATTGCGTTGGCCGCTGTGAGATTTGCGTCAGGATATCGGGCGTTGTACAGGTACAGAAGGTTGACCCCCTTAACACCACTGTTCTCCGTGTAGTTCGCCGTCGGGAAATCAGCGTAAAGGGTTTCACCAATCATGTTGTTGATGGTCCGCATGATGAGTGCATCCATCTTGATGGTCATGGACTTATCCACTGCGTTGTACAGCATGGAATAGAATCCATTGAGCTGTTCCGCACTGGAGAAGCTCTCCACGACCTGCTTGCGGGTGAAGCTGTAGGGGACCTCAAAGGTCACACGGGAGTTGAAGAACTTCGCGGACACCTTGGGCTTGTAGAAGATGTTGGGGTCGTAGGACTGACCGTCCTGCAGCTCCCAAGTCTCATTCTCAGTCGCCTCGGGGATGTCTGCCTGAATCTTCTCCAGGATGGAGCCAAACTCCCAACCGTCCATAAGGACACGGGGTGCTCCGCCAGCATAGGGGCGGTTGACGAAGATGACCTTGCCAATGTGGTCCACCAGAGACCGGACGTAGTTGTCCATTTGGCGGGCGTTCAGAATCTCTTCGCCAATCGTGACGACGTTGCTCAGGTCCTCCTGAACAACCTCGGAATCACCCAGGACTTCCTGGGTTGCAGTATTCAACAGTTGATAAATCTGTGCAACTTCCATAGGTATCTCCTTTCGTTAGCCTGCGGCCGTTGTAACAGTAACAGTGTTGGTAGAGGCAACAATCTTGATTGTGTACCCCGGGAAAGACCCAGAGAATGTTTCGTTATCCGCCGAAGTAAGGATGACCTCGAAATCCGGGTACTTCGTGCCTGCAATAGACATCCCGCTAACCACGAATCTCTTTCCAAAACCTCTGGTGACTGCTTCCCCAATACCTTCCACCTGGACTCCAGAACCGCTCGTAAAGTTGATGTTGTGAACATCAAGGATTTGATATCCACCCTTCTTGGACATATAAGTCACCTCCTGAGTGAATTATATCACTCAGGAGGTACGGATGTCAACTGTTGTTGGAACGATAATGCACACTGACTTCGATGGAGTTAATTGTTATACCAGTAAGAGCGGTACCCAAATGATACAGATACATTGTCTTATACTGTCTGGAGCCAGTGGTTACAAACTCACTGTTGATTGTGGCTACAAACGCATCATTCTTAACAGTAGAACCAACAATATAGTACTCGTTAGTTCCGGGGACCACTGAGAATACTACGTGGATGTTAAGCGATGCCTGACCACCTGCCTCATAGATGCCACTAAGTCTGATATCTACAGCATAAGCGGACATTTTATCAATCGGGGTAGCAAGAATTCCGTTCATGTTAATAATTGCTACTGCATTACGAACTTGAGGATTTCCTGTAAGATTCCATTTGCCGCTATCTATCTTAGCGCTCCCCATGCCCTGGTAGTTGCTGACCCACCCGAGGTCATCGTCTCCCGGACCCGTTTTGGCCAGGATTTGACCTGCAGTACCACTAGATGGGAGAGAGCTTCCACCGCCGGACTGAGGAGTTTTCCACGAATAGTCATTGTCCTCATCACTATTCTTAGTGAGAACCTGCCCTGTTGTGCCTCCCTTTAGAGCATCAATAGGCCCATTCTGTATTTGCCGAATCGCTTCCTCCGCAGTAGCCAAACGCTCTACAGCATCGCCCAGCTCTTCGGAAGTGGCAAAATCTGGTGTTCTCCACTGGGTAGAATAATCCTCTGCCCCGTTCTTGAACAACATCTGCCCATCTGTTCCACCAACGGGGACGCCTGGGCCTGCGGGACCCTGCGGACCTTCCGGGCCCTGCGGTCCTTCCGGCCCCTGCTCACCAGGAGAACCATCAGCACCAGCGGGGCCAGTATCACCACGAGGAATGGTGAAGTGAAGAATGGCATTGGTAGGAGAACCAGTGTTTACGACCTTGGCGTCCGTACCAGGGTCCCCTGTTGTAGTCTCACCAACATAGATAGTCGGATTTACCCCGTCAGTTCCAGGTTCACCCTTCTCACCACGCGGAATCGTGAAGTCAAGAATGGCGTTCTTCTGAGTACCTCTGTTAGTGACAGACGCATCAGTGCCGGGGTCCCCGGTTGTGACAGTCCCGACTTTGATGGTTGCAGCGTCACCCTGCGGCCCCTGCTCTCCCTGCTTACCAGTGGCACCCTGAGGCCCTTCAGGACCCTGTGGGCCTGCGGGTCCTACGTCACCACGCGGAATCGTGAAGTCCAAGACCACGTTCTTCGTAGTACCGCTGTTAACCACCTGAGCGCCCGTCCCCGGGTCGCCCGTGGTGGTAGACCCTACGATGACTGTGACGGTATCACCCTCTCCTCCGCCTCCGGTAGGAATCTGCTTCAGATAAACAACATCGTTTTGGTCAATCGTAAGACCTACCGGGTCAAAATCGTTCAGATAGATGTTGCCGACGTACATGTTAGCACCGGTACGGAATGTAACCTCAGTATCCGGCACTCGGATGATTGCGCCAGCATAATCCATGATAAGACCGGAGATTACAACCCGCTTCCACCCACTGTTCTTAGCCTGCTCGAAGCACCCAGGAATGGTAAGATTACCATTCACTTTCACGGTATTCCCCTTCAGGTCTACCAGTTGATATCCACCTTTAATCATAGTATCACCTCAATAGATTGGGCACGCGATAACTCGGTCAACATCTGAGAAAACGTGCTCCATGAAATTCCAGAACCAGAGCTGGCGCTCCGCCTCAATCATCTGCTGACTGGTGGTTACACCAATGTTGCCATGACGACGCAGAGTGTGCTCAGTTACATCGGTGCCTGTCTGCTTGGTTACTTTGGTGTCTGTGCCCTTGGTAGTCTTCTCTGTAGTCTCAGTTCCTCTAGTTGCTCTGGTCTCACTGTCTGAACCAGTACGGGTCAGGGTATCTGTTGTAGAGTCTTTACCTGTCTTACTGAGAGTACGCTCCGTCTTCTCAGTACCACTGTCGGTAGTTTTGACAGTACCTGATTCGGTAGTTTTAGACGTGTCAGACGGGACAGCTTCTTGACTGTTAAACCCATAGATTCCGTCACCAGTATCTGTCAGCTTGTTCTGGGTTTCTTCTGTACGACTGAGGTTGGGAGTCCGTGTCTCATTCTCTGTCTCAGTTACACCGGGGGAAGATTCGGTCGTACGCTTCTCAGTAACACCTGGATTGGTTGTTAATTCCTCTGTAAGATTAGGAGTCCGAGTTTCACTCTCAGTAATCTGCGGTGTGCGAGTCTCCTCATCAGTTAGGTCTGGTTTCCGGGTATCAGTGGAGGTCTCCTCCATGTCATAGTTCTCAATCGGCTCGTACTCATAGTTGAGTGTCTCCCACAGATGATTCCAGTTATCCCCATACATGTTGTAAATAACTTTAGCTATCTGAGAGATTTTGGCAGAATCGAGAGGTTCGTCCCCTCCGATAGTGTCAAGAAGAGGATTGGTAATCTTCTTGCCACTACGGGCCCCGTGATAGGCGAGGTCAAGACTGGAAGGGTCAACCTCAGCGGCCCACTGGTTTCCTTCCTGAGCGCACAGGGCGGTTATAATTCCACCTCCAGTAAGCCAATCAGGAAAGTAGTCATTCACCCTCATCTGGGTCATCATCCTCACCATCCTTCTTGTCAGGGTCCTGCTCTGGGTCTTGTTCAGGGTTCTGCTTGGGCTCAAGAGACAGGTCTTCACGAATCTGGATATTCTCCCAGGAGGAGTTCAGGTCTACTTGGATAGAAGTCCCAAACATGCTGTTCACCTTATCCATGGCTTCCTGACGCTCCTTCAACATGTCATCGACTAAGGGAAGTAGAGTGTCGTCATTAGCACCAGCTTCAGCTTCGTTAAGAACCTCTCGCTTCATGTTGAACGCTGCGTTAAGACCTAGCTCCTGCCACCAAAGCCCGCTCCAGTACTGCCGGAGCTCAATGAGCTGGGTAATATAGCCATTGCCCGAACTACCGTTGATAGGGTACGTCCGTAGAGACTCGATGAACTGCTGGTCAGCTACAGCGCCGAACTCACCAGCTTCCAAATCCTTGAAGAACTTATCCGCCGCTTTCTTAACAGCATCAGTAGACCCACCAACCATGGACATCGCACGAGAGTTGATGGATGCTCTCCACATAGATACATCCGTCTCTGCAATCTGGCTGGTGAATCTACCAAACATTGGAATAAGCCCAATCATAAGACTGTCGTTCCTGACGAGAATACAATCCTTATCAATGACATATTCCTTGGACAACTTCAGTGCTGGATTAGCTACCACATACAGTGTGGGCTGATAGTAAGGGTCCGGCTCACCTCCCATGCTACCTGTGAACGCATACAAACTACCCTCGTGCTCTGCAATACAGCATGTGCCATTCGTCTGAAGATACAGCTCAAGCATACGCTGCGGGATAGTGTCGGGCAATCCATTATACCGAAACATGGATTGAGTCCGCGCCAGCATGTATCGGATATAGGTGTTTGTAGCCCTACGCTTATCCAGGATACAAGCACGAGGGTCCACATCAGGGTATGTGGGCCACTCGTATTTGTATCCCATAATTACTCCTTCCCGAGCTTGTTCGTAAGCTCAATGATTGCTGTGGTGTTGTTGTTGATGCTCTCCGTGACTTTCTCCATCTCATCACGATGACGCTCCTCCTGCTTGTTGTTCTGCCAGAAGAGAGCAATGCACGCAACGATGGGGAAGCCAAGAGACCCGATGAGAGATACAAGGTCATTCAGTTCCATAATAACACCTCCTATGAAGATTATACAATGAGGAGTAATGATTGTCAATGGCGAGGATTCTTTAGCTGGGTAAAGAGCACTTAGGTGCTTAGGTGCTTAGGTGCTTAG
>ULSZ01026586.1_pt1 | contig 13660 bp, 7 predicted proteins | sample 1957151 | NCBI WGS metagenome assembly ULSZ01 (sample SAMEA4835721, study PRJEB28245) | human gut metagenome | biome: gut microbiome; material: fecal sample | place: Denmark | collected 2008
TATAAGTTTGACTGGGAAATTCAAAACGGTTGGTTGTATCTATATTATTCAGATGGTTATACATTTATAATTGAATATCCATCCGTTTCAGGCCGCTATTTTTATGGCACGGCTGAAGATGGTTTTGAAATAAGACTAGAATGGGTGGACGGCAGAAGCATAAGAAAAAAGTAAGTTAGCAAGCTAACTTACTTTTTATGAAATCACACAATTAATTCCAGACATCCCGTGTCTTTATTCCACCATCACCCGATATCCTCTCGTATGCCCTCCGAATTCCGGAGCATAAGCAGACTGAACAGTTGCAATTCCGGCCTGATATTCTCCTGTCCGGTTCACATACACCTGATACTCTATCACATAAGTTCCTTTTCTCATCTGATCGATAAAGAACTGAGTCGAAGCATCTTTGGTAGCCTGATAATATCCCAGCCCGTTACCCCAACGGAATCCCGAAACTGCCTGTAACGGTTCCATACAAGCTGCACGGTCATCCTTGATCTGAACAAAATCCATATCACGGTCAGCCTTCACAGTCAGGCGAACGGTAATCCTATCGCCAACCTTCAATGGAGCTGATTCATTCAAAGCCTCATCTCCTTTATATAATTGACGGCTGACAGACAATCCGTTTCCCTGCTCACCTATTTGATCCATACTTTCCAGATATTGGGCATAAACGGCTCCCCAACCCATTCCGGTTCCTTCTTTATCCACGCTTACTTTCTTGATATTCATCACATCACCGGACACCGTCTTCTTGATATAACCGATGGCATTATCTGCCGGAGTCCGGATCACTTCTTTACCTAAAGTAATCTCTACTCCTCCTGTATTTGCCAATAAATCCGAAGCTCCTGTAGCCATCAATGCATACACCGCATCAGCCGTGGCAATCGGCGTTTCCCAAGTCTGTGTCTGTTTCTGCTTCAACAGCCAGCGTTTCATTTCATCAATAGCTTTCGTATCTTTTGTTATACGCTGTATAGCTTCCATAGCAGCCACTTCAGTCGGAATTTTATAACTGAACCATGAATATCGGGCTTTAGGAGTATCAAAGTAACGCCCCATTTCATCCGTCACAACAGAATACTCCATCAATGACTGCATAAACAGCCTGGCTTCTGCCACCTTACCGGCCTGCTGCAAGATGATAGCTCCCAACGCCTTTCCATAAATCGTCAGTTCTTTTCCCTCACCGGACAACTTGTCTATGAAATACCGGTTCACCTTTTCATCAACCGGAGCCTTGCCATCCAAAGCACAGATATACAAATACCTGAGAACCTGCTCTGACGGACGGAGGCCGACGGCTCCTTTCTTTTCAGCTTCTTTCATTGACTTATACTCTTCGGCTGCCTGCTTGCCTAAATACTCGAACCCTTTTTGAATCATAGGCTGCATCCGGCTGTCAGCATCTTGATGAGTCAATGCATTCAGCCGGACAAGCATTTCCATTACCTGAGTGGTTACATAGCGGCTGCCTTGCATACCTTTATACCAACTCCATGCGCCATCGGCATTTTGCAATTCTCCCAGTTTCTCTACAGAAACAGCCAGTTGGCTATTCATTGTATTCAGGTCAAACAAAGTGGCGATACGCTGTTTTTGTTCGGCTTCATTGGTAGCTTCTGTCAGCCAGGGAGTTTCAGCGAGCAGGATATTTTTCAGTTCCTGATTCTTTTGCAGATTGCTCATAAAAGTCTCCTTCGTGCCACCTTGAGCCTTCCAGCTATCAAAGACCTGCTTGATACGGGGATTTTCTTTGACTATAAACGCAGCCAATGAATGGGCATAATAAGCGGTAGCCCAGGAAAGCGCATCTTCATTCTGAGGATTAGCCACTACAGGCAAAGCCTGCACGACATACCAAGCCGGATGGGCAGTAAATTCTACGGTCAACCGTTGTTCGGAAGCCGTTTTGCTATGCTTGTTAAACAGGTTTTCCAAAGAGAAAGTATGCGCACCTTCCCCATTCACGTTCAGAGGAACGGTTTCCGTCACCCACTGTTTGTCTGTCAGAACGGGGATGTAACGCTGTTCTCCATCACTGAAGGTATCTCCATCCGCTACCATCCGGCATGCCATTACCGCATATTTGTCACTCACTTCAAAAGTAAAGTTCACATGCCCGGTTTCTCCTCCCTTCACATCAAACTTCTGTTTTTGTGAATAGAATACCTTTTCTGTTTCCGGATTGAACAATTCCATGCGGACAGTCCCTTTCACTCCCTTGTCCGACAGGTTCATCAGTGAAGCGGCAATATTCGCTTTATCTCCCACGCGGACAAAGCGGGGCATATTAGGCTGAAGCATAAACTCTTTGCTGGCAGTAGCGGTAGCTTCTATCTTTCCATAATCCACATTCCGGGTATGTGCCAAGCCCATAAACGTCCATCGGGTAAGGCTTTCGGGTAGTACAAAGGAAATACTGACTTCACCTTTTTCATTGGTGCGGAGCTGTGGGTAAAAGAATGCCGTTTCCGCAAAGTTTTCACGTATCTGTATATCACCCGTTTCTGCCAGTTCTTCAGAACTGCCCATTTCTACCTTTTCCTGTGCAGACGTTTCTACCATTTCTTCCTGGAGCACCATATCAGTAACAGCCTCCTGGTTCATCACAGCATTTGCGGCACTCCTGCCTCTAATCTTCAAAGCTCCTGCAAGAGTGGCACGAGGACTGCCTCCGTAACCTACCACCATAGCCTCCATTCTTCCTGTAGATGGAATGATCAATTCACTATATTCCAAAGGAACCGCACGGAGCCTCTTCAACGGGAAATCAACATACAAATAAGCATTCCGCATATAGGATGTATTCCAATAAGTCAAAGGAACCACATAATGAAAGTCCACTCCAAAGTCCAACTTATGTGCACTATAGATTTTATCCAGAGAAGCATCATACATAGTAGCCAGCATTTCAGCCTCAGCCGGGCTTCCATCCGGATAAAGTACCGTCAGTTTCCATTCCTCTTGCTGTCCAGGACGGAGTTTGTCACGGAACGTAGTCCATTTCAGCTGCAACTTCTTTTCAGGGGCCGGTTTCATAATCCGTGCATTATGACTGTAAAGTCTGCCATCTTTCACAAATGCCATACTTACCAGAATGCCGTCACCATATTCCTTCTTATAAGGGAAGCGGAAACTGACCACCGAGTCAGAAAGCTCTATACGTTTGCTTTCCAAGCGCTTATTTCCTGCAAATACATCATAAAGCAGATAGACATTCTTTTCGCTGCTACCTATATATACAGTAGCCGGAGATGCTGCATCAAATTCCAGACCATCCTGATAGAACCAATCCGTTATCACGAAAGGCGGACGCTTGTCGTTCAATGAAAACAGAAGGAAATTCTTAGATGCCGTACACTCTCTGCCCTGCGTATCCTTAGCCGAGAGCTTCAAACGATAATTGCCGGAAGGCAGGGCATAAATAGCCTCTGGAACAAAACTCTTGTTGGCTTCCACCGTACCGGTCAATACCTTTCTGCCTTCTTTTTCCTGACCGTCTTTCTGCTCCTCCATTTCGACTACTTGATAAGTAACCGGAGTATCTACCGGCTCACCCGAAAGATTCATGGCTGTCAGTTTTATTTCCAGCTTCTTTTCTTTCACCAAATTATCGGGCAGATTATCCATATTCAGCACCATTGAAGTGCTTCCTAAAGGCAATGACAAATTAGCTTGCTGTGTCTCACCTGCACCATCCGTCACATCCGCCTGTATGTTGTACGTATAATACCACAACGGAGATTCTCTCCTGTCCGAGTCTATTTCAAAATGCACCGGAACGCTGAACTTACCATCCGCATCGGTCATTGCCTCTCCCTCCCAACGGGCTGAACCTCTGCCCATAAACCGCCAGACCCAGGCATAGGAACGAGATATATTATAGTGTACCCTGGCATTCTGCACAGGCGCACCGGCAAAAGTCTTTGCCATACCCACCACTTCTATAGAGTCACCCACTTGATACTCCACTTTCACGGGCTCAAACGTGACATCAAAGGTGGGACGTTTATATTCTTCTACCTTAAAACTGACAGAAGTATCGGCCGCACGCAAGCTAAAATAACCGGTCAGGCAAGGAGAGGGCAAAACAAACTGTCCGCTGAACGAGCCAAAACCATTCGTCCGTACTTCCACTTTTCCTGTTTCATTATTATTCGCATCATATAGGGATACCGTATATTTTTTATCCGCAAGCACACGCGTAGAATCCTTTTCCATTTCATAAGCCAAGCCGGATACATATACGGTTTGACCGGGACGGTAAATGGAGCGGTCGGTAAATAATTGCAAAACTTCTTTCCTCTTGCTCTCTTTATAGTAATAATCGTTTTTCCAAAGATTCAAGATGGGCATCGCATTATCAGCCGCCGTATGTGCATTATACCAGTATTTGTTACTATTCAGGAAATCCAGTTTCAAAGTACCCTGTTTATCCGCCTGGTAGGTCTGTTGGGGAGAATAACCTCCCCCCTTCTCCGTATAAATGGTTACTTCCGCCTCAGAAACAGGCTGTCCGCTCACTGCATCTACCACCACCAGTTCCAACGTACCATCCGGCAGAGGACGATAAATGGTCTTTAAAGCGGTGACATTCATTAATGTTCCGTCCGAAACGCCCTTCTTCCCATCGGGCACTGCCTTTAAGAAATAAATTCCCGCTTGAGGAGCCTGTATGGTCAGGGTGGTATCGACATTCAAATAATCTGTAGTAGGTTTCAAAGAAAAATGCTCCTCGCGTTGCAAACGGGCATATTTACTTTCAAAATGGGTGGTTCTGTTCTGCAATACGGCAGAGGTAACGGGTAAATTCACCTTATATAACTGCAAGGTGATGCCGGTAAGGTTTTTATAATTTACTTTCACCGACTGCTGTTCACCCGGATAGGCCGTAGCTATTTCCAGTGAAAGGCTTGCATTCAGAATTTCCTTTTCTATATTCTTCAGTTGGTTGATACCTTCGTAACGGGGGTATCCGGCTATTCCTTCACGAACTATCCGCAAGCGCTCTACCTGATTATTTTGATACTGTAGGAATTGTGCCAAAGCCAGATAAGCTTCAGGGACTGTTTTCACAGCCGGATAAGTATGAATCCACTTCCGGAGTTCCTGTTGGCATACGTCATTCGAGAAGTTTCCGGAAAAATTGCGGTACAGGTAATTCAATGCGTCTATCCCGGTCAGCAACCAACCCTCACGCTCCGTTTCCGTATCGTATGCTTTCAGCAAGGACTGATAAGTCTGCATGACAGCTGCCGTCAGGTCACAATCAGAGACGGGAACAAACTGATAAGTAACAAACTGATCCATATCCGTCATATCCGCAGGCAGACTGTTTGTCTGATTTGCTTTAGCAGCCGCCTGCCACCTGTACTGCTGCATGATTTGTATGGCACGACGTGCCAGCAGGTTGTACAGATTATCACGAAAATACCGTTTACTAGCCTCTCCCACTCTCACCATAGGTCTCAATTTCTCGACCGGGATAAGTAATAACCGGTCTTTATCCTTGAGAGAGGCCTGCAAATAACCCAATCCTTTTTTTACGTCGGCAGGCATGGTCATTTCACCCAGAATGGAATACAATATAGCTTTGTCTTCCATACTGCCGGTTTGGGAAGCCCATTGTTCCAAACCATTCATATCTACCTTCAAGCTATCGGGAGTTAAAAGGGAACGGTACTGCATGGCAGTGAGATAGGCTTTCATCATTTGCGGTACATTCTGTTCCGCTTTTGCTTTATCGTAGATTTTCATTGCTTCGGAAATAACCGACTTGGGCAGATCCTTTCGTTCCAATACTTCCAGTTCTTTCCACAAATTGTCATAGGTTTGTGCCTGCATAGGAGCAAATACGCTCATTACCAGTAACACTATCAAAGATAAATAACGAATTTTCATATCTACAATCTTTTAGTTCGTACTAAGTCTTCTTTAACAAAGAAACGAAATAGATGTTTAAAGACTGCATACGTTTTAATTAAAATAACTAAAAGGTAGGGAAATAGGTTCATTGGAGGGTTATCAATGGGTAGCCATACCACTCACGAAACTTCATACCATAGCTTTGAAACAAGTCCTTTTCTTGAAGAAATGTCAACTTCAAAGCCTTGTCAGTCAGTCCTTTTGAACCGGAGAAAGCTCCGAGTGTCAAGAGTTTATACTTTCTAAAATATCTTTCAGCCTCTTCGTTTTCCCCTCTCTCTCTTCTAATTTTCCCCAGCAGACACCAAGGAATAGAAAGATTAGGCATCTCTGCAACTGCCTGAGACAACCAATATTCAGCCTCATCCGTTCTTCCCAAGAAGTAGGTAATAAAACCGTATCTCGCGAAATCGGAAGGCATATCCGTATCCTGTGGATGATGCAACAATAATTCTCCGACAAGAGAATGATAAAAACAGGAATCTGTTTTTTCTAACATCCGGACATCTTCCATTCCCAGTATGCGTGGCGACAGTAAAACTGCCTCTTTCAAATGTTCTTTCGCTTCTACCTGCTGCCCTTGGCTGTATAGCAGTCTGTATAATTTATATCTGTAAAGCACATTCCGAGGATAGCATCCAGCAAGTTCCTGCAAAGCTGCAAGAACCTGTTTATCTTTTCCTCCCAGCAAGTCCAATTCTGCCAGCAAATAACCGATATGTACATCTTCCGGCTGTCTCCTTTGTGCTTCGGACAAGAGTTCTCCAGCCTGCTGCAGATATTCTTCCCGTGAAGTGTCCTTGAAACGGTTCATATACATAATTCCCTCATTAATAAGACCGGGAACCGTCTTACCTGCCCCTTCCAACAAGCGGCCAGCCTCCTCATATTCTCCTTTTTGCAGACAGAAAACGGCTTTCTCATTCTGTTCCGTATTGACTAGATGGCGGATTATAAAGCACTCAATAGCGGCAGAGCACAGACAACAAACCACCATGGCGGCATAGTTTATTCTGTTTTTCCCTGAAGCATCTTCCCACCGTAGCGACAGTTCATCCCTCTGTTGAATATAAACTAACAGTACACAAGCCAGCAAAACACTTATAGGGGCAGACAACAAAGTGCTCAGTGTCATTTCTTTCAGGGCAAGAGCCCACAAAGCACATCCGGCTATGACACATACCTTGTTTCTTCGGGCTTTCCATAATTGTACGACTATACAAGCCAACAGCCAAACGGACAACCCTAACCCAATAACTCCTTTCTCTATCAGCATCTGCACCACCCAGTTAGGAGCAAAAGTTGTATAAGCCTGTGTTGTATCCTGATTCAACTCCTTGTCCATAGCCAGTGTATAATTCCCCGTTCCTGCTCCAAACCAAAGATGCAGCGGAAAGACATTCAAAGCCGAACATGTGGCATTCATACGTCCCTGCGTACTTTGACGCTGAGAAGCCGTCTTGTTCATGCTCAGTGTAGTCATCACTTCTTTGGAACAAAACAAGCTGACCGTACCGACACTCAACAGTACGACAACCAACAACTTCAATTTCTCTTTTATCGGCTGAAGAACACCCAATAGTAAAAGAATAAGAATGCCAGAAGCCATAAAAGCCCCCCGTGAAAAGGAAAGCCATGTAGCGACCCATGACAAGGTCAACAGGACGTAAGTCAGCCACCTGACGCCAGTATTACCCGACCGATGAAGCACCAATGACAATCCGGCAAAACCAAGCAACACAGTAGTCCATTCATTCGTATTATGCCCCAAAGGCAGAAAAAGAAAGCGGAAAGAATAAGTGTCCTCAAATCCAGCATCCAAAACAGAACGACGGAAAATGAAGAAAGACAGCAGGGACAGCAGGAGTGCCACCCCCATGACTATACAAATACTCTGCTTTAGAAGACGCACACTCTTAGGGTATTCCATTACTTGCCTCAACAATAGGTACGCAAAATAGAGAGTAGTGGAATTTCGAACAACACGGACAGAAGCAAAAGTATTAATCGAAGTAAAACAAAGTATTATATCATATACCCACAGCAGAAATACAATCCTGTCTATTCCTGTTCTGTTCAGAAAAGCAAAAGGCTTCGCCCAAATAATGCACGCTAAAAGCAATATGAGCTTCAATCCGTAAGGATCATTCACAAAAAACAACATCATACCTATCACTGCAACAATCACAAGAACAATGATATTGCTGCGCACAATCAACTTATTTTCGTTTGGCATACTTTAACAATGGACGGATCAAGTTAACAGCCATAATCCCTATCAATGCCAGAAACAGCATCTGCATCCCGATGTTGCGCAACAGAACAAACGGCGGAGTTACATTATTGGAAAGATACAATATGAGCTGTTCCATTTCATCCGGAAACGACAGGACAAAGCGGTAGAGAAAACGTGGTATGATATAAAAAAAGTAGTACCCCATAAACAGATTAACCAATATGGAATAGACCAGCAGGCAATATTTCTCCACACCGTTTATCTGCAACAGATAGGGAGTAGTCTTCACCGGCTGCTTGCGTATCCGCCTGAGCAGATACCCCACCAACTCTTTAGAGCGTTTTCTCAGGTTTGGCACACCCAACAAATCGGAAGCTATCCAGTAGCCATCAAATTTGAAAAAAGGATTAAGTGTCATCAGGAATCCGAAATTCATAGTCAGTATCAGATACCTCAGAATATCATTGTACGTCAAGAAGAATGCCACCAACAACCCCAACAGACAATAACTTTGGAAGTATACGCCTGCCAGATTAACCACACAGCGCTGGCTACGTTTTAATTGCCATACTTCGGTAACATCCGTATAAAGTACAGGAATGTTCAGATACAGTCCGAAACCAATCCCTCCATGCTTGATGCCATAATATTTGCAGGCAGAAGCATGGCCTAACTCATGAAAAAGAGAAGATCCCAACATAAACACCAATAATCCCAGTATACTATAAACATTTACGTGACTGCTGAATTGCAACAAATTTTCTGTAGTAATCATGAAAAAGATATCCACCAAAAATCCTATTAACATAACAGTTATCATGTATTGCTTTTTGAATAATAAACGAAAAGCATCAGAAAATTTATCGATAAGAGAGATTGGGAATAGCTCTCTTTCATAAAGGAATGTCTTGTTTTTCTTTTCTCCTCTATTCTTTATTAATATGGGATGTATATATTGTTCTATAACATTCTCGATTTGTTCCGTTGTATATCTCCCCTTCTTTTGTCTCACAAAGGAAGATATACATTCTTTTTCCTCGCTGTACTTCTGTAGCATTAACACTAGCTCTGCAACAGAATAGCTAGTTTCATAATACAGTCCATTACATTGTAATAAATATCGGTTATCAACTGTTGATGTAGCCAACTTCTGAACGCTTATCTGTTGGTATTTATTTTCCATTGAGTGAATCATTTACTTTTAAAATACCTGAATGTTTTCCGTTTTCCATCTCCACTTCTTTAAACTGATGCTTTTTCCCCATATTAAATCTATAATTGATATTAATGTAAAAAATATGATTTAAAACACCCGGTTGGTAATTACAAGTAACTTTGCTATATCTATCATTATAGTATTCACTTTTTATAGCACAACTGAAAGGATTTTGTGTACCGGCTTCAAAATGCCAGCAGTTCAAAGTATAACCGACATTGATCTTTAATGAAACAGGTACAGTAAACACACTCCCCCTTGCCACGTAAGAAACGGGAGTAGTAAGCTCCGCAGATGCCATCATATTTTTATGAGTAAAAAGGAATTTAGTCTGAACTATAAAGTTTTCTTTTCTTATCTTTCTCCAATCATACTCTGTATCACAACCGTATTCTGCTGTAACCATCCATTTCAATTTATCCGGAATCAACTTAAATTGGGCTTCCACATCAGAGATTATTTGAATATGATTTCCTCCATTCAAATAATTATGAACAAACAATTCTCGTTCAGGATCATAATCCACTTGTTCGTATATTCTCTTTCCATCTTGGCGGTATTTAAAGAAATAAGATAACGCCCCCCATTGAAAGCCTTTGGTATAAGTCAAAGAAGCGTCCCAAGAATAACTGGTCTTCAAATTCGGATTGCCTTTGAGTATTTGATAACGGTCTATTATTTGTTCCGTATTATTTTGATAACGCATTTCGGGATCAAAAATTCCTGAACCGAACTGGATATTAACTGTATTTTGCTTGGGTAAATACAAATTTAAAAAAGTAGAAGGTGCAAAATAATGTTTGAATAACGAATTCTCTCCGTTATCAATAGCCACCAACTTATCCGCCCATTGCAAAGTAATAGAAGCTACTTTCTTAATACGGACATTATACCCGGCCATGATATTAGTTTGCTCGTCCTTTAGCTTGCTTTTTGTTGCTTGGTCTTGGTAATAGTATGTATTGTCTGTTTGTTTACGGCTATAGTTTATATCAAGAAATACGCTATGTTGTTTAATGGTCTTTACATAAAGCAATGTAGGATTAAGATAATAGAAGTGTTCACGTGTATCCGACAAAAAAGAATTAGCTGATGACACATTAAGGCTCTGATAAAATCTATTGTATGCATTTTTATTATAACTGCCAAAAAGTTTAACCCGAAGGATTTGCATGTGTTTCATCCTCCTGTTATAACTTATTTGAAAAGCAGACAGAGCATCTTCCGAGCGTGTCTTTTCTGTTACAGATTCATCTACAGAATGGTTGCTATACAGTTCTGTCTTTTTATGATTATTTTTACTATTCCCTTTTTCCAGTTTAGCACTAATAGCCAGTTGGTTATTAGCGTCTTGAAACAGATAAGACAACGTAGTATTGAATGTATTTCCATGAATTGGCGAAGGAAGTGTTCGGGTAGTTCTCACGACCACTTCATCAGGAAAGCCAAACCGTATGTCAGTTTCTTCTCCTCTGTCAGGAGTATAATGGTCATAATTTCCATTCACATAAAATGAGAACTCTGATTTTTTATGATACACTTTGGCACTGACACCGCCATTACCTTTCACGTAGTTTAAACGTTGGTTAAGATTACCCACTATTGTAGCTCCATAGTTGTGCACTGTTAAAATATAATCTATTACCGATGTAGCAGCAGGATGTTCAGGATGATGGCTTTCATAGAAATCAACCCGGAGAATATCTTTAGGATCCAATGTTTTAATTTCATCCATACTCGCTTCTCGTCCGTTGATACACAATAAGGTATTTCCTTGCCGCGTACTGACAGTCTTATTGAAAGGGTCTACATTCAGATTTGGAATCATCAGGACAGATAAGGCCGAATAGCCGTCATAAGCATGATGTTTTTGACTTTTTGATGGAAAAACCATTAATTTATTATCTTTCCTCACTGCTTGGTTTGCAGTAACAGCTACCTCATCCAATAGCTGAGAAGCCGATTTCAATATAATATCACCTACGTTTACATCATCAGCCAGCTGTAGGTTCATTTCATAACTTTGATATCCTATATAAGTTATCAACAACTTGCACTGTTGATTACTTACAGCTTGTTTGATAATAAATTTTCCGTCTGTTCCACTTATAGTTCCTCCCAAAAAACTTTTATTCTCACCATAACATTGAATCGCTGCTGAGGATATCAATTCATTATGTTCATCAAGAATCCGTCCTTGAATTCTAATAGTTTGCGCATGTATGCAATTGGTAATCATACATATTAAAAAGACGCTGATAAATCGTAACATATTTTTTTGAGGTTAGTTATTTATAATACAGATTAGACGAAAGTTAGATTATAAAGGTTACAATTAATTTCTTCCCACTATTGTTTTTAACACAAAAGAATTGTACCGGACTTATTTCCGGCACAACTCTATTAAAAAGGCAATTTACTTGTGGCTTATCATTACCAGTTCCAAGAACATGAATGTTTATCACTACAATTTCCATCAGTGCCACAATAACTATCGCCAATACATCCTTCACTAGTAAGTTCTGTTCTAAACAAACTTCCAACGGTTAAAGGATCTGTTTCTAGTCTTTCTTCTAGATTTTCTAGATAGAATTCTGGTAATGTTTCATTCAGTTGCATTACCTTTTCATCTTTAGATGTTTCTGTTTTCATACTCTTTAAATTTATAATTATTAAATGCTGTATTAGCAGCATATTCTATTAATTCTGGCATATTATTACATTTATGTTTATCCCAATTAACAGCTAAGCAACCACCCCCACACAACAATGCATATTTACAGATACTACATGATTGCACAGAAGTAATATTATGATTTTGCCATAAATTAAGAGTTTCATAATTCCACGTAACAGGAAGGTGCAAATAATCACCTACTTCAAATTCTTTTTTTCCTACCGCTTCCCAACATGTATATATTTTCCCCAATGGATCAAAAACATACCCCCCTGCTTGGGCGCCACAAAAAGTCGAACGGTATTGAAGCGGTTTTTGCTTAATTATAGCATGGAATATATTCGAAAAGACACCGAAGCTATTGCAACCATATTTAAACTTAAGTTTTTTATGTTCTTCAACAAATTCTCTTGTAGTAAAAAAATATTTTTTCTGTTCATCCGTTATTTTTTTATCATAATTCCTCAACATTGCAGAATCCATAAAAAAGTTTGAATTATCTGTATAATGTAAAGAATCGAATAGCGATTTTAAATCATTAAGTTCTTGAATATTACTTTTATCAGTATTCACACGTACTGTTACACCTACTCCACCATTTAGAGCTATACCTATATTTTTAATTACGATATCAAATGTTGAAGAATTTTTTTTGTGTATTCTAGTAGAATTATGCCTTTCTTCAGTTCCATCAACAGTAATCAGTAAATGATTGAAATTTTCAGATGACAATAAATCTTCGTATGCATCCAAATCATATCCATTCGTAACAGCATCGAAACGAAAACCTAGTGCTCTCCCTTGCTCTATTATATATCGAACAATTTCTTTATTTTCTTTTAATAAAGGCTCGCCTCCAAATAAAGTAATAACCCCCGGACGTAATTCATTATCAGGTTGAATTTCTTGAATTAACAGATAGGCTTTATCTACCATTTCTTTCGTGAAAGTTATAGTCTTATGTATATTTTGGATAGCTTCTTTCTCAAAGCAATAAGGACATTTAAAGTTACAATTATACGTAACAACGAAAGTAAAGGAACTATTGACTATCTTTTTCTTCTTATGCAAAGCAGAGGCCAACCGTTTCACGTATTCATACTCCTCATTTTCTGATTTTGTTGTTAAATACCCTCTTTTAATCAAATATTCTCCAATTTCTTCATCAAAAGAGGTAAGATCTATAAACTGTCCTTGATGATGCAATAATTTTGTCACAACCTCCTCCCCAACAATATCAATAGCCCTGTATATCCATGCATAAGCATGTATTTATTTATTTCATCTTCCAATTTTATAGGAATGACGTATGATGAAATTCTTAACTTTTCCATATTAATGCCAAATTACAACTTTATTTTTAACTTCAAATATTCTCTCTTCCTGTCCTTTCGTATGGTCGCGCAACCAATACAAAGCCCCTTTCGGAACATCATTATAAATTATCTCATCATCTTTGGTTGCTATCTGTTTACCCAGTGACGTCCATTGTCCGTTATTCATATAAAACAATTCGTATTTATGTCCTTTACGAATGCCGTTATCATCATTGCGAATGATATATCGGATTCGGGAAATGACCGTAGGCTGTTCC
>ULSZ01004574.1_pt1 | contig 13658 bp, 7 predicted proteins | sample 1957151 | NCBI WGS metagenome assembly ULSZ01 (sample SAMEA4835721, study PRJEB28245) | human gut metagenome | biome: gut microbiome; material: fecal sample | place: Denmark | collected 2008
TCGGCCGGGGTATGGCCCACGACCTTGCGGCGCACCGTCTCGACGATCCGCTCGCTGCGGTCCACCATGACGTTGCCGGCCTCATTGACCGTATTGATGAAATTGCGGTTGATGAACACGCCCGTGAGGATCCACCCGCCGAGCAGCAGGATGAGCGTCCCGACCACGCCGATGTGGGCGTGGAGCATCTCCGAAACCCCGATGCCGAAGGCGCCGCCCCAGCCGGTCGAGGAGCAGAGGCTCCAGCGGTCGCCAAAGGCGAAACCGAGGGTCAGCGACCCCAGGATGAGGATCAGCAGCAGCGAGAGGATCGAGTGGTTGAGCAGCAGCGGACGCTGGCGGATGATGCGGATGCCGACAAGCACCAGTATGCAGGGAAGCAGGATGCCGAAGACGCCGAACGAGTTGTCCACCAGCATGCGGCCGATGCGCGCACCGGCCTCGCCGCAGAGGTTCTCCACCTCGTCGCCCAACAGTTCGCGCTCCTCGGCCGGACGCTGCAGGATGCTCTGGTCCACGTCCCACGTGAAAAACGAGAAGAAGACCGAGGCGGCGACGAACAGACCGATGAAGAGCAGCAGCAGTCCCGCGATCCAGCGGGCGCTGTCGCTGTTGGAGCGGGCCACGGTCTGCCGCCGGCCCGAAGAGGCGGATGTATTGTTTCTGGATGCCATGTGTTTCCTTGACGCTCGATATTATCGAGCGAAGATACGGAAATATTTGCGGATTTGAAAACCGGAGGGCGGAAACGGAGAAAAAATAACGGATACGGTACTGACCTGCTATGCATTAAGTTGGCCACTTAAACCAACAGATACAATCAGCAGAGACTTCGCTCTTTCAATCAGACACTTGCAGCAATCAGTCCGTTGAAGCAAGGGCCTTTGCCTCGAGCCGGGCACGGTAGGTCTCGTCGGCGAAGGTGAGGAATTCGAGCCGGGGAAGGTTGTCGGCCGGAGCCCGCAGCCCGTAGCGGTCGAGCAGCTGCACGACCCGCCGCGCCACGGCCGGCGAAGGGTCCACGATCGTCACGCCGCGGCCGGCCACAATGCGCTCCAGGACGGGGCGCAGGAAGGGATAGTGCGTGCATCCCAGCACGATCTGGTCGGCGCCGCGCCGCAGCATCGGCTCGACGGCCTCGCGCACGCAGGCCTCGGCCTCGGGCGTCTGTTCGCGGTCCGCCTCGACCAGCTCGACGAATCCGCGTCCGGGGACCGTGAGTACCTCGATACCCGAGCCGTAGCGGGCCGCAGTCCGGCGGAAAAGCTCCCCGTCGAGACTCCGTTCGGTGGCCAGCACCCCCACCACCCCGCTGCGGGTGGCCAGGCAGGCGGGCTTTACGGCCGGTTCCATGCCGACAATCTGCAGAGAGGCATATTTCGCACGCAGGAAGTCGATCGCCGCCGCCGTGGCCGTGTTGCACGCCACGACGACCATCTTGCAACCGGCGCCGACCAGCCGCGCCACCGCGGCATCGGCCAGCTGCTGCACCTCCTCACGCGGGCGGGAGCCGTAGGGGCAGTTGGCCCCGTCGCCCAGGTAGACGAGCGACTCCGAGGGCAGCGCACGGCGGATCTCCCGCCAGACGGTCAGTCCGCCCAGTCCCGAATCGTAGACCCCGATCGGGGCCCGGTTTCCCGTTGTCTTTCCGTCGTTCATCGCTCCTTGAGATTCAGTCATGCACTCCGGCAGCCGGGCGGCAACCCGCGGGAAGGCCGTCGGGGAAGAGCCGCCCGAGGATCTCCCCCACCAGTTCGTCATCGCTCCGTCCGCCGCACTCGACCGTCAGCGCCGCCTTCCGGTAGAAGGGGTCGCGCACGGCCATGTCGCGCTCCATGAAGCCGACCAGTTCGTCGTCGCTCAGGCCGCGCAGGCGGGGGCGCTTCTGCCGTCCGTAGGGGCTCAGGCGCCCGGCGATCTGCGCCGCCGTGCGGCACAGGTAGACCGTATGTCCGGCGGCATTCATGCACTCCATGTTGTCGCGCCAGACGGGCAGGCCGCCGCCCGTCGAGACCACGGCGGCATCGCCCGAGGCGATCACCCGCTCGAGCGCCCCGCGTTCGAGTTCGCGGAAGCGCGTCTCACCCTCGTAACGGAAGACGTCGGCCACCGAGGCCCCTTCCAGCTCCTCGACCGCGGCATCCGTATCGACAAAGGACGCACCGAGCCGCCGCGCCAGCTTGCGGCCCAGCGTGCTCTTGCCGCAGCCCATATAGCCCACCAGAAAGATCGGTTTCATCGTCAGAACAGGTTGAGTTGTTCGGGGTCCACCACTTCGTCGGCATCCCCCTTCGGGCGCTCGATCTCGAACGCCACGCCGCCCGGCGTGGCATCCGTCGGGGGAAGTCCCGTCTCCGAGCGGGTCGGCACGCCGCGTCCTGCCGGGGTGGAGGGACGTTCGGGCGCCGCAGGCCGGCTCTCCGGGGTGCTCTCCCCCTCCGGCCGGCCGTCGGCCGGGTCCGCCCCGTCGTCGAGCGGCTCCTCGTCGTCGGGCTCGGGAGCCGGTTCGGGCTCGATGAAGCGGAGCTCCGCCACATCGTAGGTCGTCAGGCGCTTGCCCTTGGCCCTGTGGCTCTTGACCCCCACGAACTCATCGACGTCGATCCGGTCGGCCGGGCGCGTGGCATGGGCTCCCTTGTAGGTGATCTCGAGCTGCGCACCCGCCGTATCGGTCACGCAGATGAAGTCGGCATCCTCGTCGAGGAAGGCCTGCATGCGGTCGGACATCTCGGCCGTGAAGCGCTTCATGTAGTAGTATTTCTGATCGCGGTCGTAGTAGCAGAGGCTGTAGACGCGGTCGGATTCGTAGCGGCTCACGTGGATCGTCTCGTCGGGGAAGTGCTGCCCCAGGTCGTAGCCCGTGATGTAATACTGGTTCTTCGAGGTCCAGACGATCAGTTTGTCGTCGCCCTTGAACTCGCCGAGACATGTGCCGCGGCCGTCGGAGTTCAGGCGGCGGACATCCTCGTCGAACCAGATCGTCAGTCCGCCGAGGGTCGAGGTGCCCCGCTCCTTGAGCACGATCTTGTGGATGCCGTAGCGCGAGAAGAGGTTGCCCTGGCTCTGGCGGCCCTTGATGGCAAGGGTCGAGAAATCGAGATCGACGATCACCTTCTTCAGGCGCGGACGGGGCTTGAAGTAAACCTTCAGCACCTCGGCCTCACCGTTCGGATTCACAGACATATAGAGAATCTCACTCTTGGGCGTGCCCTTCGTGATGTCGTACTCCTTGTCGCGCGTGATGCCCTTGATGGCGCAGCGCTTCATCATCAGCGGGCCGTTCTTGCCGTCGCGGTAGAGGACGTTGTAGATCGTCCGCTCGTCGTTGCGCTTGAAGACCCCGATGTAGTAGATCCCCTTCTGGAAGAAGGCCTTGTCCGAGACCTTCGTGATGACGTAGCGCCCCTCCTTGGTGAAGACGATCACATCGTCGATGTCCGAGCAGTCGCAGACGAACTCGGCATCCTTCATCGACTTGCCGATGCCGAAGAAGCCCTCGGCGCGGTCCACGTAGAGCTTGGCGTTGGTCACGGCGACCTTCGTCGCCTCGATCGAGTCGAACTCCCGGAGTTCGGTGCGCCGCTCGCGCCCCTTGCCGTACTTGTCGCGGATACGCTCGTAGTAGGCAACGGCATACTCGGTCAGGTGGGCCAGGTGGTACTGCGTCGTGCGGATGTCCTCCTCGATCTGGCGGATCTCGTTGTCGGCCTTCTCCGTATCGTAGCGCGAGATGCGGATGAACTTCAGTTCGGTGAGCTTCTGCACATCCTCAAGCGTCACTTCACGTCGCAGCTGTTTCTTGAAGGGTTCCAGTCCCTTATCGACGGCAGCGTAGGCCTCCTCGCGGGTCTTGCACCCCTCGATGAGCTGGTAGAGGCGGTTCTCGATGAAGATCCGCTCGAGCGAGGCGGCATGCCACGCCTCCTGCAGCTCCCCGAGGCGGATCTCCAGCTCGCGGCCCAGCAGCCACTTGGTGTGCTCGGCCGAGCGGCGGAGGATCTCCTTCACACCCAGGAAGTGCGGTTTCTCGTCCCAGATGACGCAGGCGTTCGGGGCGATCGAGACCTCGCAGTCGGTAAAGGCGTAGAGGGCGTCGATCGTCTTGTCCGACGACTCGTCGGGAGCCACCTGGATCACGATCTCGACCTTGTCGGCCGTATTGTCATCGACCTTGCGGATCTTGATCTTACCCTTGTCGTTGGCCTTGATGATCGACTCCTTGATCGACTCGGTGGTTGTCGTATAGGGAATCTCCGTAATGGCGAGCGTGCGCTTGTCGATCTTCGAGATCTTCGCGCGGACCTTCACCGTACCGCCCCGAAGGCCGTCGTTGTAGCGGCTCACGTCGGCCATGCCGCCCGTCGGAAAGTCGGGATAGAGGTCGAAGTCGCGTCCCTCGAGGTGGGCTATGGCCGCATTGATCAGCTCGATGAAGTTGTGCGGCAGGATCTTCGACGCCAGGCCCACGGCGATGCCGTCCGATCCCTGGGCCAGCAGCAGCGGGAACTTGATCGGAAGGGTCACCGGCTCCTCGTTGCGTCCGTCGTAGGAGCGCATCCACTCGGTGGTCTTGCGGTTGAAGACCACGTCGAGCGCGAATTTCGACAGGCGCGCCTCGATGTAACGGCCCGCGGCCGCATCGTCACCCGTCAGGATGTTGCCCCAGTTGCCCTGGCAGTCGATCAGGAGGTCCTTCTGCCCGAGCTGCACCAGCGCGTCCTTGATCGAGGCGTCGCCGTGCGGGTGGTACTTCATCGTCTCGCCGACGATGCCCGCCACCTTGTTGTAGCGGCCGTCATCGACCGTCTTCATGGCGTGGAGGATGCGCCGCTGCACGGGTTTCAGGCCATCCTCGACGTGGGGGACGGCACGTTCCAGAATCACATAGGAGGCGTAGTCGAGGAACCAATTGCGGTACATGCCCGTGAGCTTGCGCACACCACCCTCGTCCTGCATCAGCCGTCCGAACTTCCCGGCCCGGGCCGCAGCTGCCGGCTCCCCGGCCGGAGCCTCATCGACAGGCACCGCATCCTGCGGCGTGTCTCCGTCCGACGGCGCTCCGGGCGCCGCCGTGTCGGCCTCCCCGGCGGGAAGCCCCTCGCGTATCTCTTTCTCTTCTGCCATAGCGCATCAACTCAGTTTGAGGTCCTGCTCCACGAGGTCCTCCTCGATACGCAGGTTGTCGATGATGAATCCCTGCCGCTCGAAGGTGTTCTTGCCCATGTAGAACTCCAGCAGGTCGTGGATCGGGTCGTCCTTCGTCAGGCGCACCCGGTCCAGGCGCATGTTCTCGCCGATGAACTCCTTGAACTCCGTCGAGGAGATCTCGCCGAGACCTTTGAATCGCGTGATCTCCACCCCCGCGCCGCACTTCTCGATGGCGCGCACGCGCTCCTCGTCGGAGTAGCAGTAGTAGGTCACCTTCTTGTTGCGCACGAGGAAGAGCGGCGTCTGGAGGATATAAAGGTGGCCCGTGCGGATCACGTCGGGGAAGAACTGCAGGAAGAACGAGGTGAGCAGCAGGCGGATGTGCATGCCGTCCACATCGGCGTCGGTGGCGATGATCACCTTGTTGTAACGCAGGTTCTCCATGTCCTCCTCGATGTTGAGCGCCGCCTGCAGGAGGTTGAACTCCTCGTTCTCGTAGACCACCTTCTTCGTGAGCCCGTAACAGTTCAGCGGCTTGCCCCGCAGCGAGAAGACCGCCTGCGTGCGCACGTCGCGCGAGGCGGTGATCGAACCCGAGGCCGAGTCGCCCTCCGTAATGAAGATCATCGACTGCTCGGCCAGCTCGTTCTTGTCCGTGAAGTGGATCTTGCAGTCGCGCAGCTTGCGGTTGTTGAGCGAGACCTTCTTGGCCGTCTCGCGCGCCTTCTTCTGGATGCCCGAGATGGCCTTGCGCTCCTTCTCGTTCTCGACAATCTTCTTCTGCAGCGTCTGCGCCGTCTCGGGGTGTTTGTGCAGGTAGTCGTCGAGGTGCTTGCCCAGGAAATCGACCACGAAGTTGCGCATCGAGACCCCGGGCTCGATCTCCTTCGAGCCGAGCTTGATCTTGGTCTGCGACTCGAAGACCGGGTCGGTGACCTTCACCGAGATGGCCGCAATGATCGACGTGCGGATGTCCGACGGATCGTAGTCCTTGTGATAGAACTCCTTGATGGTCTTGGCGATACCCTCTCGGAAGGCCGCCTGGTGCGTACCGCCCTGCGAGGTGTACTGGCCGTTCACGAACGAGAAGTAGCTCTCGCCGTAGCCCGTGCCGTGGGTGATGGCCACCTCGATGTCGTCGCCCGAGAGGTGGATCGGCGCATAGAGCGGATCCTCGGTCATGTTCTCGTTCAGCAGGTCGAGCAGTCCGTTCTTCGAGACGTAGCTGCGGCCGTTGAAGCGGAACGTGAGGCCCAGGTTCAGGTAGGTATAGTTCTTGACCATCTGCTCGACGTACTCGAGGTTGTAGGCATATTGCCCGAAAACCTCCTCATCGACGCGGAAGGAGATGTAGGTGCCGTTCTTCTCCGAGACACCCGACTCCCAGCGGTCGCTCTGCTCGAGCCCCTTGGCGAAGGTGACCGTGCGGGCCTCGCCGTCGCGCACCGAGCGCGCCGTGAACTCACTCGAGAGCATGTTCACGGCCTTGACGCCCACGCCGTTCAGACCCACGGTCTTCTTGAAGGCCGTGCCGCCGTACTTGCCGCCCGTGTTCATCTCGGAAACGGCCGCCGCCAGCGACTTGAGCGGAATGCCGCGGCCGAAGTCGCGCACCGAGACGACGTTATCCTCGATCGTGATGTCGATCTCGCGCCCGGCGCCCATGATGAACTCATCGACCGAGTTATCGACGACCTCCTTGATCAGCACGTAGATGCCGTCGTCGGCCTGCGAGCCGTCGCCCAGTTTGCCGATGTACATGCCCGGACGCAGGCGGATGTGTTCCCGCGGCGACAACGTCACGATGGCGTCGTCGCCGTAGGTTTCGTTGGGATTCGTATTGAGTAAGTCTGCCATAGTCTATCGTCTGTTGCGGATCTCGGAGAGCGCCCGGCACATGTCGTCGTGCACGCGCTCCATCAGTTCGTGGGGGTCCGAAGCGGCGACCTCCGAGGCCGGAACGGGAGGCAGGACCCGGATGGTGATCCGGTTGCCCCAGTTGAAGAGCAGGTTGTGCCCGATGAGCGACTTCGTACCGTCGAGCACCACCGGAAGGATGCCGACGCCGGCCTCCCGGGCCAGCAGGAAGGCGCCGGCCTTGAAGCGGTGGATCTCCCCGTCCTTCGAACGCGTGCCCTCGGGGAAGATGGCGACCGAAGCGCCGCGCGAGATCCACTCGCGCCCCTCGCGGAGCAGCTGCTCCATGGCGGCCGTGGCCCGTCCCCGGTTGATACAGATGTCGCCGTGCAGGAAGAGGTACTGCCCGAAGAAGGGAACCTTGTAGACCTCGCGCTTGGAGACCCACCGGAAATTGAGCGGCAGGTAGTAGAGCGTCGGGATGTCGATCACCGTGTTGTGGTTCACGGCAATGACGTAACGCTGGCGGCGGTCGATCCGCTCAAGGCCCTCGACGCGCTGGCGCCAGAAGGGCGGGATGGCGAAGAAGATCCGCACGAGGATGCGCGAGAGTTCGTGCACGACGCGGCGGCCCCGGTCGAAGGGATAGCAGACGACCAGCGCAACGGCCGACAGGATCATGAAAAAGGTGCACAGCAGCACCAGGAAGATGTAGTACAAGGCACTCAACATAGGCGGCGCGGAGTTTTAGACGGGCTGGATCCGGGTGCGGCAGAAACACGACGAAAACCGTCGGCGGCCCTCACGGGTCGGCCGCCGCACGCCGGAAAACAGGTAGCCATATCCATTCAAGGAGCAAATATACGAATTTTTTCCGGGGTTTTTCCTCCTCCGCAGGGACGTTTTTTTTCAACAGAGGGTCTGTTCCGGAACCGGGCGGAGGATCGGAGAGCGGCTGAGCGGAGGGGTGTCCCGCGAAGAGGGCGCAGGAGCCATGCCGGGTGCACGGCGGACAGAAAGCGGGACGGGAAACGGACGGGCAGGACGGGGAACGGGAGGACGGACGACAAGACAGGAACGGGCGGACAGGCTGAAGGGCGGGAAACGGGAGGACGGCTGAAGGAGGCTGCGGCAAAAAAAGAGAGGTCCGGGGACCTTGCGGGTCTCCGGACCTTTTCTCAGTCGGATGCGGCAAACTATTTGGCCAGGCACTCGCCGACCTTCTCGCCGATCGCCTCGCCGCGCAGGTCGCGTGCCACGATCGTGCCGTCGGGGCCAAAGAGGATGATCTGCGGAATGCCGTTGATGCCGTAGAGGTCGGTCGGCAGCTGGCCGGCATCGAAGATCACGGGCCACGTGATCGGCAGGCTCTCGAGGGCCTTCTCGGTGTCGGCGCGCTCGTCCCAGACGGCTACGCCCACGATCTCGAAGCGGTCACCCTTGTACTTCTTGTATACCTCGGCCAGATTGGGCATCTCGCCACGGCAGGGGCCGCACCACGAAGCCCAGAAATCGACGAGCACGTACTTGCCCTTGCCCACATAGTCGGAGAGCGATACGGGGGTACCCTCGGCGCTGCCCTTCTCGATCGTGAAGTCGGTGAACATCTTGCCCTCGGAGGTCTTCTCGAGGTTCTCGTAGCGGGCCTTCTCCTGCTGTACGCTCGCAGCGTTGCGCACGGCCTCGCCGGCCACGTTGTAGAGCGAGTCGAACTGCGACTTGTCGTCGGCCAGGCGGGTGATTACGACCGAACCCAGCACATTGTCCTTGTTGGCGGCAAAGAACTCCTCGTTGAGCTTGCGCGAACCCGCGGAGAAGGTTTCGCCGGCCTGCTCGAGGGCTGCGCGGAACTCCTCGTCCTTGAGCCCCTGCTCACGCAGCGAGGTATAGGCTTCGCGATAGGTTTTGTAGAGTTCCTCGGACGAAGCGTTGTAGCCGTTGAAGGTCTCGTTGAGCGGCGTACCCGAGCAGCGGTAGCCCTCCTCGGTAAGGGTCAGGACGGGCGATCCGGCCTCGAGTACGACCATGCCGCCCGTGCGGTTGTCGCCCTGCGAGATGAGGACACGCGCCAGAACGGGCGAGTCGATCTCGCCCTCGAACGAGAAGGCCCCCTGCGAGACGACCGTGCTGTCGCTCTTCTCACCGTAGAGGAGCGATACGGTCGCTCCGTTGTACAGCGTATCGACCGTACCCGAAAGCAGGTAGGTCGGACGCGATTCGCCACAGGCTACCAGAAGAAGCGATGCGGCAGAAATTGCAGTAAACTTTTTCATAAAAAACCTTGTTTTGGTTAATGTTTATAACTCAATTTAAAAAAATGTTCAAACATTATCAAAGCGTTTGGAACTTTGTCCAAAATTACATATTTTTCGGCGAAAAAGTAGAATTTTCAGCCGCAATTATAGACATTTTTAACACACAAAACAAAAGATTCGATCAAAAAATTAGAGCGACGGCCTGCACGATGTCGGGCGCTCGTTCTGCCTTCGTGACAGAAGGTATGTTTCCGCAGACCTTGTATTAACAAACAATCCTAACTAAAAACAATCAGCATGAAGAAACTCTACCTCGCCTGGCTCATATGCCTCATGGCGTTCCAGGTTTCAGCGCAACAGAGATGGGTCACCGGCGTCGTGGCAGACACGAACGGCGTACCCGTGGTTGGCGCCACCGTTACCGTCAAGGGCGGTACGAACGGTGCGATCACCAATTCGGACGGCTCGTTCCGGATCGAAGCGTCGGATTCGGACATCCTCGTGTTCAAGTACCTCGGGTACGACGAACAGGAGATCCAGGTCGGTCCCCGCACACGCATCGAAATCGAACTCCGCGAATCGGCACACCAGCTCGATGACGTGGTCGTGACGGGTTACCAGACCATCTCGAAGGAGCGTGCCACGGGTTCGTTCGACATCATCGACAAGGCCCAGCTCGAAAAACCCTCCGGTTCGATCGCCAGCCGTCTGATCGGTTCGGCGGCAGGTCTGGTGGGTACGCAGGACGCATACGGAAATCCCGTGTTCGAGATCCGCGGACGTTCGAGCCTCTCGACGTCGGCCACCGAGCCGCTGCTCGTCGTGGACGGATTCGCCATCGAGGGCGGCTTCGAGTCGATCAACCCCAACGACGTGGAGAGCGTCACCGTGCTGAAGGATGCTGCGGCAGCCTCGATCTGGGGAGCCAAGTCGGCCAACGGCGTGATCGTCGTAACGACCAAGAACGCCCGATCCGAAGGGGGGGGGAAAAGCCTCGGTAACGGTTGATTACTCGGGTTTCTTCAAGGTTTCACCCAAACTCGACCTCGACTACACGCTCTCGCAGGCATCGGTGAACGACGTCATCGACTACGAGATCTACGGATTCACGCGCTGGGACTCGACCACGTGGTATCCCCAGGAAAACGACTACAGCGGCGGCGGCAGCAAGGTCTATGAGCTGCTGAACGAAAACCGCCTCGGCCACATCTCCGACGCCGAGATGAATGCCGCCATCGACGAGCTCCGCACCAAGAACAACTACGGGCAGATCAAGAAATACCTGCTCCAGAACCCGATCGTACACCAGGAGAACGTCGCCGTGAACATCGCCACCGACCGGTCGTCGAACACCCTCTCGGCCCTCTACCAGAACGACCGGCAGCACTACAAGAAGCAGAACAGCACCAAATACATGGTCAATTTCCGCAACCGGACCCATGTGTTCAAGTGGCTCGACTTCAACTTCAACGGCGCATACACCTATACTAAAAATGACAACAGCGGATACGGCCTGCCCGGACTCTCGCCCTACGAGATGCTCGTGGACGAGAACGGCGACTACATCCCCTACTCGTACGGCGTCAGCCTCGACTACGTGAAGCGCCACGTTCCCGAAGGCAAGTTCCCCTATGAGGACTGGAGCTGGAACCCCCTGCAGGAGATGAACAACCGCGAGCTGACCTCGACGTCGGCCAACGCCCGCGTACAGGCCGGCCTGACCTTCAAGCTCTGGAAGGGGCTGACCTTCGACTCGCGCATCCAGTATGAGATGATCGAGTCCGACACGCACAACTACTACAACGAGAACACCTACACGGTACGCTACGGCGTGAACAGCGCCGCCTCGTGGGACAAGGAGACCGACGAGGTGACGGCCAACCTCCCCACCGGAGGGTTCCTCGACCAGAGCCGCACCCGCTACGACGTGCTCACGATCCGCAACCAGCTGAACTTCAACCACACGTTCGCCGAAAAGCACGCCGTGGCCGTGGTCGCCGGTATCGAGACGATCGACCGCCGCTACCAGTCGTTCGGATATCCCCGCACCTACGGATACAACGACGAGACGCTCAGCGTCGGCAACTTCCCCAACGGCATCGGCGGAACGGGCGTTTACCAGCTCACGAACTGGCAGGGAAACAACCTCACATTGAGTTATCAGAACTCGTTCTCGTACACCACGGACCGCTACTTCTCGGCCTTCGGCAACGCATCGTACACCTACGACAGCCGATACACCGTGTCGGGAAGCGTGCGTACCGATGCCTCGAACCTCATCACCGACGACCCGGCCTACCGCTACGCCCCGTTCTGGTCGGTGGGCGCCAGCTGGCAGATCGCCAACGAGGCATTCATGCAGCAGGTGGACTGGATCGACGGCCTGGCCCTGCGCTTCACCTACGGATACAACGGAAACGTGGACAAATCGACCACCTTCAAGCCGCTGGTGAACATCAGCTCGTCGCCCAACACGGTGACCGGCGAACTCACCGGATCGATGTCGAGCTACGGCAACCCCACGCTGCGCTGGGAGCGCACCGGAACGTGGGACATCGGCGTGGACTTCAACCTCTTCCGGGGCAAGCTCTACGGTAAGTTCGACGTATACAGCAAGCACTCGGAGGACCTGATCGCCGACGTTACGCTCTCGGCCGTGCAGGGAACCACCTCGATGCGCCTGAACAACGGCGAGATCCTCAACCGCGGTTTCGAGATGGAGGTGGGTTCGACGCTCCGCATCTCGCCCAACGTGACGTGGAACGGCGTGCTGACGCTCTCCTACAACAAGAACCGCATCAAGAGCCTGCAGGTCAAGCCCACGAACGCCTACGACCTGGTCTATGTCGGCGGCAGCACCGCATGGATGGAGGGCTACGACATGAACACGCTCTGGACCTACAAGTACGGCGGTCTGCAGAACGTGGGCACCGCCTCGTCGCCCGACTGGCAGCCGACGATCCTCCACAAGAGCGGCCTCTACGAGACCTTCGCAACGTGGCCCACGGGCGACCCGATGGACTGCTCCTACGCAATGGGTACGACCGTAGCACCGTGGAACATGTCCTTCTCGACCTCGTTCCGCGTCTACGACTTCGACATCTCGATGATCGTGACCGGCAAGTTCGGGCACAAGTTCCTCCGCGAGAGCTTCAACTACCCCTCCGTATCGGGACGCGCCGTGCCCAACGACAAGTACTCGGAGGTGAAGAACTGCGACCCGAACGAGATGATTCCCCTGCCGCAGAACGAGATCGAGACCCGCTACTACTTCTGGGACCGCTTCTATCCCTACATGTCCTACCTGACCGAGAGTGCCTCGCACATCCGCCTGCAGGAGTTCAGCGTGGGATACAACCTTCCCAAGAAGGTCGTCGCGAAGATCGGCATGAAGTCGCTGCAGGTATATGCGCAGTGCAACAACCCGTTCAACATCTACTTCAACGGATACGGCGAGGACCCCGAATTCGCAAAGGGGACGATCCGCCTGCAGGCGTCGTATACGTTCGGAATCAAGTGCAAATTCTAAACTGTTGAGACCATGAATCTGAAGAAAACAGCATACCTCACGCTCCTCGCCGCGGCCGTCTCGGGCTTGGTCGCCTGCGACGACTTCCTCGATGTCGATCCCTCGAAGAGCACCCAGAAGACAATCGAAACGGCCGAACAGCTCGATGCACTGCTCGGCAGCTACTCGCGGTTCTACTCCGAGTACAACCACACGGCCCTCGCCTGCGACGACTTCGGCCTGACGACCGACATACACGACTATCAGAACGGCGGCATAAGCCCTTCGAACCTGGAGTACATTCTCTGGAGCGACCAAGGCACGGGGACCAGCCGCCTGCTCTGGGACGGCGAGTACAGCAAGATCTACTACGCCAACCTGGTGCTCGCGTATATCGACGAGGTGTCGGGCGACGCCGAGACGAAGGCCAATCTCAAGGCCGAGGCCCATTTCCTGCGCGCATACTCGATGTTCCAGCTGGCCGTGGCCTACACGCTCTACTACGACGGCAACAACGGCTCGGAACTCGGACTGCCGCTCAAGCAGACCATCTCGTTCGAGGAGGGCATCGCCCGCGCCTCGCTGGCCGACACGTGGTCGTTCATCGACAACGACCTGCAGCAGGCGCTGAAGATCACCACGCCGCTCGTCAAGCAGGGCAAGCGCCGCGTATGGCGCGGCACGACGGCCGCCGTACACGCCTTCGCGGCACGCTACTACCTCTACCGCGGCGATCTGGACAACGCCAAGGCACAGGTGGAGGCCGTACTTGCGGAGTACAACACGCTCAAGGACTTCAACACCTCGATGTCGTACAGCGCCAACGACGACGAGTATGAGATCAACGCCTCGACGAACAAGGAGGTAGTGACGGTGAAGTACCCCTACAC
>ULSZ01017131.1_pt1 | contig 13602 bp, 9 predicted proteins | sample 1957151 | NCBI WGS metagenome assembly ULSZ01 (sample SAMEA4835721, study PRJEB28245) | human gut metagenome | biome: gut microbiome; material: fecal sample | place: Denmark | collected 2008
CCGCCGTTCTGAAGGAGCGCAGCCCGAGCTGCGGCAGCGGGCGCATTTACGACGGCACGTTCTCCGGCCGCCTGACATCCGGAGACGGCGTAACGGCGGCGCTTTTGAAGGAAAACGGCATCGCCGTCTACGGCGAGAGCGAGATCGATGCGCTCCTGTCCCAGCCGGAGCCGGACGAGCCCCAGCAGAGCCTGTTCTGACACATTGCTTTTACAGTGAACAGCCGGCGGAACGATGCGTTCCGCCGGCTGAATTTTTTATGTATGCATTAATTTCGGATGGACATCTCCATCAGAGAGAGCGCCTCGCGCAGGCTGGAATAGAAGCCTGCCGCCGTGCGCGGCACAGGCTTGGCGCCCTGGTACCAGTCGCACTGCTCCAGCGCCGTGTCGCCGAGCGTCCGGGCAAGGCTCCTGCCGAGGCCCATCGCCTCGGCATACGGAAGGATGCGGTAAAAATACTGGCTGTCCTGCGCCAGCCGGGACTGCAGCTGGCTCTGCGTGACGCGCCGGAGGAACTTGCGGTAGCCACGCGTCTGCGCGACGATCTCGTCGCCAAAGGCGGTGCGCCTGCCGCCGTGGAGCGTCAGCACGCCGATCAGCACCTCGCAGGCGATCACCAGCAGCATCACAAGAACGCCCTCGCCGAGCTGCGCCATTGCCAGAAGTGCCGCCGCACACGCCGCAGCCAGTCCTGCCAGCGGCCATTTTCCCTGATAATACGCCGCAGGCGCATATTGGATCACCGCAAACAGTACGCCGCCGAGCACGAAGATCACGGCCAGCAGCAGCCAGCGCACGAAGCCTGACGGCAGCATCGGGCTTGCCGCCTCGGCGGCAGTCAGCGCTCCGGCCAGAATGCCGAGCGCACGCATAATGAGCGGATTGCCGCTGGTTTTGCGGTACATCCGCCTGACCCAGTAGCGCCGCAGGACCTCGTCGGCCTTTTCCGCCGTGCGCTTGTACAGAAGACTTACGCCCTCGCACACGTCGCCCTGCGAAAACAGCATCTGGAACAACCTGACCTCTGCAGGGCGGCGCTCGTTGCCCATATCGACGCGGCGGCGCAGCACCACCCGCTCGTTTTTGCCGCAGGAGATGGTCAGATATCCCAGACTTGCCCAGTGGCAGACCAGCATATTGAACTGGATCGGTCCGCCCGCCAGCAGGAACGGCATATCGCACGGCAGCGCCGCATCCGGCGGCAGCATCCGTGAGGATACGCGCACCCGTGCACTGCGCAGAGACGAGAACCAGTAAAGGAACGCCAGCGCGAGCAGCAGCAGAATGATTGCCGTGCCGGCCCAGCCGAACGAAAGCGTGGTATGCGCGCCGGAAAAATAGGACTTATCCAGCGTGAGGGTCATTTCGAGCGATTCATGGTCCTTCAGCCCCGTTTCGATCACGCCCGTGATGCGCGACTCGGAGACATCCAGATCGATATAGTCGGAGATCACGTCGCCGTGGTAGCCGCTGGTAAAGGCCGGATAGCTTTCAAACGGCTTGGGCAGCGTGACAGTAAAGACATATTTGGAGATGGGATAGTCCCATTTCGCGCTCATGAGCGGAAGGCTGAGCGTCTGCACGCCGTCGGCCTCGCTTGCAAGGCCCGAGATCGTATACATGACGGTAAACGAGCGCGTCCCGGTAAAGCCGTTTGCATCGGTCAGCACGAGCACGGGGCAGTCGCCGTCGGTCTGCTTCTGCGTCTGATAGCCCGCGACGGAGGCCTTCTTCGCGCCGGCGCTGAGCGGGAAGCGCAGCTGTGTCTGCGCGCCGCTGATCTCCAGCGTAAAGCTCTGCGTGACCTGACAAGAGCTGCTGCCGGTCAGGGTACAGTCTGTTTTCATTTCGGAAATAACGGGCTCCGCCGCGCAGACGCCTGTGCAGAGCGCCAGCAGGCACGCCAGCAGGAGCAGCAGCCGCTTCATGCGATCACCTCTTATGTTCATTTGCATCCAATTTACCACAAACGCGCCCATTTTGCAACCTCGGCCCGCAGGCCGCTTTTTTTCTTCCGCCATACTTGGCGGAAGGGTACGTTATGTGATACACTGTCGGCAGAATGCTTTTGATCGGAAAGGACAGATTTTATGACGCTTCGCGATACCGCTGACCAGATCATCCGCGCAAGTCTGCGCGCCGTGCAGCCGGACGCCGCCGTGCAGCGCGCGCTGCAGGAGTTTTCCTGCGCGGGGCGCGTCGTGCTCATCGCCATCGGAAAGGCCGCGTGGGCCATGGCGAACGCGGCGTGGGACACGCTCAGCACGCGCATCACCTCCGGCGCGGTCATCACCAAATACGGCCATAGCCGCGGCCCCATCGGCCCGCTTCAGATCTTTGAGGCCGGGCATCCGGTGCCGGATGAGGCCGGGCTCCGCGCCGCGCAGGCTGCGCTGGAGCTGACGCGCGGACTGCGGGAGGAGGATTGCGTGCTGTTTCTCATCTCCGGCGGCGGCTCGGCGCTGTTTGAGTCTCCGCTGGTGCCGCTTGCCGAGCTGGAGGATATCACCGGCCAGCTGCTCTCCTGCGGCGCGGATATTGTGGAGATCAATACCATCCGCAAGCGGCTGTCCGCCGTCAAGGGCGGGCGGTTCGCGCTGCACTGCCGTCCGGCGCCGGTCTTCTCGGTCGTGCTGTCGGATATTCTCGGCGACCCGCTCGACATGATTGCCTCCGGCCCTGCAGCGCCGGACAGCAGCACGTGCGCCGAGGCGCTGGCCGTCGTGCGGAAATACGGACTGCGCCTGTCTGACCGGGCGCTGGCCTGCCTGCAGACAGAAACGCCGAAAGCACTGCCGAACGCAGTCTCCCGCGTGACCGGCAGCGTCCGCGCCCTCTGCGATGCGGCAGAGCAGGCGGCGCAGACGCTCGGCTACCGCTGCATCCGGCTGACCGACTGTCTGAGCTGCGAGGCGCGGGAGGCGGGGCGGTTCCTTGCCGCCGTCGCGCGGACGCACGCGTCACCGTCTGAGCCGCTTGCGTTTCTCGCCGGAGGCGAGACGGTTGTGCATCTGACCGGCTCCGGACGCGGCGGACGCAATCAGGAGGTTGCGCTGGCCGCTGCGGAAGGACTTGCCGGGCTTGCGCAGGCCGCCGTCTTCTCCTTCGGCTCCGACGGGACCGACGGCCCGACCGACGCCGCCGGAGGCTTTGTCGATCAGGACAGCTTCGCCGCGCTCCGCGCCGCCGGGCTTGACCCCGCCGACATTCTGCGGCGCAACGACGCTTATCCCGCGCTGGAGCGCATCGGCGGCCTCATCCACACCGGCCCCACCGGCACCAACGTCAACGATCTCGCCATGCTCCTCCTGCCGCGCCGGGAATGAGCGGCGCTATGCGTTTCCCTTCAGGATCTCCAGCGCCTGCTTTGTGTCGCAGTCGAACAGCTCGCGCTCCCCTGCCTCGACGAGCAGCAGCGCGTCCTCGTGCCGCCGGATGACGGACGAGCCGCCGCGGTCAGCCTCCAATGCGCACAGCTCCGGGAAGAACCGCGCCGGGAACAGGCACGGGTTGCCGCGCTTTCCGTTGTGCGCCGCAGCGGCGATGCAGTCCGGGTTCGCCCGCCACGCGTCCACGACGCGCCGCACCGTCCCGGCCCGCAGCAGCGGTTGGTCGGCGACCATATATAAAATACCGGCGCAGTCCGCCATCGCCTGCGTGCCGAGGCGGATGGTGCGGCTGATGCCGTCCTCCGGCCGGTCGTTCAGGATCGTATCAAAGCCCGCCAGCGAAGCCTCCTCCAGAAGCGCCGGATACTGCGAGACGACCGTGACGCGGGCGAACATCTCCGCCGGGATCGCCGCAAGCGCCAGCGAGAACAGGCTCTGCCCGTCAAAGCACGCGGCCAGCTTGTTTTCCCCGAAGCGGGAAGCATTTCCGGCAGCCATGAGCAGGCAGCCGGCGGGAAGTGCAGAGATTGCAGCCATATTGTGTGCTCCTTGTGATTTTCTACAAAACAGTATAGCTATTTTTGCATATTTGCGCAAGAATCATACAGTTTTTTCGACATTCGCGAAAAAATCCGTTATTCAGAAAGTAGGATAATGCTTTCACTTTCTCTTCAAATCCGAATATGCTACAATAGGAACAAATAAAAGTGGAAAAATGGCGGATTTCGTGCACGGACGCGCAAAACCCGCCTGTAATCCGGCAAATGGAGGTAACCGAATGAACATCGTAGGCAGAAGCGAGGTTCGTGTCGACGCCTTTGACAAGGCGACCGGCCGGACAAAATACTATGATGATCTGGCCCCGAAGGATGCGCTGCTCATCAGAGTCAAGCATTCGACCATTGCGCACGGCTTCGTCAAGTCGGTCGACATCAGCAAGGCCGAGAAAATTCCCGGCGTTGTCAAGATCCTGACCTGCTTCGACGTACCGGATATCCCGTTCCCCACAGCTGGCCACCCGTGGTCGATGGACCCGTCCCATCAGGACATTGCCGACCGGCACCTGCTCAACCGGCACGTGCGCTATTACGGCGACGATGTCTGCGCTGTCATCGCCGAGGACGAGGTCGCGGCCATGCAGGCCGTGCGCGCCATCGAGGTCGAGTATGAGGAGCTGCCGTTCGTGCTCGACGTGCAGAAGGCCATGGAGCCCGGCGCGCCGCAGCTGCACGAGGCGTTCCCCAACAACATCCTCAAGCATACGACCGCAGCGGCGGGCAATTACGCCGAGGCGATCAAGGAGCCGGGCCTCATCAAGGTCGAGGGCTGGTACGAAACGCCCACCGTGCAGCACTGCCACATCGAGAATCACGGCTGCTTCTGCTATGAGGAAAACGGCCGCCTCGTCGTGACCAGCTCCACGCAGATTCCGCACATCGTACGCCGCATCGTCGGACAGGCCCTGGGCCGTCCGTGGGGCGATATCCGCATCATCAAGCCGTATATCGGCGGCGGCTTCGGCAACAAGCAGGATGCGCTGTATGAGCCGCTGTGCGCCTGGTGCTGCACGCAGGTCGGCGGCCGTCTTGTCAAGCTCGACTGCTCGCGTGAGGAAACCTTCGTCTCCAACCGCGTCCGCCACGCCATCCGCACGCACATCATCTCCTGGCTGCGCAAGGACGGCACCATTGCCGCCAAGAAGGCCGAGTGCTTCTCCAATCAGGGCGGCTACGCCTCCCACGGCCATTCGATCGTGGCCAAGGCGCTCGGCTCATTCAACCAGCATTATCCCTGTCCCAACTTTGAGGGCGACGCTTACACCGTCTTCACCAACCGCCCGGCGGCGGGCGCCATGCGCGGCTACGGCATGCCGCAGGCATCGTTCGCGGACGAATCCCACGCGGAGCAGTGTGCAGAGGCTGTCGGCATGACGCCGCTGGCCTACCGCTGGCAGAACCTGATGAAGCCCGGCTACGTCGACGGCTTCTCGAAAAACGAGCTTTACGAGGACTCCTACCGGCAGTGTATGGAAAAGGGTATGAAGGCCATCGGCTATGAGGAAAAGGTGAAGGCCTATGCCAACCAGACCGGCCCCATCCGCCGCGGCATCGGCCTTGCGACCTTCTGGTACAACACCGCCGTCTTCCCCATTTCGCTGGAAACCTCCTCCTGCCGTCTGCAGCTGAACCTCGACGGCACGGTCAATCTGCAGGTCGGCGAAACCGAGATCGGTCAGGGCGCAGACACAGCCTACGCACAGATGTGCGCGGAGATCCTTGGCCTGTCCGATTATAAAAAGGTACACGTTCTGTCCTGCCAGGATACCGACGTGACCCCGACGGGCCTCGGCGCTTACGCCTCCCGTCAGACCTTTACGGCGGGCTTCTCCATCCGGCAGACATCCGAGCTGCTGAAGCGGAAGATCCTCGAATACGCCTGCGAGCTCACGCGGCAGGCTACTTATAACATGGACATCATCGACTCCAACATCGTCCGCATCACCGACGGCCGCGTGCTGATGAGCCTGTCCGAGCTGTCCATGACCGCGCAGTATAACCCCGTCCATTCCGAGCACCTCACAGCGGAATCTACTTACACCATCCGCAACAACGCCTATTCCTTCGGCTGCACATTCGCCGAGGTCGAAGTCGATATCCCGATGTGCAAGGTCAAGCTGCTGAACATTGTGAACGTCCACGACTGCGGCAAGCTCATCAACCCCGCTCTGGCTGAGGCGCAGGTGCACGGCGGTATGTCCATGGGCATCGGCTACGGCCTGTCCGAGCAGCTGCTGTTCGATGAGAAGACCGGACGGCCCCTCAACAACAACCTGCTTGACTACAAACTCTCGACCTTTATGGATCATCCGAACCTCGAAGCCGAGTTTGTGGAAAACTATGAGCCGACCTCTGCGTTCGGCACCAAGGCGCTGGGCGAGCCGCCCGCCTGCTCCCCGGCCCCTGCCATCCGCAACGCCATTTATCATGCGACCGGCGTCGCCATCAATCAGGCGCCGATCACACCGCACGTCCTCTTCGCCAAATTCACCGAAGCGGGCTTGATTCAGGACTGAGGGAGGGAACAGACTATGTATGATATGAAAGCGCTCTATGAAGCGTACAGCGTAGAAGAAGCAGTCAAGCTTCGTCTGGAGCATCCCGAAGCGCAGATCATCGCAGGCGGCACGGACGTGCTCGTTCAGATGCGCGAAGGCCGCCGCGCGGGCAAGGAGCTGATCTCCATTCAGAAGATCGACTCCATGCGCGGCATCAGCATGGATGAAGACGAGAACATCCGCATCGGCTCGCTTACAACCTTCTCCCATATTACGCACAACCCCATCATCATCGAAAAGATCAACGTGCTGGGCGAAGCCGTCGACATGGTCGGCGGCCCGCAGATCCGCAACGCCGGCACCATCGGCGGCAACACCTGCAACGGCGTGACCTCGGCGGACTCCGCCTCCACGCTCCACGCATGGGAAGCCATCATCGAGCTGACCGGCGTGAACGGCAAGCGGTATCTGCCCATCAAGGACTTCTACATCAAGGCAGGTACGGTCGATATCAACATCGCCGAAGGCGAAATTCAGACCGCGATCCTGATCCCGAAGGCCTCGTGGGAAAACACGAAGGGCTTCTACATCAAATACGGTATGCGCAACGCCATGGAGATCGCCACGACCGGCTGCTCGGTCAATGTGCGGCTGTCCGGGGACAAGAAGACGTTCGACCGCGTGCGCATCGCCTACGGCGTCGCAGGCCCCGTGCCCATGCGCGCACCGAGCGCCGAGGCCGTTGTGAACGGCCAGCCCGTCACGATGGAGAACATTGAGGCCTTCTCCAGGGCCGTTCTGGAAGACATCAATCCCCGTGACTCCTGGCGTGCCAGCAAGGCGTTCCGCAAGCACATCGCTGTGGAAATGGCCAAGCGCGCGCTCATTGAGTCTGTCAAACGCTGCGGAGGTGAGATCTGATGGCACAGTACGCTCTTGTCAAATGCAATATCAACGGCAAAGACGTGGAAAAGATCGTCGACGTCCGCGCAAGCCTGACGGATATGCTCCGCAATGATTTCCGGCTCACGTCGGTGAAAAAGGGCTGCGAGGTCGGCGAATGCGGCGCGTGCACCGCGCTCATTGACGGCGAGGCGATCAACACCTGCCTGTATCTGGCTGTCTGGGCCGAGGGCAAGCACATCATCACGCTTGAAGGCCTGATGAACCCTGACGGGACGCTTTCCGACGTGCAGAAGGCCTTCATGGACGAAACCTCCATCCAGTGCGGCTTCTGCATCCCTGGCTTTATCCTGACGGCGACCGAGATCGTCAACTCCGGCAAGGAATACACCGACGACGAACTGCGCAAGCTCCTCTCCGGCCACCTGTGCCGCTGCACGGGCTACCAGAACATCTTCCGCGCCGTGAAAAAAACCATGCTCCGCCGCCTCGGCAAAAACGAGGAAGCAGAGCTGGTGCGATAATTCCCATACCGACGCCCCTTGTCATGCAGCGCATGACAAGGGGCTTTTTTTATTACAAGCGCAGGAAGCTTGAAACGGCGATTGCTGTTTTGGGGATATAAGGAAATCCCCCTCCGGGCGGCGGACTGCCATTCGGAGGGGGTGCTGTTTATTTTTCCAGCTGCTTCTGCACGACCTGCACGATGCGTGCGATCGCGGCGCTCATAGCCGCATTGACAGCGAATTCCACGAGGAAGTTCACGCCGATGAACGCGACGAACAGAAAATAGACAATGTTCGTGCCGCCCGCGTAGTCCTGCAGAACGGGCTTGAAGACCGTGAGCATCCCGATGGCAAACACGCCGGTGTTCACGACCGGGGCCGTCAGCGCGGCGAGTATACAGCTGATCGTCTGCCTGTGCCGCAGCGCCTTTGCGACGAGTCCCGCACAAAGCCCGCACAGAACGGCCTTGCCGACGCACACGACGACGAGCCAGAACGGGCTTGCGACCCACAGGACGTTTGTAAATTCATCCGCGCCCGTGATGCCCGCAATCAGGCAGACGACCCCGAACACCGCGCCAAGCCCGGCTCCCGCGCCGGGGCCAAAGAGGATCGCGCCGACGACGATGGGAACCAGCGTCAGCGAGATCGGGACCGGCCCGATGCGGATACCGCTTGCGACGGTCTGCAGGACGACGACCAGTGCGGCCAGCAGGGCCAGCGAGGTCAGACGGACGACGGATGCATGGTTTTTGCGATTCATAAGTACCTCCTGCTGTCACTCCGGATATTCCGGATGCAACGCACATATTTTATCACGGGCAAAGCCCGTTGATAACAGAATTACGGAATTTCTTCCTCGACGGGTTCGCTGGAAATGGGCGCGCCGTCCTTGATGGCCTGCCACTGCTCGCGCGTGATGAGCAGCTGACGGGGCTTCGAGCCCTCGAACGGGCCGACGATGCCGCGCTCCTCCATCTCGTCCATGATGCGCGCCGCGCGGGCATAGCCCAGCTTCAGACGGCGCTGGAGCATGGAGACGGATGCCTGTCCGGTCTCCAGAATGACGTCGACCGCCGCCGGGAGCATTTCGTCGCCGTCAGAGCTGTCTGTCTCTGCGGCTGCGCTGCCCGAGCCGCCGGAGCCGGATTTCCCGCTCTCGGCCGCCTTTTTGTCGATCTCGGCCATGACGGAATCGGAGTATTCCGCTTCGCTGGATGCCTTGACGAAGGAGACGACCTCCTGCACCTCGTCGTCCGTGATAAAGCAGCCCTGCACGCGCTTGGGTTTTCCCTGTCCGAGCGGCGCATAGAGCATATCGCCCTTGCCGACGAGCTTTTCCGCGCCCGCCGTATCGAGAATGATGCGCGACTCCATCGCGGAGGCGACAGCGAACGCGATGCGTGAGGGGATGTTGGCCTTCATCAGGCCGGTGATCACGTCCGCGGACGGACGCTGCGTGGCAATGACCAGATGAATGCCCGACGCACGGCCCATCTGCGCGATGCGGCAGATCGATTCCTCGACCTCCTTGGCCGCGACCAGCATGAGGTCAGCCAGCTCGTCGATCACAACGACGATCTGCGGCATGGGTTCCAGCTCATCGTCCGCAGAGGCCCGCGCCTGCTTGTTGTAGGATTCGAGATCGCGGACGCCTGCGTCCGCCATCATGCGGTAGCGCCGCATCATCTCCGTCACGGCCCACTGCAGGCTGCCCGCAGCCTTTTTCGGGTCTGTGACGACGGGGATGAGCAGGTGCGGAATGCCGTTGTAAATGCCAAGCTCGACCATCTTCGGGTCGATCATGATGAGCTTGACCTCCTCGGGCTTTGCCTTATAGAGAAGGGAGATAATCAGCGAGTTCATGCAGACCGATTTGCCGGAGCCGGTCGTACCGGCGATCAGCAGATGCGGCAGCTTGCCGATATCGCCGATGATGCGGTTGCCGCCGATGTCCTTGCCGACAGCGAAGGACACGCGGGACTTGCACTTTTCAAATTCCGGCGAATCGATGACCTCGCGCGCCATGACGACCGAGACGATCCGGTTCGGTACCTCGATGCCGACAACGGAGATCTTGTCCGGGATGGCCGCGATGCGGACGCCGGACGCGCCGAGGGCCAGCGCGATATCGTCGGCCAGATTCGTGACCTTGGAGAGCTTCACGCCGCGCTGCAGCTCCAGCTCGTACCGCGTGACCGACGGGCCGCGCGTAACATTGATGATATGCGCCTCGATGCCGAAGGATTGGAGCGTGTCGCTCAGGCGCTCGGCGTTCTGCCGCATTTCCTCCGTGCCGTCGTGCGACTGGCCGCTTCCGGCCTTCAGGAGCGACACGGGCGGGAATTCGTATTCCGGCTTCTGTGGCTCCTGCTGGCCGATCTCCTGCGCGATCTGGGCCGCTTCGAGCTGCACGTCCGCCTTTTTGAGCTTTTCCGGCTGCTCCGGGATCTCGACCGGCGGCAGCGGCTGTGCAGCGGGAGCCGGCTTCGGCGCATCAAAATGGTCGATTATGAGCGGCGGCATCTGGTGCGGCAGCTCCATGGGAATGACATTCGACACAGGCGGCGCTTCCTCTGCCGGCGCTTTCTGTGCGTCCGTGATCAGCGCGTCAAACTGGGATTTATAATCCGTATGGACAGGCGGCTGCTCCGCCTCCTCCTGAGCAGGCGCCTGCGGCTCCTGCTGCGGTTCGGGCCGGGCCGCTTCGGCGGCCTTCTCCTGCCGGCGGCTGTTTTCCACAAAAACGTCCGGGCGCACCGGCGCGTTTTTTCTGCCCGCGGTCTTCTTCTCCGGCTGCTCCGGCAGAGGGGGATCGTCGACCGGAAGGTCAAAGTCGCTTGCGCGGGAGGCCCGGCGCTGCTCCGTGCGCTGCACGTGCTCGATGTGCTTGTTCGCAACGGTATCGACGAGCACCTGCGCCGGGTCCTTGTGCTCGCGCTGCGGCTCGGCATATTCCGCGCGGGGCCGGTTCCTGATGGCCGTCACGATGCTTGCCACCGTCATGTTAAGACTTGTGATCAGGCTCAGCAGCATCCCCACGATCACGACCGCAGCCGCGCCGATGCGGCTGATGAGCGCTTCAAGGAGGCTTGCAAGGCCGCCTGCCAGAACGCCGCCCGCCGTGCCGTCGATGCCGCCGTCCCAGAGCGCGGAAATGACGCTCCAATCCCAGTCCGCGTCAAATTTTCCGCCGACCAGCTGCACCAGACTGCCGATCAGCATGGCCGTCAGGAACGTGCAGGTCACGCGCAGCGCGACGGGCCTGCCGTCGTGCAGGATCAGGATCAAAAAGCTCATGATGAACGAGAACGGCAGGATGTAAAAGCCCGCGCCGATCAACCCCCGGAACACCGACGTCATCAGATCCAGAAACGCCGCGTTCACCTTGAAGCAGCACAAGATCGTCAGCAGCGCAAGCAGGCCGCAGACCGTCGCGCCGATCTCGCGCCGGATGGGCGCAGACTGCTTTTTTGTTGTTTTTTTCCGTCCGCGGGAGGCCGTGGACTTTCTTTTGTTCGCAGAAGCCATGTGACCAAAACACCTCACGAGATCAGGGACAGGATCAGCGTCAACAGACCCGCACCCCAGCAGTAATAACAGAAGCCGCCGAATTTTCCGCGCTGCGCAATGCGGTTGAGCGCGAAAATGGCAAGATATCCGGAGACAAGCGCGGCGGCGACGCCGCACAGATACATCGGGACCTCCGCCCAGTTGATCCCGGCGGAAATTGCCTTTACGAGCGAAAGGAGATTCGCGCCGAGCACGGCGGGAATGGAAAGGAAGAACGAGAATTTGACGGCAAACGTCCGGTCAAACCCGCGCAGCATCCCGGCGGAGATCGTCGTCCCGGAACGCGACAAGCCCGGCACGACCGCGATCATTTGCGCAAGGCCGATGACCAGCGCATCCGAGAGCGTCATGGCCTTTTCCGTCTTGTTGCCGTGGCCGTAGCGGTCGGCGGCCAGCAGCAGAAAGCCCGTCGCGATCAGGGCAAAGCCGATGAAGAACGTATCGTAGAACAGGGAGTCAAGGTAGTCGCTCAGGAACGCCGCCGGGATGAGCGGCAGCGTCGCCGCGATGAGAAACAGCAGCAGCCGCCGCCTTGCCGGGTCCTGCCGCGCGCCGCGCTTGGGCTTTTGCAGGTGCAGCAGCATCAGGCCCTCGCGGCAAAGCCCGCGCAGCTCCGTATGATACGCGAAGATCACCGCCCCAAGCGTCCCCAGATGCAGCAGCACGTCGAACAGCATCTGGTTTTCCAGATCGCCGATGCGCAGGAAGTTTTGCAGGATTGCAAGATGTCCGGAGCTGGAGATCGGCAAAAACTCCGCAAGCCCCTGTATGAGCCCAAGTAAAATGGCTGTCCAATAGGTCATACCAGTTCCTCCGTCTGGAAAGTCGCCGCCCGCACCGGTCGGCATACCAATTTATATTAACACAGATTCAAAAATATTTCCACTATACGTTCGAAAAAAGCGCGTCAAAAAGAATCCGAGCGCTTCCATGTTTTTATGGCGCAATTTGCGGTTTTCTGTTATACTGGATGCAGGAAAACGACGATTAGGGTGTATCTGAAAACTCATGATGTGACCGGCAGCGAGGGATTTTTGCGTTGCGCAAGACATTTTTTCGCAGGAATACTGACGTATTTCAAGGAAAAATGACGCGGCGCACCGCAAAAAGGCCCGCTGTCCGGGTGCGTTGGGAGTTTTCAGATACACCATAGCCCGGATTGCAAATCCCGGTGGGGGCGGACGACTCTGTCCGCCCCTATGAACACTTTGAACTTCTCACATAAAAAACGACAGGAAGGAATGCAAACTATGATCTATAAGGACTTTCAGGGCTTGAAGCTTTCGCAGCTCGGGTTCGGCACGATGCGGCTGCCGCTGCGGGAGGACAAATCCATCGACGCGGAGCAGGCTGCCGCCATGACGTCGGAGGCCATTGCGAAGGGCGTCAACTATTTTGATACCGCCTGGCCGTATCACAGCGGCAAGTCGGAACTCGTCATCGGCGAAATTCTGAAGCAGTACCCGCGCGAGAGCTTTTATCTGGCCGACAAGTTCCCCGGACACCAGATCGCGCCGAGCTATGACGTGAAGGGCGTGTTCGAAAAGCAGCTGAAAAAGTGCGGCGTGGAGTATTTCGATTTCTATCTGCTGCACAACGTCTATGAAAATTCCATCGCCGTCTACGAAGACGAGCGCTGGAACATCCTCCAGTATCTGCTGGAGCAGAAGAAAAACGGGCGTATCCGCCACCTGGGCTTCTCGACCCACGCGGGCGTGCCCGCGCTGGAAGCGTTTCTGGAAAAGCACGCGAACGAGATGGAATTCTGTCAGATCGAGCTGAACTATCTCGACTGGACGCTGCAGCAGGCGAAGGAAAAATGTGAGCTGCTGAACCGGTACAGCATTCCCATCTGGGTCATGGAGCCGGTGCGCGGCGGGAAGCTGGCGAATCTGCCCGCTGCCGCGCAGGAAAAGCTGCACGCGCTGCGGCCGGAGGCCTCCGACGCGTCCTGGGCGCTTCGGTGGGTGCAGGAGATCCCCGGCGTGACGATGATCCTCAGCGGTATGTCCAACATGGCGCAGATGCAGGACAATCTCGCCACGTTTGACCATCCCGAACCCCTCAGTGCCGAGGAGCAGGCGCTGCTGCTGGAGATCGCGGAGGGCTTCAAGTCCGCCGTCCCGTGCACGGCCTGCCGCTACTGCTGCGACGGCTGCCCGCAGGAAATCGAC
>ULSZ01043243.1_pt1 | contig 13589 bp, 25 predicted proteins | sample 1957151 | NCBI WGS metagenome assembly ULSZ01 (sample SAMEA4835721, study PRJEB28245) | human gut metagenome | biome: gut microbiome; material: fecal sample | place: Denmark | collected 2008
ATTTCTAAACTCTGTTCCATATACTTCTAACTTTTCACCATCTGCTAAACTTACTGCTGAATAATCCCATTCAGTCCATTCACCACCATTCTTACTAATAAACAAATTAGCTACAGCACCGCTCATTGAATTACTGCTAAATGGCTATAGTGCTACTGTAGAATCACCAGTAGAAGTAAAGCAAAGATTATTAAAGTCTATTACTGTAATCCAAGTAAAAGTATAGTTCATTTCACTCTATCTATTTCTACATTTGATATTTACAGTTATTGTAGTTTCTATTGAATCATTAGTTAGTAAAGAAATACCATAGCCTTCTACTACTTTAGCTGTAACATCTGCACTAGAAGAAGAAACACTATCTACATACCAATCATCAGTACCTTCACCTGCTGTTATTGATAATTGTGTTTCACCACCTGATGTTACCTTACTAGTTACCTTTGGATTAGAAGCTAAATCCTTACCTTCTACATAGTAGTTCTTAATTGGATTATATATATTAATCGTTGCAGTAGTATTAACTACATTACCTATATTATCTGTTACCTCTACATTCAGATTCACAGATGCAGCTCTGTTTGTAACTAACTTTCTACAGTTCAAAACTACATTATCCTTATCTACAGATTCAACAGAAACATATTCATTAGTAGATACAACTGCCTTAATATCATGTATCTAAACACTATAGTTAGATGGATTGTAACTAATAGGTAGTGTAAAGTTGCCAACAGCATAAACATCATAGTTAGCTACTGAAATAGAACTAATCTTAACCAACTCATCTATAGTTATGGTTTTAGTAGCTATCAAAGCATCTTTATCTATTCTATTCACCTAGCATCTAATAACTATATTTGCAGTAGCATCTACAGCAGCCTTAACCATGCATGAAGAACCATTTGCCTTAAATTCTGCATTAGTAACACTCCATTCTACTGAAATGAAATCATTACCTTCATAGCTAACTTTATACTCTTTACTTGTTCCCTAGGTAATAGAAGAATCTCCACTTATACTAATAGAGTTTTGACTAACTAAAGGATAAGTAATATACAAACTATTAGCCTTATCATCAATGTTTCCATACTTCTATACCAAAGCATTCTTTTCATCAATAGTTAGGGCTTTATTAAGATTGATAATACCTGATGCTGTAGTATTGTCATTCAGAAGTAAGTTATATACCAGTTCTGACTATTCACCAGCATTATAGTTAATACCCTACAGATGTACTTCATTCAAGTTAGCAGCATTAGTTATAACATTCTCAAACACTACACTGTTATCTGTAGTTATTGATACCATATTAGATAGGCTTTCAAAATATACTCTTTCAAGTGCCTAGCAGCCAAGTATAGATAAAGAAGAAACATTAGGTATGCTGATTTCCTTCAATGTAGAAGTAGCAGGGAAAACAACAGTATTAAGATTTGTACCTCTTAAATCCACTGCTTCCAATTTACTGCATCCACTAAGGTTTAAGTTACCTGCCAAAGTAGAAACACCATACAAAGTAAGTTTTCTAAGGTTTGGACAACTTACCTTCATAGCAATAGGTCTAAACTGCATAGTACCACTTATCTTTCTTGAATCCGCACTAAATTCCAGCAGCCTTTCACCTGATAACTCAAATGTTTCACCTATAGACTTATCTGCAAATTCACCAAAGCTAGTATAGTAGTTAGCACCATAGATAAAGGTATCTGTATTACCATCCGTGTTAATGGTACTAGTCTTATATGTCTCTTTTGCTTGAACTCTAGTAGTATCAGTACCCATAGACTAACCTACACCAATCTTTGGATATAACCACTACCATGGTATTAAATCAAAGGTATATGATGGTCTTCCTGATGCTGTAGTTAATACGCTTCTGAATCCTAAACTGTCTTTACTTCTTACATAGAATGGATTAGATGAAGCCAAAGATTGTAAGTATGGTAATCTACGTTTCCACCACTGCATTTCAGCCTATAACTAATCACCTAAAGACTATGTTATAGCTGGTGTACCATTCTTATATTCTCCTGATGCCTACTTTACTGATGCTTCTTCATAAAGCAGTCTAGCAGTTTCATTAAAGGCTACAGAAGGAAAATACTTCTGGATGCTAAAGAAGTATCTATTTAAGCACTCCTAAGCACTTCCACCAAATTCAGTAGAAGCCATCTTATCTAAAATGGTTTTCATCATAGCTTTATACTCTAGACTGAAAGCCTATTCCATCAGGTTGTAGAAAACATTATCTTCACCATTCCAATAGAAGTTAGAACCATTCTTATCATGTTCCTCTACATAATAAGGTTTAGTCTTTCTACCTACATTATCAGTTAAAAAGATGGTGTCCAAATCATCCTAAGCCATACATATCTTCAATGTAATAGGGTCTAGATACTCATAGGTGTTCTTACATCTGTTATCAGCAGCAGCTATCATCTTCAAGAATGCCATACAATACAGCACATCATTCACATTATAGTAATTAGATATTTTAGCCTTAAAGTCTGCTACTCTCCAATTAATGAAAGCAGTGTTATCTGCATCCTTATCGCCACTAGGTACTATTCCAGTCTGTGATTTGATATTTAAGGCTGCATAGTCTTCACCTTCTTTAGTTATACCTGCATTAACCCAAGTTTGTGTAATAGGGTTATATCTCATCACATTATAGGTAGATGTATTCCAGTACTGATAAGAATGATCAATCAATTCACTATCGTTTGTATATGGCTTCAATCTGGTACTATGCAGGTATGAGAAATTAAAAGCATCTTTGAAGTATGTTACATTATCTCTATTACCTAAATCATAATCTAACTAGCCTTCACCATTGTACTCAAAAAACTCTTCATCTTCATTATAGGTAACTTCTGAATCAATCCAAGGCACTTGTCTTAATGTAAGAGGCATACCATTATCAGAACCTTCAATCATCAGATAGCTACTAAATGTGTTCTTATCTCCCTAGAATGTAGCTACATCTGCTTTACCACTTCCAAAGGTTACTAATCCAGAAAAGACTGGCTAACTATCTTCTGTTTCCTTAATGAAGTATAGGAATGGCTTTTCTTCTACTGATACTCTTACATTCTCATAGCCCTAGGTTTTAGTTATACTGTTACCTCCAACTATTGATTTCCACAAATCAGTGAACAAAGCAGTAGCACCCATTTTATGAGACTACATAGGGGATGCCCAATTTAACTTAGCTACTAACTTCTTAGCTTTAGGTGAATCATCATTAAGCAGGTAGAAAGCACCTCTTTCTTCACCATTTCCATCAGTCCATACAGAATCAGCATTAAAATCATATTGATGATTCCATTTCCAATAACCTCTAGAAGAAGAACCCTAACCCTTAATCTTCATGTTATTAATTATACCTGAATGCTCTGGTTCTCCAATGATGTTAATAGCTAACGTACCTTTGTACTTTGCGTTTCCAGTCTTATACTCTGGATGCTAACCAGTCCATATAAGTGTATTGTACTTCACAGATGCCTTATCATAACTAATAGTACCATTTGCACTAACTATGTCGTTAGCATCCCTAAAGGCTACCTTTGCTTCTAAGTTTGGAAGGGTGCTCATATAGTCCTATCTAACATCATTTGCACTTAAACCCTTCTTATAGATTCTGATTCCATATATATCTAAATCGCAATCATCAGCCCCAAACTCCATAGTAAGTACATCATCCTTAAATCTATCAGCATCTGTATAAACCATTTCACGGTTCATTATACCATTGATAAAGATTCTGATGTAGTTTAAGCCACTGTTACTAAGGTTAGGCACAATATTGATTGCTACGTGTGTTCTTTCATCATCCTAGAAAACTATATCCTAATCTCTCTTAGTCTGCTTTTCAGTAGTCATAAATACAGCTTCAGTAGCCTTCATTTCAAAGCCTAGAGGTACTTCATTTTTATAGCTACAGAATCTAAATACTACATTATCTTCATCATATACGTTAAATACCTTATAGTCAAACTCTATAGTAGTACCTTTAGTTAGGCTATCCAAAGGATCATAGTCAATAGATAGCTTTCTACCTCTAGGGATTCTAAGAACACCTATACCATCATTATCTTGCAGCCATCCATCAATATCAAAAGAGAAATTAGTGAAGGTAGAAGCTACTACAGAATCATTTGCACTATTGATTATCTAGTTTGGCTTAGATTCTGAATTGTTTCTAATCTTTGGATTAACAATAAAGTCCGCACCTTCTGTAGGTGACATTTTCACAGTATTATCTATGACTACAGCAAATTCTGATGTCATATCCTTTGTGCTAACCCTAACTACTGCATCAATCAAATCAGCAGTACTTTCTATTTCCAGTGTATTATAGAAGCTATATACCTTACCTACTTCACAGTTCTTATAGGTATAGTTCATATACTCATTATCTCCATCTGTCAATACTATAGTTACATCTGATGCCTTATTGAATAAGGTGAAATCAAAGAATTTAGTATTAGTGTAATTAATTACCTTCTTAGCAGTATCATTCAGGATAATGATGCTATCAGTACAATCATCTGCTATAAAGAAAAACTGATTAGTTATGTGGTTAGATTCTAATGTAGTATCATCTACTGTTAACCAAGCTTCCACATTAATAATTCCAGTTGCAAACTCTCTTTCTACCAAGAAAGTATAAGGTACTTCTATATAAGTGCTATCACCTATAGCTACTTCAAATGTTTCTACAGCACTGGAAGCATCAGTAACTTTAAGGTGCAAAGTCTTCTCTATCTGTCCTTCTATGTAGTAGCTAAGATTCAAAGAAGTTAATGGCTTTGAATTGTCTGTAGCATTTCTAACTATCAAAGAAGTATTAACTATAGACTAGAATGTGATAACATTGGATGCAGAACCATTTACGTTATCTTCTACTCTCATTCTTATCTTATTATCTCCATCTGCCAAATACTTAGTTATATCTATAGTTTGGAAGGTGGTACTGTTATAACTTTGTGGCTGGATGGTTATTCTTCCTACCTCCTAGAATGCAGAACCATTTGAGCTTCTAGTTATAATCAATGTACCATCATTGAAGGTATCACTGGTAATCTCTGTATTAGGATTAGTAGATGTAGAAGTATATCTAATCTGTACTTTTACACCATCACCCAGATTCACCAACTTCTTAGTATTTGAACTTGTGCTAAGGTTTACAGCAAACACATCATTTTCCATATTAGGTAACTGAACCTTAAACAGTGGTGTCATATCTTCACCTTCCTACCACGCATAGAAATCATCTATACACTGGAAGCCATACAAATAATAATAATCTCCTTCTCTAGATGTACTTCTGTAGATATAGCCACAGCTTTTTCTTAGCTAATCCTTAATGAAGGATTCAACAGAAGAACCTGCATAGTTTTCCCAAGAAACATTTAAATCTGAGATTAATTCATTCTTTACTTTTGCCATTTCTTAATATTATTAATTAGTACTTTTTATTTTCTCTCCATCCTTCACTTTGCATCCACGGTTTACTAGGATTCCAGAAACCACTTCCAAAGCAGCTTCTAACAGCTTCCCAAACTTTCACAGCACCTTTATATATGGCTGTAATAGCTTTATTGTATGCTGTTACCTGCACTACATTCTTACCACCATTTACAAATAATGCCATAATTATTCTTCTTCATAAGTGAAATAGAACTTATCTGATTCTGGATGAATCTTTTCATAGTCTGATTCAGAAACAAAAATATGCTCTGGAATCTCAGCACCTTTAAGCTCTAGTTTATTTAATTTATCTGTATGTGAATCTATGCTATTAGCTAATAGATGCAGTTCTATATGATGTTCTAAATCCATTTCTTCCATCTGCTTCTATATGTCTTCATCTATTGAATCCCTTACAGAATCTATCTAACCCTACAAATCCTAAACTTCTATTCTCTAAAGTCTGGTATCATTGGTTTCTACATCAGATGCTAAATCGTGTACCTCTTGATGTATCTTCAAATCTTCATTATTAAGTAGTTTAATCTTAGTATTAATATTAGTTATACTGTTATCCACATCAGCCAAATGATTATTTAGTTTGGTTGTCTATGTAGATAAGTTGCCCTAAATGGCTTCTATTTGCGTCTGTATATTTTCTAATGTTGCAGCCATAATTAATCTTCATAAGTAAAGTATAAAGTATCATTATCTGGTGTGCCTAAAGCCTAATACATATCTTCACTAATTACCTGATGCTAGATGATACCTGCTAACAAATCATTCACTCTATCTAAGTAATCAGCCTAACTAGTTACACTACCTTTAAGTGCTTTCAGTTCTGCTTGATGCTCTTGATTCATCACATATAAACTCTATTTAGCAGTGCCTACCTTATCAGATAAACCACTTATCTAAGTACTAAAATCAGCATCTTCAATAGCCTAAATAGTATCAGCCTAGTTAGAGGTCTGTAAAGCTAAGTATGCCATATCTTCTTTAATCTTATCCTTATTCATCAGGTTCAAAGTGTTCTCGATGCCTTCTAGCTTTCTATCACATTGATTACAGTGAATCTTATTTCTAATGTTTTCCCTTTCTACCTATTTCCCTAAATCTCTAGCATTCTAATCTAGGGAATCCAGCTCTAAATCCGTCATACCTCCACTAGTTTTAATTCGTTTACATCAGCCTTCAAATCATAGCTTTGTTCATCTACTATATACTTACCACTGATAGCAGTACATTGTATTCTTTTATAAGGTGCTCTATAACCGTGAACGACACAATTATAAATCTTTTTAGGTGTGCTATAATGGTTGTAGTACTTATCCACCAGATTCATTTCCTATCTCTATGAATTATTAGTTAGACTATTATAGAATCCATAACTGTGATATTTGCAGGAATCTATATCTACGATACCATTTACAATAGAAGGCTCGATAATGTATGATTTAGCTATAGGTTTCTAGGAATTATACGTGTTTATCTTCAATTCCAAATCATCCATATCTGTTACATTATTGCTATCAATGGTATTAGAATAGATTATATCATCATCTTCTTCATCATCCTCAAATACATCATACCACTTTTCAGAATTATCAGTAGTACATAAGGTTAAACCAAAATCCTTCATAAAGATAACTGGTGGTATGTTATTGTAGTTAATTCTAAGCTTTATATCTTCTTTGTATATCTAGTTATTCCAGGGAATCTTTGGCATATATACCTCTAGATGCAAATACCCCTAAAGATTATCATCCTTATTAATAGGTATAACAAAAGCATCCTTATTAACTTTGTAGGTATAGTTATGATTAGTTACCGGCTTATTCCATCCAGTCCATATCAGACATTCATCATCTGTAGCTACATTATCTTTATGATAAGGAATCCAGCAAATACTTTGTTTAGTTGTCCACTAGCTACCATTCCAGTATTTATTTCCTATGCTAAGTTTCAGCTTTAACATATTCCATCCTTTGTTATAATCTGCATCCCCTTTTCTTCTAGTATAAGCGTTATCAGTACCACTACAACCAAATTCTGTTAGTGGGGTATTGATTCCATCACAGTAGTTAGTATCTTCGTTGATAGTCCACACATTATAATGTACTTTATCATAGGTGCATTCTCTCTGATACAGCAGATTTCCAGTGAAACATAAATAGCTAGTCTTATCTGATTCAGCAGGGCTATAGTTTACATATTTAGGTGAATTGTATATCAGTACTGGATTTTTCCCTCCCATGTGATAAGTATAGAAATCACCTTCCCAATATTTTTGCATCTCTGTATATAAATCCCCCCTAGTAGTATCTTTGTAATATCTATAAAGCCAATATCCCTAAGTAAAGAAAGATAGCATATTATTCCATTTGGCACTATAAGGCATTTCTTTAGTAGATTCATATCCAAATTGCTAAGTAGGTAAACAGCACTAACCTACAATAGTATTAAATAATCCTCCACCATTGCCATAAGGGAAAACCATCTTAGCTAATGAGATAGATGGATATGTTTTAACAAAATTATTCTGCAATATGTAGCCCTAGGGTGTTTCTGTTATATTACAGTTTATTGGTGTTTGCCAATTATCTGAATTATCATTTGCATAAGTACCCTAAATATATTCAAAGTATCTTGATGCTATAGCCCATTTCTTACCATCACTTCTTTCACCATTAGCAATTCTAGTATCATAATAGGTACTGGATTTAGCATCATCTTCTGGATTAACACCTAAATCATCATCTTTCACTTCTGCTACATCTGCCTTAATATTTATCTTATTATATACTTCATCCATTTCTAGATTCTAATCATCACCTGCATAGTCTTCTTTTGTTATACTGTCTGTAATATAGAAAGTGGAATAAGCTAATGATTTCAAATCAGTATATAATAAATCATTATCCCCTACATTAGCTATAACCTCGTAATCTACAAAGAAAACATCATTTCCATAAGGTATGCAGCTTATTCCATAGAAATTACATATCTCTTCCAGCACTGCATAGCAATCACTAGCTTCACCATCATCTTCAAAGAATATATCATCATTGATATACTCAAACTATGTAGGTGTATAGTTTAATGCTGCCCACATCTTATTAGCATTATACTACATATATATCTTACCTGAATAACCAGCTATGTCAATCAGCTTCTTAATAATATCCATTATAGCTACAGATGATTCTTTGCCGTTCAAATAGCTATATTTGAAATCTTGAAGGGTGGAAATAGCATCCACCGCTTCAATCTCGATTTCATTGTTATATAGATAAGGCTGGTTATACTAGCAGGGTGTTACATAGCCATAAAACAAACATTCACTATTAGTTAGATTGTTTACAGCTACAGATGTACCGTGTGAAGAACCGCTATAGATGTCAAAATACACATCTTTAGTTACTAGCTTAATGGTACAACTTCTAGACTTTATAGGTGAAAAGATGCCATCAGAACTTTGTGAAATCATCACTGGCGATTCATCAGCAAAGAATATTTCTTCTTCCTAGCTAGCATCATTATTAGTTATGATGACAACTTGAATCATTTCATCTTTTAAAGTCCTAAATCTTCCTTCGTATTTCATCCTATTTTATTCATTTTACTGTTATGATTTTTTAGAACTCCAACCAATGTAGAGCCTTTAATCTCAAACTTCACATTTCCACTAGTTATATTATTAGGGGATGCTGATACACCACCATCCAATATAGAAAACAGTCTTTTCTGCTAAGTGCCATTCAGAATCATTTCACCCTTATTCACTCTAGCTATATTCATATCTCCTAATGTGGTGTTACCTCCAATAATACCACCATCAGCAAAACTACTTATCATAGCGAAAGCAGCTACTACAGCAGCGATTCCAGCAGCAATAGCAGCCAAGTTAGCAGGGAATGGTAGTTTAGCACCAGAAGCAGTAGCACTAGCTATAGCACTAGCTTGTTTAGTTCCAACACTAGCCAAATCACTCATCTGCTCCTATTGGTTATTAGCTATCTCTACCTAAGAATTTGCAGTACTTAAAGCAGTCTTAGTACTATCAGATGCCATTTCAGTAGCATCAGCAGCCACTTTCTTTGCAGCACTAGCTTCACTTATTTCACCAAATAACTAGACTACATCAGATATAGCTTCATAAGCACCCATAGCTTCATTAATGGTACTGATAACTGCACTGATGGATGATGTAACCTTTTTAAAAGTGCTCATATCATTCCAGCTTTCAGCCATGTTTTCCCAAGTGCTAGTAACACCTACTACTGAATCATTAAGGCTTCCAATAGTCTTAATAGTGCCCTTAATACCTGAATACATTTTTTTATTAAAGGTGGAATTTGCCTTTAGCTATTCAGCACTTCTAGCAGCATTATCATAAGCACTAGTTAAATCATCCACTTTCTTCTTAGCATCCTCATAAATATCTGCTAACTTTGATTCATTAGTAGTTAATGTAACACCTGCCTTTAATCTGGATTGTACGGCTTTGTACTGTTCTCTGTAGCTCTTAACTATATCCTAATTATACTTTAGTTCTTCTTTGAGATTATCAGCTTTGGTTTCTGCCTATGATACCTTATTACCACTAGGCTAGTTCTGCTTTTTCTCACTATGCTATGAAATCTTATCCTTTAATCCTTCTATACCTTTATCATCTATAGCAGGTTTAAGTAGGATTTCAATAGCCTATTTCTATCCAGTAAGTTCATCAATCTCTTTCTAAATCTATTCCCTAGAGGAATCACTAACAGCTAACTTTAATTCTTTCTGCTTCTTACTTATTGATTCCTCCAAAGACTATAGGCTACCTGCATCTGGCTAAACCTTCAAAGATAACTCTATAGCTTCTTTCTTCTTAGTTAGATCATTGATTTCTTTCTGTATTTTCTTTCTATCTTCATCAGAAATAGCTAGCTTTAATTCTGCCTATTTCTTACTTATATCTTCTTCAATTTTACCTAATGAGCCTTCTTTATATTGTGGCTTTGTAGTTACTTTAGATGTAGTTACTTTAGGTGTTCTTCCAGTCTTACCACTTGATGATATACTACCTGATGAAGTACTACCACTTGATGATGAAGTACCTCCAGATGGTTTATTACCTCCTACAGCATCACCTACTTCATTATCTACAGTTATCTTAGTGGATGCTACGTTTAAGCCTAACCATCTTTTGAAGTCTGTCCAAACTCCCTATAACTTCTGAACCATATTAGTAAACCAAGTAATAACACTTTTGCAAGCGTTTCTAATCGGTTCAAAGAATCCTACATTTTTAAGTGTCTGTTTAATGCTTCCCCAAACACTTCTAACTACCTAACCTATCTTCTGGAATAACTTAATAACAGAAGCTATAGCTACTTCTATGATTTCACAAGCAGCTTTAATTATGGCTACATTCACCTTCCATACAGCCCCTAAAGCATCCACAATATTTATACTACCTCCTAATCCTTCAAACTCTTTAATAGTAGCAGAAATGTAGTTAATCAGTTCTGTTAGGGTGGATATTACCTATTGGAAGAACTGGATGATACCCTAGATAATTTCAGATTCTCCTAATGTAAGTAGAAGGGCTTCCCAATTAGATTTTAATCCTCCTATAGTACCATCTAAGTTATCTGTATTTATTGCCATCTGTTCATAGGCTGTATTAGTACCTGCTAAAGATGATTCAAAGCCTTTAAATGTGTCCTTAGCTTCAATCAGTGTTTTAAGCATGGTGATATTAGAAGCACCTACTAAGTTCTTCATCTGTATATCATCCATTTCTGCTTTAGCTAAGTTCTAAAGTGCCTAATCCATACCTACTACAGCTGGCTTAAACTTATCATTTGCCTAAACAGACAAAGCCAACAAAGTAGAATTTAAAGTAGAACCTGCTACATCAGCACTACTAAATTTAGGTGCTATCGTTTCAATAGCAGCTGCTAACTAAGTATAATCCATTCCAGCAGATTTAGCAGCAGTACCAGCCTTTTCAAATGCAGTGTTTAAATAGGCTACATCTGCTGAACCCTACTAAGATGATGCTGCTAATACATTGATGATTTCAGTAGCTTCTGATGCACTAGCACCCATCTAATTCATAACTGTAGTTACACCCTTAGCAGCATCCACTACTTCTATACCTGCTGCTTCTGATAGTACATTAGCAGCTTCTGTAACCTTCATCAAAGCATCTTGATTCTGTAATAATTCAGGTGCTTGACTACCTATCAGCTTCATAGAATCAACTATTTCACTAGCTGATGATTTAAATCCTTTACTCATTTCTATAGCTCCATCTGCTATAGACTTCATAGCATCATCCCCTAATCCAGTTAATGACTACAATCCATCTAAATGTGTTTCAAAGTCTGATACTGATGATATTGATTCACTGACTGTATATCCTAAAGCAGCTATACCACCAACCAAAGCGGCTACTGGTGCAATAGCAGCACTTAATGAAGCCCCAAGTGCTCCAACAGAAGAAACTATACTACCTAATGAAATATTTCTTAATGCCTATAGCTAAGAAACAAATCCAGATATATCTCCACTTCTTAAACTGTTGATGCTATTACCTATGCTGCTTAAATCAAATCCTTCTGATGCTGATGATAAGTTATCTAATTCTTCATGTGTCTATCTTATCTATGTTCTTACTTGTTCTAACTATCTTTCTGCTGATGCCATGGATTCAGATAAAGCTCTACCAAAATCACTTCTTCTAGCATCATCAGATAAGTTTGCCCATTGTATTCTTAATTCCTGAATCTATTGTACTAAAGCTCTTTCAGCCTAGCTAGTAGTCATTGTACCATTAGATACTCTCTGCATAGCTCTAACTAATCTTTGATAAGATGTTACCTATGCATCTGTAACACTAGCACAAGTGGATATTGAACCGCTTGCAGTTCTGGCTTCTCTAGCATATCTAGATAATACACTTTGGGCTTCATTTATAGCTCTAGTAAACCTAGTGGTATCTGCCGAAATAACAGCAGTTAAATTATTTGCCATATTAGTTTAATGCTCGTTGTATGTAATTACTTAGTATAGCTCCAGAACTGTTAACTACTCTATTTAATGTATCTGTAGGGGCTATATATCCCTTAGTGAATGGTCTGATAGGTCTCCCATTTCTCTTTTCTTGCGTTCTGTATTTAGTACCACCAATAAAAAACCTAGTCTTAAAACTCTCATAGTCCTCCCTGCTACCCATGGCATGAATCTTAATGCTACCACCTCTATCTTTACCTATCATTATACCAGTGGTTAGATTCTCAATGTTTCCAGTATGATGTCTATATAATGACTATGCATCAGAAACAAAGGTTTGACGTACATCATCCCTAATCTTAATAGCAGCAGCCACTACAGCTCTATTCACTTTCTATACTGTCTGTGCATTAATACCATTGAAATCAGCAGTATCATAAATCAATCTTTCCATATCCTAGATAATTGTTTAAGTCTTTGAATATCATCATCTGAAATCTCTATATCCTCTGTTTCCTTTTCTTCCCATTTGAAGGTACATATATCTTGAAAACTAATCTTCTTTCTAGAATTAACCTAAGCAGTAACATAAGAATTAAGCCTACTTGATTCCCATAGATTCCTATCTAAATATGGAATATTCTCTATCAGGTTATTTAGTTCCCAATCAGTACAATCATCCATAAAATACTCTATTGTGATAATCCTAAACTAGAAACACATCAGATTAAATAGATAGTGGTATAGACATTTTGGAGCTTCTTCATCTTTACTATTGGTGGTTAGGCTTTTTTTAGCTTATTGGTATTTGTGAAGGTAGCTTGAAGCCACTCACCAAATTCTTTTAATGTATCTGGATTCTCATCTAGCCAATCCATAAAATCTTCAAAAGATAGGCTATAGTCTTTAGATGATGCCAACACTACACAATAGAAGAAAGTAACCACCTCAGTAATACCTGACGGATTCAAAGTTTTATTAGTTACATTCTCGTACATCATCATAGCTCTCAAAGAATACTTCAAAGTAATCTCCTTATCATTAATATTTATGTTCATGTTCTTACAAATCGGGTAGGAGGTAAATGTTACTCATAAGAGGCATTT
>ULSZ01010581.1_pt1 | contig 13570 bp, 8 predicted proteins | sample 1957151 | NCBI WGS metagenome assembly ULSZ01 (sample SAMEA4835721, study PRJEB28245) | human gut metagenome | biome: gut microbiome; material: fecal sample | place: Denmark | collected 2008
AAGTTAACTTCATAGGCCGATGAATATAACTTCATTTTTTGAGTATGATTTGAGGCGTTTTTGATGAGTTGTTTCCGATTTGTCTCATGAGCCAATTTTGGGGTGATTTTGGATTATCGGGTGAGCCGATAGGGCCTTAACAAGGTTTTCGGAACAATTCATTCCAAATTTAGGGAACGACAGGGGAATATCACGGAAAAAACGCTTCAATGAGGAAAGTTTTTTGTAAATTTGCACGCAAATTGCCCCAAACACCCCCTCGGGCGGCAAACAGTACAAGCGATAACACAAAAACATAGCAATGGAATACGATTTCAGAGAGATCGAACAGAAATGGCAGCAGCACTGGCGGGACCATCAGACCTACCAGGTGACGGAGGACCCAACACGTAAGAAGTTCTACGTCCTCAACATGTTCCCCTATCCATCGGGAGCAGGTTTGCACGTCGGCCACCCGCTGGGCTACATCGCCAGCGACATCTACGCGCGCTACAAGCGCCAACAGGGTTTCAACGTCCTCAACCCCATGGGCTACGATGCCTACGGACTGCCCGCCGAGCAGTATGCCATCCAGACCGGACAGCACCCGGCCGTGACGACGGAGCAGAACATCAAGCGCTACCGCGAGCAGCTGGACAAGATAGGATTCTGCTTCGACTGGAGCCGCGAGGTGCGCACCTGCGACGCCGGCTACTACCATTGGACCCAATGGGCCTTTGAGCGGATGTTTGAGTCGTACTACGACAACCGCACGAAGCAGGCGCGCCCCATTCACGAGCTGGTGCGCCACTTCGAGGAGGAGGGCACGCTCGACATGGACGTGGCCCAGACGGAGCCGCTCGTCTTTTCGGCCCGCGACTGGCGGAGCATGAATGAGAAGGAGCAGCAACAGACGCTCATGAACTACCGCATCGCCTACCTCGGCGAGACGATGGTCAACTGGTGCCAGGACCTGGGCACGGTGCTGGCCAACGACGAGGTGGTGGACGGCGTGAGCGTGCGCGGTGGCTACCCCGTCGTCCAGCGCAAGATGCGCCAGTGGTGCCTGCGCGTCTCGGCCTATGCACAGCGGATGCTCGACGGACTGGACCTCGTGAACTGGAGCGACTCCATCAAGGAGACCCAGCGCAACTGGGTGGGACGCAGCGAGGGAGCAGAGATGCGCTTCGAGAGCATCACACCCGAGGGCACGGAGGAACGCCGCGGCCACTTCACCATCTTCACCACACGTGCCGACACGATCTTCGGCGTCACCTTCATGGTACTGGCTCCGGAGTCGGAGCTGGTGGCACAGCTGACCACCAGCGAGCAGCGCGAGGAGGTGGAGGCCTATCTCGCCTATGTCGCCAAGCGCACGGAGCGCGACCGCATGGCCGACCACAAGGTGACGGGTGTCTTCTCCGGATCCTATGGCGTCAACCCGTTCACGGGCGAGCGCATTCCCATTTGGATCTCTGAATATGTGCTCGCGGGCTACGGCACGGGAGCCATCATGGCCGTCCCGGCCCACGACTCACGCGATTATGCCTTCGCTCGCCACTTCCAGCTGCCCATCGTCCCGCTCATCGAGGGAGCCGACGTCAGCCAGGAGAGTTTCGACGCCAAGGAGGGCACGGTCATGAACTCGCCGCGCGAGGGTGTGAACTCCACACTCACGCTCAACGGACTGACCGTCCAGGAGGCCATCGCCAAGACCAAGGCGTTTATCGCCGAGCAGGGCATCGGCCAGGTCAAGGTCAACTACCGCCTGCGCGACGCCATCTTCTCCCGCCAGCGCTACTGGGGTGAGCCCTTCCCCGTCTATTACAAGGACGACATGCCCTATATGATTCCCGAAGACTGCCTGCCGCTGCAGCTGCCCGAGATCGACGCCTACAAGCCCACCGAGAGTGGCGAGCCTCCATTGGGACGCGCCGAGAAGTGGGCCTGGGACACAGAGAAGCGCTGCGTGGTCGAAAAGCGACTCATCGACCATAAGACCGTCTTCCCCATCGAGCTCTGCACCATGCCGGGCTTCGCCGGATCCAGCGCCTACTACCTCCGCTATATGGATCCGCACAACGACCAGGCACTCGTGGGCAAGAAGGCCGACGAGTATTGGCAGAACGTGGACCTCTACGTCGGCGGAACGGAGCACGCCACGGGCCACCTCATCTACTCACGCTTCTGGAACAAGTTCCTCTTCGACCTCGGCGTGAGCTGCAAGGAGGAGCCCTTCCAGCGACTGGTCAACCAGGGCATGATCCAGGGCCGCAGCAACTTCGTCTATCGTGTCAATGCAGCCGACGCTGCCGAACACCCCGTCTTCGTCTCCAAGGGACTGAAGGACCAGTACGACACCACACCGATCCACGTCGACGTGAACATCGTCCACGCCGATGTCCTCGACCTCGACGCCTTCCGCGCTTGGCGTCCCGAATTGAAGAACGCCGAGTTTGTCCTCGAAGACGGCAAGTATGTCTGTGGCTGGGCCATTGAGAAGATGTCGAAGTCGATGTTCAACGTGGTCAACCCCGACGACATCGTAAGCCAGTATGGCGCCGACACGCTCCGCCTCTACGAGATGTTCCTCGGTCCGGTGGAGGCCAGCAAGCCTTGGGACACCAACGGCATTGACGGTTGCCACCGCTTCCTGAAGAAGTTCTGGAAACTCTTCCAGCAGGACCTCGTCGACGAAGATCCGACGAAAGAAGAACTCAAGAGCCTCCACAAGCTCATCAAGAAGGTGAGCACGGACATCGAGGTTTTCTCCTACAACACGAGCGTAAGCGCATTTATGGTTTGCACCAACGAGCTGACGCAGCAGAAGTGTCGCAACCTCCGCATCCTCCGTACCCTGGTGACGGTCCTCGCACCCTTCGCTCCACACATTGCCGAGGAGCTCTGGGAGCAGACAGGCGGCGAGGGAAGCGTCTGCGACACCGAGTGGCCGACCTGGAACGAAGACTACCTCGTCGAGGACGAAGTGCAGATGTCCGTCTCCTTCAACGGCAAGGCGCGCTTCCAGATCAACCTGCCCGCCACGGCCAGCAAGGAGGCCATCATCGAGGCGGCCATGAGCGACGAGCGAAGCCAGAAGTACCTGGAGGGCAAGCAGGTCGTCAAGACCATCGTCGTACCGGGACGCATCATCAATATCGTGGTAAAATAGACCGACCAAAGACGATTAGCATAACAGGGGTCGGGAGCTGAAAACATCTTCCGACCCCTCTTCACAGACACAAGATTATCTCAATAGATTTTGTCTCAGCAATAGTATATCTCTATAGTATATCTCGATAGTATCAATAGTAACAGTATATCTCAATAGCAATTATGTCAAAAACGGTAAAAAACTTTCTCAACAGTAGGGAGCACATGAAAAACCAGATGCTGGACTACCTCTGCATCGCCCTGGGCCTGATGTTCTACACCATAGGATGGACCTGCTTTCTCTTGCCTTACAAGATTGTGACAGGTGCGCTGACGGGTCTCTCCGCCATCATATTCTACGTCACGGGCATTCCCATCTACCAAACCTACCTGACGCTCAACGTCGTCATGCTCATCGCGGCGCTGAAGATCCTGGGCCTGCGCTTCCTGCTCAAGACCATCTACGCTATCGTCCTGCTCTCCACCATGCTCACGCTGGCACAGAGTTGGATGACGGGGGCCGACGGCCAAATGATCCAAATCCTCGGAGCAGGCAACACGTTCATGGCCTTGATTATTGGCACGATGTTCACCGGATCGGGCCTTGCCATCGTCTTCCTGAGCAACGGATCGACCGGTGGCACGGATATCATCGCGGCGTGCATCAACAAGTACAAGGACATCTCGCTGGGCAACGTCCTCATCTGCGTCAACTTCTGCATCATCGGTTCCTGTCTCTTCTTTTCAGCCTTTGGCGCAACGATGCAGGAGCGTCTCCACACGGTGGTCTTCGGCCTCTTCACGCTGCTGACGGAGAACGTCATGCTCGACTACGTATTCAACTCGCGACGACAGAGCGTGCAGTTCTTGATCTTCTCCAAAAACTATGAGAAGATAGCCAGCGCCATTGGCAGCACGACCCACCACGGCGTGACGATACTCGACGGCTACGGCTGGTTCACCAACACGCCGACCAAGGTGCTCTTCGTCCTGGCCCGCAAGCGCGAGAGCCAGTATATCTTCCGCCTCATCAAGTATGTGGACCCCCACGCCTTCGTATCGCAGTCGGCCGTCATTGGCGTCTTTGGCAATGGCTTCGACGAGATCAAGGGCAATATCTCGGAGAAGATGCGCAAGGAAATGGCATTGGGCGAGGAAACCGAGAAAGCAGCCCAAATGAACCATACGGAGGCCCCTGACGCAAAGGAACAGAAACCCACTATAAAGGGGGAAATACCTGCCGCAGAGGAACAAGTATGATCAACAAGAAGATGATAGACTAAAAGAAAATAAACGACGAATAGAACATGAACAACGACAAGATAAAACTGGTTTTTGCAACCAACAACGCGCACAAGCTGCGCGAACTGCGCGAGATTTTGGGAGAGGGCTACGAGCTCCTCTCCCTGGCCGACATCGGTTGCCACGAGGATATTCCCGAAGACGGGGCTACGCTGGAGGAGAACAGCCTCGCCAAGGCACAGTATGTCTTCGACCACTATGGCTACGACTGCTTTGCCGACGACACGGGACTGGAGGTCGATGCCTTGGGTGGCGAGCCGGGAGTCCACAGCGCGCGCTACGCCGAGGGCACGGACCACGACAGCGAGGCCAATATGCGCAAACTGCTGGCCAAATTAGGAAATAATAACAACCGCAAGGCACGATTCCGCACCATCATCACGTTAATAAGGAGACAGGACGCACCGTCGGCCTCGCCCCGCACGGACTGCTTCTGCGGCGAGGTGGAGGGAACGATCGCCCTGGAGAAGCATGGCACGGAAGGCTTCGGCTACGACCCCATCTTTATCCCCGAAGGCTACGACCAGTCGTTTGCCGAACTGGGCGAGACCGTCAAAAACCAAATTTCCCACCGAGGAAGAGCCGTCAGAAAACTGGTGGCGTTTCTCCACGGAGAGAAGGCGTAAGCGCAAAGCGGAACGGATATCCTTGCCCGTCAAGGCTTGTCCGTCCCTATTTATACCTATTTATATCTCATAGATGATGAAACATTTCGTATCAGCCCTGCTCTTGTCCGGACTCCTGAGTTCGGCCACGGGCCTGCAGGCACAGGAAATCGGAACGTGGAAGGCGTATATGTCCTACCACAACCCCACATGGGTGGAGAAAGGAGGCGACCGGCTCTACGTCCTCGCCTCCAACGACCTCTATGCCTACAACGAGAAGGACCAGAGCATCCACACCTTCGACAAGACCAACGGACTGACCGATACGGGCGTGACGCTCATCGGGTGGAACAAGGGGGCCGCGCGCCTCGTCGTCATCTATGAGTCGGGCTATATCGACTTGGTCGATGGCAAGGACAACGTAGTGAGCATCAGCGACTACTACAACCACTCCATGACCGCCGACAAAACCATCCATAGCATCTACAACTACGGGAAGCTCTGCTACATCGCCACAGGCTTCGGCATCGTCTGCCTCAACGTGGCGCAGGCAGAGATAGCCAACACCTACAACCTCGGCTTTGCCGTGGACTACTGCCACATCGAGGGCGGCTACATCTACGCCGAGTCGAAGCAGAAGGGACAGTATCGAGCCCTCATGACGGACAATCTGCTCGACAAGGGCAACTGGCGGCGCACAGGCGAGTATGTGGCGCGCAGTCTGAGCCCTGACCCCGATCTGATGGCAACAGCGAAGACGCTTTCTCCAGGCGGACCCCAATACAACTACTTCGGCTTCATGCGCTATAGCGGCGGCAAACTCTATACCGTCGGTGGCGGCTACGGACTGACCGAGCTGCGCCGTCCCGCCACCATCCAGGTGCTCGACGGCGGAGAGTGGCAAATCTATGAGGACGACGTGGCGGCGAAGACGGGCCACCAGTATCTCGACTTGATGTGTATAGACGTCGATCCCACCAATCCTGCCCGCGTCCTGGCGGGAGGCAGAACCGGCCTCTACGAGTTTAGCAACGGCACGTTCGTCCGCGAGTATAACTACGATAATAGTGGCGGCTGCCTGCAGGTGGCCCATGGCGTGGCGGCTGGCAACAAGGACTACGTCATCGTCAGCGGACTGAAGTTTGACACCACGGGCGACCTGTGGGTCTTCAATGGCATCAGCGACGGTTCCTCCCTGGGCCAGCTCACCAAGGATGGACAATGGGTGAGCCACCACAACAAGTCGTTCATGGGCAGCGATAACACATCGCTCAACAACGGCGGCTGCCTGACCTTCGACAGTTCGGGCAATCTCTGGTTGGCTAACAACCACTACAAGACGCCAGCCCTGGTGGTCTATCAGCCCTCCACAAAGGGTATCAACCGCTATACGCGCTTCGTCAACGAGGACAATGCCGAGGTCAATGGCGGCGGTGGCGTGCGCTGCATGGCAGAGGACCGCGACAGAAATATCTGGGCGGGACTCAACGGTGGCCCTGTCTATCTGCAGCCCTCCGACCTGTCAACCGATCCCGGAAGCGTGGTCTTCCAGCAGTACAAGGTGCCACGCAACGACGGCAGCAACCTCGCCGACTACCTGCTCAACAACATCGACATCACCTGCATGGCCGTCGATGGCGGCAACCGCAAGTGGTTTGGCACGGGCGGAAACGGCGTCTATCTCATCAGCGCCGACCTCAACACGCAGGTTCACCATTTCCTTTCATCCAACAGTGGTCTCGTGAGCGACAACATCGAGTCGCTGGCCATCGACCCCAAGACGGGAGAGGTCTTCATCGGCACCGACAAGGGTCTCTGCTCCTATCTGAGCGACGCCTCGGAGCCCTCGCAGACGATGGACAAGGAGACGACATACGCCTATCCCAATCCCGTCCGCCCAGACTACCGTGGCACCATCACCGTAACGGGACTGAGCTACAACGCCGACGTGAAGATCGTCACTACTGCAGGAACACTCGTGGCCGAGGGTAGAAGCCAAGGCGGCACCTTCACATGGGACGGCAACGACCTCGACGGCAAACGGGTGGCAAGTGGCGTCTATATGGTCGAGGCAGCCACGGAGGATGGCAGCAAGGGTGTGGTCTGCAAGATTGCCGTCGTCAACTGATTTTCTCCTTTTCAGATTACATCACAACCATAAGAATCTGTTCGAAAGGGCCGGAAATCTCAAAGAAAGAAATAAAAACATGAAGAAAGTCACCCTGCTCATTCCCTGCTACAACGAGGAGTCGTCGCTCCCCGCCCTCCATGCAGCCCTGTGCGAGGTCATGGACAGCCAGGTGCAATACCAATGGGAGGTATTGCTCATCGACGACGGTAGCCGCGACCAGTCGCTCAGCGTTATGCGGCAACTGCGTCGCAAGGACCCGCGGGTGGCCTTCATCAGCCTCTCACGCAATTTTGGCAAGGAGAACGCCATGCTGGCGGGCTTCGACCACGCCTCGGGCGACTGCGTCATCATCCTCGACGCCGACCTCCAGCATCCGCCTGCCCTCATACCCGACATGCTGCACCTTTGGGAGGAGGGAGCACAGGACGTCTATGCGCGGCGAGACATCGCCCGCGAGAGTTGGCTGCGCCGCCGTCTGAGCCGCCTCTACTACAGCCTCCTCAACCGTTCCACCCGCTTCGACGTACTCGAAAACGTAGGCGACTTCCGCCTCCTCGACCGTCGCTGCATCCTCGCCCTGCGACAACTTCGCGAGTCGCAACGCTACACCAAGGGCATGTACGTGTGGATTGGCTTCAAGAAACAGGAAATCAGTTACCACGAGCAGAAGCGCACGGCAGGCCAGTCGTCCTTCAACTTCCGCCGCCTGGCTGACTTGGCCATTGATGGCCTCACCTCCTACACCACCGCCCCGCTTCGCCTTTCCACCCTCATCGGCCTGCTCAGTGCCCTACTGGCCATCCTCTACATGGTCTATGTCTTCATCAAGACGCTCGTGGTCGGCGAAGCCGTCCAGGGCTTCCCCACCATCGTCATCCTCATCCTCTTCCTCGGAGGCGTGCAGCTCATCTCCCTGGGCATTATCGGCGAATACCTCGGCAAAGTTTTCATCGAGACCAAACGCCGCCCCGTCTATCTAATAGACCGTATGGAAGGTGTGGACCACGTGCTCACCAAGAAAGAGGAGGAGAACGCTCAGTAGGTTTTCCTATACATTATCCTATACATTATTTATATATAGAAAAACATACCTTATATATATAGCCGTCTTGATAGCGTCAGAACGACCAGCCAAGTCCGATGTACGGGTAGAAGGCGGACTTACTGAGGCCATGCTTATCGCCGAAGTTGAACGACGGCGATAAGCCTACGCGAAACATAAAACCGTTGGTACGCTGGTAGCGATAGCCGATGTTGCCAAACAAGAAATAGCCGAAACGATTCTCCTTCGATTCGTAGCGCTCTGCAATTTCTTCCGTCTCGGGCGGCACGGGCTGAGAATAGAACCATGACGTTTCCTTGACATGATACACACCCAGACTGGCGCCAAAGCCTACCTCCAGTTTACTCTTCTTCTCTCCAAGCAGGTAATTCAACTCCAACGGCACACCAACACCACTGATTTTCTGATCGATCCAACTGGAATTGTCTCCATAACCATAGCCTATGCCCACTCGGTAGCCCCAGCCCGAGTTACCCTTGAAACGGCTATCATAGTTGACGCCCACCACATTTTGCGCACCAAGCAGTTCTACCGACAGACTGCGCGTCTTCTCCTGCGCAAGCACCAGCGAGCAGCAGCACAATGCAAATACTGAACATACGATTTTCCTCATAAGATAAGTTTGATTATTGTATATAAGACTTGTTTGTTGTTTTTTAGAACCAATCCGTTTGTTCCCATTCAGATAAAAAGTAAAATACAGCAGGAGACGGACCTTTCCATCATCCTGCAGTATTTTTATAACTGATAAGCCACCCTACCCTTCATGCGGATCAACTGAGGGAGAGCATGCGCTCGATGGGCTTCACGGCGTCGCGTGCAATGGCAGGATCCACCTCCACGGCAGGCCAGCCATACTTCAGCGCGTTATACACCTTCTCGAGCGTGTTCTTCTTCATATACTCACACTCCGTGCAGGCGCAGCCCCTGCCACCCTCCGTCACCTCAGGAGGCACAGGGAGGAAAGTCTGGTTGGGACAGGTGCGCTGCATCTCATGGAGGATACCAGCCTCTGTAGCAACAATAAACTCTTTGACCTCAGGATGATCCTGTGCGTAGTGGAGCATCGTGGCCGTCGATCCCTTCACGTCGGCAGCGGCCAGCACGGGCGCTTTACACTCCAGATGGGCCATGACGACGGCCTCGGGATGCTGCTCCTTGAGTTTGACAATCTCCGCCACACTAAAGCGCTCATGGACGTGACAGCCACCATTCCACAGCAACATGTTTCTGCCCGTCACGGAGTTGATATAGCTTCCGAGGTTGTAGTCTGGTCCGAAGATGAGCTTCGTGTCCTTGGGGATGGAGTCGATCACCTTCTTGGCGTTGCCCGAGGTCACCACGACGTCGGTCAGCGCCTTCACCGCCGCCGTCGTATTGACGTAGGAGACCACCTCGTAGCCCGGGTGCTCCTCCTTAAACTTCCGCAGGTCCTCGGCCTTGCAACTGTCGGCCAGCGAGCAGCCCGCCGTAAGGTCGGGCGAGAGCACCGTCTTCTCCGGCGAGAGCAACTTGCAGGTCTCGGCCATGAAGTGGACGCCACACATAACCATCACCTTGGCCTCCGTCTCGGCAGCTTCGCGCGCCAGGGCCAGCGAGTCGCCGACAAAGTCGGCTATGTCCTGTATCTCCGGCATCGTGTAGTAGTGGGCCAGGATGATAGCGTCCTTCTCGCGGCAGAGACGGCGTATCTCCTGCTTCAGATCCAGAGACTCATCAACGGGCTCATCAATGAAACCTTTCGACTTCCATTCTTCTTTCACGTTCATATTCTCAACTTCTTTATATTATTATTTCTTTTTTTCTTTCTAAAAGAAAATATGATGAGTTATGATAGGCCGTGGATAACGTGGATAACTTTTGGGGTTTATTGCCCGTTTTCCATTATCCACACTTTCCTAGCCTTTTCCCTGCTTTATCATTTTTTGTATTTTCTGATAGTCAGTTAGTAAACCCATTTTTCCACATTTCCACAATCTGTTGCAAAGATAATAAGTTTATATCTTTTGAGCGCCTAAATCCGTTGAAAAGTTGTCTAAATCGGCTTGGATAACCCTGTGGATATTCACTTAGGGTTGGTTTCGGCAGTTGGCTGGTGGAAATCCACAGGGTTATGAAAAGGTTATTCCCCTGCTTTTCCACAGGGTTATCCACAAAGCAAAGGTAGTATTATTATTAGTATTTTGCCTCTACTGACAGAAGGGTTGTTTACGTGTCAAACTGATAGGCGGCGTCGTAGTTTCAGTGCTGGTTTCCACAAACATACCTTTTTTAAGGTGTTGTCTCTTGTTTTTACAAGCGGCGTTGCCATTGTTCTTTACTGTATTTTTCCAAAGTGCCATACTATAGACTTTTTGCGTTATGATATAATTTCACGAATTAGTGACTTCTTCTGTTGTTCCACCATTTCATCCCAAAGGTATGACCCCTGAAGCTTACTGGCAGGGATATACTCTCGAAACTTGTCAGCAAGACAAAACGGCACGGGGGTAATCCACGGAAAATTCCCCCTGTGCCCTTTCTGGAGCACCTGCAAAAACCTGTGTCAAGCATTGATATTTGTTAGCCTAAACAGGAAGAACATAACATCAACACCCCCATGCAACTGTGCTCTGAAGAGTTTAATCTTAGCGTTAAGAGACTCAGCATAGGCATTAGTGGCACGATTGATGAAATAGTTGAGTATTTCTCCTCGTCTATCAGCAATGGTTGTGACAATAGTACAGAAATTCTTGTCCCCAAAGTCCTACATTATTAATCCTCCTTATACATGTTCCACATTCTTTTTACTTTTTCTGTTATCTCTTTACGAAGCCAAAGAGGTTCGAGCACTTCAAGGTTTTCACCATAGCATAGCAGTTTCTGTTGGAAGTCGAATGTCGGGCGGACATGCAGTTCAAAAATGCTGTATTCATCTGTTTGCCCAGTCTCTTGTTGCGACTCATGCAGAGGAAGGTCACGAAGATAGTTTGCCTGAGCGGTACTGGTTTTGAGTTTCACCTTCTCGATACCACAGCCATCGCCTGTGATTACACCAATGCAACCATTGAAGTATTCCTGTGGGTCGAAGTCTTCGGGATATTCAAAAGTATGGCTCGACAGACGGAAGTTTTGGATGCGGTCGAGACAGAAGACGAGGTCGTAGCCTGCAGGCCAATTACGCCCCACCAAATACCAGCGTTGACGGAATAGCTTTACGCATAATGGCATCACATAATGGTCATGTGTGTCACCTTTCCTGTAGTTGAAATAGTTGATATGTATGAATTTATTCTTCTTCATAGCATCGATGATTTGCTCCAAATATACCCTGCCACTGGGCACGTCTTCAAGGATAATCCTGTTCTTGATTGATTTGCTTTCAAGGAGATAATTACTCACCGATAGTGTACTGAGTAACCAATTTTCAATACTTCCACTCTTTATATCATCTACATTGGCAATATAATACCTATAAGGAGCCACTTTCTCACAGTCGATAGACAGACCGAATGTGTCGAAGATATTCCATTTCCACTTGTGGAAGGTACGCTTCAACATCTCCTCACCGCCACTCAGATCAACATTATTCATCCAGCGGCGGTTCAATTCCTCAAAAGAAATCTTGCGTGCCCGATAGATTGTTTCCACTATCCAAACGAGCTTATTGGTTTGATTCAGTGCCATATTCGTATATTACCTTAATTCCGCAACACTATTATAAATGAGCCCACTTTAAAAAGTAAGGCCTGTTTAAAAGATTATATTTCACGAAAATAATCTCTGATTTATGCCGTTATATGGATTATTTTTCGTATCTTTACACCATCAATTAAAAGGATGACTATTTTTAAAGAGATAGATTCGAATCTTCAGTTATATATATAGAGACTCATCAACGGGCGCATCAATGAAACCTTTCGCCTTCCATTCTTCTTTCACGTTCATATTCTCAACTTATTTATATTATTATTTCTTTTTTTCTCTTTAAAAGAAAATATGATGAGTTATGATAGGCCGTGGATAACGTGGATAACTTTTGGGGCTTATTACCCGTTTTCAATTATCCACACTTTTCTAGCCTTTTCCCTGCTTTATCATTTTTTGTATTTTCTGATAGTCAGTTAGTAAACCCATTTTTCCACATTTCCACAATCTGTTGCAAAGATAATAAGTTTATATCTTTTGAGCGCCTAAATCCGTTGAAAAGTTGTCTAAATCGGCTTGGATAACCCTGTGGATATCCACTCAGGGTAGGTTTCGGCCGTGGGTCGGTGGAAATCCACAAGATTATGAGAAGATTGTTCCCCTACTTTTCCACGGGGTTTTCCACAGATTTATCCACAATGAGGCGCGTATGCTTCTATCAAACCGATTCGCCTATCGCCGTCCTTTTTCTACTTGAAGGGTGTAACACTACGCGTATTCTTCTCCGTAAATCTCTATGATCCGTCCTCTTCAAGAGGGGGTGAAGGCTCTGCAAAGGTAATACTATTTTTGGTATTTTACCTCTACTGGTTGGAGTAAACACAAAAAAAAGTATTATCTTTGCGGTTGCTGAAGATCCATTATAAATGAATACTCATTATGAATAAAGATATGAATAAACGTTCCTTCTCCTCCCGCAAGCGGGCTCTTGTAGGCTTCGCCGTGGTCTGCGTGGTGCTCCTCGCGGTCCTCGGCCTGGGCAGCGACTATATGTTGCGTTATGCCCTCCGTCCGTCAATGGAACACAGTCATGATCTCTCTTGGCGCTTCCACAACATCATCGACGAAAACCCGCAGTTGCGCCCCTGGGCCGACAGTCTGCAGCGCCACCAAGCCCTGCGCGACACTTTTGTCACCATGGTCACAGGCGAGCGCCACCACGCCACCTATATCCTCGCTCCCCGCCCCACCGACCGTGTGGCCCTCCTCGTCCACGGCTATGAGGACAACGGGATGGGTATGATGCACATCGCTTCCATCTACCACCACATGGGTTTCAATCTCCTGCTCCCCGACCTCCACGCCCACGGCCGCAGCGAGGGCGAGGCCGTGCAGATGGGTTGGCTCGACCGCCTCGACGTGATGCGCTGGATGGAGGTGGCCAACAGCCGTTTCGGTCGTGGTGGCAACACGCAGATGGTGCTACACGGCGTGTCGATGGGAGCCGCCACCGTGATGAGCGTCTCGGGCGAACGGCTCCCCTCTTATGTGAAGTGCTTTGTCGAAGACTGTGGCTACACCAGCGCCTGGGACGAGTTTGAGGGTGAACTTCACGACCGTTTCGGTCTCCCTGCCTTTCCGCTGCTCCATGCCTGCAGCGCCCTTTGTCGCCTTCGCTACGGCTGGAGTTTCGACGAGGCCTCGCCTCTG
>ULSZ01034104.1_pt1 | contig 13499 bp, 9 predicted proteins | sample 1957151 | NCBI WGS metagenome assembly ULSZ01 (sample SAMEA4835721, study PRJEB28245) | human gut metagenome | biome: gut microbiome; material: fecal sample | place: Denmark | collected 2008
CCGGACTTGCCCGGATTATAGCAGCCAAATGTGAACATATCAACTCGAAAGGCGCTTTCCTCCCGCATGGACAATCCGGCCGAAATCTGATAAAATAGAGAAAACACGTATCCCAAGGGGGCATCCTAATGGCACTTTACCGCGTCGCGGTCTGTGAGGACGAAGCGGACGTCAGGGCGCAGATATCTGCAGACTGCCTGGAGGTTCTGAGCTCGCTGGGCACCGACGCGCAATTGAGCGGGTTTTCTTCCGCCGACGAGCTGCGCGCAGAGCTTGCCGGCGTGGCGGACGCCTTTGACCTCTATCTGCTGGACATACAGATGGAAGGCACAAGCGGGCTGGAGCTGGCGCAGTGGCTCTACGACACGGGCGTGCGCAACCGCGTCATCTTCATCACCGGGAGCGCTGAATACGCCCTCTCGGGCTACAGCGCGCACCCGCTGCACTATCTGCTCAAGCCCGTCGGCCGCGAGGAGCTGGAGGGCGCGATGCGCCTGGCGCTCGAGGCCAGGGAGCCGCAGCCCGTGGTTTTCAGGCAGGGCGGCAAGACAGTGTCGCTTGCGCCCGGGGACATACTCTACGCCGAGAGCCGCGACCACGGCACCGTGATCAGGATGAACAGCGGCGAACGGCAGTGCACGCTGGCGCTGACGGAGCTGGAAAAGCTGGTGCCGTCATGGATGTTCTCCCGCTGCCACAAGAGCTATATGGTCAATCTGGGCGAGGTGGAGGTCGTGGGCCGCACGGAGCTGCATCTGCGCAACGGCACGGCGCTGCCCGTCAGCCGGACGTTCTACCGCCCGTTCCAGGGCGCGCTGGTGCGGTATCTGAACCGGATATGAATTCCAGGGGGTCTGTGCGACCCCCTGGAATCATTTTTTCTCCGGCAGCTTGAGCGCGGTCTGTACGGTAAAGAGAGTGTCCGTCCAGCTCACGTCCAGGATGCTGCCGTATTTTTCGGCCACCGCCCTCATCTGGGTCAGACCGAAGCCGTGCGGCTCGTCCCCTGACTTGCGGGTACGCGGCGCGCCTCTCGCGTCCGTGTCCACGCGCCCGTCAAAGGTGTTCTCGCACAGCACGGCCATGAAGCCGCCGGCGGCCTTCACGTGGAAGCGTATATACCGCTCGCCCTCGCCCTGCGCGAGGGAGGCGCCCTCCACGGCGTTGTCGAGCATATTCATCAGCAGCGTGCAGACGTCCTCCTCGGGCAGCGGGAGCTCCGGCGGCACCTGCGCGGACGCGCGGAAGGCCACTCCCGCGGTCTCGGCGCGCACGGCGGCGTCCTGCATTATGGCGTTGACGGCCGCATTCCCGGTGTAGCGCAGGCGATCCGCGCCCGCGCCGTCGGAGCGCCACGCCGAAAGGCTGCGCTCCAGCCCCTCCAAATCGCGCCGCCGGAGCATGGCGTCCATGGCCGCAAGGCGGTGGTTGAACTCATGCTGACGCGCGGCGTTCTCGCGCAGTCTGGACTCTATGGCGCGGTAGTTGTCCATCATGAGCTGGTTTTTCAGCGCCATCGCCCGCGCCTCGCTGCGCGCGGCGGCTATATACCGCACCAGCTCCCAGGCGGAGAGCACGGTGCAGGCCAGAACCAGCCACGAAGTCAGCCAGTACACGAGGTTCTCATAATACCCGGAGCCTATCTCCTGCAGCAGCATGGACATGAACCGCGCGAGGTAGCCGCCGGCCAGCGCCGACACGCCCCAGCAGGCCAGCAGCGCCGCAAGGCTGCACCCGGCCATAAGCGCCCACGCCAGCCAGAACCCGCGCGAGCGGTGCAGCGCCAGATACGCCGCCAGCGCCAGCACGCACAGCAGCTCCCAGCCGCGCCAGGCGAGAACGCCAAGCAGCGCGGCGGGGAAGAAATACGTCCCGAAGCCCACGGCCAGCGGATAGACCGTCAGCTCGGCCGCGGCGAATATCAGCAGCAGCTCCTTCCAGCGCGGCCTGCCCTCCGAAACGCCCAGCAGGAACAGTCCGCAGAGCAGAACCAGCGTAAGCGCCATCGCCCCGGCGGGGATGGCATAGTAGTTGGCGTAGGACATCGCGTCCGCCTGATAGGTCGGGTCGCCGGTGAGCCGGATCAGCGGAGGAAAGATGTTCATGACTCCGCCGGAGCTGATCTCGAGCGCCAGGCTCTCACCGCCGCCAGGCGGCAGCGTCACGGTCGCGCTGCTCTGCTGTCCGGCGGAGGAGGCGTCATACAGCGGCGCGCCGTCCAGCGTCAGGCTGAACGCGGCTCCGGTGGTGTCCATGACGAGGTACAACGTCTCCCCGCGCTCCGGCGGCACGGAGCACGCCGCGCGCTATTGCAACAGCGGCGGCACGGTCAGTCTGCCCGACGCACCCGATGCGCCGTCCGGACAGGCCTTCGACGGCTGGTTCAACGGTGATACAGAGTTTACCGATGAAACCGTCATAAGCAGCGACATGACTTTGACCGCGCAGTTCAGCAATATCCTTGTCAGCTCCATCTGGCTCTCCTCCGCCTCGCTGACGCTCCAGGTCGGCAGCACTCACACGCTCACGGCGACGGTCGAGCCGGAAGACGCGGCCAACAGGGGAATCACGTGGTCGTCAAGCGACACGTCCGTCGCCACGGTCGGCGATAACGGCCTTGTGACCGCCGCAGGCGTGGGCACGGCCACCATCACCGCTTCCGCGCAAGACGGCAGCGGCGTCAGCGCAGAGTGCACCGTCACGGTCACTCCCCTGCCCACCTACACGGTCACGGTGAACGGCAGCTACGCAGTCCAGAGCGGCGCAGGGAGCTATGTCGAGGGCGCAAGCGTCACCGTCAGCGCCGGTGAGCGCGCGGGCTATAGCTTCGCCGGATGGACGGCCGAGGGCGTCGACCTCGCCGACGAGAGCGCGGCGACCGTCACGTTCACTATGCCGGCCAACGACGTCACCCTGACGGCCAGCTGGGACTACATAAACGTCCCCGACCCGACCTACAAGCCCATCGTCGACGTCCCCGAGGGCGTCGAGGTCACTACCGACCCCGCGCGCCCCGAGCCCGGCGACACCGTGACCGTCACCACCGACCCCGCAGGCAGCATCTTGGTGACAGACAAGGACGGCAACCCCGTGGAAGTCACCCGCAACCCGGACGGCAGCCACACCTTCACCCAGCCCGAGGGCGCGGTCACCATCACCTTCACCCCCGACTCCGGCCTGCCCTTCACCGACGTGGCCGATGGCGCGTGGTACTATGACGCGGTGAGCTATGTCTACGCAAACGGCCTGATGGACGGCGTGTCGGCGACGACCTTCGAGCCGAACGCGAATATGACCCGCGCAATGGTGTGGGCTATCCTCGCCCGCATCGACGGCGAGACTGTGACCGGCGCGAACTGGATTGACACCGCCCGCGCGTGGGCGATGGCCGAGGGCGTCAGCGACGGCACCGACCCGAACGGCCTCGTGACCCGCGAGCAGCTCGCCACCATGCTCTGGCGCTACGCCGGCGAGCCCGCCAGCAATTACAGCCTCGCGAAGTTTACCGACAATGCCAGCGTCAGCGACTGGGCGTCGACCGCGATGTCCTGGGCGGTCGAGAACGGCATCATCACCGGCGTGACCGAGTCCACTCTCGCCCCTCAGGGCACCGCCACCCGCGCCCAGTGCGCCGCGATGCTCATGCGGTTTGCGGAACTGTAAACCCCAACACAAACAAAGCCCGCAGCGCCTCAAACGCTGTGGGCTTTACTTTTTGGATAGACTGGATGTTATTTCTTGCACTGCCGCCGGGGATAGTGTAAAATAAAGTGATCAAACGGTGTACACCGTTTTCGCATTCGCTGCAATGCGAAAGACCCTTTGGCCCACTCGACAGGAGGGAGAGCGTATGAAAAAACTGTTAGTGTTGGTATTTGCGATAGCCCTGTGCCTGGGCGTGCTTTGCGTCGGAGCATCGGCGGATTACAGCGGAACGCCGAAAGAGCCCACTGGCAGCGGCACGGCGGCTGAACCCTACCAGATAGGCACCGCTGAGGAGCTCTACTGGTTCGCGGGACTGGTGAACGGCACTTTGAATGGTGTAGAGAAGGATACTGATGCCAACGCCGTGCTGACGGCGGACATCACCATAAACGAGAACGTGCTGAACGAGAACGGTACGCTCAACGACACCCCGACCTACACCTGGACGCCCATCGGCTCATTCGCGAGCGCTCATTATTTTCCACAATACACCGGCACCTTTGACGGCCAGGGTCACACCATCAGCGGACTTTACTACAGCGGCAGTGGCTATGGCGGCTTGTTTGGCTGCGTTGGCAGCGGCGGCCAGGTGAAGAATGTTAAAGTCGCTGACAGCTATATAAACGGGAAGATATATGTAGGCGGTGTGTGCGGAGCGAACAATGGCACGATAACGAACTGCAGCTTTGACGGCAGCGTGATCGGTGATACTATAGCATTAGGCCTCTATGTTGGCGGAGTTTGCGGGCTTAACAACGGCACAGTGGAGGACTGCTCAAACAGCGGCACTGTGACCTGCAATGATACCGAATATACCCAACGTGTCCGCGCCGGCGGCGTGTGCGGGGGTAATGGCGGTACGATAAGCAGTTGCTACAACGCTGGTGCCGTGACCAGTAGCGGCACCAACTACATCGGCGGCGTGTGCGGGGAGAACAACGGCACGATAACAAACTGCTATTGGCTCAGCGGCACAGCCACCAAAGGCATTGGCACCGGCACCGGGGAAGCAACTTCCAAAACCGCCGAGGAATTCGCCTCCGGCGAGGTGGCCTGGCTGCTGAACGGCGGGAATCAGATGAATGGCCCGTGGCGGCAGAACCTGGGCGAGGGCGGCGACAAATTCCCCGTCCTCGACAGCACGCACAGAATGGTGCACTTTGAGGGCGACGACACATACATAAACGACGAGCATAGCTACGACAACGACGGCTTCTGCGTCTGCGGCGCATATGAACCCGCTAAGCTTGACGGCGGCGTCTACCAGATCAGCAACGCCGGACAGCTCTACTGGTTCGCGCAGACGGTGAACGAAGGCGACTATGACGCCAACGCCGAGCTGACGAATGATATCACCATCAACGAGAACGTGCTGAACGACGCTGGCAACGTCAACAGCAACAGCGCTAGCAGCTTCACCCAGTGGACGCCCATCTGCGGGAAAAAGATTGGGCTCTACGATTATACAGAATACACCGGCACCTTTGACGGCCAGGGCTACACCATCAGCGGACTGTATTACTACGGCAGCAGCAAATATGTAGGCCTGTTCGGCTACGTCGGCAGCAATGGCCGGGTGCAGAACGTCAAGGTCGCTGACAGCTATATAAGCAACAGCGAGTGGAACGGCAGAACCGGCGGCGTGTGTGGGTACAACGGAGGCACGATAACGAACTGCAGTTTCAGCGGCAGCGTGACCTGCAACAATACCAACACTTACGTTGGCGGGGTGTGCGGGGGGAACGCAGGCACTACAGAGAACTGCTACAACGCCGGCAGCGTGACCTGCGTAGGATCAGAAGCATCCGTCGGAGGCGTGTGCGGGTATAACTACAGCGGCAGCGCAATAAGGAACTGCTACAATACAGGTGCCGTGAACGGTAAAAATGATGGTAACGGCTATTTCTACGCCGGCGGCGTGTGCGGGAATAACCAAACTACAGGTAGTCCGAATACGATAGAAAACTGCTACAACACCGGCAGCGTGACCGTCATCGTGACCGGCAGCGGCAATGACAATATCTACGCCGGCGGCGTGTGCGGGTTTAACAGTCAGACAATAACGAACTGCTACAATACAGGCAGCGTGACCGTCAGCGTGACCGGCAGCGGCAATGGCAATATCTGCGCCGGCGGCGTGTGCGGGTATAACTACGACGGCACGATAACGAACTGCTACAATACCGGCGACGTGACCGGCAGCGGCACTGGCGTCCAATACCTCTACGTGGGCGGCGTGTGCGGGTACAACAACCGCGCCACGATAACGAACTGCTACTGGCTCAGCGGCAAAGCCGATGGCGGCGTCGGCACCGGCAGCGGCACGGCCACGGAAAAAACCAAAGCCCAATTTGCCTCCGGCGAGGTGGCCTGGCTGCTGAACAGCAATCAGGAGAACGGCCCGTGGCGGCAGAATTTGAGCGATGAGCGGGACGATTACCCCGTCCTCGACAGCACGCATAAAGAGGCCGTAAAGCTCACCGTAGACAGCACCGTCAGCTACCTCAACAAAGGCGACAGCTTCTCGGGCGAGACTAATAAGACTTATTTCAAGGCTGATGTAGCAATTGAATTGCCGTATATCGTCAACGAGGACACCGAGCTTACCTCTGCTGCCATCTACACCGTCACCGTCGTTTACGACAACGGCACAGCCGAGAAGACCGAGCAGGTGGTCGACGGCAAGAGCTTCAAGCTCCCCGCCGCGCCGAGTAAGTCCGGCTACACCTTCGTCGGCTGGAGCGACGGCAACGAGACGTATGACCCCAGCCAGGACGTGACCGTCACCGGCGACAAGACTTTCACCGCCGTGTGGAAGCAGCTTTTCACCGTCACCGTCGTCTACGACAACGGCACAGCTGATACTAAAGAGCAGGTGGTCGACGGCGGCAGCTTCAAGCTCCCCGCCGAGCCGAGCAGGTCCGGCTACACCTTTGTCGGTTGGAGCGACGGCACCAATACGTATGACCCCGGCGACAGCGTGCCCATCACCGGCAATGTCACCTTCACCGCCGTGTGGCAGGCGATAAACATCCCCGACCCGAACGGCATAACCGTGACGCAGCCGGCGAACGGCACTATCCGCGTCAACCCGTCGAACGGCAGCACGGGGACGCTCATAACTGTCACCGCGACGCCGGATGAGGGCTATGAGCTCGCGTACATCACCGTTGATGGCGAAAAGATTACCGGCAACACATTCCGCATGCCCGACAAGGCCGTGACGGTCAGCGCGGTGTTCGTGCCCGTGACCTTCCCGTTCACGGACGTCAAGAGCGGCGACTGGTTCTACGACGCTGTCGCCTACGTCTACGCAAACGGCCTCATGGACGGCACGTCGGCGACGACCTTCGAGCCGAACGCGAACATGACCCGCGCGATGGTCTGGGCTATCCTCGCCCGCATCGACGGCGAGACCGTCACCGGCGCTGCGTGGGCTGACACCGCCCGCGCGTGGGCGATGGCCGAGGGCGTCAGCGACGGCACCGACCCGAACGGCCTCGTGACCCGCGAGCAGTTTGCGACGATGCTCTACCGCTACGCGGTCGCCAAGGGCTATGACGTGTCCATCGGCGAGAGCACGAACATACTCAGCTACGCCGACTTCGCGTCCATCAGCGAGTACGCCATCCCGGCGATGCAGTGGGCCTGCGGCTCCGGCATCGTCACCGGCGTCACCGACTCCACCCTCGCCCCTCAGGGCACCGCCACCCGCGCCCAGTGCGCCGCGATGCTCATGCGGTGCGTGGAGCTGTAAAACCAAAACACAAAGCAAAAAAGGCCGCAAACGCGGCCTTTTTGCCATACATGGTAACTATGTATAGAAGTGCGCCCTTGCGCGCCGACGTCAAATCAGGTGGGTGCTTTTTCCTACAATCAGGCTCGGCAGGGTGGTAAAGCTCTGCACTCGCAGCTCGGGCTTTTTCAGTTCCTGTAAAAGCTGCTTTGCAGCCACGCGACCCATGTCGCGCACGTCTATCTGCACCAGAGTCGGTTCGGGCACAATGAGCGGGCTGTACGGGTAACGGTCAAAGGTTATAAGCTGCACGCCGTCAGGTATACTCACTCCGAGCTCATGCGCCGCCTCGGCGAAGGCAAAGGCGAGCAGGTTGCTGCTGCACACCACGGCATCCGGCCTGTCCGGAGCCGTCAGCAGCTCCAAAGCGGCGGCGCGCCCAGATTGCAGCGTGCCGTCCGTGTGCTTTATCCAGCTCTCGCGATATTCGCAGCCATTCTCCTCCGCAGCGGCGCAGAAGCCCGCAAGACGCTCATTGGATATGTCATCCGTCTCCAGCGCGCCGATGAAAGCCACGTCACGGCAGCCGCACCCTGAGAGGTGCTCGACCGCGATACGCCCTCCGAGGGCGTTGTCCGTATCAACCCAGTTTATGCGCGTGTCGCTCGGGTGGCCTATCACTATGTGGGGGAATTTCCGGGTGACAAGGAGCTGATGGATTGGCTTTGTCAGCGCGCCGCCGTGGACTATGAGCCCATCTGCGGCTCGCGACAGCATTATCTGCTCCACATCCGTAATCGTCGCGTCCAGCAGCATCAGGCTGTACCCTTTTTTGCTCAGTGCCTCCTGAACCCCGCACATGATGTCAAAAAGGTGCGGATTGGTGTATGGCTCAAACTCTTCCAGCTTGGCCAAGAAAGCGATGCAGCGCGCGCTTTTCCTGGCAAGCCCAGCAGCGCGGCTGTTTGGGGCATACTCAAGCCGCCGCATTATTTCCTTTACCCTCAGCGTTGTCGCCTCGGATATACCGGGCATGTCGTTTATTACCCTGCTGACGGTGGAAATACTGACCCCGGCTTCGCGGGCGACGTCTTTAATGGTAACTGGCATTTTCATCCCTCCACAGCATTATAGTATAACGTTTTCATAAATAAATCAAGAGAAATATTGCAATTTCTATTGACTTACACAAATATTGTAGTTATACTTCAAATCAAGAGGTGCGTATTGTACAAGTTTTTCGCTTATAGTAAGCATTATCTAAGTAAAACGTTTTACTATATTGATTAGAACGGAGGATGAAAAAATGAAGAAATTCCTTGCCATACTGCTCAGCGCCCTGATGCTTATGACACTGCTCGCAGCCTGCGGGACCTCAAACGAACCCGGCGGTGAGAGCGCCGCGCCCGCATCGGAAGCGCCGGAGTCGGAAACGCCGGCTGAACCCGTAGAGCTTACAGTCTGGCACGACAACGACGAAGCCCTCATGCAGGCGATGGCCGACGCCGCAAACGCAAAGCTCGAGGGGACGGGTGTGACGCTTACCTTTGAAAAGCGCACCGGCCTTTCCGACCAGCTCAAGCTCTACGGCGGCGACGCGGCCAACGGCCCCGACATGTACCTCTGGGCTCATGACAGTCTCGGCACATTTGTGGCGATGGACATTCTCGAACCGCTCACTAACCTCATTGACGAGAGCGTACTTGCCGACGACCTGCCTCTGACCGTCGAAGCCGGTCAGATAGACGGCACTCAGTACCTGCTCCCCGTGTACTTCGAGACTCTGCTCTTCCTCTACAACAAGGACCTCTGGCAGGGCGACATACCCGCGACGACCGAGGAGCTATATGAGTACATGGTAGCAAACACAGATACCGCCGCCGGTACATACGCAGTCGTCAACCAGCACTCGACTTCGTATAACGTCTCGCCCTTTATAAACGGTTTCGGCGGGTACATACTCGACGATGATGGCAACCCGGGACTCAACGACCCCAAAACCATCGAGGCTGTGGAGTACAACAAGAAATTCGCCGACCTGGAAGCCGACGGCGATTACAACACTGTCACGACCCTCTTCAACGAGGGCAAGGCTCAGGCCATAATCGGCGGGCCTTGGCTCGTCGCCGGGATTCGTGCCGCTGGCATTGACCTCGGTGTGGCGTCGCTCTCCGACATGACTCTTCCCAACGGAGAGCCGCTGGCCCCCTTCTCCGGCGTCCAGGGCATCGGCGTCATGAAAGTAGCCGCGGAGACGAAGGGCGATGCGATTGCGCTGGCTCTTGAGGCTCTCGCTTCGCCCGAGGTGGGCATCGCCCTCGCGAAGGCCGGCGGATGCGCCCCGGCGAACTCGCTCTCTTATGATGACACGGACGTTGCCGCCGACGAGATAATAGCGGCGATTGAGCGCACGGCAGATACCGCCCAACCCATGCCTAACGCTGCAGAGATGAACGTTATGTGGGGTCCGGTTGACAGCATGCTTGCCGCTGTCAACAAAAACGGCCAGGATGCGGCGTCTGCTGCCGAGGAAGCTCAGGCCGCGGCTCTTCAGGCCATAGCGGATATGCAGTGAGAATGTATGAATTAAGGGGCGGCGGCTTCGCCGCCCCATTTTTGGAGGCCTTGCCATGAGCCTTAGACGCAAATTGAAGCCCTGGTGCTGGTGCGTACCGGCGGTGCTGCTCATACTCATCATCATCGTCTTTCCCATCATCTACACCGGGTACATTTCACTTACCAACATGAACCTCTATCACTGGCAGGACTACGAGGTGATAGGGCTGGACAACTATGCCCGCGCGCTTTTCAAGTTTGACTCAGGATTTCTGTCCGCTCTTGGTACGACGCTGCTCTGGACGGTGCTCAACATGGTCATACAGCTTGCGTTGGGCTTTCTCATAGCCCTGGGGCTCAACGCACCCAAGCTGAAGCTCAGCCGATTGTACAAGACGCTACTGATGGTGCCCTGGGCGATGCCGGCGTATATCTCAATACTGCTTTGGCGCGTAGGAATGTTCAACACCGAACTCGGTCTGCTCAACAAGTGGATCACGGCGTTGGGATTTGAAAAGGTGGACTTCCTCGCTACCAACGGCATAGCCTTTGTGTCCTGTCTCGTGCTCAATCTCTGGATGGCGCTGCCGTTTATGATTTCCACGATCGACGGAGCTCTGCAGAGCGTTGACCGCAGCTTGTATGAGAGCGCCACGCTCGACGGCGCAGGATTCTGGACACGCACCTGGAGAATAACAATTCCAAGTATCCGGCCCGTAATAGCCCCTGCCGCCGTTATGACGACGTTCATAACTTTTAAACAGTTCGATATCATCTATCTGCTCACGCAGCAGCGCGGCTACATGACCGGCGCGACGCTTAACACAGTGATAACCTACGTCCACCAGAACGCCTTCGTCTCGAACAATTACGGCCTGTCCAGCGCAGTGAGCATGCTGCTCTTCGTGATTATAATCATCTTCTCGCTGGCCACCAACCGAAGCCTGAGGGAGGACTGAGCATGAAACGTAAAACTAAAGAGCGCATAGGGTATATAGCCCTCAATATTGCCTTCATTCTCCTGTGCCTGGTCACGCTGATACCGATATACTACGCGGTAAACGTGTCCTTCTCCGGGCCGGGCAGCTCGCTCTCCGGGGATTTTTCGTTTCTTCCAGAGAACCCCTCGCTGGAAAATTACCGCGCCATCCTTTTTGACGAGCCATTTTTGCTATGGCTCAAAAATTCGCTGCTGCTTAGCGTGGGTACAGTCGCCATGGCCATGCTCTGCGCCGTGACGGCGGCGTACGCCTGCTCTCGCTGGAGATTCAAAGGCCGCCGGCCACTGCTCATGGCTCTGCTAATTCTCAACGCCTTCCCGCAGGTGCTCTCGCTCTTTGCCTATTACCGCATACTGCGCCTTGCCGGGCTGCTGAATTCCCACATAGGGCTGATGCTCATATACGCGGGGAGCATGTGTGTCTTTGCCGTCTGGAACATGAAGGGATACTTCGATTCCATACCGGTCGAAATAGAGGAGGCGTCAAAGATAGACGGTGCAAACGACGCGCAGATGATATGGCGTATCGTCCTGCCGCTTGCAAAACCGGCCATCGTCGTTACCTGCGTCATGGTGCTCATAACCGTCTGGAACGAGTACCTGTTTGCGACTACCTTCCTGCTGGACAGCGATTACTATTCGCTCTCGGCGGGGCTTTATCAGCTGCAAAGCAACGACTACACCCGCTCTTGGCCGCTGTTCACGGCGGCAAGCATACTCGCGTCGATACCGCTGCTGCTGATTTTCTTCAAGATACAAAAATACATGGTCTCCGGTCTCACCGCCGGCGGCGTGAAAGGATAAACATGAAAAAGGAAGCGATATTTCACCGGCCAATGAGCGAATACGCCTTTGGCCTGGACGAGGACACCACAGTATTCCGGCTGCGCAGCGCTCCCGGTGACATCGAGCGCTGCACGCTCTGGTACGGCGACACTTCAAGTCCGGAGACACCTGTGCCTGTATTTCATGCGGAAATGGCGCTCAAGTATCACGGTGATAACTGCGACTGGTGGGAGACCGAGCTGCGCGGTGCTTTTCACCGACTCTATTACTACTTTGAGCTCACGGGCGATGAGACGCTGTATTACTCCGGTGAGGTATTTTTCACTCAGCCAAGTGCAGAGCGCGCTGAATACTTCAAGTTCCCATTCAACCACCGCGCGGATATCGCCCGCGTCCCTGATTGGGTGTCGGATGCCGTGGTGTACAATATTTTCCCCGACAGCTTTGCAAGTTCCCGGCGCGCGATTGCCGGAAGTGGGACCGAAAAACATACCAGCGGCGCTCTTTCCCGCTCGCGTCTCGGCGGCACGATAAACGGCATACGCGAAAATCTCGATTACATATCCGCTCTCGGGGCCAACTGTATCTATCTGAATCCCATCTTTGCCGCCGGGCAGTATCACAAGTACGACACGATAGACTACCTACACATTGACCCCTGCTTAGGTACGGACGAGGATTTCCGAGCTCTTGTGGACAAGTGCCACGCACGCGGGATACGCGTCATACTTGACGGCGTGTTCAACCACTGCGGCGCACAGTTCTTTGCCTTCCGCGACGTGCTCGAAAGGCAGGAGCGCAGCCGCTACGCAAGCTGGTTTTACCGTCTGCAGTTTCCCGTTGCATACCCCGAAGCAGGCGAACGGCCAAATTATGAATGCTTCTGTTATGAACGGCTTATGCCCAAGCTTGACACGTCAAACCCAGAAGTATGCGACTACCTCTGCGCCGTCGGTGAGCACTGGCTGCGCGAATTTGACACAGACGGATGGCGTCTCGACGTAGCAGACGAGCCGAACGACGGATTCTGGAGGGAGTTTCGCCGGCGCTGCAAATCCGTCAAGAGCGACGCGCTGCTCATAGGCGAAGTTTGGGGCAGCGCAAGGCATTGGCTAAGCGGAGATATGCTCGATTCCACTATGAACTACGACTTCCGCAATCACTGCCGGCACTTTTTCGCCGAGGGCAGCATTGACGCGCGCACCTTCGCCGGGCGTTGCTCGGATATGCTCATGCGCTATAAACGTCAGATTGCCGCGGCACAGCTGAACCTGCTTGACAGCCACGATGTCAGTCGCTTCCTTAATCTATGCGACGGCGATGTGCGGCGCTTAAAGCTTGCAGTTATGTTCATGTGCTGCTTTCCGGGTATGCCCTGCGTATTCTATGGCGATGAGCTTGGCGTCTCCGGCATAGACGAATTGGATTTCCGGCGCGCCATGCCCTGGCAGAGCGGAGACGCGGAGCTGCTGGAGTTTTACCGCGATGCGATATCCCTGCGGCAAAATCACCCCGCGCTTCGTCACGGCGAGCTGCGCTTTCTCCGCGCCGAGCCGGGTGAACGCGTGCTCGTGTTTGAGCGAAAATTGCCAAGTGATAAGCTGATAGTAGCTATCAATTCAGCAGAAACCGAGTATAATTATTCCGGTCATAAGATCCCGCCGCTCTCATGGGTAATAGTAGAGCAATAAAACCTCGCAAGTGGGGCGAGTGGCT
>ULSZ01015980.1_pt1 | contig 13496 bp, 6 predicted proteins | sample 1957151 | NCBI WGS metagenome assembly ULSZ01 (sample SAMEA4835721, study PRJEB28245) | human gut metagenome | biome: gut microbiome; material: fecal sample | place: Denmark | collected 2008
CAGGTATGGGAAGAAACCGACATTGACACAGCAGTTGGATTATCTCGTGGATGAGTATCAAGGCAAGGTCCCGGGGTTAGGTTGGAATTACATCAATCAAGGAAAGTTTTTTGACAAGGACGCTCAAGGTAATGTATATAATTACTATATGTATTCTAAATCCGATTTCGATAACGCCGTCAACTACAAGGACGCTACCGTGGCATGGAATCAAGGATACGGTAGGCCTCTTGGATCGACCTTAAGAAATGAGAAGAGATTTGAGTTCGCTGATATGTTCGCTAATAGGTATGGTGTCCCGGAGAACGAGCCAATGAGATACGAGTTCGGACAGCGGGATTCGGGCACGGGGGACGGAGGTCAGCAGCCCGTACCTGAGACGGTAGCCCCTGCCGATCCTTCTTTGGCTTCTCGCCCATCTATGGATATTTGGTGGGAGAAGGAAGGCCAAGACCTGTTATATAAGATGCTAGCTCAATCTGGCGCTAACGAGAAAGCTATAGAGGACATCGCCAATAATATTAAGAATGATCCTCAATCGGAGGCGCAGATAGCGGAGGCCGAGCGTATGCGTAGGGAACAGGCAAAAAGGCGGTTGGTTCTTAATATGATACCGGGGTTAAGCCTTAACATAAAAGGTATGAGTAGAACTCGAAATTAATACTACATTTGTGAAATTATTAAATGTTTTAGATATGAAAAGATTGTTATTTTTATTTGCTATGTTATTGACGCCGTTCGTTTTGATGGCGCAAGAGGTAATCCCATCAGAAGGGGCTATCACTATTGATTTAACTACCTTCACCGGCATCATGGCTTTCGTCACGATGTCAGCTACGCAGTTAGCCAAGGTTGTGCCGTATATTGACACCCATAAGTGGGCTAAAGTCCTATCCGCCGTAGTCATAGGTATGCTGGTTTGTATATTAGCGTGGCTACTAAAGGTGTCTCCATTGCTTATAGGGAGTGAATGGTGGGAGGCATTGCTGTATGGGATAGCTGTTGGGTTCAGTAGTGCCGGCTTCTACGATCTGGTGAAAGCTATAGGATCACTGTTTGTAAAAGGATCTAGCATCTTATAATTATTTGAGATATGTAAAATTTCAAGATTTTATTATCTATAATATAGGCTATTATATTTTGTAATAATATTAGTATTGCTTATATTTGTGCGCCTACCTACTCATCACGAGCGGATAGGCGCATTTATTAATTTAAAACTTTTAGTAAAGGTATGAAAAGTAATTTGATTTTATCATCAGAGAGTAGGGAATTATTAGGTAGGAACATTTCTGTTATGTCCAAGGACGGGTTTGTATGCATAACGGAAGTTATGGAAGCCTTGAATGAAAAACGTAAATCTATGGGGTTGGAGTCTAGAAGGCTTGATCATTTGTTTGCTACTAATGGATTTCAGGAAAAGATGAAAGCTCTTGTTAGGGAGCTGAGTATTAATGATATATGTACTGTAAGAAATCTTACGGTACAAAACCACGAATTGAAAATCAATAAGATAACCGATCTCAAAAAATACGGAATGGCTTACCGAAGAGGAAAGGGGGAGGGTCAGAAATGGTATGTAAATCCGTATTTTTTTGTTATGGTAGCATTGGAATTGGATCCAGAGATATACGCCAAGGTGATAATATGGTTGCATGATGGATTCATAGAGGACAGGAATGCCGCTGGCGAGGCTTATATCAAGATGAGTTCGGCCGTCGCCAGGTTGGTTAGCGACAAGAGTCAGTTGTCTGATAAGATATCAAGGGTAGCTAAGGCTATTAATTTTATCGTCTTTAACAAGCATGAGAGTGGGATAAGGAATACGGCTACAAAGAATCAGTTAAACGACATAGTAGCTGTAGAGAATGTTATCACCGGGGTTATAGATGGTGGCTTTATAGATACTTATGATAAACTTATAGATTATCTTGGTCATGAGTGGAAAAAGAAGTGGAGTAATCCTATAACGTGTTTAAAAGATTGATATTAAAAAGACTCATCGTTGTGAAATGATGAGTCTCTATTTTTTTAAACTATCTTTGTGTCAGAACGAAATTAATTTGATATGAGCAAGTATGTAATCAAGAGGAAGATACCTAAATATCAAGAGGCCGGGGAAGTCGGGTCGTATATGCTTGGTAATATGGACGGTATACAAGGGTTAGGTATAGAACCTTTGGTGAATACCAACCAAGGATTACCTGCGCCGGTCAATCCGCTAGGGATATATTCTTTGGATACTCCAGATCAGTTGAGGACTAAATATGCTAATGCTTTTGATCAGGATAATGTGTTTCCGGCTAGCTTCAAGGGTAGTTTGCAACGTATAGCTGAGAATTATCAGGACAATGGTATTACGCTTAATAACATAACTGTTAACGATGTTGATAAGTCTAAGACCGGTTCAGGCGAGACGGATGTTTTTGATTTTACCACCATCCCCTACTATGGCGCTGATGATATAGGGTCTAGATTCACTCAGATGGGTCGTGGTATAGGGCGTATGAGAAGCGAGGGATATGGTGATTTATCCACTGGGGCTAAAACAGCTAATACGATAACCACCATAGCCTCAGGAATTAGTGGTATCATGGGGTTGGCTCGTAACGTGGTTTCTGGGATAGCGTCAGAGAAAGGTACTCGTACTAATATCAGGTTGGCTCAGGAACGTGAGGCTAGGCAAAGAAGGCAATCCCAAATGCAGTACAAGGATGGCGGGGGCGTTTATCTGGGACCTAATAATAGGTTCGATAGCGGAAGCCTTACCGGTGAGTACCTATATCCGTTACCTAAGTCGATGGAAGATCAAGCCAACGTGGAGGTCGAGAAGGGCGAGTATGTGGAGCAGCCCGAAGAGGCGCCGATGGAGGCCATGGGGCAGAAGCATGCCGATGGTGGAACCCCCGTTTCCTTGGAGCAGGGAACGAAGGTTATTACCGACGACACAACCATAGAGCCGGATTTCGCTAAATACATCAGAGATACGTATGGGATCAAAGCCACGCCTAAGGATACGTATGCTACGTTAATGGACAGGTATAAGGCTAAGATCGGTCTTAAATCGGCTTACGATGATCAGAAAAAGGCGCTGGAGAAGCTGAAGAAAAACGATAAGATAGATGACGAGAATACAAGGCGTTTAAACGCCTCCGTATTATCCAAGGCTATAAATGATAGCAACGATATCGTTAATGGATTAGAGGGAAGATTTACGGACTTCGCTAACGTCATATACAAGGAGCAGGAAGACCGGAAGATGAAGAAGGATGAGGATACGTATTTCGCTAAGGGTGGTGAAATAGATAACATCATATCCAGATCCATGAAAGAATACGGTCTTACGGAGGAGGATATAGCTGAGGCTAAGAAAGAGCTGCTTAAGAAAGTGGCTGGTATTCGCCAGAAGATGGAGATAGGAGGCACGTCTTTGTTCGGTCGTAAATTAACTTTCCGCCCGATCGAGAATAGGTTCAACAATGATCCTAACTATTTCGGTTATCAACGCCAAGGAACTGATGGCTCTTATGGAGGTATTAATACGGATGAGAGGTTGAATTATTATAAGACATTCAATCCGGTCGCTTACGATGCTTATATGGGAGCTTCAGAGGGCGCTAGGGCTAGGGCATTGCAAGACGCTATCTACGGTCAGACAAGTAGCTGGATGGGCTTGGCTACGGCGGAGAACCCGATCATCGCCAACGCCGAGGCGCTTCGGGATTACACGACGCTCGTTTCTTTTGGCGGTGAGGATAGTCAAGGTAATTACCCGGAAGACAAGAAAGCCGCATATCATGATAGGATGAGAGACAATAAATTAGGTTTGTTTACCACATCTCGCCCTATGATCGGTCTAGACGTTGTTACAGAGGAACAGCATAAGGCTCTTAACGATGCTGGTATCACCCATTTTAGCCAACTATTCTCTGACAAGAACAAGGATGTCGTTAATAAGATACTTGGCGAGGATATGCTTAAGATGCAGGCATTGAGATCCATGAAAGGAATGGAAGGTCTTGATTTTATACTTGATCCTCATAAGGTGGCTCCCGGTCCTATGGATATAGGTGATGTGGAGGAACCTGATGTTAAACTGGATATGCCTGAGCTGATTGATCCCAATACGCTCCCTAAGACCAATACAAATGCCGGTAAGTCGAACAGCGGCAATGGAGGCAGGAATATAGTGGGTGGCGGTCTTGACTTCCCCGAGGTATTTAGGATGACCCCGGGAGCCGTGACAACGGAAGGTCTGGAAAGGCATTACGCTCCTACCGTGGATCCGGTGTTGAGATCGGCTGATCAGTATATGGTTGAGACCAATCGTGCTTTCCAATCACAATTGGATCAGATGGGTAATGTCCCGGATTCCCAGAGAGGGGCTTTATCATCCAACTTACAGGCTATCATGAGTTCCAATATAGGTAGATACATTAATGAGGTAGAACAAGGGAACGTGGCTCAAAGGGCTTGGGCTGATAATGTAAACGCCCGTACTTGGGCTGATACGTATGATAAAAATATAGCCCAACGTCAAGCTTACCAGCAACGTATATTGCAGGGATTGGCTATAAATGACGAGAACTGGGCTAGGTATTTCGATAGCGTAAATGACGAGATCCAACAGAAGTGGAATACGGCTACGACCATGAATACATTAAGGTCTATATTTGGGGATGCAAAGATTGGTCCCAATGGACAATTAATCGCTGATCCTCAAGGAGATATATTGAGTTATAGGAGATTATATCCTGCTCAGGAAGTAACTAAAGGCAAGAAAGGATAAAGGATGGCTTCACAATATAGTATATTAAGGAATTACGGCAAGTATGTATCGCCCTACAACATGGATGTCATGATGCAGGGGATGGGGTACATGCAGCAGAAGATAGATACCAATCGGCAGGCTATAAACGAGTATGCTGATTATATTATCAATTCTGACATTATAAAACCTCAGGATAGGGAATATCTTCAGAATAGGTTAAATGGGCTGATACAGGACGTGAATAACGTGTATCGTAAATCTAATTTGGCTTCCGACGGTATAGCCAGAAGCATACAGGCTCGTCTTGGAGAAGCTCTGGATACCCGTGTGTTGAATGCTATTGCCGGTACTAGGGAGATCCGGGCTTTTAGCGAGAAGATGGAGGATATGAAGCTGAACAATCCCAAGATGTATAGTCCTATAAACGAGGCTGAGGCTTTTGCGGATGCCGTGGCTTGGATGAATGACGGTCAGGTAGGGACACGTCTTAATCCTATACATTATACCCCTTATACGGATTACCACGCTGAGATTGATGAGAAGATGAAGAATTTCATCTCCCTTAACAAGGGGAAGAAAGTCAATGTACCGGTGACTGATGCCAATGGCAACAGGACGGGCGAGATGCGTGAGATGTATATAGATGAGATGAGTTACGCTCAGGTCAGGGATATAGCCATGGCTTCTATATCTGAGAACGGTAAGGCTCAGATGCAATTAGAGGGAAGATATATGGCTAGAACGAATCCTGACTTATTTAATGTTCAAAGCACCTCAGATTTCCTTAAAGGGTATATTGATGATTTCAGTGTCAAGGAAGAATCCATACGAGCCAAGCTAAAGGGCGTTGGCAATGACAAGGCCAAGAGGGCTAAGTTGGAGTCGGAGCTGGCGGATATTATCAAGCAGAGAAATGATTTCGTGGAGGAGGCCGAGGGCGTTATCGGTAGCAACTACAGCCCGGAGCGAGCCGGCATGTTCATGGTACGACAGCAGTTCCTTCGTGGCGTCGGGCTGAGATGGTCTTATAATAACTCATACGAGACGTTGGGTGTTGATGATTATTATTTCAAGGCTAATCAGCAGATGATGGAGAGAGCTAAGTTTAATGAGACAAAAAGGCATAATCTAGCCATGGAGAAAGCAGCGTTGATGAGAGCCAGCAAATCGGGCAAGTCGGAGAATGGAGGTGGCGGAGGTGATGACACGACCGGGCCTACCGTGGTTACCAAGAGCGCAAACCTTGACGATATGAGCATAAGCGATGAGTTCATGAACGGGTTCATAGCCAACGAGAAGGCGGTAACTACCGGCATGGGTAATTTCGTTAAGTCATTATCAGATGACGCTAGAAGGAAGATCGACGCATGGGCGTCTGATCCTGAGAATAGTAACGTGGTCAAGGATATGGATAACGATCAGGTTATCATGGCTTATTTCAAGGCCAATGGAGGGTCAAGGAACGAGTTGCTTGATTACAATGGTCAGGATAGTTACCTGAAGCTTCTTGGGTTAAATACTCAAAGAGGGAAGTATAATAAGATCAATGATGGATTCAATAAGGCGGAGAACGCTGTTTTGGATGGCGTTGACGCTATAGTCGAGAAAGAGGCTAAATCTTTTGGTGGATCAGGCATAGATGTTAGTTACGGATTTGGGACATTTAATCTTGAAGATATCAACAGCAATGGTGATAAGGTTTTTGATATAGATGGGATAAATGACATAACATTAAATGATTGGGCTAAATTATCGGCATATAGCTCTATTCTTAGTAATAGTGTTAAAATGACCGATCTTATTCATGCGGCCACTCCTGGTGTCCATAACCCTATTGTTTTAGGGGATGTCAATTCTGGAGAGGCGGCTGTATTGGTGAATAGGATAAATGATTTGATGGGTACGTCATTGACATTGGATGATATTAATTTATTATCTCTTATTCCTATGGATGTTTCTGATGACGGTAATATGATAAAGGTGCTGACTGATGGGCTGTCTGATGGCAATAAAAGGAATGTGGCCGTAGCTAAGGCCATGTATGACGAAATGCAGAAAGAACAATACGATGTGTTTAGGCACAAATGGAGTCGTGGCGATCTGGGAAGGTTGGCTGATGACGCCAAGCGAGCCGGCGAGGATTACTTGAGACAATATCGTCATGAGTACGCCGAGCGTGAGTATATCTTCTCCGGCGATTATCCGTCTAAAAGCCAAGCCGAGTATGATTATATAAAGATTAGTGACCTGTTCACCCGTGGTGGCGGTTTTATCCCCAAGGATAAGGATAATGCCAATACGAAGATAACGTTTACCATATCCCCTATAGGTGATGGTAATTATCAGATCATTGGCAATAATGGAGGTGATGGTCGATCTGTTGTTGAGGTAAGCGAGGCTGATCTGGCTGCGAATGGACTTACTTTCTACAAAGAGGATGTAAGCATCCCGTCCGAGACCTATGATTCCGGTGTCGTACCCATATCTTTCGCCAGCTCAAGCAACAACGCTTATGGGAAGATGGCTAAGTCATTGTTGGTAGCTCCATTCGCTTACGCTAGCGGGGCCAAGGACACGGTAATGCCTTATATAGATATGTTTACGAATATAAATGACGGTAATATCAGGAAGAATCAGATGATGATCGCTACTGACGTGTTGTTCGATAACGCTTCTATGTACGAGTTAAGGGCTTCCGGATATAAGTATAATAATGGTTCTTCTGGGATAAATGTTGATATATATAGCAAAGGAGGGGCTAGAGAGGGTAATACCCCGTTGTATTCAATTGATTTGGATGGCGTTAACTATGCTGATGAGGTAGCAAGGAAGATCGACTTCTGCCCGCAGTATTATTTGGTCATGGCATGGCAACAGATACTTAGCAAGGAGAATGAGGTGTATTGGAGGAGCGAGGGAAGATCTACTACTGATGATTTCGAGAGCTTCATCTCGCCCATAGCTGATATGATTGATCAGGAGATAAGAAACAGGAATAACGGAAATAGTGGAAATAATGGAAACAATGGAAATCTATAATAATACCTCTAACGGAAAGGATCTTGCCGAGAAGTACAGATATCCTACCATAAACGTAGATAATATAAAGGCTATTGGTACGGATCCCTATGATATACCGGATCGTGACCTGCCTCCGGTATTGGATCCGTATTCCGCTTCCGAGAGATCAAAGTCCCAGATACCGTCATTGTCGGAGAGGATCAAGAATACTGTTAAGACAAATTATTATGATGATATGAAACATATGTCCCCATTAGGATATATGGCTTCTGATCAAAGCTATAAGGGCAGGTTTAATCTTACTGGTCCGGAGATATCGTTGGAGGATTCAAGGTATCGACTTAGTAGCGGTACTTGGATACCTAAATACGAGTCTTATATCCCCGGTGTAGATAATGACACACGTTTATCTAGGAGTCAAGGTAGGACTGAAAAATGGATGAGAGGTTTGGGGAAATTTGTAGGTAAGGCCGCTTTGTATGGATTAGGTGGTGTTATTCAGCCTTTTTATGGTATTTACGCCGGTGTATCCAGAGGTAATTTTAACGCTGTTTTTGATAACGATTTCACGAGATGGTTGGATGATCAGGACAAGAAGATGGATTACGGTCTTGCTCATTATTACAATCGTGAGGAGCGGGATATGAATTTCCTTCAAAGCATGACTACGGCTAATTTCTGGTCTAACGATTTTTTATCCGGTCTTGCTTTTACCGCTGGAGCCATGTTATCGTCAGCCGTATATTCCGGCGCTGGATTGATGAACTTAGCTCGTACGGGAGCTAGGGCGGGTGTGGCTTTGGCTAGGATAGGCAAAGCGGCTTCGGATACCAAGAAAGCGTTCGGTGTCTACCTTAGGGCCGCCCGTACGGGACGGAGGATAGGCAAGGGACTGGACACCCTCGCTTTCCTTGGCACATCTACCTCGTGGGAGGCGTCTGTCGAGGCCAGAAGCATGCTGATGGAGGCTGAGGAGAATTTCAGGCAGTCTTACCGTAACGCTTATGGAAGGGAAGTCCCATATGAGGAGCTTATGAAGTTCAGAGCTGACAATGCCAATGCCGCTAATGCCGTATTTGCCGCCAACGTCGGCATATTGTCATTATCCAATATAGCTATGTTCGGCGATATGTTCGGCATGGATCTTGGTGTGGATAAGTTCATAAAACGCAATATATTTGGCGTAGGTGCCGAGAGGATGGATAACGGTACGTTAAGAGCCATAACACCAAAGAAATGGCAGAAGGTAGCCGGAAATACGTTCAATATCATCAAGCGCCCAGTGTCAGAGGGTCTGTATGAGGAAGGTCTTCAGGGAGTGGCTAGTAAGTCCGCCAAGGATTGGGTAGAATCAAGATACAATCCTATGGCTATCCGGCAGAATATAGGCTATATGGAGGCTATAAAGAATGGGTTCAAGGAGACGTACGGGTCTAGCCAAGGATGGAAGGAGATCGGTATCGGTATGATTATCGGATCGATTATGGGTGGAAAGACTATTGGGGGTATAAAGGAATGGAGCCAAGACATGTCCCGGAACAAGGGGATGGTGGAGGCCTACAACGCCAATGCCGGCGCCTTGACCACCGCCGCTGTCCGTGCTATTCGTGGCAGTATGGCTCTTAACGCTCAATTATCTGGTGTAGACACATCGTACGAGAGTGATGGTAGGATCATAAATAAGGATTTTAGTGACGCCGTATTCAATCGTCTCCGTTATGATTCGGAGATGGGGATGTTGGATGATACCAAGGAGAATTTCAGGACGGTAGTCGAATCTATACCTAATAGCGATATAGCGTCCGATATGAATATGACGGATGAGCAGGTCAATGAGTATAAAGCCGATCTTGTCAACGAGTTTAATAAGAAGGTGGATAATTTCATTATGGCCAACAGATTCGCCGACTCCCTTACCGATGGTATATCCAATAGGTCGTTTAACGCCTATATCTCCAATATGGCTTATAATGGCCTTGAGGCGAAGGATAATTTGAACGATATTGCCAATCAGTTAAGAAGGATATACAATACGGATATAGGCCCCGCTCTTGATATATATTCTCGTCTTAATCCTGATTCGAGCAGGGATCTTGAAGAACTCAGGAAGCTTACGGATGATATACAGAGGATGGAGAAGAATATCTTGAGGCTTCAACAAAGTGTCGCGTCGAAGGACGCTCTTGAATCTGATAAGACTAAGTTGGTCAAGGAGAATGATAGGCTTCTTAAATTAACAGAGGATAGGATCGCATTGGAGAGGAAATTAACTACGTTAATTAACTCAGAGGCTGATATATCTAAGTTGTTCTTAAATAGAAATGATTCAAGGATCAGTGCCGCTGATCTTATGGCGGCTTATGATACTATAGCTGATTTTGAGAACGTCGTATCTATCCGTGGGGTTGATAATTATAAGGAGGCTATGGCATTGCTTAGTGAGTATCGTCATAATCTTGTGGCTTATAAGAATATAAACGAGTCTCTTCGTCGTATGCGTGACAGAAGATTCATCCGGGCGCAGGAGCGCGGGTTCATGAAGATATTGTCGAACGCATGGGGTAAGACTTATGAGGAGGATGATAGCAAGTATGATTTCAGGAATACTGATAATCCTGAAGCAAACGCCCTTTACGCTAATGATCAAGCCATAGACAAGGCTTACCAAGATGGTCTTATAGGAGAGGATGAGGCATTTATGTTCAAGACATATAATCATATGATAGCCAGATCTATGGAGAACGAGATTAAGACCGATGAAGGTAATATAGTCGAGAGGGTTCCTGATGATGAGGATATTATAAATCCTTCTGACGATAGAATCAATAATATAGCTATAAAGATATGGAACGGTAATGAGGATGTCTTATCTCCTAGGGAGAGACAGATATATGATAATAACAAGCCTCGTGTCGATAGTCTAGTTAACGGGTTTGGGGATAATCCTATTTCAAGGATCAATAAGGCTAGATCGATAATAGATAGATTGAAGATCCATGATAATATTTATGATAATATCAAGGACGCTGTTGATGATATTGTAGATATGAATATCAATGGTCTTGATCAGGATCGGGTTAAGGAGGCTATAAAGACCTATAACGATCTTATGAATGAGGCTGACAATGGCAATGAGGTTGACCAGGATAAGCTTAATGAGGCTATTGATATTATCAATAATTATTCCGATGGTCCTCTTCTTCAATTCGTGGAATGGATGAGGTTGTATGATAACGGAAGTATAGCTGTCAAGGATTACGATAAATCCATACCTATGGGTGATGTCCTCACAGAGAGCGAACCCGGGACATCCACCGGCAGGACGGAAGTTAACGCCGCCCAGAATCCGGTGGTGTTGATGGCTCAGAAGAGAGAGATCGGTGGGGTTATGTATTATGAAGTTGGCGGAATGAGACTTGACAGGTTTATGGACAGTCTTGGGCTTAAAAGATCTGATGCCACTGATACTGATAATGGAAGGGTGATGGATTTCACCAACGGAACCGACATATTTACTGTTATAGAGTCGAATAACCACTCAAGATGGATGATTAGCGAGGATGACGCTCAGGCTTTCGAGAACGCTACCGGTGTCATATTGGGGCGGCAAACCGCCTTGTCGACCTCCATCTGGTTTATGGTGTATCGCAAGGGGCAGGATGGATCTATTGTCCCTTATTATACGGGTGATACGTTTGGATCTAACAACGAGTCGGTGAATCAGGAAGCAACGGCTAGCCTCCGCAAGGGTGATATGGTAAGGTTTAAGATGGATATGTTAGATCCATATACCAAGGAATTGTATGATAAATACAATAGCCTTAACGCCGTTGACCCTAATTCTGATGAGACTAAGTCGGCTTACCGAGAATTGGTTGATAATATGGTTATTAAGATCGTGGATGGTGATGGTAATTTTGTCTCGGTGCTAAAAGCCAATGATCCAGACTCAAAAGGGAGTAACGCTGATTTAAGGAGTATGGCCTTTGAGTTGTATAGGGATAATGTAGGATCCGTCGCGGGTGAGATTGATATACCGTTCGTAGGCACAGTCACCAGTGTTTTGCCGGGAAGACCTAATTTTAGCATAAGTGATGATAATGGGACGTTGATGGTATCCGAGAATGACTTTACCAACGAGACGGCTGGTAAGGTCGAGAGCGTAGGATATATAGAGAATGGGGAGGTTACGATGAGGGATGATATTAAGTATAATATATTCCCGTTCTGTACGGCTATCGTCAGGGACAAGTATGGTGATTATAAAAATTCACGTATTCCGGTCGTAGCTATAAAGACAGGAAATGGAAGAAATTACCTGTACCCCGTAAGATTGAAAAATCAGGATATATCGTCATTTTCATCCATGATCGAATCGATGGCTGATAGGATTACGGAGGGTCTAGGCGGAGGCGTAAGTATTGATGATATAATGGATCTTAATAACGCTATAGCCAGATCCGGGTTGGATAATAAGACATATATGATTCCGCTGGCGGGAGATGTGGATGTTATCAAAGGCCGGCTTGAAGCTGTCAAGGAAGCGGTTAGCAGGATGCCTATGACCGCTGATGTAAGAGGATGGATAGGTGATTCCAGAACTAAGGAGGATATTTTGATGAATGACGTTACGATCAACATTGATCTTAATAACGATCCTTTCATAGCTCCTAAGTTCAGGATGAGTATTAGGGGGGATGAGACGTTCTTCGAGGATACGGAGACCCCGTTCGTCAACCCGTCCAGCTCCCAATCGGGTTCCGCTTCGCCTACGAAGGCGGCCGAGGACAAGTCTTTGGTTTCCGACGGCAACGTAGTATCTGGAGAAAATGAGGCGGAAAATCCTTGCTAAATAAAATATCTTGACTTATCTTTGCGGCGTCAGTCCATCACCTGACGAGTAAGATATTTAAAAGTTGGTCCCTGTCGGGTGTGTGATGGCCCCGGTGGGGACTCTTTATATTATGCAACTAGATTCTTTTTTACATCGGAAGATCATGCAAGACCTACGCATCCAGCGAGTGAAGGTCTTGATGATGCTATACACTAGTAACTATTTTGTCAAGGTCAGACAAAAGCAGTTGCTTGATCATACATACGCCTTAAGCAGGGATCAGGCTTTTGATTATATGACTGAGTTCAATAAAAGACTTAGTGATAAGGTTGGTATAAAATGTACGATGGATATCCTTCTACCTACCGATGATGATAACGCTAACATCATAATCGAGCACAATGGTATTATCAAGAAGTTGATGAAGGAAGCCGAGAAACTGGAGCTTGATACTGATGCTATCGAAGCCATGATGCGTGATCTTCTTGATGAGTTGAAGGATGATATTGATCTTAATATCCTGATATTTGATGTAAGCCAGTTACTTATAAAATACAATCTATTTAGGTTGGATGCTATAACCGAGCAGGAGTTCAAGAACTCTTTTGTCAGGATGGATAGTAGGAATATGGAGATAAAGAAACTAACTTTATCTGATATCAAGGAGGTGGTGGAGATGATAGAGGATAGGTATAGCTACGCTTTATATATGACAGAGGAATATGGCTGATTACATTTTTTGTAAAAATATCTCTTGTTTGTTTGTAGTTTCAAAATAAGGTCTTATATTTGCGGTGTCTATCCGTTGCTAGACCAGAAGAAGATATTAATATCGCTTAGGCGTAGGCGATAAATGAGAGCTATCAGTGG
>ULSZ01034464.1_pt1 | contig 13405 bp, 9 predicted proteins | sample 1957151 | NCBI WGS metagenome assembly ULSZ01 (sample SAMEA4835721, study PRJEB28245) | human gut metagenome | biome: gut microbiome; material: fecal sample | place: Denmark | collected 2008
ATGGTCATAATGAATTTGCCAACAAAGCCTGTCCCTGCTTTGATGTAAAGAAGGAGTGGGGGAAGGAGTAAACACAAAAAATAGCGGATCTTTCACAGACCCGCTATTTCCTATTATTTTAAATTTTTTAAGATGTTTATTAAAAATTTTCTAGCCTTATACAATGCCCTGAGCCATCATAGCCTTAGCTACCTTCAGGAAGCCGGCTACGTTTGCACCCTTTACGTAATTTACGTAACCGTCTGGCTCTGTACCATACTTCACGCAGTTTGCGTGAATATCGTTCATGATGTCGTGGAGCTTAGCATCAACCTCCTCACGAGACCACTTCAGACGCTCTGAGTTCTGGCTCATCTCAAGACCTGATACTGCAACACCACCTGCGTTGGCTGCCTTACCTGGAGAGTAGAGAATCTTAGCATCCTGGAATACCTTGATAGCCTCTGGAGTAGAAGGCATGTTAGCACCCTCGCTTACTGCGATTACGCCGTTGGCGATGAGAGCCTTAGCTGCCTCCTCGTTGATTTCGTTCTGAGTAGCTGATGGGAGAGCGATGTCTGCCTTCTCAAACCAAGGCTTAGCACCTGCAACATATTTTACACCATACTTCTCTGCATACTCCTTGATACGGCCACGCTCTACGTTCTTGAGCTCCATGATGTAATCGAGCTTCTCGCGGTCGATTCCGTCTGGGTCGTAGATGTAACCGTCTGAATCTGAACATGTAACTGGCTTAGCACCCAACTGGAGCAACTTCTCCATAGTGTACTGGGCTACATTACCTGAACCTGAAACCAAAACTGTCTTGCCCTTGATGTCAATACCCTTGGTAGCGAGCATGTTGCAGAGGAAGTATACGTTACCGTAACCTGTAGCCTCAGGACGAATCAATGAACCGCCGAACTCCTGACCCTTACCGGTCAAGACGCCCTGGAACTGGTGTGTCAACTTCTTGTACATTCCGAAGAGGTAACCTACCTCACGGCCACCTACACCGATATCACCAGCTGGAACATCCTCGTCTGGACCCATGTGACGATAAAGTTCTGTCATGAAAGCCTGGCAGAAACGCATTACCTCGTTGTTGCTCTTGCCACGTGGAGAGAAGTCAGAACCACCCTTAGCACCACCCATTGGGAGAGTAGTAAGAGAGTTTTTGAATGTCTGCTCGAAAGCCAAGAACTTCAAAATACCCAAGTTTACTGACTTGTGGTAGCGAAGACCTCCCTTGTAAGGGCCAATCGCGTTGTTGTGCTGAACGCGGTAACCCATGTTAGTCTGTACGTTGCCCTTATCATCTACCCAAGATACGCGGAACTGGATGATGCGGTCTGGAATGCAGAGACGCTCGATGAGGTTTGCCTTCTCAAACTCTGGGTGCTTGTTGTACTCTTCCTCGATAGTACCGAGAACCTGACTAACTGCCTGAATGTACTCAGGCTCGTTTGGGAATCTTCTTTGGAGATTCGCGATGACTTCTGATGCTTTCATAATCTTTAATCTTTTATTGAGTTTAAATTCTTATTTTTTATTTCTGGTTGCAAAGATACATGTTTTTCTCGAAAACACCAACAAAAAGAAAGAAAAAATGCAGAAAAAGTAGAAAAAAGTTATTTTTTAACATTCTTAACCTCGATTTGTAGCGCTTTTGTGTACGCACACCTTATTATATAAGAGACGTTTTTCGGGGTTTAAGCCTTTATCTCCGTTTTATGGAATCTTGCATTCTGACGACTTCTGGTTATCTATCCTGCGCCATAGGGCATAAATGAGCAGGATGATAGCGTAGAGACCGATTACCTGAGGCAGACTGATTCTTACGTTTTCGATGCTTGCTCCAGGCAGCATGCTGATCAGTTTTATGGCTGTATTCAAAAACTGGGTGATGCTGGTCAGGGCGCCTGATGTAAGGCTGATGAGTGGGGCGGCAACCGGTGCTATGGGCGCCCATAACGTGAGTGGGGAGAACAGGATTAATGCTGCCCCAAGATATAGGATGAGGGTTGCTGCGGGAATGGCGATGTAATTGGTGAGAAGTGAATAGCACGATATTCTGCCGAAGGTGTAGACGATGACCGGAAGGGTTCCTATCTGGGCTGCCAGTGAAACGCAAAGGAGTCCCCATGCCCAACGGATGAAACGGCTGCGGATGGGGAGGAGGGTGTAAAGGGGTGTGAAGAACAACAGAATGGAGGCTACGGCCAGGAACGAAAGCTGGAAACTCAACTCGAAAAGATAGAGCGGACTGATGAAGAGCATAAATATATAAGCTGAGGATAAAGTGTTGAGCGGCAGACCGGTACGATGGAAAGCTAAGCTTAAGCTGTAGGCTGAAAGCATGATGGCTGCACGGACTGCACTTGCCGGCAATCCTATGAGAAAAACGTAGGTCCAGATGGAGATGAGGGACAGGATGATGGTGTAAACTGAGTACTTTCTGCCGCCTAGCAGAAAGATGAAAAGCTGGAAGATAATGCCTATATGAAGTCCGCTTACTGCCAAGATGTGACTGGCTCCGGAAATGGAGTAACTGTTTCGGGTGTTCGAGTCGAGTGCGCTCTTGTCGCCCAGCGCCATGGCTGCGATGACTGCATAGTCTTGCTGTTTTACGTGAAGGGAAACCAGTTTGCTTTCAATATTGCTTTTATAGCGTTCGGTATTGATTTTTGCCCGTGTGAGGTAAGGCAGTTCCTGCCAGTTTTTCAGTTGTGTAGAGGTTTGGGAATCAGCTATTTGCTTGCAGGTAAGAAAAGCCCCAAGGCTCAGAATGCATAAATGAATCATCACGCATTGGGAGTAGATGAGAAACTGGTGGCTCCTGCTGAAGTAAGCTTTTTTGCTTAAAAACTTAGTAAGGAAAAAGATGATGCTGCTAAGGGCGCATGAAATGATGGAGATGATGAGCCAGAAGCGCATATTGAAATCATCATAGCCAAATTTGGCTATGATGATTCCGATCGTCAGTGTGAGGCTGATGGTCATGAGCGGGGTGAGGGGTAGCTCTTTCATCATTCCTCTTTCCTTTTTTAAAAGATAATTTATTTCCTATTTCTTGAATCCGAAGATGCGCTTGATGAATTTCTTCACAGCGTTTTCTTGCTTCTGTGGATTTACGATAGGGGTGTGCTTGCGTGCAGCCGGCTTGTCGCCCTTTTTCTGGGCTACGCCTCTGCCACGGCCGTTGCTGCCTGGGCGAACATTGTTCTCGGTGCCTGGGCGCTGCTGGTTGCTGTTATTGCTGTTATTGCGGCGCTTCTGGCTGTTGCTGTTCTTTGGCTGCTCGCCTGGCTGGGCTGGCTTTCTGTTCTGCTGCTTTGCGTTCTGCTGCCTGTTGCCCTGCTGTGGCTGCTGCTTTGCGTTCTGCTGCCTGTTGCCCTGCTGAGGCTGCTGCTTTGCGTTCTGCTGCCTGTTACCTTGCTGTGGCTGCTGCTCGTTGTTGCGTGGCGCTTTTTCCTGACGCTCGTTTGGCTTGCGCTTGTGAGAAGTCTGGTCGCGGTCTTTCTGTCGGCGGTTCTTGGCACTGTTCTTTCCGGCCTCGCCGTTTTTGCCGTTACCGCGTCTGTTGTTTCTTCCGTTTGCGCCTTTCTTCTTCGGCTTGTTAAGCTTGATGTATTCAGGACCTTCGCCGCATCCCTCAGGGAGAGGCATTTTGTCTACCACCTTCTCCAGGAACTTCTCTATCTGCTGGAACCAGTACTGGTCTTCTTCGCTCACGAAGGTGATGGCTCTACCATCGCGGTTGGCACGGGCAGTACGGCCGATGCGGTGAACGTAATCTTCTGTATCGTGAGGAACATCGTAATTGATGACCATCTCAATATCATCGATGTCGATTCCGCGCGCCACAATATCGGTAGCTACGAGAACATCATACTGTCCGCTCTTGAACTTGAACATCACATCATCGCGCTCAGCCTGTTCCAGGTCGCTGTGCATGGCTCCGCAGTTTACTCCAATCTGCTGGAGGGAAGCTGCGAGTTGCTTCACCTTGAATTTGCTGCCGCTGAAGACAATGACGCGCTTCAGGTCGCCTGCCTTGAAGATGTCCTTGATGATGGTCATCTTCTGGGTTTCGTAGCATACGTATGCTTCCTGCTTGATTTTCTCGGCTGGCTTGCTGACGGCAAGTTTGATTTCTACCGGATTCTTGAGCAGGGTCTTAGCCAGTTCTTCTATTTTCTCAGGCATGGTTGCCGAGAACATGATGGTCTGGCAGGTCTTTGGCAGTTTTGCCGCGATGGTCTTGATATCTTCAGAGAAACCCATGTCGAGCATGCGGTCGGCCTCGTCGAGAATGAAGAAGCTTACCTTGCTGAGGTCTACATTGCCCAGAGAGATATGGGAGATGAGACGGCCCGGGGTGGCGATGACTACATCGGCGCCCATGCGGAGGCTGCGCAACTCCTGATCGTAACGGTTGCCGTCGTTGCCGCCGTATACGGCTACGCTGCTCACGCCCTGCAGGTAATAGCCGAAGCCTTGCATCGCCTGGTCTATCTGCTGGGCGAGCTCGCGGGTTGGTGACATGATGACGCAGTTGATGGCGTCTTTCGGATAACCGCCGTCATCGAGCTTGCTCAATACTGGCAGCAGATAGGCTGCGGTTTTGCCGGTTCCGGTCTGGGCTACACCCAATACATCGTGACCTTCTAATATCTCTGGAATGCACTTTTCCTGTACAGGAGTGCATGTGTCGAAGCGCATGTCGTATAATGCGTCGAGCACGTTGTCGTTTAAATCTAATTCGTCGAAATACATTTTTTTTTAATGTTGAATGTTGAATGTTGAATGTTGACTTTTTACCTCGGTGCCTTGCGGTAGCAGAAGTAGGCTACGATGGCGAAGAGGAAGTTTGGAAGCCACGCTGCCAGAACAGGCGGGAAGTTGGCCTGGATGGCGAAGGTGGCAGAAACCGTCTGCAGCATGATGTAGCCGAAACTCAGCGCAAGTCCAACGCCCAATGCTGCTCCCATGCCGCCCTTGCGCTTGCGGGCTGAGAGGGAGACGCCGATGATGGTGAGGATGAACGAGGCGAAGGAAGAGGCGATGCGCTTGTGGTATTCTACCTCGTACTGCACTACGTTGCCCGAACCGCGGTTGATCTGCTTGGAGATGTAATCACGGAGCTCAGGACTGGTGAAGGTTTCCTGCTGACCCTTGGAATAGACCAGGTCGGTAGGTTCCATCATGATGATGGTGTCCTTCTGGGCTCCGCTCGTAATATGCTCCTTCATGCCCTGGAGCTTGCGGATTTTCCAGTTGCTCAGTTGCCAGTGATACTTGCTGTCGGAAATGGTGTCGTACTGGATGTCCATCGCTGTAAGGTGGCTTACGAGTTTCTTGTCCTGGAACTTGTCGAGACAGAATCCGTAGCCGCGTTTCATGCTGTTGTCGTAATGCTGCATATAGGCAATCACTCCCTTGTCTACCTGCAGCTGTACATTCTCGGCACTGGTATTCTTCTTCTTGTTCTTGTACATCGTCTCGAAGTTCTGCCTGATGACGGTTCCGTGGGGAATGACGTAGGCTGAGAGCCCGAAGGAGAGGGCTGAGAGCAGCACGCAGGTAATCATGTATGGGCGGAGGAGACGCTTGAAGGATACTCCCGACGCCAGGATGGCGATGATTTCGGAATTGCTTGCCAGCTTGCTGGTGAAGAGAATGACCGCCACGAACACGAACAGCGCACTGAAGAGGTTGGCAAAATAGGGCACGAAGTTGGCGTAGTAATCGAAGATGATTGCGCGCGCCGGTGCATGGTGCTCTGTGAATTTTGACAGGTTCTCGTTGAAGTCGAAGACGATGGCGATGGAGATGATCAGGGCGATGGAGAAGAAATAGTAGCCCAGAAACTTCTTGATAATGTACCAGTCGAGCTTCTTGATGTACCTGAACGGGTTGAGAAACCTGAATATGCGCAGGAACCGGAGCTTGTGAGCCAGCCAGCGCACAGCCCTGATGAGCCACCCGAACTTGCGGGAAGCCCATCGGCCGGTGCGGTAGAGCCGGCGGTGTTTTCTTATTTTCTTAAAATCTTTCATGATGCTTGCTTACTTAAATTCTTCGGCCAAGCTGGTCGATGATGGAATTCTTCCATGCCACGAAATCGCCCTGCTCGATATGATGGCGGGCATCGGTCACGAGGCGCAGATAGAAAGAGAGGTTGTGGATGCTGGCTATCTGCATCGCCAGCAGCTCCTGGGCCTTGAAGAGGTGGTGGAGGTAGGCCTTCGTGGTTACGAGGTCGATGTCGCAGCCGTCTGGATCTATCGGACTGAAGTCTTTCTCCCACTTCTTGTTGCGCATGTTCATCGTGCCCTGATAGGTGAAGAGCATGGCGTTGCGGCCGTTGCGGGTCGGCATTACGCAGTCGAACATGTCTACGCCGCGCTCGATGGCTTCGAGGATGTTCTGCGGGGTTCCTACGCCCATCAGATATCTCGGCTTGTCTTTCGGCAGGATTTCGTTCACTACTTCTATCATCTCATACATCACCTCGGTAGGCTCTCCTACGGCAAGTCCGCCGATGGCATTTCCGTCGGCTCCCTTGTCGGCAATGTATTTGGCTGCTTCGCGGCGCAGTTCCGGGAAGGTGCAGCCCTGAACGATAGGGAAGAGACTCTGCTGATAGCCGTAGAGGGGCTCGGTTTCGTTGAACCGCTTGATGCAGCGGTCTAGCCAGCGCTGGGTGAGCATGAGGCTGTTCTTGGCGTACTGGTAATCGCTCTGTCCCGGCGGACATTCATCGAAGGCCATCATGATGTCGGCTCCGATGATGCGCTCGGTGTCCATTACATTCTCCGGTGTGAAGAAGTGCTTGCTGCCGTCGATGTGGGAGCGGAACTCGCAGCCTTCTTCCTTGAGCTTGCGGATGCCGGTGAGCGAGAAGACCTGGAAGCCGCCGCTGTCGGTGAGGATAGGACGGTCCCAGCCGTTGAACTTGTGCAATCCGCCTGCTGCCCTGATGACGTCAAGACCTGGGCGCAGGTAGAGGTGATAGGTGTTTCCGAGGATAATCTGTGCCATGACCTGCTTCTTGAGTTCCTCGAAGTGGACGCCCTTCACGCTTCCTACGGTTCCTACGGGCATGAAGATTGGGGTCTTGATCTGTCCGTGGTCGGTGGTGATGATGCCTGTACGCGCATCGCTTGCTTTATCTGTTACTTGTAATTCAAATTTCATTTCTATTCTTTTTTATCATTTTCCTCAATGCTGAAGTCTGTAGGTTTTTTCACCTTCTCGTCGGTCAGCGCGAACTGCCAGACGTCAGCCACATTCTCTACATAGTGGAAGTCTACGCCTTTGAGATATTTCTCCGGTATTTCCTCTACGTTCTTCTGGTTCTCCCTGCACATCACGATGTGCTTGATTCCTGCCCGCTTGGCTGCCAGAATCTTCTCCTTGATTCCGCCTACCGGGAGCACTTTGCCGCGGAGGGTTATCTCGCCGGTCATGGCTGTGTTGGCACGCACCTTGCGCTGGGTGATGGCTGAGGCGATGCTGGTGGCGATGGTGATTCCGGCAGAAGGACCGTCTTTCGGGGTAGCTCCCTCAGGCACGTGGATGTGGATGTTCCACTGCTCGAAGATGCGGTAGTCTACCTGGAGCAGGTCGATGTGCGACTTGACGTATTCCAGTGCGATAATGGCTGATTCCTTCATCACGTCGCCCAGATTTCCGGTCAGGGTGAGCTTGCCTGCCTTGCCCTTGCTGAGCGAGGTTTCGATGTAGAGGATTTCGCCGCCCACTGAGGTCCAGGCCAGTCCGGTTACCACTCCTGCATAGTCGTTGCCCTGGTAGATGTCGCGGTTGAACGGCGGATTGCCCAGCAGGTCTTTTACTTCGGCAGGGGTGATGGTGTAGTTCTTCAGCTCCTGGTTGCAGGCAAGTTTGTAAGCCATCTTGCGCAGACTCTTGTCAATCTGCTTCTTCAGCTGTCTTACGCCGCTCTCCCGGGTGTAGTGCTCGATGATGAACTCGAGGGCATTCTTGTTGAAGCTTACCTTCGGCGAAACCTTGTCGAGTCCGGTGCTTTCCAGCTCTTCCGGTACGAGATGGCGCTTGGCAATCTCTGTCTTCTCTTCGGTGATGTAACCGCCTACTTCTATCAGCTCCATACGGTCGAGGAGCGGACGCGGAATGACGCTCAGGTCATTGGCTGTGGCGATGAAGAGCACCTTGGAGAGGTCGTAATCCATATCGAGATAGTTGTCGTGGAAGGCATTGTTCTGTTCCGGGTCCAGCACTTCGAGCAGGGCTGATGCTGGGTCACCGTTGAAATTGCTCTGCGCCACCTTGTCAATCTCGTCGAGGATGAAGACCGGATTGCTGCTGCCTGCCTTCAGCATGTTCTTGATGATGCGGCCCGGCATGGCTCCCACATAGGTGCGGCGGTGACCGCGGATTTCGGCTTCATCGTGCAGACCGCCCAGCGACATGCGTACATACTTGCGCTTCATGGCTGCTGCGATGCTCTTGCCCAGACTGGTCTTTCCTACGCCCGGAGGACCGTAGAGGCAGAGGATAGGACTCTTGCCGCCGCCGTTCAGTGCTCTTACGGCGAGGAATTCCAGGATGCGCTCCTTCACATTCTCCATGCCGTAGTGGTCGTGGTTCAGAATGCGCTTGGCACGGGTCAGACTGAGGTCGTCCTGGGTGTAGGAGTTCCAAGGCAAATCTACCATGGTCTGCAGGAATCCTATCTGTATCGAATAGTCAGGACTCTGCGGGTTCAGGGTGTCGAGCTTGGCAATTTCTTTCTTGAAGATCTTGGCGGTTTCTTCGCTCCAGTTCTTCGTTTTCGCCTTCTCCAGAATCTCCTTCTTCTCCGGACTGGCGTTGCCTTCTCCCAGTTCTTCCTTGATGTTCTTAATCTGCTGCTTGAGGAAGTATTCCTTCTGCTGTTCATCGAGGTCGTAGTGGGTTTTGTTCTCAATCTCTGTCTGTATGCGTAGCAGATGGCGCACCTTGTTCAGAGATCTGATGGCAATCATGATGCGCTCGCTGAGTTTTTCCTCTTTCAGCATCTTGATTTTATCCTCGATGCTGAAAGGAAGGAGGGAGCACATGAAGTTGCACTGCATGTGAATGCTCGACAGTTCATTGATTGCCTGGATAGCATCATCAGAATAGTTGGCGCTCGATTTGATATAGTCTGTCGCTTCGTAATGGAAGTTCTCATAGAGCATTCTGAAGAGTTCATCGTTGTTCTCGTCAGGCCATTTCTCCGGAAGACTTTTTACGTCAATTACTGTGTAAGGCTCTTTTTGAACGAGATGTTTCATCTGACATCTGCCCAGACCCTGGATGATGATGCTCATCTGCTCTGTGCCAGGCATCTTGATCACCTTGATGAGTTTGGCGAAGACACCTACAGGGTAGAGGTCTTCTTCGTAGGGCGATTCTGTATCTTTGTTCTTCTGGCAGAATACGCAGAATATGGTGTCTGGCTTCTTTTCCAGCATCCGGACGAGATTCAGACTTTCCTTTCTGCCCACAACGATAGGGGTCATGTTGGTAGGGAAAACTACAATATCTCGCATGCAGAGGGTAGGGTACAAGCCTTCTTCCTGGTCTTCGATCAGGGTTTTCGGGTCGCCCTCGTAGTCTGCAATCATTTGTATTCGGGTACTTGTTCTTCTATTATCCATTTTGTTATGATTTCTATTTTCCGTGCAAAGGTACTCATTTTTTGTGAAATATCGTGGAAGATAATAGATTATTTAATAATAAAAGTGCTTTTTCTATATATTAGTACCCGTTTTTATAGATGTAAGTAGCTGCTTTTGCAGGTGGAAGTGGCAATTTCTGCTGCTTGCGATAAAATAAATCGGCAGCGCATTCGTTTTCTTCTGTAAAGAGACAGAAGAATTTATGGGTAATTTTCGATTTAAACAGTTTGAGATAGAGCAAGACCGTTGTGCCATGAAAGTGGGAACTGACGGCGTTTTGCTGGGTGCATGGGCGCAAGGTGGCAGGCGGATTCTGGACATTGGTTCCGGAACGGGACTGATTTCGCTCATGATGGCGCAGCGTTTTCCTGAAGCTGAGGTAGTGGGGATTGATATGGATGCTGATGCGTGCGGACAGGCGAGGGAGAATGTGATGGCAAGTCCGTTTCGCGACAGGGTGGAAATAGAATGCTGCAGACTGCAGGATTTCGGGGGAGCTTCGGAAGCTGCTGAGGCTTTGGAGACTGCTGAAGGTTTGAAGGCTGATGGTGGTGCATCGGAAACTGCTGAAGGTTTGAAGGCTGCCGGTGTTTTTGATGCGATAGTGAGCAATCCTCCATTCTTTGTAGATAGCTTGAAAAATCCGGACAGTAAGAGGACGATGGCGAGACATACGGACAGTCTTCCGTTCCGTGATTTGTTTGCGGGTGTAAAACGGCTGCTTTCTGATGATGGTATTTTCTCTGCAATTGTTCCCGTAGAAGTAGTGGAGCAGTTTGTTGCAGAGTCTTGTATATTAGGTTTTTATCTTATACGGAAGTGTGGTGTAAAGACGGTAGAGCGCAAGCAGCCAAAGCGCTTTATGCTGAGTTTTGCCAAGCATCGTATTTCGCCTTATGAAGAGCATGTTGAAACGATGATGGATTCGCAGGGAAACCGCTCGGAATGGTATAGGAAAATAACGGAAGAATTTTACCTATGAGGAATGTTGAATGGATAGGGGAATGTTGAGTGTTGAATGTTGAATGGATAGGGTTTAATGATTAACTGAGCTTACTTGCGATACTTCAGAACATTTCATTCAACACTCAACATTCAACACTCAACACTCCCTCTAAATTCAACATTCAACACTCAACACTCAACATTCCCTCAAAGGTTCAGCTTCTTCTGTACCAGTTTGCTGATGGCTTCTACTCTTTTGCTCTGGCGCTGGATGTCTTTATGAATATCATCGCGCACGGCATTGAAGTCGTTGAAAAAATCGGCAAAGGCAGACTGAATCATGTTCGGCTTGCGGTCGTTCTTGTTGGCAAATGGGTTCACCAGCATCTTGATTCCCTTTTCTTCCAGGTGAATATCAATCTCTGCCCCCGTCATCACAGGGTCGCCATCATAATGGATTACGCCTGGCTGACTGCGGGTGATATGGAGCTTCTTGCAGCGGAACGACTTGATCTTCGAGTTCTTGTCCAACGTCTTGTTGAACATGTCGAAACTTACCTGAGGCGCCTCGATTACATCGAATGGTTCCATGATGACGACATCCATCAGTCCGTCGCTCATGGATGCTTGAGGGGCAATATAGGCATTGTTGCCATACTGAGATGCGTTGGCACAGGAAATGAGGAACGCCTTATACTGCTTGGTGCCCGTCTCGTCCTCCAGCGTGTAAGTCTCAGGCTTATACTTCAATCCCTCGCGCAGGATATTTTCAGCATAAGTGATAGGACCACGCTTGCCGCTCTCGGCAAACTTCATGCTGACGAAAGCGTCAAAGCCCATGCCGCAGGTGCAGAAGAACGGGTGGTCGTTGATGACACCATAATCCAGATCGCGAATCTCGCATTGGTTGATGACCTCTATGCATTTCTTCAGGTTCATCGGGAGCAGCAGATGTCTTGCCAATCCGTTGCCCGAACCGCAAGGCAGAATGCCGAGGGCTGTATCGGAGTGAACCAGTGAGCGGGCCACCTCGTTGACGGTTCCGTCACCGCCAACCGCCACAACCACATCTACATGGTTGTTCTTCGCTTCGGTAGCAATTTCCGAAGCGTGCCCAGCTCTTTCAGTCATTCTTATCTCGTACTCAAAAAGCTCTTTGTCCAAAACAGAATCTATCAGACTGGGAACTGCCGCCTTGCTGGCTGTTCCTGAAATCGGATTCATGATGAAAAGTATCTTTTTCTTCATTATATAGTCAAGAGTTTGTAAAATTTAGGCTGCAAAAGTAATAAAAATACCCAAAATAACAAGAAATATCGATTAAAAAAACTATAAAAGTAAACTTTCTTATAAAAAAAGCCGTTTATTGAGTTCTTTTTTGTATCTTTGCACCCTGAAAGTTAGAAAAGTATAAAAAAAGAAAATAAAGTACACCTATTAATAATGGGACAATTACAAGAAAGATACAAGAATTATCGTGAACCTCAGAAGTATATGGCTGCCGGTGTGTATCCATATTTCCGTGAGATCACAAGTAAGCAGATGACAGAGGTAACCGACATCAATGGTCATAAAATTCTGATGTTCGGTTCTAATGCTTATCAGGGTTTGACTAATGACCAGCGTGTTATTGATGCAGCAAAGGCTGCGCTCGACAAGTATGGTTCTGGTTGTGCAGGAAGCCGTTTCCTCAATGGTACGCTCGATTTGCACGTGCAGCTCGAAAAGGAGCTTGCTGAGTTTATGGGCAAGGATGAAACTTTGTGTTTCTCTACAGGATTCTCTGTAAACCAGGGTGTCTTGGCTTGCGTAGTAGGTCGTAACGACTATATTATCTGCGATGACCGCGACCACGCAAGTATCGTAGATGGCCGCCGCCTCTCATTCGCTACCCAGCTCCACTACAAGCACAACGATATGGAAGATTTGGAGCGCGTGCTCTCTAAACTCCCTCAGGAGGCTATCAAGCTCATCGTTGTTGACGGTGTCTTCTCTATGGAGGGCGACCTGGCTAACTTGCCTGAAATCGTTAAGCTCAAGCATAAGTACAACTGCTCTATCATGGTAGACGAGGCTCATGGTCTTGGCGTATTCGGCAAGCAGGGTCGTGGTGTCTGCGACCACTTCGGTCTGACCGACGAGGTAGACCTCATCATGGGTACATTCTCTAAGAGTCTGGCTTCTATCGGCGGTTTCATCGCATCAGACAAGGATACTATCAACTTCCTCCGTCACAACTGCCGTACTTACATCTTCAGCGCCTCTAATACTCCAGCTGCCACAGCAGCAGCTCTCGAGGCTCTCCACATCATTCAGAATGAGCCAGAGCGTTTCGAGAATCTCTGGGATGTAACCAACTATGCCTTGAAGCGTTTCCGCGAGGAAGGTTTCGAGATTGGCGAGACAGAGAGTCCTATCATTCCTCTCTACGTACGCGATGCTGAGAAGACATTCGTTGTTACCAAGATGGCTTACGATGCAGGTGTGTTCATCAACCCTGTTATTCCTCCAGCTTGTGCTCCTCAGGATACATTGGTACGTTTCGCACTCATGGCTACTCATACAAGAGAGCAGGTTGAGCAGGCTGTCCAGATCTTGAAGAAGATTTTCGTAGAAGAGGGAATCATCAAGTAAAATCAGATTTGCCGGTCTTCTCGGTTTGACAGATTCGGGCAGTCGGTTTCTGATTTAAAAGTTCAGCAAGTATGGTTGCGGTTCTTTTCCGCTACTATATATAACAGAACTTTTGCATGTGGTTCAAGTACGGGCTGAAGGCCCAAAAGCTCCTA
>ULSZ01003943.1_pt1 | contig 13345 bp, 9 predicted proteins | sample 1957151 | NCBI WGS metagenome assembly ULSZ01 (sample SAMEA4835721, study PRJEB28245) | human gut metagenome | biome: gut microbiome; material: fecal sample | place: Denmark | collected 2008
ATCATCAAGGTGGTAATCAAGACTGTTGATAGATTGCTCGGCAGAAAGGAAGGCGAGGATATGGATCTCATCACTTATGTAACAGACAGAAAGGGTCACGATATGCGTTATGCCATCGACTCTAGGAAGTTGCAGAAGGAATTGGGCTGGGAGCCATCTCTCCAGTTTGAGGAGGGTATCGAGGAAACCGTAAAATGGTATCTCGATAACCAGGAATGGATGGATAATGTAACATCGGGTGATTATCAGAAGTATTACGATAATATGTATTCAAACCGATAATAGCTTTTGGAGTAATCGGAACATGTTTCTATTGTAACCGGTGCATGTCTCTATTGTAACCGGTGCAAGAGATTCTGTTTTGTATATTGAATCAGGAGTCCTGTATTTGTTTATAACAGCAAATGCAGGACTTTTTTGTTTTATGGCAATTAAAATGCAGTAAATATATTATTATTTCTTAATTTTTTATGCTTTATGTCGAAGAAAACTGAAAACTAGAAAATATTTTTCTATCTTTGCAGCCTTAATAATATATAAAAGAAACAGATATGAAGAAAATAATGTTATCAGGCATCGTCATGGCGGTTGCTACCTTGTCGTGCCTTCCCGTTAAGGGACAGGAAAAGGTGGTTCCTTTTAAATATGGTAATATGGACCACTGGGTAATCAGGAATATCAAAGAATCAGGCATTATCGGAGGAAATCGGAAAACAGTTTATGCCGTTGGACCTAATATGACTATCAATGGTAATATTCCTTATACCAATAAGGGTGGTTCGCCTTGGGGTTCCTCTAATGTCCTGGCACATGTATCGGGCATCTATAAGACGAATAACTCTGTGTTTCGTGATAAACATGGTAGTGGATATTGTGCCAAACTGGTAACCCATATTGAGAAAGTAAAAGTGCTGGGACTCATCAATATCAAGGTCTTGGCTGCCGGTTCTCTCTTTCTGGGTAATGTTCGTGAACCGATAACAAGTACCAAGGATGGTCCTAAAGCCATCAACTGGGGTATACCATTCACCGCACGTCCTAAGGCTTTGCGCTTTGATTATAAGACATCTCTCCCTCATGCAGCCAATCGTATCAAGCAGAATGGATTTAGCGGAGCCTCTACGGTTGCAGGTCGAGATCATGCTATAGCTGTGCTCTATCTGCAGAAACGGCATGAAGATGCTAAGGGAAATATAACAGCTAAACGTGTGGGTACGATGGTAGTCAGATTCGGAAAGAGTACCGATAGATGGGTGGAAGATGCTACCTATACAATCCATTATGGCGATATCCGCCACATGGCAGGTTATCAGGCTGCTACTATGGGACTGCGATCCACTGACTATGCCCGTAACAGCAAGGGTAAGAGTGTGCCGGTAAAAGAAGTAGGATGGGCGAGTGCTAACGAAACACCTACTCATCTGATTCTTCAGTTCTCCTCATCCGATGGTGGAGCCTATATCGGAACTCCAGGCAATACCTTGTGGATTGATAATGTAGCATTGGTGTATTAAAATAATAAAATCGACAAAATGAAGCATATTCTGACAATACTTATTATGATGTTGGCATTGGGCAGCTATGCCTCTGAGCCTTCTGTAACCGATAGTATCTCATCTGCAGAGAAGGTGGATACGATGGCTTTACATACTGGGAAATCATGGGTGAACCGGATTCTTGACTACTTTAATGATTCCAACAAAAACAAGAAGCATAAGCGTTTCGATTTTAGTGTGATAGGTGGCCCTCATTATGCCTCTGATACCAAGTTTGGATTGGGATTGGTGGCAGCAGGACTATACCGTACTGATCCGAATGACAGTATTCTTCCTCCTTCTAATGTCTCGCTTTATGGTGATGTCAGTTCTGTAGGTTTCTATATGTTGGGTGTCCGTGGTAACCATATTGCTCCTAAAGGAAGATATCGCATCGATTATCACCTTTATTTCTATTCTTTTCCCTCTGAATTTTGGGGAATAGGTTATGAAATGGGCGATAACGATGCCAATAAGAGTGACATGAAGCGTTGGCAGGCTCAGGCTGAAGTTAGCTTCCTGTTTCGTGTAGCAGATAATTTCTATATCGGACCGATGGCGAGTTATGACTATGTAATAGGTAAACATATAGAGCGTCCGGAATTACTGCAAGGCATGGATCAGCATACTTGGAATGTAGGAGCTGGCGTTTCTCTGGTATATGATAACCGGGATAATCTTACGAATCCACATCGTGGTATCTATCTGAATATCAATCAGATGTTCAGACCTGGATTTATGGGAAATGATTATGCTTTCAGTACGACGGCATTTCGTTTTGATGCCTATCAGCGACTGGGTAAGGGAACGGTTCTTGCCGAGGACATTGGGGCTAACCTCAACTTTGGTAATCCTTCGTGGGGAATGATGGCTGAATTGGGTGGTACTCATTCCATGCGTGGCTATTATGAAGGCCGTTATCGCGATAAACATTCTCTGGAAGCTACGGTTGAGTTGCGCCAACATGTATGGAAGCGTAATGGCATCGTAGTGTGGGTTGGAGCAGGAACCATCTTCCCGAAATTCTCGGCATTGCGCTCTAAACAGATTTTGCCGAATGCCGGTGTAGGTTATCGCTGGGAATTTAAGAAGAATGTGAATGTACGTCTGGATTATGGATTCGGTAAGTCGGGGCAGTCTGGTTTTCTCTTCAATATCAATGAAGCGTTTTAGTAATAATGCTCTTTAAAGTGTTAATGAAAAAGTAGAATGAACAGTTTTACGGATATATATAATAAGGTGGTGTTGCCTATATATAATAAGGTGTCATCGGGCGCATTCCTTTACGGGTATGCTGTGGTAGCATTGTTGTTGCCTAATATAGCTCTGTGCTATACTGAATGTCTGGCTCCTTGGGCTTGTGGTGCCAATGTGTTGCTGCCTTTGGCACTCTACATGTGGTTCTTTTCGTTAACCAGATGCCCGGGTAAGATGATCTGGTGGGCTTTTCTTTTTGTTTTTTTCGCTGCCTTCCAACTGGTATTGCTTTATCTCTTCGGGACGGGAGTGATAGCGGTAGATATGTTTCTGAATCTTGTAACTACCAATCCTGGCGAGGTGAAGGAACTGCTTGATAATCTGTTGCCTGCCGTGGTGGGTGTTTTTGTGGTTTATCTTCCTTTGCTGGTTCTGGCCATTGTCAATATCAGCAAGAAAGGGATGATAGTGGTTCAACTCCAGCATCGAGTGCGTCGTTGGGCTTTGGAGATAGCTGCTGTCGGTTTATTCTGTCTGCTGGCTTGCTATGTGGCTGTAGATGATTATCGCTTACGCAACCAGCTTTATCCTGTTAACGTTTGCTATAATCTCTATCTTGCTTTCGAACGTGATGCGGCTTCAGAGAATTACAGGGAGGCAAGCCGAAATTTCAGGTTTGATGCCAGGAGCGAGCATGCTGCTGAGGCTCCCGAGGTGTATGTGATGGTGGTGGGAGAGACGGCGAGAGCCCACAATTTCAGTCTCTATGGCTATCCGCGCGATACCAATCCTTTGCTTTCCAAGACTCCTGGAATCATAGCTTTTCCCGATGCTACAACCCAGAGTAATACTACGCATAAAAGTGTTCCTATGCTCCTGTCGGCTGCATCAGCAGAGGATTTCGAACGTCTCTTTCATGAGAAAGGTATCCTGGCTGCTTTCAGGGAGGCGGGATTTCATACCGTATTTATCAGCAATCAGCTGCCTAATCATTCTTTTATTGATTTCCTTGGCGAACAGGCTGATGAACATTACTTCCTGAAGGAAGGTGCTTCTGCAAAAGATAATCATTATGATAGTGATTTGTTGCAGAAGTTGGATGGGATATTGCCTGCGGCAGATGCTTCTTCATCCAAGCAATACCATTATCGGAAACTCTTCGTGGTACTTCATACTTATGGTTCTCACTTTAATTACCAGGAGCGCTATCCCCGTAATTTCGCTTTCTTTAAACCTGACTGTAAGAGCGAAGCGAAGCCAGAGAACCGGCGTGACCTGCTGAATGCATACGATAATACCATCCGGTATACCGATTATATCCTGCATGGTATCGTAGAACGTCTGCAGAAATGGGAGAAGACTCAGGCAAAGACGGATGGGGTATATAGCCAACCTACATCGGCGATGCTCTATACCAGCGACCATGGAGAGAATATCTTTGATGATGACCGTCGCCTCTTTCTGCACGCCGCCCCGAAGGCATCTGATTATGAGCTGCATGTTCCTTTCATCATCTGGACATCATCTGGTTATGGAAAACAATATCCGGGAATACTGAAAACTTTGTCTGGTCATCGTACCCAACAGGTACAGACGAGTCTTTCGGCTTTTCATACGATGTTGGGGATAGGAGGCATCCTGACCCGTTATCGCCAGGATAAATATTCTGTGGCAAGTGAGAAGTATCATCCTGTGAAGTTGTTTTATCTGGATGATCATGATAAAGCGATTCCACAGGAAACTGCCAAATATTAGCATCTGATTTTAAGCGTAAACGCGCTCTTTGTGTAAAATACATGAAAAGAGTTTTCGTAAATGTCAATTATTTGCGAAAACTCTTTGTCGTATCTATAATTTGCTGTATCTTTGCACCCGGATTTAGATAATAATAAAAATACAGTTGTTATGGAACCAACTCGAAAAATCGAAAAGGTAGGCATGCGCAACCTCCGTATGGAGGATTATGATCAGCTTGCCAAGTCATTTAGGCGTATTTACGCAGACTCAGATGTATTTTGGACAAAAGAACAGATTAAGAAACTCATTACTATCTTCCCTGAGGGTCAGGTGGTTATTATCGTTGATGATAAGATTGTGGGCTGTGCGCTCTCTATCATCGTCAATTATAATATGGTGAAGGGCGATCATACCTATGCTCAGGTTACGGGTAATGAAACCTTCAATACCCACGATCCTAATGGAAACATTCTTTACGGCATCGAGGTATTTATCCACCCTGATTATCGTGGTTTGCGCCTGGCTCGCCGTATGTATGAGTATCGTAAGGAACTCTGCGAGAAGCTCAACTTGAAGGCTATCATGTTTGGCGGTCGTATACCAAACTATCACAAGTATGCCGATAAGATGCGCCCTAAGGAGTATATCGAGCATGTAAGAAACCGTGAAATCTATGACCCGGTTCTTACCTTCCAGCTTTCCAATGATTTCCACGTGCGCCGCGTAATCCGCAACTATCTTCCTAGTGATGAGGAGAGCGAACACTGCGCCACCCTCTTGCAGTGGGATAACATCTATTATCAGCCACCTACGGATTCTTATGTAGACCGCAAGCCAACCGTAAGAATCGGATTGGTACAGTGGCAGATGCGCCCATACGCTTCGGTGGATGACCTCTTCGAACAGGTTGAGTTCTTCGTTGATTCTGTGAGCGATTACAAGAGCGATTTCATTCTCTTTCCAGAGTATTTCAATGCGCCTTTGATGGCTCGTTTCAATGATTTGGGTGAGGCGCAGAGCATCCGAAAGATGGCGCAGTATACCGAAGAAATCCGTGACCGTTTCCGCGAGTTGGCCATCAGTTACAACATCAATATCATCACGGGTAGTATGCCTTATCTTAAGGACGATTCCCTCTATAATGTGGGCTTCCTCTGCCGCAGAGATGGTAGCGTAGACATGTACGAGAAGATTCATGTTACACCAGATGAGCAGAAGTGCTGGGGATTGAGTGGTGGTAGCCATATCCAGACCTTTGATACCGATTGCGGTAAGATTGGTATCGTCATCTGCTATGATGTGGAGTTCCCTGAATTGTCAAGATTAATGGCTGAGGATGGCATGCAGATTCTCTTCGTGCCATTCATGACCGATACCCAGAATGCTTACTCCCGAGTAAGAGTCTGTGCACAGGCGCGTGCCATCGAGAACGAGTGCTATGTAGCCATTGCGGGTAGTGTGGGCAACCTGCCACGTGTTCACAACATGGATATCCAGTATGCCCAGAGCGCCGTGTTCACCCCTTGCGACTTTGCTTTCCCTAACGATGGCAAGCGTTCAGAGGCAACACCTAATACCGAGATGATTCTCGTATCAGATGTTGACCTGAATCTCTTGAATGAGCTTCATACCTACGGTGCTGTAAGAAATCTTCGCGACCGCCGCAAGGATCTCTACGAATTGAAACAGAAAAAGTAGGGGAAGTGAAGAACGAAGAGTGAAGAATTCAATTGTATTGATATATAGATTATATAAAGAATGTATAAGATAGAAATCTCGGAGCGCACGCTCCACTTCAAGCAGCCGGCAGGCACGTCTCGTGGCGTATATACCACGAGACACAGTTATTATCTCACCCTTACATCGGATGAATTGCCGGGAGTAGAGGGAGTGGGAGAGTGTGCTACGCTCCCTGATCTCAGTTGCGATGCCAAACCGGAATATGAGATGACCCTGCGACAGGTTTGTCAGATGGTGGAGCAGATGGGACGCATTCCATACGATATGATTCGTGCTTATCCTAGCATCACCTTCGGTTTGGAAACAGCCTTCGCTTCGTTCTTCGATGCAGCGAAGAAGTTTTTGGAGATTGTTCCTACTGAAGGAGCATCTTCTTCAGAAATGTTGAAGCAGAAAGGGGTTTCTGTTCCTGCCGGAATGGAGAACCTGACAGAACTTTTCGACTCTCCTTTCGGTAGGGGAGAAGAGGGCATCACCATCAACGGATTGGTGTGGATGGGAACCTACGAGGAGATGCTGGCACGACTGGAGGAGAAGCTCCAGGCGGGTTTCCATTGCGTGAAACTGAAGATCGGTGCCATCGATTTTTTCAAGGAACTTGATCTCATCAAGCGCATCCGTGATGTGTATACCAAGGAGCAGGTTGAGTTGCGTGTAGATGCCAATGGTGGCTTTTTGCCGGAGAATGCAATGAGTCAGCTGGAGGCTTTGGCTAAATATGACATTCATTCGATAGAGCAGCCTATCAAGCAGCATCAGTGGCCTAAGATGGCCCAGCTCTGTCGCGAAACACCGCTTCCTATCGCCCTAGACGAGGAACTGATTGGTGTGAATGTCCGGAGTATGAAGCAGGCTTTGCTCGATACCATTCGTCCACAATATATCATCTTGAAGCCTTCACTTCATGGTGGCATCTATGGATGCAACGAGTGGATAGAACTGGCTAACCAGCGCGGTATCGGCAGCTGGATTACTTCTGCTCTTGAGAGTAATATCGGTCTGAATGCTATTGCTCATTATGCAGCTAAAGTATATGGTCCTAATGTCAAGATGCCGCAAGGCTTGGGCACCGGTCAGCTCTTTACTGATAATATACCGATGCCTTTGGAGATTCGTGGTGACAAACTGTTTGTAGTAAAATGACTTTAGAAGATTTCCTTTCAGAATGGAATAACGGTAGCGACCGGGTGCTGGTGCATACCAGTGGCTCCACGGGAAAGCCCAAGCCGATGATGGTAGAGAAGAAGCGAATGCTCAACTCGGCCCGCATCACTTGTGATTTCCTGGGATTGAAACCTGGTGATAGCGCCCTGCTCTGTATGTCGCTCGATTATATTGCAGGTAAGATGGTGGTGGTGCGGAGTATAGAGCGCCATCTCCATCTTATTTCAGTTTACCCAAGTGGGCATCCTTTGAAAGATGTAAATGAAGAGATTACCTTCGCTGCGATGGTCCCGATGCAGGTTTATAACACCCTGCAGGTTCCTGAAGAGCGGGCTCGTCTCTGCCGCATCAGTCATCTTATTATCGGTGGTGGGGCCATAGATGAGGCTCTCGAACAGAAACTGAAGGCTCTTCCCGGCGATATTGCCATCTGGAGTACCTACGGAATGACCGAAACGCTCTCACATATTGCCCTGAGAAGAATTAATGGTGATGAGGCCAGCGAATGGTACCAGCCTTTCGATAGTGTAAAAATCAGTCAGACCGAGGAAGGATGTCTGGTGATAGATGCTCCGCAGGTCTGTGCTGAACCCCTGGTAACGAATGATATTGTGGAAATAGAATCCTATATATATAATAAGGTGGAAAAACTCCGTTTTCGCATCAAAGGCAGAAAAGACAATGTGATTTGCAGCGGAGGCATCAAGATACAGATAGAAGAGGTTGAGGCTCTGTTGAAGCCTTATCTTGAAAAACCTTTCATGATTGTCAAGAAGAAAGACGGGAAGTTTGGAGAAATTGCTGTCCTCTTGACGGAAGATGAGGATATGAAAAAAGTAGAGGCGACTGTTCGCCGCCTCTTATCTGATCATAAATATTGGATTCCAAGGGAATATCTTCATGTAAACCAACTCCCACTTACCGAAACCGGAAAGCCGAAGCGCTCTATCTTTCTTTAAAGGGATTCTCTGAAGAAAGATTCTTTAGCTGAATTATCCTTCTCTGAAGAAGTCAAGTGCTTCCTTGATCTCTTCTGTCGTAGCTGTCTGGTTGATACGGATATCGCCTATGCCGCCCAGCATCGTGAAGTTGATGATGCCATTCTGGTTCTTCTTGTCATGGTGCATCAGCTCGATGAGCTCATCATAGTCATCGCAGGTAATATCCAGTGAACCATAGAATTCCTTGATGAAGTTTACGGTCTGGCGCATTTTCTCTGTAGGGAATCTGGTTTTGGCAACACTCAGATAGAGTTCTGGAATCAGGCCGAATGCCACAGCGTAACCATGCAGGATAGGCTTGCGCTTCAATGCCCAACTCTCGAATGCATGACCGAAAGTATGCCCCAGGTTCAGCGCCTTGCGGATGCCCTGCTCGTGAGGATCCTGCTCTACAATGCGCTCCTTTACTTTCACGCTGTCGCCTACCATGCGCTGCAACTGCTTCAAATCAGGCTTGTCGAGGTCGAAACAGACCAGTTCTTCCCACATTGCTTCTGTAGAAATCAGACCGTGTTTCAGCATCTCTGCATAGCCCGAACAGATGTTTTCTGCATCGAGCGTCTTCAGGAACTCTGTATCGAGAATAACGAACTTAGAATCGTTAAACACACCTACTTCGTTCTTCAGTCCGCCGAAGTTGATGCCTGTCTTTCCACCTACCGATGCGTCTACCATAGCCAGCAGGGTGGTAGGGATATTGATAAAGTTGATACCTCTCTTAAAAGTGCTGGCAGCAAAGCCACCCAGGTCGGTTATCATGCCGCCGCCCAGATTAATCATACAGGAGTGGCGTGAAGCTCCTCCCTCCTGCAGTCCTTTCCATACCATCATCAGACTGTCGATGTCTTTATGGCTGTCGGTAGCCGGAATAGTGATGATATGGGCTTCCTTCATGCAGTAAAAACTCTGCAATACAGGCATGCATAGTTCCAATGTCGTAGTATCTGTAAGCACAAAAAGCTTGTCGTGCTCACACTCAGAAAGTGCACTTACCAGTTCGCTTTCCAGTTGGGTTGATATGATTACTCTTTGTTCCATAACATTCTAACGTATTAATTTTTGTGCAAAGATACACTAAAATGGAGACAATACAAAAAAAAAGTTGCTAAATTTGCGTTTTTTATCTCAGAATGCATTAAACCTTGGTGTATTTAACGCGTCAAAACAATCGAGTAACAAAAAATGATAATAGAATATCATAGCGATTATGTGTGAAAACACTCATAGTTGAAAATAATAACAAATAAAAATAAGAATGAAAAAATCGATTCTGACGATGCTGCTGCTGTTGATGGCAATAGCATCCTTTGCTCAGCAGCGACTGATATCCGGTCAGATTACCGACCGCGATACCAAGGAGGCCATTGAGCAGGTAACTATTCAATTGCTTAAGAGCGACAGCACGTATGTGGCTGGTGCCATCAGTAATGAGAACGGACTCTTTCACGTCACCGCTCCGGCTAATGGTAAGTATCTGCTCAAGATTTCGAGCGTAGGATACAAGTCTACCATGAAGCGTATCCAAATTTTTGATAACAAGGATCTGGCTATGGGTAAGATTGTGCTGGGTGCTGAGGCTATCATGCTGAAAGGCGCAGTGGTAACAGCTATGGCTCAGAAGGTAACTCTGAAGGAGGATACTTTCGTGTACAATTCTTCTGCCTATCGCACACCGGAAGGCTCGGTAGTTGAGGAACTCGTAAAGCGTCTGCCAGGTGCAGAGGTGAGCGATGACGGTACCATCAAGATTAATGGTAAGGAGGTAAAGAAGATTCTGGTAGACGGCAAGGAGTTTATGACCGGTGATACCAAGACTGCCCTGAAGAACCTGCCTACCAGCATCATCGAGAAAATCAAGGCATACGATGAGAAGAGTGATCTCTCTAAGGTGACCGGTATTGATGATGGTGAGGAGCAGACCGTGCTCGACTTCGGTGTCAAGAAGGGTATGAATAAGGGTCTGATTTCCAATATCGACCTGGGCGTGGGCAACAAGAGCCGCTATAACATGCGTGGTATGGGCGGTTATTTCTCTAATAACAGCCGATTCATGCTCTTTGCCAATGCCAATAACACCAGCGACCGTGGTTTTGGAGGCGGTGGCCCCGGTAGAGGTTTCGGAGGTGCTAACGGTTTGAATGCCAGCAAGATGATAGGTGCTAACTATAATTATGAACTGAAAGATAAATTCAAGTTCAATACTTCACTTCGCTGGAATCACAGCGATGGCGATATTTGGAGCCGTCGTTCCAGCGAGAACTTCATGGGTAGCAGCTCTTCGTTCAGCAACAGCTTGACTCAGAATTTCTCCCGCAACAACAGCTGGAACGGCAACATCCGCTTGGAGTGGATGCCAGACTCTATGACCAATATCCTCTTCCGTCCTTCCATCTCCTGGAGTACCAGCGATGGATTGAGTGGCAGCCAGTCGGCTTCTTACAACAAGGATCCTTATACCATTACCACCAAAGACCCTCTTTCTGAGGAAGGTATTGATGAATTGGACAAGGCTGGGGCAATGGTGAACAGTCAGTTGACTAACGGAATCACCTATTCTGATAATAACAATATCAGGGGTATGCTGCAGGTGAACCGCAAGTTGGGCAACAAGGGACGCAACATCACCTTGCGTATGGATGCCAAATATACGGATAATGACAGCAAGAGCATCTCGCTCAACAATGCCAAGCTCTATCTCGTACAGACAGCGGAGGGTAAGGATTCTACTTATCAGACCAACCGCTATAACCTGACTCCTTCGAAGAATTACAGTTATGCGGGCCAGTTGACCTATAGTGAGCCACTCTGGAAGGCTACCTTTCTGCAGTTCAGCTATAAGTTTACTTACAGCTACTCCAAGAGCGACCGCAGCACCTACGATTTCAGCAAGTATGCGATGACAGGAGATCATGAATATCGTGGTTGGGATAGTTACCTGAATCCGTTTGCCGGTCAGCTTGGCAATTACAAGGATGAGGATTTGAGTAAGTATTCTGAGTATAAGAACTATACTCATGATATCCAGGTGATGATGCGATTCATCCGAAGCAAATATAATCTCAACTTCGGTGTAATGATTCAGCCACAGCGCTCCAACTTCATCTACGATTATATGGGCAATCATAAGGATACCGTCCGCACGGTGACGAATATCAGTCCAACCCTCGATTTCCGTTATCGCTTCTCAAAGATGAGCAACCTGCGTGTGAACTACCGTGGTACCACTTCTCAGCCAAGCATCTCTCAGTTGCTTGATATCACAGATAACAGCGACCCGCTGAACATCTCGAAGGGTAACCCTGGTTTGAAGCCATCGTTCACCCAGAACTTCCGATTGTTCTACAACAATTTCGTGCAGAACCATAACAAGGGTGTCATGACCTTCATCAACTTCTCTACCACCAACAATAGCATCAGCAACAAGGTGACCTACGATGAGAAGACTGGTGGTAGAATCACCCGACCTGAGAATATCAATGGCAACTGGAATGTGATGGGAGCCTTTATGTTCAACTGCTCTATCGATAGTGCCGGTGTATGGAACTTGAATACCGACACCTACTTGGGTTACAACAACTACGTGAGTTATCTGAGTCTCGACAAGCAGTCTGATTCCCAGAAGAATACCACCCGCAGTACTACTTGGAGAGAGCGCCTCTCTTTCAGCTATCGCAACAACTGGCTGGAGCTTTCGCTCGATGGAACATTGAATTATGACCATGCTACAAACAAGTTGCAGCCAAACAGCAACCTCAATACCTGGCAGTTCTCTTATGGTCCTAGCATGACGCTTACAGCGCCTTGGGGAACCAGCTTGAACTCAAGCCTCTCTATCAGCAGCCGTCGCGGTTATAGCGACAGCAGCATGAATACGGATGAGTTTGTATGGAATGCGCAGCTCTCTCAGGGTTTCCTGAAGGGCAAGCCTCTTACCATCATGCTGCAGTTCTACGATATTCTCCGCCAGCAGAGCACCTTCTCTCGTGCCATTTCTGCTACATCCCGTACGGATACGGAGTATAATGCCATCAACAGCTATGCGATGCTGCACGTGATTTACCGCCTGAATCTCTTCGGAGGCAAGGATGCCCGCAAGGGTGGACCTGAAGGTCCTGGTGGCCGTCCAAACTTCCATGGCCGTCCATTCAATGGCGGTTTTGGCGGTGGTCGTCCAGGCGGCAGAATGTTCTAGAAAGACTTCATTTAAAACGATAGTAAGCCTCACTCAATGTTTACGTGAGGCTTATTTCAAACAGATATGACGAGAAAAAAAATCCCCGCTCTTCGTAATGAAGAACGGGGATTTCTTTATTTGGGATTACTAAAAGTTCATTGATTAGAGAGAGAACTTGTAGCCTACAGTAATCTGAATTACGTTGTTGTAGTGATCAACGTTATCTGCAATCTTAGTTACACCGATGTTGTAACGAGCATCGAATACAATGCCCTGATACTCGTAAGAGAGACCTACTGGGATAGAGAGATCTACAGTCTTAGCATCGTCCATATCGTCCTTATTTACCAAGAAACCTGGCTGCAAACCTGCCTTGAGAGCAAGACCAGCTACTGGGTAGTAGTTCAAAGTGATAGGCACATTGATATAGCCTGGATTCCACTTATAGTCATTCTTGATAGTTCCGTCTACGATTGGAGTATCGATTTCAATATCCTTGCCCTTGAAGCCCTGTACAGAGTAGAGAGCGCCTACAGCAACACCAAAGTTGCTGGTAGCCTGATACTGCAATTCTGCACCGGCGGCGAAACCGGCTTTCCAGTCATTATCACCAATTGTTGAAACGTTCAAACCAACCTTAGGCTGAATAGTTGTTGTACCTGCAGCCTGCTGTGCGAAAGCACCTACTGAAGACAGCACCATAGCTGCCATAACGAATAATTTTTTCATAATCTCTAATATTTTAAATTAATAGTATATGTAACAGTTAAAAAATAACTTGGTACAAAAATGCTAAG
>ULSZ01015435.1_pt1 | contig 13311 bp, 10 predicted proteins | sample 1957151 | NCBI WGS metagenome assembly ULSZ01 (sample SAMEA4835721, study PRJEB28245) | human gut metagenome | biome: gut microbiome; material: fecal sample | place: Denmark | collected 2008
TCGCCGTATCGGCACTTAGAATTATGCGGTATTGCCTAAAGAAAAAACTCTCCCTCGGCGGCCAGATATACGGGATCAAACCGGCATGGCCAGAGGGAGAGTTTTATTTTTATCTGGTAGTGTTATCGGGACAGCAAGCATCGTCCCCTACAAACACTTTTCACGCTTGCGGCATGATAGAATGATATTGCCTTGCTCTTTTAGCCGCTTATTCCGCCACGGTTCTATCCAGCATAGCCGTTATCCCCTCCGCCAGCTGTTCGGCGGCCTGGGTTGTTGTCAGCTCTCCGTTGCTGCAGGCAGTCAATACGGCGGCGTACAAGCCATCCGGCACAGCGGCCAGAGCCGGGCTTTCAAATGTGGGGTCAAGTGGGAAATCCACAAAAGCCATCATGCGGTTGTTGGCTTCCACCACCAGCGGGTTCACCAGGTCTGCCGCTGTGGCAGCCGCACGGCCAGTGACGGAATCCGGCAAACCGCAGGCAGTGCCCATGATGGAAGCACCCATATCCTCGTTCAGCAAAAAGTTGACCAGAATCGCCGCTTCTTTCGGGTGCTGGCAGCTGCTGTTGATGGCAAGGGCCAGATATACTTTAGAACATCCGCCGTTGGCCTGCCCGCCAAAGGCGATCTCATCCCCTACCAAAAAGCCGCTGGCATTTTTTAACGCACTGCGGTAGGTTTCGGCGTCGGCATCCCAGGCAAAGGTACCGGCGTACTGGCCGTTCTGCCACATGGGGGTCTGGTCCAGCGTCCCGTTTGTCTGCTGGGCGGCAAGGGTGGGCATGACATGGTTTTCTTCCAGCGCCTGCAAAAATTCCAGCCCGGTTTTGATCTCGTCTGCCGAATATTGCAGCTGGCGATCCACCACCCACGCTTTGCCAGTGGTAGATTCCAGATAACTGACCATCAGGTTCATGCGGGCGGCTGCATCCATGGCCAGGGGGTAATATTCCTCCCCCAGCACCTCGCGGAAGGTGTTGCCTGCGGTCAGCAGCTCCTCATAGGTTTTGGGCGCATCGATCCCTGCCTGTTCAAAAGTGCAGGTGTTCCAATAAAAAATGCGGCCTGTCACCGACATTGGCACAGCCAGCAAAGCGCCATCCACTGTGCAGGCATCCAGCGCACTCTGGCTGAACTGCTCCAGATCGATCACATCGCTATATTCGTTCAGGTCAACAAACTGGTCAGCATTTTGGCCCGGCCAGGTCCAGTCCACCTGCATCACATCGGCGGTTTGATCCTCGTCAGCGGTGGTGCCGTAGATGGTTTCTACAGTAATATATTGCAGTTTTGCCTCAAATGCCTGGATGGCCTGCTGGTAGGTTTCGGTGCGGGCATCGTCCCCCCACCAGCTCATGGTCAGGGTAACGGGTTCCGGCTGAGTGGAGGCCTGTCCGGGGGCAGACTGCTGCGCCGTGCCGCAGGCGGCCAGCTGCAATGCCAGTGCGCCAACCAGCGCAAGGGCTGCGGCGTTTGCTGTTGTTTGGTTCATCGGGTTCCCTTTCTTGCAGTTGCCTGCAATGTGGATTTGCGGTTACCCCTATTATAGCGGATTCCAGTTTTTCTGTCACGGGTTGGGCGGATAATTTTGGGGGCAATTTTGCGGCATGGGAAAGGCTGGTATAAATTGTCAAGTTTGTAACGCCCCCGCCGTGGAGAAACCTTACCGCAGTACAAATATGCAATAACCCAATCCCCATATGTAAGAGATATCGTCCTTGGCCGCCCGACGGACGTAAGGCAACACCGCACAATTCCCGCCGAAGCAGTGCTTAAGCTGCTAGGCGGGAATTGTGCGGTGTTGCCTTTTGAATATTAACAGCGGCTTACGGCCGCCAAACAGGCATTTTGCCGCTGTATATCATCACTTTACCACAGTCACATTCTCGGTGTCCTGCCAGCAGAAATCCTGATCGAACCACGGGTCCATAGAGCTGTCTTTGCGGATAACGACGTCCTCGCAGCGGATGCTTTTGCCATGTACGCAGGTAAAGCCATTCACTTTTCCGGGAATCATGCCGGGCACCTCGCTGGGGCGCAGGTCCCAATGGTCAATGGGCCATGCGGTCTGCTTGCGGATGTCCACCCGGATGTGGCGGAACGAGATATCTTCCAGGCTGTTGCCCTCGCTTCCGTGCAGGAAAATGCCGTTTTCGCCGCTGCAGTTAATGTTTTCAAAATGTACATTGCGGATATGCCCCGCCCTGTTGCCCTGTTTGCGGTCCACCGCCGTCACACAGATGGCTTCGGCTTCGCCCCACCACTGGTCAGAGAACATGCGGGTGTTGATGTGCAGGTTGGCAAAGGTCACGTTTTCAATGTTGCCGCCATCACGCAGCATCAAAGAGATGCCGCGGTTGGTGCGGGAGATAACGCAGTTGGTGACGGTAATATTGCGGAAGTCCGAAACGCTCTCGGTGCCAAACTTGATAGCGGCACTGGTGGAGGTCAGCGTACAGTTGGAAACCACAATGTTCTCACACGGGCCAAGATATGCATTTTTCTCAGTGGTCTTGAACACGATGCAGTCATCGGCGGATTCAATATGGCAATTGTTGATGCGCACATTGCGGCAGTGGTCGGGATCAATGCCGTCGCAGTTGACCATTTTCAGGTTATTCAAAATGCGGATGCCATCGATCAGCACATCCTGGCAGCCCACCATATGCACGGTCCAGAACGCGCTGCGGGTCAGGGTGACTTCACGGATGGTCAGGTGCTGCACACCTTTCATCAGCAGCATGGGAATGCGCGGGTAATAGGTTCCCTCAATAAAGTTATGATCGATCTCGCCGTAAAAGTTTTCTTCGGAGCCATCGATTACGCCGCTGCCGCTGATGCAGACATCCTCGGCATCCTTAGCCATAATGAAATAATTCTTCGGCTCACCGTCATATTCGCAGTTTTCGTAAGAGGGCACTTTGAGCGATGTATCGCGGTAATGGTCGCGGTAGGCAGCTTCCACTTCCAAGAAGTCCTCTTTGTTTTCGCTGGCTTTCAGGCGGGAGCCGTGCTCCAGGTGCAGCTCCACATGGCTGTGCAGCAAAATGGAACCGCATTTGTAAATATGGCCGCCCGGCACCAGCACTCGGCCGCCGCCGGCTGCCGCGCAGGCATCAATGGCTTTCTGGATGGCAGGGCCATCGTTTGTGGTGCCATCACCCACGGCACCATATTGCAAAATATCATAAATCATGATTGGCCTCCTTGGGGAGTATTCAGGGTGTACCAACAGAGCCGAAAGCCCGAATAATCTTCACAAGCAATCGTCATTTTGTTTTTAGATACACCTTAGAAGTCGTTTTTTATCAGCAGGAGGCACCAAATAAAGGCGGTGCGCAATGCTGATAAAACAGCTTCTTAAATTTCGCAGAGCTTACCCGGCTCTGCAACGCGCACCTTGCCATCGGCCACAAACCAGATGGGCTGTGCCGACGGGTTATACAGCCGCTTGCCGTCTGCACTTTCGCGCGTGCTGCGCAGCGCGGTCAGGTAATCTGCAATCTGGCCATTGGTGGCATACCAGATATCCTGTGCGCCGTGCAGCTTTTCTGCCAGCTGCTCCATCAGGGGCCAGGTGTTTTCGCGCTCAAATTCAAAGCTGTGGCCCCAGATATAAAACAGCGGCATTTTTTCATATCCCGGAACATGCAAAAACTTTTCTGCGCGTTCCAGCAGTTTATCATTGTGGTGGCAGGTGGGTTTCCAGCGCAGCAGCTCCTGCGGCAGGGCAAAGCTTCCGGTGCTTTCCACCGTGCGGCTGTACTGGATGCCCATGGCGTACAGCGCTTCCACCTGTTCGGGGTAGTATTCGCCAAAGGCATAGCTCATGCCCTGCACAATACCGCCGGTCAGTTCTTCCAGCGTCAGGCGGTCCTGCCACACTTCCCGCAGCCATTCAGTCTGGTTCATCTGGCGCGGGTGGCGGTGGGTCACGCCATGGCAGGCAATTTCGTGCTCGGCGTACAGGGTAGGCAGCTCGGCCTTTTGCACATAGCCGTCCTTATCCAGGTTGCCGGAGTTCAGGTGGAAGGTTCCCTTGAAGCCCGCCTGGTTAAAAATTTCGATCAGGCGGCGGTCATATACCTGGCCGTCATCATAACTGAACGTAATGGCTTTGGCCAGCCCACCGGGATACAGGTATTCCATCGTGTTCGCTTCCTTATTATATAATGTTTATTGCGGCGTCACCTGGGCGGGGTCTGCATCCGGCAGGTAGCGGGCCGTGCCCAGAATATTGCCATCCAGGTCGGTGGTAATGCGCAGGCCGGGGCCAGCGGTGAACACCTTGCGGCCATCCACAAAGGCTTCCGCCTCGTGACCACTGTTCACGATCTCCCAGCTGCGGCCGTTCAGGGCTTGGGTATAGCGGCATTCCAGCGGGCAGGTGCCCCACACCACGGTATCCCGCACCAGGCTTACGCCGTACATGCGGGCGGTGTATTCCAGCACCGAGAGCATAGCCGGGCCGTAAGCATCCTGCGGGGGCTGGCCAGGTTCACAGATGACTGAAGGTTCGCCGGTAAAGGGGTCATACTGCTGCACAAAGCGGCACTGGGGGCCAATGGCCTGCATCAGCTTTTGCCCCAGTTGGGGAATCAGCTCATACATGCCGTAATTTTCCAGCGCACGGATGGCACGCTGATAGGTCAGCGCTTCAGCCTGGCCGCTCCAGTTGTTGGTGGTCACGTTGCGGAACAGCGGGTCGTTGGCGGCCACGCTGGGCAGCGGCATTTTGGTCCAGAACTCCTGCGGGTTCAGCAGGTGCTCCTTGACAAAGCGCTCCGCCAAAGCATCCGGCAGGCTGTGCCAATACATGCAGCGCAGCGTGTTGTGGATCAGGGTGGGCATCTGGTTGTGGTTTTTGTCGCGGTCAAACATCGCGCCGCGGGCATCGTCCCACAGGTAGCTCACCATCTTGTCCTGCACGGCTTTGGCCTTGGCGGCCCACTGGGCCTGTGCCTCGGCATCGCCGCTGATTCGTGCAATTTCCGCCAATGTTTCGCGGCAGGCATATGAGTAGCTCATCACATCCATCGAGGCAATGGGCACCGCTGTGCAGCCTTGGGGCGGGGTTTCCTCCTCCCACGGGTCGGGGGCATCGGCGTAACGCATGGCGTGGTCTTCGCCGGTATCGTACTTGCACCAAGTCTCCAGGCAACCGTCCCCATCGGAATCGCGTACACGCCACAGGTAGGCGTCAAACGCTTCCAGCGTTTTGGCCAGCTGGGCCAGGTATTCGGCATCCTTGCCGCCCAGATAGTAAAGATCCAGCGCCGGTTCCGGGAAGCAGAAGCCCTGGAACTTGTTGAACTGCGGCACCACTTTGCCATCAATCACCGCAATGCTGCCGGGAATCCGCCCGTCCGCACGCTGGTGGCGCATAAACATCAGGCTGTTGTTCAGGCCGGTGGCAAAATCACGGCTGGCATACATTGCGCCGCCCATGGGCTGGGTTTCCAGCCAGATTTTTTCATAACCGCCGCCCTCAACCAGAACGGGGTCGCCGCCAAAGTTTTTAATGTTCAGGCGGCACTTTTCTTCCGCCTGTTTGACCAGTTGGGAAAGCAGCGGGTCTTTGGTTTCAAACCGGACGCCGGTGTTTGCCTGCATCATGGGAGCTCACCTCTCAAAATGTACGTTCAGATAATCAAAATCGGCATGGTTATGCAGCCCTGCCATATCGTGGGCATACACACCCACATGCGCCCCGGTAAAACCGCGGCAGTGCTCGTCCGTCAAAATATCGGTGGGGCAGGCCGGGCCGATGGACTGCCACTCCCCCTGCGGCTGGCGGTAATAGAACTGCGCCATGCCGCCGTCCGGGGTGGTGGTCAGCTTAAAGTCCAGCGTGCCATCCGGCACGGGAACAGGGTCGCACACATCTTCCACCACACCAGTATCGCTTTTTAACAGTTCCAGCACCGGGGTACCATCCTCGGCGCAGGTCTTGCCCAGCAGGTAGAAGTTCATGCTGTCATAACAGTAGGTAAAACCGGCCATCTGCTCCGGGCAGATGGGGGCAAAGTCCATGCGGGTCTCGGCCTGCATTTCGTGCTCCTGCTGGCGGCGGGCCACCAGGGTGACATGGTGCAGCGAGTTCATGGATTCCTGCCCGGTCAGCCGCAGCCAGCCGGGGCGGACGGTCAGGTTCACACAATCGCCCAGCGGGGTGCGCGGCGTGGCATAGCCGGGGGCAAGGGCCGGAACGTCAAAGTCATCCTGTTCCGCCATTGCGGGCAGCTCCACTTCTGGCAAATCTTTTGGGGCGGGCACGGCGTTTTGGGCAATTTTTCCGCCGCAGGCCAGCCGCGGCCAGCCATCCTGCCAGGTGATTTTTTGCAGCGCTGTTTCGCGCCCCAGCAGGCTGCCGCGGGCAGAGTTCGGGCGGGAGCACAGGTGTGCCATGTACCATTCACCGTTCTGCGTTTCCACAAAGGAACCGTGGCCGCATTTCTGGATGGCGGTCAGATCGTTCTGATCCGAAGTCAGCAGCGGGTTGTCCGGCATTGTCTCATAGGGACCGAACACGTTGTCCGACCGCGCAATCGTGACACAATGGGAGTACCCAGTACCACCTTCGGCCACAACCAGATAGTACCAGCTGCCAATGTGATAGATGCGGGGACCTTCGGTGCAGCCGATGCCGGAGCCGCTGTATACCTTGCGGCGTTCGCCCAGCAGGGCGCCGGTTTCGGGGTCCATCTGCTGCACCAGCACGCCTTTGAAGCCGTTGACCATATTGACCAGGTAGCACTTACCGTCGGTATCATGCAGCAGCGAAGGGTCGAATCCGATGCTGTTCAAGTACACCGGCTGGCTCCACGGCCCTGTGATGGAAGCGGCACGGCTCATATAGTTATGGGTGTTGTACCAACGGCCCTTTTTGGTGGTCACGTTGGTGACAAGCAGGTAGTAATACTGCCCATCCCAGCTCAGGTCCGGGGCCCAGATACCGCCGGAGTTGGGGTCCCCCCGCAGGTCCATCTGGCCGGGTTCGCGCAGCGGGCTTGGCAGCTGCTCCCAGTGGGCCAGGTCTTTGGAATGGTACAGGTTGACACAGGGCCACCATTCAAAGGTGGATGTGGCAATGTAATAATCGTCCCCGGTGCGGATCATGCAGGGGTCCGGGCAAAAGCCGCGCAGGATGGGGTTCTGGATGGTTTTCATACAAACATCAGCCTTTCAGGCCGCTGGTGCCAATGCCCTGAACCAGATAGCGGTTGAAGAACAGGAAGATCAGGAACACGGGGATCAGCGAAAGGGTGGACATAGCAAACATTGCGCCGTAGTCCGTGGTGGAAGCAGAGTCGGCAAACAGTTTGATGGCGATGGATACCGTATAGGACTGCGGGCGGCTCAAGTAAAGCAGGGGGCCCATGTAGTCGTCCCACTTCCAGTAGAACTGAATGATAACAGTGGTTACGATGGAGGGTTTCATCAGCGGCAGGATGATGCGGCTGTAAATCTGGTATTTGCTGCAGCCGTCAATGGTAGCGGCTTCGTCCAGATCCTTGGGGATGCCCTGCATAAACTGCATCATCTGGTAGATAAAGAACGCCTGGCCGCAGAAGTAAGGCAGGATCAGGGGTACATAGCCGGGAACCAGACCCAGGCGATAATAAATCAGATACTGGGGAATCATGATGACCTGGGTGGGCAGCATCATGGTGACCAGCATGCAGGTGAACCAGAACTTGCGGCCGCGGAACCGCACACGGGACAGAGCATAGGCCACCAGAGAAGAGCTGATGACGGTGCCGAAGGTTGCAATGACCGTAATGAAGATGGAGTTTGTAAAGAAGGTTGCAAAGGTGGTGCCGCCAAAGCCTTTCCAGCCGGTGGCATAGTTTGTCAGCTTCAACTCTTTCGGGATCAGGGACAGGGTGCCGCGCAGAATTTCGGCGTTGCCCTTGAAAGAGCCACTGATCATCCACAGCACAGGGTAGACCATCATAAAGCCGAACAGGATGACAAAAACGTGATACAACACTTTGGTGACTGTTTTTCTGTTATGCATAACCGCACTCTCCTTCCCTGCTTAGTTTGCTTCGCTGAACACCCAGAACTTGGATGTTTTGAAGATGATGAACGTGATAAGGCCCATAACCACCAGCATAAACCAGGACATGGCGCAGGCGTAACCCATATCATTGTACTTGAAGGCCTGGTTGTAAACGTACAGGGCGTACAGCATGGTGCTGTTGTTGGGGCCGCCGTTGGTGATGATCATAGCCTGGGTGAATGCCATGAAAGCAGAGATGGTCTGCATGATCAGGTTATACAGAATGATGGGAGACAGGCAGGGCAGCGTGATGCGGAAGAAGCTCTGGTATCCACGTGCGCCGTCGATCCTGGCAGCTTCATAATAGCTGACAGGGATTTCTTTTAAGCCAGCGGCAAAAATAATCATCGAAGAGCCAAACTGCCAGACGGACATCAAAATCAGCGGGTAAAGCGCCAGTTTCTGGTTGCCGAACCAGTTGATGGTGCTCATGTCCATGTTGGCCAGCACGCTGTTGAACAGACCTTTGCGGGCAAACAGCTGTTTCCACACCAGGGCAACGGCCACACTGCCGCCAACCAGGGATGGCAGGTAGTACAGTGAACGGTAGAACGTAACCATGCGGCTGGGCCGGGTGAGCAGGTACGCCACCAGCAAAGCGAAAGTCAGCTTGAGCGGCACAGAGATCAAAACGTATTTTAAGGTGATGGCCAGAGATTTCAGGAAAACCTCGTCCTGGAACAGGCGCAGGAAGTTCTTGAACCCGATAAATGCTGCGGTTTTGGAGCCGAGCGAGTAGTTGGTGAATGCATAATAAAAGGAAATGCACACCGGAATCAGGGAAAAGCAGACAAAACCAAAGATAAACGGGAACGCAAACACATGGCCGACGGTATTATCTTTGTTCATGAACCTTTTCAGTGCCGAGGTGGAAGTTTGACCTTTCACGAAAGAATACCTCCCTTTCAAAAAGGGCGGGCACAGCCCTTTCTTCCTGACCGTGCCCGCCCGGAGCATTATGAATTTGTGTTAAAACTTACTCAGTGAACAGTGCCGCTGCATCGTCATAGGTCTTCTGGGCAGCTTCTTCTGCGGTGATCTGGCCGTCAACAACCTGCTGGATGTAGTTGCGGTAGTTATCAACAACCTCGTCCTGGCCGTCGGGGCTCAGCACGTTGACCTTGTCCGGCATCTTGAACTTAGAAACCTTGTCCATGAAGTCGTACATGATCTGCTGGCCTTCGGTAGCGTTGGCAGACAGGGTCTCACGAACGGTAGCGTTTACAGGAATGCCGCGCTCGCCCTGCAGGATGTTGTTGCAGTCGGGGTCATTTTCGAACCAGCTGATGAACTTAGCAGCTTCTTCTTTCTGCTGGCTGTCCTGAGAAACGCAGAGCATCTGAGAGGACTGGATGACAGCACCGGAAGGGCCATCGCTGGTGATGCGGGGCAGAGTTGCCAGCTTGAGGGTGCGGCCCTGATCCTGGCAGACGTTGTACATGGTCGGGAACTGGTTGGCAGCAACCCAAGCCATTGCAGCTTCGCCGGTTACCAGGAAGTCGTTTTCGATGTTGGTGATCTCAGCGGAAGCACCGGCATCGGGGTAAACCTCGTTCTTGATGGAGTCAGCACGCATCTGGATGTAGGGGGTCAGCATCTGGGGGTCATCGAAGCCCATGCCGGTCAGATCCAGGTTAAAGAAGCTGTACTGGCCAACATCGCCATACTGTGCAACGTAAACGGAGCAGCCAGCGATGAATTCAGAGGTCAGCATGGAGGAGCAGCCGTAAATGCCAAGCTTTTCATGGATGGTGTTGGCAGCGTTTGCGTAGTCATCCCAGGTCCAGGTATCGGTGGGCTCGGCAACGCCGGCTTCAGCGAACATGTCGGGATCGTAAGCAATGCCGTAAGAGTTCAGGCCGTTGGAGATACCCAGCTGATGGCCCTCAGTATCCTGGGTGGTCTTCAGGTTGGCATCGCCGATGCCGGAAACATCCACAACACCGGAAGCGATGTAGTCATCCAGCGGATAGATCTTATCCATATACATGGGGAAGTTGCCGCCCAGCTGGAAAATGTCCCACACCTGGTCAGAAGCAACCAGGGTCTTGAGCTTGGTGAAATAGTCATCAAAGGAGTAATACTCGTACTCGATCTTTACGTTCGGGTGCAGGGATTCATACAGCTCGATGGCCTTGATGGTGCGGTCATGGCGGTCCTGAGAACCCCACCATGCCATGCGCAGGTCAACTTCTTCATCGCCGGTGGAAGCAGCGTCTGCAGTGCTTTCGGCAGTGGAGGAAGCGGTGCTTTCAGCGGCGGAGGAAGAGGCGGTGCTGCCGCCGCAGGCTGCCAGGCTTACGCACATAGCGGCGGCCATTGTGGCTGCAATAATTTTCTTTTTCATATGGTGTTCTCCTTCATGTCAAGCAGTGGAACGGCGGCTGGGCAAGCGATGAACCAGCTTTGCCGTTAACATTTTTTATTCAGGCGGTGTGCACCCCGTCTTTCTTTCAACACTGTCATTATACCTGCTGGAAAGCACCGAAAATACTAAAAAAATATGCAGTTTTTGCCACAAAACACAGTTTTCTTGACTTTCCCCAAAAACAGTGTATTATATATATCCATAATACATAAACCTATTTTTGCTAATTTATGCACAATGCTAAAAGTTACAACTTTATGAAAGGACGTCTTTGCCAATGAGTCCCGAACGCGAACCGATGGAGAACGACTCCAACTCCCGCACGGCGGAAGAATTGGAGCAGCAAACTGTTGATGTTTATGTAGAGCGTGCTCTGCACGGCCCGGTGTTCCGCATGTCTTACGAGCACACCCACACTTATTGCGAAATTTTTTACCTGAAAAGCGGCACCTGCACCTACACCGTCAACCAGGGCCAGTGGCACCTGGAAGCGGGCGACCTGTTTATTGTGGCTGCGGGCGACCCCCACAGCACCCGCTACGAGGGCAAAACCAGCTGCGAGCGCATTATCGTGTTCTGTAAATCAGATGTACTTGCCGGCATGATGCGTGGCGACCCGACCGAAGTACAGCAGGCGCTGGAGCGTTCCTGCAAGGTGATCCTGAACGCCGAGACCCGCACGATGGTAGAAGCTCTTTTGGACCAGATGCTGCTGGAAAACGACCTGCCGCGCAAATATTCGGAGCAGGTGCTGGAGCTGGAATCGCTGCATCTGGTGCTGCTTTTGCTGCGGAATGGCATTTTCAGCCATGAAACCATGTCTCCCAAAGAGGGCTACAGCGCCGACATTGAGCGCGCGCTGAAATACATTGCGCTGAATTACCAGCAGCCCTTAACGCTGGAAGAAGTGGCCGGATACTGCAACCTGAGCCCCACCTATTTTTCCCGCAAGTTCAGGCTGATCACCGGGCAGACGTTCAAAGAGCATGTGAATTACATCCGGCTGCGCCAGGCCACCCAGATGCTGTTGATGACAGATAACTCCATCACCAAAATTGCCATGCTGTGCGGCTTTGGCAGCAGCAACTATTTCAAGGATCTGTTCCGCGCCAGCACCGGGCGTTCCCCCCGTGAATACAGAAAGCACTCCGGGCTGCCTATCCACCCCCACCTGCGGGATAACGGGTAACGCACGGAGTGCCGTAACCAAACCGTATTTTATTGTGCAGTTATTCCAGCGTCATGCCATATTTATCAAAAATGCGGTTGAACAAAAAGGCGTTGCAATAGCTCGCCAGCCCCGGCGCCACCAGCAGCACCGGCCAGAATACAAAAACGCCCACGGCAAAAAATGCTACGGTGACCATCAGCGCGGCCAGAACAGGCATTACATTGCGCAGTGCCATGGCAATGCCCATCTTGAACAGCGCGCCGATGGTGTTATCGCACCGGGCAACCAGCGGGAACAGCATGGTGATAAACAGCGCCCAACAGGCCAGCAGCACTACGCTGGTAAAAAACATTGCCCCCGCAAACACCGAACTGGTCTGCAGGCAGATCACCAGATCCAGTACCAGAAGGATGCCAACCGCCAAGTACCCCACCCACAGCGCGGTTGCCTGCTTGAGGTTCTGCTTAAAAGAATGGAAAAACGCGGGAATGAGCTGGCCTTCCTGCCCGCGGGCCATCTTTAAGGTAACGTAATACAGCGCCGTTGTGGCCGCACCCGCCGTTACCACCGGCAGGCAGCAGAGATACCACAGGCAGGACAAAAGGAAAAAATCCGCCAAATTGCCGATAAACTTCCAGATTGGATTTTCGAGACTGAAAAATTTCATGATGTGCCCTTCCTGTTGTTGGCTGCATGGTCAGGGGGCTCCCCTGCCGCTTGCGGCCATTTTTACTTTTGTAGGGCATGGTACCACAAAAAAAGAGCGCCTGCAAGGCCCGGCAGGAAGAAAGGCTGAAAAAATTTGGCGGCATGTTCAGCAGGAAGCGCTATCAAAAAAGTCTGCAATAAAGGCTGCCGCCTGCTTTCCCACGGTGTTATAGGCGCTCTGGTGGTATAAAAAACATGGTTGATTCTGCGTTTCAAACACCTATGTAAAGAGATTTTGACGGTGGTTGGAAAGTAAACTTGATCGTATTTTTGCGGAAATGTGTTATAAAGAATATACAGAAGAAAGGAACAAATGCGATGTACATAAGTAAACGACTAAAAGAACTGAGAACCGTAAGCGGTTTTAGCCAAGAAAAACTTGCGGAGCTCCTCGATGTTTCAAGGCAAACAATTTCAAGTTGGGAAAATGAAAGGAGCTATCCTGATGTTCACAATCTAATTATGCTCTGCGACATTTATTCCGTTTCTTTGGATGACCTTATGAAAGGAGATATAGAAACGATGAAAAAAGAAGTGGCCAACACAACTCTAAATAAATCCCCCCAAGATGCAATACAACTGATCCAAAGCGGCCTGGTTATGATTATAGGACTGCTTATTGCGGTAACTGGTCTTATCATTACGCTAAATGGTGGAAGTACCCTATGGGGATACGCATTGATGATTATTGGTGCTGCCCTTGCTTGCTTCTTTGCCTTTTATGCTGATTATCTAAAACGCAAAAATAAGATACAGACATATAAGGAATTGAGTGATTTTTACGATTATTCCATGAAGTTACTAAATCAAGACAATCATTAGGAAGCAAAAACTATGGAATTATTTGTTAGGGCAATACCGCATAATTCTAAGTGCCGATACGGCGAGCGAGGTGCGGCAGCTGCTAAGCCAAAAGCGCAGATAATACTGGATGCTGCAAAGGTGAGCGCCGCCAGTGGCGGAAACAGCGAACCGAAGCAGGGGCAGCGGTCGCAG
>ULSZ01045014.1_pt1 | contig 13221 bp, 7 predicted proteins | sample 1957151 | NCBI WGS metagenome assembly ULSZ01 (sample SAMEA4835721, study PRJEB28245) | human gut metagenome | biome: gut microbiome; material: fecal sample | place: Denmark | collected 2008
TGGATCGGGGCAAAGATACGCATTTGCGGCGGATCGGTTGCACCGGGCGACGGATTATTCGACCAGCAGCCGTGTCGGGCGCCACTGCCGCATGAGCTGCACGAGCAGGAAGCTCACGGCGAAGGCCATGCAGGCGGCGAGCAGGATCCGCACCGGATCCGGCAGGGCCGCGAGGGGCTGCGTCCGGCAGACCAGGTCGTAGGCCCCCTGCACGAAGACGAAGTGGCAGAGGTAGATGCCGAAGGTGGCGCCGGCCAGCCGCGACAGCCACGGACGGGGTTTTACGGCGAGTTTCTGCACGGTGAGGAATACGGGTACGGTCATCAGGAAGACGTTGAGCCCCGAGAAGTACCAGATGATCTCCAGGTAGGCGTAGTTGCCCGGGAAGTGTTCCTGCAGGAAAACGAAGCCGAACGACGTGATGAGGTATCCGACGAGGAATGCGGGGATGCAGCAGGCGGCCAGGCGGCGCCAGCTCCATACGGGCGGGTATTTCGTGAGGTAGTGGGCCAGCAGGAGGTAGCCGGCGAATCCCGAGACGTAGTGAAAGGTGCCGAACTCGTTCCAGTCGCAGATGCCGTAGAGTCCCATGTTGCCGTAGTTGCCCGCATAGCCGGCCAGCGGGGCGAGCAGCCGTAGGTAGGGCAGCAGGAGCGTGAGGCCCCAGACGCCGAGCAGCAGCCTCAACTCACGCTTCGAGGCGCGTTCGAGCCAGGGGCTCACTACGGGCATGATCAGGTAGAGCCCGACGAGCATGTAGAGGTACCACAGCGGCGTGGTCTCGTAGTTGAAGTTGAAGACGAAGTTCCATAGCCGGGGCAGCGTTGCGTCCCACGTGTAGTTCTCCGCCGCGAGCGACGTGGCGTCGCCGGCCGCTTGCACGTAGAGGAAGTAGAGGAGTGGCAGCGCGATGGACCAGAAGACGAGCGCCAGCACCACACGCCCGATGCGCCGGCGGTAGAATGCGGCGGTGTCGGTGCGCACCGGGAGCAGGAGCACGGCGGTCATCATGACGAACAGCGGGACGCTGCAGCGGACCAGACTGCCCGAGAAGACGCCGGAGAGGAAGGCCGTGCGGTCGGTGTCGAATGCGGCGACGTAGGGGTCGCAGCAGTGGGCGAATACGACCAGGAAGCAGGCCAGCACCCGCAGCAGGTCGATCCACCCGATCCGCTCCCGGCGGTCGGGTGTGGGGGTTCGAAGCGTGTTTTCCATCTTGGATCGGTTTGTTGTCGGCGAAGTTACGAAAAAAAGCGGGATCGGCCATCGGTGCCGGTCCCGTTTCTCGTGTGTGGCCGTCCGTGCCTTTCGGCCTGCAGTCTCTGCTCTTCTCTTCCGAAAATGACCGTTATCTGTTCGGTTGCGGCTCCCCTGCTTGTCAGCGGCTCCGGGGCGGGGTTCGCCGGACTGCCGCGTCGGGTTCGCTCATCCGGCTGCGGGCGATCAGGCAGGCCCCGAGCACGGCGGCGTCGGCACCGCTGGGGTGGGTGATGATCGGGACGTTCTGGCTCATCAGCTTGAGCGAGTATTTCCGTACGGCCAGTTCGATGGGTTGCAGGAAGTAGCACGGCTCGGCCTGCGCGAGGTTGCCGCCGATGACGATCACTTCGGGGTTGAAGAGGTTGATCAGTCCTGCAATGTGGTGCCCCAGTTCGCTGCCGGCCTGTATGACGAGCTCGATGCAGAGCGGGTCCTCGCGCTCCACGGCCTCGATGATGTCAGCCGTGGTGACGGTCTCCCCGCTGCGGACCTTCGGCGCGAGCAGCGAGGCCTCGCCGGAGTGGATCCGCTCGATGAGTTTGCGCTGGATGGCGCGGCCCGAGACCTCGGTTTCGATACAGCCCGTCTTTCCGCAGTGACAGAGGATGTTGTTGTTGTACATGTGGATGTGGCCGAACTCGCCCGAGTAGCCGTCCTTGCCGTGGCAGAGTTTGCCGTCGATGACGATGCCCAGTCCCAGCCCCCATCCGATGTTGATGTAGAGCAGGTTGTCGTACTGCCTGTTGAGCCCCGACATGTAGGCGCCGTAGGCCATGGCCTTGGTGTCGTTCTCGATGAAGACCCGCATCCCGAGCCGCTCGCTCAGGATGTCGGTCAGCGGCGTATCGACCGTCTCCTCGAAATTGAAGGTCGTGGCGCTTGTTCCCGTGCGGCTGTTCACGCGCCCCGGAACGTTGATGTTGATGCCGGCGATGCGCTCCGGAGCGATGCCGTCGAGCGTGGCGACGAACCGTTGGATGCGGCGGCACACCTCGTCGAGCGTGTCGCGGGTGTTCTCGAGCCGGAAATCCATGTGCCGTTCGATCCGCACGGGTTGCCCGACGAAATCCACCAGTCTGATGTTGAGTTCGAAGGCCCGCATGTCCACCCCCATGAAGCAGGGGCAGGCTTCGGGCCGTACGCCGTAGCGTACGGTGCGGCGTCCCTTGGCGTGCAGACAGATGCGGTCCGTCTCGACGATCTGCCCTGCGGCGAGCATTTCGGAGACGTACTTGGCCACGGTGGTCAGGCTGAATCCCGTGGCCGTGGCGATTTCGGGGACCATGAACGAGCCGTTCTGCATGATGTGCTGCATGATGCTGCTGCGGACCGTTCCGCCGACGCTCCGTTCAGACGGGCAGAAGAGGTGTTCTTTTGTCATGTATCGGGTGTCCTTTTGTTACAAATTTACGATTTATTCGGCGGAAAGACAAATCGGATGTTTGAAAAATCACTTTCATATCCCATATGTTTGATAATATATCCCTCTTTATGAAAATTATGCTTGATAATTGATTGCGGCTGATTTGTGAGGCTTCGGATGGGTATTTTGTGGGTTTAATTATTGTTTGTCAGTTGTTTATATTAAAAATGATATTTGCGTCGTGTCTTTTTGTTTAAAAAACTTGACTTTTTATTTCATTTTAATTAAAAAACATTTTGTGTTATTTGAAACATTACATAGCTTTGTATAGACCGATATCCGAACGTCATTCAAATTACCTATTATATTATGGAAAAGATCAAAGGACTTATCGACGCGCCGTTCACGCCGTTCGACCGCAACGGCGATGTGAACTGCGAACCCATTCCGGCCTATGCTGCCATGTTGCACAAGAACGGCCTGAAGGGCGTCTTCATCAACGGCTCTTCGGGCGAGGGCTACATGCTGACCACCGAGGAGCGGATGGCTCTGGCCGAAAAGTGGGTGGCCTCGGTACCCGAAGGGTTCAAGGTGATCGTGCACGTAGGCAGCTGCTGCCTGCGCGAGAGCGTGAAACTGGCTGCCCATGCCGCCGAGATCGGAGCCTGGGGCATCGGCGCGATGGCGCCTCCCTTCCCGAAGATCGGGCGTATCGAGGAGCTGGTCAAGTACTGTGAGGCGATCTGCCACGCGGCCCCCTCGCTGCCCTTCTACTACTACCACATCCCGGCCTTCAACGGTGCCTACCTGCCGATGGTCGAGTTGCTGAAGGCCGTGGACGGCCGCATCGACAACTTCGCCGGCATCAAGTACACCTTCGAGAGTCTTTACGAGTACAACCAGTGCCGCCTGTACGGCAACGGCAAGTACGACATGCTTCACGGTCAGGATGAGACGATCCTGCCGAGCCTGGCCCAGGGCGGTGCGCAGGGCGGCATCGGCGGTACGACGAACTACAACGGCCGCGAACTGGTGGGGATCATCGAGGCCTGGGAGCGCGGTGACCTGGAGACGGCGCGCGAAAAACAGAACTTCTCGCAGGCGGTCATCAACGTCATCTGCAACTACCGGGGCAACATCGTCGGCGGCAAGCGGATCATGAAGCTCATCGGACTGGATCTGGGCCAGAACCGGGTTCCGTTCCGCAACATGACCGACGAGGAGGAGGCTTCGATGAAGCGCGAACTGGAGCAAATCGGCTTCTTCGAGCGCTGCAACCGGTTCTGAACAACGGAAAAACGAAAACCTAAAACCTGATATCATGAGAAACCATTTCCTCAGTGCGGTGGCATGCTGCTGTGCGCTTTGTGCTGCGGTCTCCTGCGGCGACGACGACGGCAGGATGCCCGATTATTCGAAGCCGGCCGAGCAGACGATCGCCTTCCGTTGCACCTCCGCGTGGGGCGGCGACAACCCTACGCTCTGGACGGACGAGAGCCGGGTCGGTCTCTACTGTGAGCAGACCGGGTCGGTGAATACTCCACTGGCTCCGGCCGCCATTTCGGCCGGTGAAGCCGAGGGGCTGTTCTATACGCGGATGCCTTGGGAGAAGTCGAAGGAGTACCTCTTCTATCTCTATGCACCCTATGGCGAATCGAACACCTCGACCCTCATCTCCGGATCGTTGAGTGCTGCGCAGATGCAGAACGGCGCCTCCTCGTCGCATGTGGACGGGCTCGGCCTGGCCTACGCTGCCGTGACGGCCTCCGAACCCTCGGAGACGCCGCTGGCAGTGACCCTGAAGCAGGTGTTCGGCTACCTCGACCTGTCGGTATCGACCACGAAGTGGGCCGGCTGGACGATGGAGTCGATCCAGATCGAGTCCCTTACGGATGCGGCCCTGGCCGGTTCCTATACCTTTGACCTGGCCTCCGGGAAACTCGCCTTCGGGTCCGATGCCTCGAAGTCGCTCCTGTTGCGGGTCAGCGGCGGCGAACTCTCCGGCGAGCCGTTCCACGCCTATGCCGTGACCGCTCCGTCGGACGGAACCCCGCAGCGCTACGGCATTACCGTGACGGTAGCCCGCGAGAACGAGTCGAGCATGGTGCTCACCGGTGAGGTTTCGCTCGACGGCGGGCTGGCTCCCGAGGAGCAGACCTCCCTGACGCTCCCGATCGACACCTTCGACGAGGCCATGGCCGAGGACAATTCGATCGACCTGAGCGATCCGGACGGCGACGGCACGCACGAGACGGCCAACTGCTATGTAGCTTCTCTGGCCGGCCAGACCTACCGCTTCCCGGCCAACGTCATGGGCAATGGCGCCACGACGCCCGCAACGCCCGGATATGCCGGTGCGGGATCGGCCGACGGCATCGTCCCGGCTCCGCTGGCTCCGGCTTCCGCCGGCCTGCTCTGGCAGACGGCTCCGAATCTGCTGCTCGATGTCAAACTGCGCGGCACGGAGGTCTACTTCACGACCAACGGCACGGCCGGCGAGACCCTTTCGGAGGGCAATGCCGTGATCGCGGTGTTCGACGCCTCCGGAAACATCCTCTGGAGCTGGCACATCTGGGTGACGGCTGCCGATCTCGACGCCGCCGTGCAGACCTATGTTCTTCCGGGCGGTTTCGCGGCGGCCGGTACGACGGTCATGATGGACCGCAACCTGGGCGCCCTGAAGTCGGGGCTGTGGGAGACGAACGGGAACAACCTCGCCCTCGGTCTGCTCTACCAGTGGGGCCGTAAGGATCCCTTCCCGAACATCGACGATGCGGATATGGGCGGAACCGGCGCTCTGGCCATCACGCGGCTGCGCAAGACCTACGATGCCGCAGGCAATGCGCTGACGGCCGACAATACCTCCACGGACCTCTCGGCCACCTCGTGGCGCTACATCAACGGCAAGGCGCTCTCCGCAGAGCAGATCGCCCGCTACCCGATGAACTTCACCTGTGCCAACAGCAACTGGATCGATACGCCGCAGGACGATCTGTGGGGCAACCCCTACAGTGATGAAATCGGCGATACGGGCCACAAGTCGATCTACGATCCCTGTCCGCCGGGCTACCGCGTGCCGCACCGCTATGTCGGAACGCCCTTCACGGTCGATGGACTCAACGCGAAGAAGAAACCCGACAACTGGAACGCCCAGTACAAGACGCAGGCAGAGATCCAGGCAGCCGGAGGCAACATCTTCTCGTTCGGCAACGGACAGAGCAGCTATCCGCTCGGCGGCATGTTGTATCTCTCGGGATCGTCGATTGTTCCATTCCGGACTGGAAAGTATGTGGGACATTATTATACAAGTATGCCGACTTCCTCTGCCTCGGATGCCTATCGGTTCTATTTTGACTATGCGAACGTCAATCCCGATTACAATTGTAACCGTTATTTCGGCGGCAGCGTCCGGTGCATGAAGATACAGTAAACGATATTCCGTCCCCTCCGCCCGGCGTGTCCGGATTGTGCGGCACGCCGGGCCGGGCGGGACAACTTCCGTAAAACCCGACACAATGACCATTCAACAGGAAAAATATTTGAAAGATTGCCGCACACGCTATGCGGCTGACCTCACGGACGACATCATGCCTTTCTGGATGCAGCACGGACTCGACCGCGAGCACGGCGGGGTCTATACCTGCGTCGATCGCGACGGCACGCTGATGGATACGACCAAGTCGGTGTGGTTTCAGGGACGCTTCGGCTATGTCTGCGCTTCGGCCTACTGCCATGCGGGGGGCAACCCCGAGTGGCTGGAGGCCTCGAAGAGCGCGCTGGAGTTCATCGAGCGCCATTGCATCGACACCGACGGGCACATGTTCTTCTCGGTGACGGCCGAGGGGGCTCCCGTCCAGAAGCGGCGCTACGTCTTCTCGGAGTGCTTCGCCGCCATCGCCATGGCCGAATACGCTGCGGCCTCGGGCGATGCACGCTGGGCCGAGAAGGCCGTGGAGATGTTCCGCAACATCCTGCGCATGCTCTCCACCCCGGGATTCCTGCCCCCGAAGACCTATGTCCCTGCGATCGGGCACTCGATCACGATGATCCTGATCAATGTGGCGCTGGTCGTCAAACAGGTATCCGACGATCCGGTGCTCGACGAGCAGATCGACCGTTCGATCGACCTGCTGCAGCGCTGCTTCATGCACCCCGAGTTCGAGACGCTGCTCGAGACGGTCTCGCCCGACGGCGGGTTCATCGACACCTGCGCCGGAAGAACGATCAATCCGGGACACTGCATGGAGACGGGCTGGTTCCTGCTCGAAGCCGCCCGCATGCGGGGCTGGGATGCGCAGCTGGTCAAGATGGCCGCCACGATCATCGACTGGGCCTGGAAGTGGGGCTGGGACGAGCCTTACGGCGGAATGATCAACTTCCGCGACTGTCGGAAGTTCCCGTCCCAGGACTATTCGCAGGACATGAAGTTCTGGTGGCCGCAGTGCGAGACGATCCTCGCCGGACTCTATGCCTACATCGCCACGGGCGACGAAAAGTACCTCGAGATGCACCGCAAGGCGCACGACTATGCCTTCGGTGTCTTCCCCGATGTCGAGTATGGCGAGTGGTTCGGTTACCTGCACCGCGACGGTACGGTCGCCCAGCCGGCCAAGGGCAATCTTTTCAAGGGCCCGTTCCACATCCCGCGCATGATGATCAACGCCACGCGGCTGTGCGACGAAATTCTGAACAAGTAAATCTCAAATCAACCTGAATAATGAAACCTCAAAACATGCGTATGTACCGTGCGGCGCTGATGGCCGGTTTGCTGGTGATGCTGCCCTGTGCGCTTTCGGCCTGTGCGGACGACGAGATCAAGCGGCCCGATGTGACCGCCCCGCTGATGCCCGAACTGGGTCCGGAAGGAACCGAAGGGACGATCAGCCTCTCGCAGATCGAATCCTCGACCCCCTTCACGGCGGGTACGGGAGCCAACTCCTACCGCATTCCCTCGATCGTGACGGCCGGTGACGGTTCGCTGCTGGTCTTCTGTGAGGCGCGCCATGAGTCGTGGATGGACAAGAGCCATACGGACATCGTGGTACGCCGCAGTACGGACAACGGGAAGAGCTGGTCCGAGGCGGTGAACCTGACCGCTTCGGCCAACGGCGGCGAATATGCCTTCATGGATCCGACCCCCGTGGCCGACACCGAGACGGGCAAGATCTTCCTCTTCTGCTGCCGCTGGGTCAAGTCGGATGCCGATGCGACGAAGACCCGCGCCTTCCGGGTCGTATCGACGGACAACGGCGCCACCTGGGGCGCTCCCGAGGATGTCACCGCAACGGTGATCCGCGAGGGGTATTACAGCTCGGGATTCGGTCCGGGTTCGGGTATCCGGATTTCGCGGGGCAAGTATGCCGGGCGGCTCATCTTCCCTTCGCGGCAGTACGACGGCACCTCGAGTTCCGGTGTAGCGGTCTACTCCGACGACCACGGGGCAACGTGGAAGATCGGCTCGGAGGTGCTCGGCGGCGAGTGCCAGATCGCCGAGGCCGGTGAGAACTCCCTGACGATCAACGTCCGCAAGGGCTCCGATCGCTATTCTGCCTTCTCGAAGGATGGCGGAAAGACCTGGTCGCAGGCGGCCAAGGACGGCGGGCTTCCGTCGTTCGAGAGCGGATGCCATGCGAGTGTCTGCGGGGCCGGCGGGAACACGGTCCTCTACTGCGGTCCGAAGGGTGGTGCGAAGACTACCTCGAACGACAACCGCTACGAACTGATGCTCTACCGCAGTCCGACGGGTGCCGAAAGCTGGACGCGCAACGAGATGCTCTACGAGCTTGCGGCCGGTTATCCCGACATGACGCTGCTCGAGGACGGCCGTCTGGCCATTGTCTTCGAGGCGGGGCCCGAGAAGGGATTTACCCGCAAGGGCGGCAACCGCCCCGCCGGCTGGATGCGGCTCGACGTGCTGATTCTTCCCAAGGAGGTAACCGACTACGGTTACTGGTTCGAATAACCCGAAACAACCTGAAACCATGAAACAAGATTTCCGATTCCATACGATCCGAACGGTGCTGGCCGTAGTGCTGGCCCTGTTTTCGGCAGCCGTGGCCGGGGCGCAGGGACGCTTTACGGTGACGGGCAAGGTCTCCGATGCCTCGGGCAAGCCGATGGTCGGCGTGACGATCATCGAGCAGGGAACCACCAACGGTACGACCACCGGTCTGGACGGCACCTATTCGCTGGTGGTCAAGGACGACCGGAGCGTGCTCCAGTTCAGCTCGCTGGGCTACACGTCGCAGTCGGTGACCGTCGGCAGCAAGAACGAGATCGACGTCTCGCTGAGCGAGGACGCGATCAACATGAGCGAGGTGGTCGTGACCGGTTACGGCCGGACCGTGACCAAGGACAAGCTGACGGCTGCGATCTCGAAGGTGTCGAGCGACGTGCTCGAGAAGGGTGTGCGGTCGAACGCCCTGACGGCGCTGGCCGGTACGGTGACCGGCGTGCGGATTGCCTCGACGACCGGACAGCCGGGTGCTGCCCCCTCGATCGTCATCCGCGGCGGTGCGGCGCTGGACGGCACCGGTTCGCCCCTCTACGTGATCGACGGTGTGCAGCGTGAGGACATGAACGACATCAACGCCAACGACATCGAGTCGATCGAGATCCTGAAGGATGCCGCAGCAACGGCGCTCTACGGTGCCCGGGCCAATGCCGGCGTGGTGCTCGTCACGACCAAGCGGGGTCGCGTGGGCCGTGCCGAGATCTCGTTCAAGGCCAACGTGGGCCTGAACTACCTGCGCAAGACCAACGAGTTCCTCGAGGCCGACGACTACCTCTACTACCTGCGTCTGGCCTCCTACCGTTCGGGAAATATCGCGGCGCTCTCGGCCGCAGGCCCCTTCGGTACGGGCAACGTCCTCTCGGCAGACGGCAACAAGTCGGCCGAGGGTGTCTACAGCCCGATGTTCCTCTCCGACGAGAACGCCTATCTGCTCAAGCAGGGCTACAAGAGCATGATCGACCCGATCACGGGCAAGACGATCATCTACAGTGAGTTTACGGCCAGCGACGCCTCGGTGCGCGACCTGGCGCTCACGCAGGACTACAACATTTCTGCGTCGGGAGGCAACGATCGGGGACGCTACTACGCCAGCCTGGGCTACTACGACGAGTCGGGTTTCCCGGTGATCTCCTACTACAAGCGTCTCTCGTTCGTGACCAACGGCTCCTACAAGATCACGCCGTGGCTCGAATCGACCAGTTCGCTCAACTTCTCGCGTTCGGACAGCCGCCAGGTGAGCGACTACATCGGCGGCGGCGAGGCCAACTTCTTCGGTATCATGTTCTCGGCGCCCCCGACGATGCGGCACTACAATCCCGACGGTGAGGAGATTATCCCGACGACCAACTGGGAGAACGGCAACTGGGATGCGGCCAAGAGCAGCTTCTACCGCCGCAACACGAACTACCGCTTCACGATGAACCAGGGCCTGAATTTCCGCCTGACGGATCACATCACCCTGAAGCTGAACGGCATGTGGTATTTCAACATGTACGAGAAGGAGAAGTTCAACGGAACCTATCTGGTCAATCCCGGCACCTCGAACAGCGACCACGCCGCTTCGGCCAGCTACTCGCGGATGTTGTCGCAGACCTACAACGCCATCGCGGGGTATGAGAATTCGTGGAACGACCACAACCTGAGCGTGATCGTCGGTTACGAATTCTACGACAAGTACAACTTCGGACTGTCGGCCGGCGGCCAGGGCTCCGATTTCGACGATCTCCCGAGTCTGGGCTACATCGACAAGACCGAGGACAAGAACATCTCCAAGATCAGCATGAACTCGACCCATACGCGCGAGCGCAGCATGTCGTTCTTCGGCAACGCCAGCTACGACTGGAAGGGGAAGTACCTCTTCTCGTTCTCGGCCCGCTATGACGGCTACTCGAAGCTGGTGAACAACAAGTGGGGTTTCTTCCCGGGTGTCAGCGCCGCATGGAACATCCACAAGGAGGAGTTCATGGAGGGGACCTCGCGGTGGCTGTCTAGCCTCAAGCTGCGGGCCGGCTACGGACAGAACGGCAACGTGAACATCCTGGCCGGGGCCTACGACCTGCAGGGCAACTACGGCAAGACGGGCAACTACGAGGACGAGTACGGCATCCTGATCAACAAGCTGCCCTATCCCGACTTGCGGTGGGAGAAGACCACGTCGGTGGATGTGGCCGTCGAGGCGAGCTTCTGGAACCGTCTCCGCGTTTCGGTCGGCGCCTACAACAAGCTGACCTCCGATCTGCTGGCCGAGGTGCCCTTCCCCAGCTCGGCGGGTGTCGGCAACCAGTATACGAACAACGGCAGTGTCCGCAACCGCGGTCTGGAGTTCGAGATCGACGCCACGGTCTTCCAGAACGACGACTGGAAGGTGCGCTTCGGCGGCAACGCCACCTACATGCGTTCGAAGATCATCCAGCTGCCCGACAACGGCAACCTCAACAACCGGCAGGGCGGCCAGCAGGTCTATAACGCTGCAGGCGACCTGATCTGGGTCGGCGGCAAGCAGGAGGGCCAGGAGTACGGCGTGGCCTATGCCTACCGGATGATCGACATCGTACGCAGCGAGGCCGATCTGCAGAACTTCGCCTGGTATGTCGATACGACCCCTTCGTCGGGTACGATCTACGGCCCCGGGGTCTGGGCGACGCTGACGGCCGATGAGCAGGCCAAGGGCCAGCTGCTCCAGCCGGGTGACGCGATCTTCTACGACGTGAACGGCGACAACACGATCGACCAGTACGACCAGGTGAAGATGGGCAACACCGTGCCCCGCTGGGTCGGCGGTGTGAATCTCTCGGTGGACTGGAAGGGGCTTTCGCTCTATGCGCGCTTCGACTTCGCGACGGGCTACGTGGCCCAGAACAGCCGCAAGCAGTACTACATGGCCCTCTCGCAGGGTACGTTCAACACGCTCAAGGAGAGCAAGGACACCTGGTCCGAGGAGCGTCCGAACGCCAAGTACCCGATCCTGATGTATGCCGACACGAAGTTCCGCAACAACTACCGCATGAGCAACATCTTCTACGACGACTCGAGCTACCTCTGTGCACGCGAGATCGCGCTGAGCTACTCGCTGCCCGAGCGGTGGGCCCGCGTGGTCCGCATGAAGAACCTCACCGTTTCGGTGACGGGCCAGAACCTCTTCTACTGGACGGGCTCCTCGCTCTACAATCCCGAATACGGAGTAAACGGAAACGGCGGCTACGCCATCCCGCGCACGGTGCTCTTCGGTATCAAGGCGACTTTCTAACCAGATCTAACACTTGCAAGCAATGAAACGAATCAAAAACTGTATACTCGTCCTGCTCGGTGCCGTCATGACCTCGTGCAACGCGCTCGATCTGGGCCCGGAGGATTTCTACTCGATCAACAACTACTGGAACTCCGCGGAGCAGTGCGAACGCTTCATGATCGGACTGCACTACCGGCTGCGCGAGCGTGCCGAGACGATGTGGCTGATGGGCGAGAGCCGCGGCGGTCTGCTCAGCACGGCGTCGGTGACCTCGACGGGTGAGGGCGCCTACAACATCGAGGCGGTGAACAACAACCTCTCGGAGGCCAATCCCGTGCTGACGAACTGGGGCAACTTCTACATGGATATCTACCAGATCAACCACGCCATCGACAAGATCACGACGGCCTGCGAATTCCTTGACGAGGAGACCCGCAACACCTACCTGGGCCAACTCTACGGTCTGCGCGCCTACTACTATTTCCACATGCTCCGCACGTGGGGCGGTGTGCCCCTGTGCGACAAGCCCGACGTGCTGATGACCAGCGAGATCGCGCAGCTGAGCAAGGAGCGCGCCACCGAACAGGCCACCTGGCAGTTCATCCGCGACGACGTCGATCGCTCGTGCGAGATCTACGACAAGCTCGGCTTCGGAAACTTCAAGAGCCGCAACTGCTACTGGAACAAGGCGGCTTCTTACTGCCTGAAGGCCGAGGTCTACCTGTGGGGAGCCAAGGTCCGCCCGCTGAAGGGTTCGGCCGTCTTCTCGCCGACGCCCGAGGCCGACCTGGCCGAGGCGCAACAGGCCCTGCAGACCGTTGAGGCGCTCTATGCCTGCAACGACAAGTTCATCGACGCCTTCTCGCCGACGAACAAGGACTCGAACCGCGAGACGATCTTCGCCGTCCGCTACAAGCTGGGCGAGAAGACCAACTTCTACTCGAACTTCACCTACAACGTATCGACCTTCACGAAGTGGTACGACCTCGACGGCAACAAGCTGGGCAACGTGCTCAACATCGGCAGCGGGGCGATGCGCTACGAATACACGCTCGACTTCTACCGCAGCTTCGCTGCCGCGGATACGCGCCGCGACGCCACCTTCCTGCCCTTCTGCGGGAAGGACAACGACGGGGAGCTGGTGCCGGCGGGCCTTGTGCTGCGCAAGTTCCTGGGCGAGACGGACAACGGTCGCGTGCAGTATACGAACGACCTTCCCGTCTACCGCTACATGGACGTGGCGCTGATGCTGGCCGAGATCGCCAACGAGCTCAACGAACCTGTGGAGGTGGAGCGCTGGATCGGCCGCGTGCGCACCCGGGCCTACGGGGACGAGGCTCCGGCGTTCACCTACAC
>ULSZ01000319.1_pt1 | contig 13209 bp, 6 predicted proteins | sample 1957151 | NCBI WGS metagenome assembly ULSZ01 (sample SAMEA4835721, study PRJEB28245) | human gut metagenome | biome: gut microbiome; material: fecal sample | place: Denmark | collected 2008
CGCGAAGAAGACCGAGCCTCTGACCCTCGGCGGAACGCTGGAAACACCGGATGAAGTGGAAATCCAAGGAGCCTCTATATCAGATTGGAAAGAAATAGACAATGGGGAAGTAAACGCAGATTTGTAACTAAAAATGACAGATATAATGAAGACAAGATTTTTTGCACTTGCTGCGCTCGCCCTCTCACTGGCCGCCTGCACGCAGGACGAACAGGCCGACGACAACCGTCTGCCCGAAGGTGAATATCCCGTAGTCATCCGTGCCACCGGACTGTCCGTAGAGGCAGCGCCGCAGGCTACCCCCGCCACCCGTGCCACCGTGGACGGCGACTGGCAGGGCGTACAGACCGTGGCACTCAAGATGGGCGACGCGGTAAAGGAATACACCGTGACGGCTTCTACCGACAGCAAGAGCGCCATGCTCTCAAGCGAGAACAACCCGCACTACTGGACCAGCCGCGACCCGATTACCGTATCGGCATGGTGGCCCCTCGACGATACAGACATCACACGGATGCCTGCCGTAAAGGTGGCCGAAGACCAAAGCACACAGGAGGCCTTTGCAGCCAGCGACTTCATCGCCGCCATCGACCAGACGGTGGAATTTGACGAACCGAAGCTCACCTTTACCCACCGTACGGCACGCATCACCGTCGCACTGAAGCCCGGCACAGGCATCACGAGCGTAGCCGGAGCCACGGTGAGCCTCATGAGCCTGTCCGCCGATAACGAAAACCCGACCGCCATCCAGACCTACCACGCAAGCGGCAACAGCTACGAGGCACTGACCGCCCCGCAGACCGTTGCGAAAGGCGAGCCGTTCATCCGTGTGGAACTTGGCGGCGGCAACTTCTACTTCCGCCCACAGAACGACGTCGTATTAGAGGAGGGCAACCGCTATAAATATACCGTCAAGGTGAACGCCACCGGCTTGACGCTGGAGGGCTGCACCATCGGTGACTGGGCTGACGGCGGCGGCGAAGAAGGCGCAGCCGAGGATTTGGGCTATAACTACGACACCACCACCAAGACCTACACGGTCTATAACGCAGACGGCCTGATGGCATGGAACGAAGCTGTGCAGAGCGACCTCACCATCAACTGCACCCTGACTGCCGACATCGACCTTACGGGCAAGAATTGGACTCTGATAGGTAATGGCAACATATCTCAAAGCGGTTACCAAGGCACCTTCGACGGACAGGGACACCGCATCAAGGGGCTGGACATCACTACGGACAATCCGTCCGGTGAGAATGCTGCATTGTTCGACGGTATCGGCGGCAACGGCGAGGTGAAGAACCTGCAATTGGTGGATGTGAACTACGATGTGAAACAAAACGGTGCGTCCGGCGGCATAGCGCGAGGTAACTATGGTACCATCACCGCCTGCTCCGTAACGGGAATGATAGCAGCCAGCAGTGTTGGCGGCATAGCAATGCACAACAGCGGCACCATCACCGCCTGCTGGTTCAAAGGGAGTATAACGGGAACTAACCGCGGTAACATAGCCTATATGAACTTCGGCACTATCACCGCCTGCTATTTTGGACAAAATGGGTGTGTAGGAGTACTAGATAATTATGGTACCGCTGATACTCATGGAATAAACACCGGTGACTCCTGGCAGACAGCCGTAGAAGGCATGAACCCCGCCCTCACCGGCAACGGCTACCAGTGGGCACTCGGCAAAGATGGCCTGCCCGTACTGCAAAAGAAACAATAACGAACCCTAAACAACACGCATCATGAAACGAACAACCATTCATATATCCGCAGCCCTCGCCCTGCTGCTCGCCCTTGCCGCCTGTACGCGGGACGAAGCGGGCTTCCTGCCGGAAGGGGCGGAAGGCACACCCATCGTCTTCACCGCCACGGGGCTGAGTCCTGCTGCAACAGCCACTGCCGGTACCCGTGCCCCCGTGGACGGCGACTGGGAGGGCGTCACCTCCGTGGCAGTCAGGATGGACGGCACGGTGAAGGCGTACGACGTGACGCCCACCACCGCCGACAACACCAGCGCCACGCTGACCTCCGATGACCCGCACTACTGGACCAACCACAATAACATCACCGTCACGGCGTGGTGGCCCTACACCGCTGGCGAGACAACCCCGCCTGCCGTGAAGGTAGCTGCCGACCAAAGTGCCCGGAAGGACTTCGAGGGCAGCGACCTCATCGTGGCCGAGGAACAGACGGTGAGCTACGGCAACCCCACACTCCGCTTCACCCACCGCACGGCGCGGGTCACCGTCGTTCTGACGGACTACACCGAGGAGCGGATATTCGTGTGGCTGACGGGCCTCTCCACCGAGAATGGAAACCCGGCTGTAATCGCCCCGCATGACAAGGGCGGTGACACCTACACCGCCCTCGTCGCCCCGCAGACGGTGGCGGCGGGCACAGCCTTCATCACCTGCGCTTTCAACAACGGCAAGGTCTTCGTCTATAAGATGAAGAACGATGCCGAATGGAAAGCGGGCGAGGAATATACCTACACCGTCTCCCTCGCTGCGGCAAAAGACCCGGGCTACACCGTGTCGGAGGACGGAAAGACCTATACGGTTTACAATGCCAACGGCCTGCTGGCATGGAACGAAGCCGTACAGAAAGATATGACACTGAACTGCACCCTTACCGCCGACATCACCCTGCCTGCGGTGGCCGACGGCGAAAGCAACTGGACACCGATGGGCACAGACTACGACCCATATAACCCATACACCGGCACCTTCGACGGTGACGGACATACCATTACGGGGCTGACCATCAACCTTCCGAATCAGTGGTGTGTAGGACTGATTGGCTGTCTCGGCGGCAAGGTGCAGAACCTGACGCTTGCAGGGGCGAAAATTAACGGCAGCTACTATGTCGGCGGCGTGGTGGGAGTGAACTTTGGTTCCATGATCGGCTGCACCGTCTCGGGCACCGTCAAGGGGAATAGCTTCAACGTCGGCGGCGTGGTGGGATTCAACAGCGGTACCGTGACCGGCTGCTACGCCACGGGCGATGTCTCCGGACACAGCGATGTCGGCGGTGTGGCGGGACGCAACTACAACGGCACCGTGACTGGCTGCTACCATGCTGCGGGCGAAGTCTCCGGAAACATGAATGTCGGCGGCGTGACGGGATACAGCTCCGTCTCCATGACTGGCTGTTACTGGAGCAACAACCTCGAAAGAGGTATCGGCAACGGCAGCACTGAGGGAGCCACGAAGGTGGACGGCACAACCGTTACCTGGCAGAACGCCGTTGATGCCATGAACGCCGCCCTGCAGAACGCAGGCTCAGAGTGGCGTTACGAACTCACCGGAGCATTGCCTACATTGAAGAAACAGTGAACCGTCGGGCGGGCCCCAAATCGGAGCCCGCCCTTTTTCGTACCGGCAGGCGCCCGTTTACACCGACAGCCCGAAGGAGTGGACAAAATCGGGCCGGAAAGGGATCTCCGCATCCGGCCAATCTTCACAACTGTCGTATCCGTCAGGAGGGGGGGGGCAAGAAAAAGCCTTGATTCCGTTTAGGGATCAAGGCTCTGCTGCTTTTTGTTTTTGTGGTACCACCAGGAATCGAACCGGGGACACAAGGATTTTCAGTCCTTTGCTCTACCAACTGAGCTATGGCACCATCCCGATATCGGAAGCGTGTTCCGTATTATCGTGGTGCAAAGGTAACCATTTTTTTTGATTCCGCAAGCATCCGACGCAAAAAAATCCTTTTTTTCTCATTTTTTGCCCCGATACCCCGCTTTGCACCTCCCCAAGGAACGAAAACGAACGGACGGTCGGGAGCTCCCGACCGTCCGCCTGCAGGTTACGTGCTCAACCGGCATCCCTGCCCTATTGGACGGGATCCGTCAGCACGAACTTCTCGTACATGGTACCGAATGTTCCGGCAGAAACGTTGTAGGCCATGTTGAAATAATAGGTCTGCGTCTCCGGATCGTAGTAGCTCGTCACATCGGCGCCGTCGGTGGTGACATAAACCGGACCGTAGGTCTGGTGATCGGCTCCGACATATTGCTCGGCCACGGTGATCTTGCCCGTCGCATCGCACTTGAAGAGCAGATCGACGCCGCCGCCCCAGTTGGTGATCTTGTACGACGTACCCGAAGCATAGAGCGACAGACCGGGATCTTCACCCGAGAAGAGTCCGTTGTAATAGAAGGTGCCCGTTCCAAGGAAATCCCACACCGTCATGTCGATGCTCAAGACCGACCATCCGCCGTCGTAGGTGACATAGGGATTCGAGTAGCGCACGTCTCCGATCGAGAGTTCGAGCGTGTAGTCTCCCGAGGAGACCTTATTGACCTTGACCTCAAGGGCCGCCTTGTTTTCACCAGCAGCAAACTCGATCGTCGAGGGGCACTCGAAGGCCTCGCTGCGCGAGAAGACCGTGAGAGGAACCGTGGCGGCCTCCGCACTGTTCAGGCGCATCACCTCCACGGTGAAACTCAGATTGTCGATTTCGTCCGACATCACGTCATAGGTCGTCGGATTCGAATCGGCGAAGTAGACGTCCATGCAATCCGACGGCACGGGCTCGCTCCACGTAAAATCATCGTCGTCCGAGCACGAGGCCAATCCCGAAAGGCATGCCGCGAACAGGGGCAGATATACTGATTTGTTGAATTTCATACGTTTGGTTCTTTTCGATTAAACGGATCTTGTTATTCGATGACATTGTCCACCGTGTTCGACGGATCGGGGTTGTTCATGCCCACCAGCGCCGAGTTGCTCTGCCATTCGGTACGCGGGATCTGGAGGTTCCACCACGGAGCGCGGCCGTCCACCTCGAAGCGGTAGCTGTCGTCGGGGCAGTTCGAATTGGCCAGGTGGATGCCCAGTGCAAGACGCTTCTTGTACCAGAAGGCGATGCCCTCACCCCAGAACTCGATGCGGGCCTGCAGGCCGATCTCCTCCTGAAGCTCCTTGAGGCTCGAGGCCGAGAAGCTGTACGACGGCTGACGGTAGGACTGCATGAAGCTGTTGAGTGCATTGACGCCCTCGGAGAGGTTCTGTGCGCCGAGCGCCTCGGCCTCGATCAGGTACATCTCCTCGACACGCATGAGCGGATGATCGACCGCATTACCCACGGTATAGGTCGTGTAGTTGCCCTGTCCGGGACGGAACTTGATCGAAGTCAGCGGCTTGAGCGTATTAGCGAAGAAGGTCTGGTAGTCCGGGCGGCAGCTCTTGTAGTCGTAGTAGTCGAACAGTCCGGGATCGAGCCACGAGTGCTTGCGGAAGTCGTCGTCGGCGATCTCCGCATAGAGGTTCGAGTTGATGCCGCGGCACACGGCCTTGCCATAGTTGGTCCAGTCCTCCTCGGTGGACATGTGGGCAATGAACGAGTAGAGGTTGTGGACGGTCTCCGAGGTCTGGACGGTACACCACATCCACGAGCTGTTGCTCGTCGAGCTGTTGAAACCGGTCGTCGGATCCTCCCACTGGGTCTGCGTCAGCGGCGAGTAGCTGCCGGCCGTGATCGCCTTGCGGGCGTAGTCGGCCGCCTTCTGGTAGGCTCCGTCCACACCGGCAGAGCCGCGCTCAAGGTAGGCACGGGCCGCAATACCGTAGACGACGCTCAGGTCGGGCATCTTCTTCGACGTGCGGGCGTAGTCGGCCAGCATGCGCTCGGCGCGCTCCAGGTCGGGAAAGATCACCTGGTCGTAGACCTCGGTCACCGTAGCACGCGGATTGCTCTTAGCCTGCTCCTCGGAGGTGTTCTCCGTGACGATGACGCAGGCCAGGTCCTTGATGTTGTCGGGAATCGTGTAGTCGTGCACCTGCGAGCCGTTGCACTCCTTGGGTTCGAACAGACGCACCAGGTCGAGGTAGAACTGTGCGCGGAACGCAAGCGCGATGCCCAGATAGCTCCGCTGGTCGGAGTTGAGGCTCTCCTCCGGAACGGCCGAGAGGGTCGAGATCACGTCGTTGCAACTCTTGATCCACGAGTAGTAGTTGTACCAGAACTGATAGCCGGTGACATAGTCCTCGCTCAGGTAGAGGTTGCACATCCAGTTGGCGAACCAGTCGTAGCCGGTGTTCCCCAGCACGACCATGTCGCCCGTCATGCAGGTGAGCGAAACGTTGATCGCCGGGTAGCCGAAGTCCCAGGCCTGCGAGTAGTTCTGGTTATAGAGCGTCAGGGCGCCGGGGATGGCATTCACCATCGCGTCGAGGGCCGTGGTCGATTCGGCGACCTGGTCGGCCGTCGCCCCGTTGGTGGGGAAGGTCTCCTTGATACAGCCGCTCAGCGAAGCGGTCGCCACGGCCGATGCGATTATGTATTTGAGTATGGTTTTCATTGTGGTCTGAAGGAATTAGAACTGAACATTGATACCGCCCGAAATCGTCCGGATCGGAGAGTAGTTGGCGTAATTCGTCGAACCGGAGTAGCTGTAACGGGGATCGAAGCCCTGACGGCGCGACCAGTAGTAGACATTGTCGCACGCCAGGTAGATGCGCAGCTTGCCTACGCCGAACTTGCGGGTGAAGGACTCGGGAAGCGTATATCCCACCTGGATGTTCGAGATGTTGAGGTACGATGCATCGAGCAGGAAGCGGTCGGAGGTGCTGACGCTCGTGTTGTCGCCGTACTGGAAGCGCGGGATCGTCGTCGAGGGATTCTCGGGCGTCCACGACTTGAGGATGTCCTTGTTGAGGTTGCTGCCGGCCGACGAGCTGTAAGGCGAAGCCATGCCCGAAGCGTAGCCCGAGTCATAGCTCAGACCGCCGATCTGGTAGGCGAACGAAGCCGATACATCGACACCGAAGAACTGGAACGAGGTGGAGAAACCGCCGTAGAGGTCGGGAAGGGCCGTACCGCAGAGGTAGTTGGTCGCCTCGGAGTAGGTGGTCGTCGTCTCACGCGTGACGTTGCCCTCGGCGTCGGTCACATCCTTGTACCACATCGACAGACCGGTCGTCTGATCGACACCCGCATACTTGGGGATGTACCACGTGTAGTAGGAAAGCCCTTCGCCGACGAAATAGCTTCCGTTAGCATATCCCTCGTAGCCCTGCGCCGTGGTCGATTTACGCTCGGGAGCCAGGTAGGTCACCTTGTTCTTGTAGTGCGACATGTTCAGGGTCAGATCCCAGCGGAAGTTTTTCGTCTGAATGGGGGTTCCGTGAAGCGTGATCTCGAAACCGCGGTTGCGCATGTCACCCACGTTGTCGTAGTAGCCCGAGTAGCCCGACGACGGAGCCACGGGGAAGAAGAAGAGCATGTCGGTGGTCTTGCGGTTGAAGTACTCGACCGTACCGCCCAGGCGGCCGCGGAGCAACTCGAAGTCCGCACCGATGTTGATGTTCGTGTTGGTCTCCCACGAGATCTCCTCGTTGCCCTTCGTGGTGAAAACGACCGACATCTCGCCGCCGGAGTTCTCGATGTTGTAGTAGTCCACGTAGAGGAAGGTGCTGATGTTGTCGTTACCCTGCGAACCGATCGAGGCCTTGAGCTTCAGCATGTCCACCCAATCAACATTGAACCACGACTCGTGGTTGATGAGCCATGCGGCGCTGGCCGACCAGAAGTTGCCCCAGCGGTGGTCGGGGTGGAAGCGCGACGAGGCATCGCGACGGTACGAACCGTTGAGGATGATCCGGTTGTCGAACTCATACTCGACGCGGCCGAAATAACCCTCGTTGTTGTACTCGGTCGTATAGGATGCCGCCCCCTGCGAATCGACGATCGAGCCGTTGAGCTCGAGGTTGCCGATCGAGAACATCTGCTCCTTCGTACCGCTCAGCACGTAGTTCTTCTGGTTGTAGAACTCGTGTCCGACCATGGCGCTCAGGCGGTGCTTGCCGGCGAAGGTGTGGCTGTAGTTGAGCAGCTGCTGGGCGTTGATCTCGAACGTGCGCTGCGTCTGCACCGTCACACGGCCGCCCGCATTGGCAAACTGGCCGTAGTAGGGGTTGTACATCGAGTTGAAACGCACGTCATCGAGGTTCGTACCGATGTTGAAAGTGGCGGTCAGATCGCTGAAGAGCTTCACGTCGGCAAAGGCCGTCCCGGTGAACGCATTGCCGTTGCTGAGGTTCTTGTCGAGCTGCACGCCCTGCAGGGCGTTGAAGTTGGTCATGAACGGACGCGACAGACCGGCATTCATGCCGTCGCCGTAGTCGTACATCTTCAGCCCGTTCTTGTCATACATGATGTTGCCGTTGCCGTCACGGACGTAGACCGGATAGATCGGAGCGGCGTTGTTGGCAAAGGCGAAGATATTGGTCGATCCGGTCGATCCGGACTCGTCGCTGAGGTAGTTGCTCTCATAGTGCGAGTAGCTGGCATTCGCCCCGACCTTCAGCCACTTCTTGGCCTGATAGTCGGCACGCAGACGGGCCGTGTAACGGGTATAGCTGGAACTGGAGACGATACCCTCGTTGTCCAGATAGCCGAGCGAAGCATAGAAATTGGCCCGGTCGTTGGCCGCCGAGATGTTCACGTTGTACTCCTGGCGCAACGACGTGCGGTAGGCCTCATCGACCCAGTCGTCGGGAGTCAGGTAGTAGTCCTGTCCGTTGTAGGTAACCTTGCGGCCCAGCGTGGCGTTGGGATTGATCTTGCCGTTCGTACCGATGAACAGTTCGCCCTCGGGCACCGTGTAGACCTGATAGCCGAGACCTCCGGCATTGCTGCTGGTCAGCAGCTCGTTGGCGCGGATGGTCGAATCGTAGGACGAGAAGCCGTTGCTGCGGTAGTAGTTGTAGAGCGACTGGTAGTAGGCCTCGTAGTACTGGGCCGGATCGTCGATGTTGTCGTAGAGCTGCGTACCGCGGGCATTGACGCCCCATTTGGCGTCGAGCGTAACGATAGCCTCGCCCTTCTTGGCGCGCTTGGTGGTGATCATGATGACACCGTTGGCACCGCGGGCGCCGTAGAGGGCCGTCGATGCGGCATCCTTGAGCACGGTGAGCGACTCGATGTCGGCCGTATTGATCAGGTTCAGGTCACCCGAATAGGGAACGCCATCAACGACATAGAGCGGCGTTACGCCGGCCGAGATCGACGAAAGACCGCGCACCAGCACGGTCGGCGTGGACGACGGATTACCCGACGAGCTGGTCACCTGAACACCGGGAATGGCACCGGCGAGTGCCTGGGCGACGTTGGTGACCTGGCGTTTCTCAAGCTCCTCGGACTTGACAACGGCGGCCGATCCGGTGAAAGCCTCCTTGGTGGTCGTACCGAAGGCAACGACGACAACGTCATCGATGCTGGTGGACGACTCCGACATCCGAATGTTCAGGCGGGTCTTGCCGGCAACGGCGACCAACTGCGTATCGTATCCGATGAACGAAACCTGCAGCGTAGCATCGGCAGGAGCGGAAAGCACAAACTGTCCGGCCGCATTGGTCGTCGTACCGTTCGTGGTTCCGTCGACCATGACGGTAGCCCCGGCGACGGGCTTGCCTTCAGCATCGACAACTGTACCGGAAATCTGCTGTGTCTGGGCAGCGGAAAAAAGGCAAAAACCCAGTACGGCAATCAACGTTAGTACAAGTTTTCTTACCATAAAGCGTTAATTTATTAGTAGATTTTTAAAATAAAAAGCCGACAGCCGGGAGTATCCGACGCAAACATCTGTTAGTCTGCACGATACATTTCAACGGAGCTTTTAACACCCGTTACGGCGCAATCGGCTGAACCTGAGCTTTCCCGAAAGCGGCGGTCATATGGCCATTGCCGTGTCGGTTACTGTCCGGTAACCGATTTTATCGGATTGTGTCCTGATTAACAGCTTCTTGCTGCAAATCTGCGGGTTTGCAGGTTACCAGTCCGTAACCGCCGGTCAATAAAATCGGGATAAAAAATCCAGTCCTGGAAACAATGGACATGAAACACGACAAAAAGAGATTCCAGAAATGACAGAAACAAAGAACACATTCCGCATCCTCTTCTATATCAAACGCAATGCGCTCCTCAGGAACGGATCGGCGCCGATCATGGGCCGTATCACGATCAACGGCGAACGCGCGCAGTTCTCCACACGGCTGTCCGTCGATCCGCAGGTCTGGGATCCCCACTCGGGACGGGTGCTCGGACGCCGTGCGCCGGCCGAACGAATCAACGAACGGCTCAACCGCATCCGGATGCGTCTCGAACAGTGCTACGAATCACTGCTCGACCACGCACAACGTCTTACGCCGAATGCCGTAAAGAACCTCTTTTTCGGTCGGGAACAGCACCGGGAACAACTGCTCGGATTTTTCCGTCGCCACAACGAGGAGTTCGGCCGCATGGTGGGCATCAACCGCAGCAAAGCCACCTTTTATAAATATAGGTGCGTCTGCAACCACCTCGAAAGTTACATCCGGACTCGATACGGGCGCGATGATCTGGAGTTCGGAGAGCTCGACCGGGAGTTCCTCTACGGCTTCCACCGCCACATTTCGGGAGCATGCGGCTGCAGCAAGAACACGATCTGGATCTACATGATCGCCCTCAAGCACATTCTGGCGCAGGCCCGCAGCCGCGGCTACCTGAAAGCAGACCTGTTCGCCGGCTACAAAATCCGCAGCGAGCGGGTTTTGCGCGGATATTTGTCCATCGAAGAGATCCGACGGCTGATCCGGCTGGATTTGCCCGACCGCACGCAACGGCTGATTCGGGATGCCTTTCTGTTCGGATGCTTCACGGGACTCTCCTATGTGGACATCCGGCAGCTTACGCCACAGAATATCCAGTATCAGGATCGGCAGATCTGGATCTGCACGAGTCGCTGCAAAACAGCCTCAGAGGTCAGCGTGCGCCTGTTTCCGGTTGCGGAAGCGATTCTGTCCCGTCATCTGCCGGTCCCGGAAGACGGCCGGATTTTCGACCTGCCCACAAACGGATGGTGCAATGCCTGCCTGCAGGTCGTTCTGCAGCAGGCGGGCATATCGCGCCACATCACGTTCCATTGCGCCCGGCACACCTTCGCCACCACCATCACGCTGTCACAGGGGGTGGCAATCGAGACGATCTGCAAGTTGCTCGGGCACAAAAACATACGCACCACACAGATCTATGCGACACTCACCCATGCAAAGCTGGCAAACGATATGGAGTTATTGTCCGAACGGCTCGAAAAGCAATTTGCGCCATGAATCGGCATCCTTGTATTTCGGATTGCACCAAGAGTAAGAAAATTTTGAAACAAGGCTTTTATCGAGAAAATACCCGTTATAAATCGTAATCGATATTATAAAATCGCGTTAAAATAATAACCTCAATACACTATTCTTGATTATAATTGCTATGCTCATAAATTATTTTACGATATTATTTGTAAACATCGCTCGAATTTCCTACATTTGTTCCTGAAGTTTTTATTTTAAAAATCTACTAAAATTAACGTTTATGGTAAGAAAACTTGTACTATCGTTAATTGCCGTATTGGGGGGGGGAATCATGATTGCCCTGGCCCAGGTACAGCAGATTTCCGGTACAGTTGTCGATGCTGAAGGCAAGCCCGTCGCCGGGGCTACCGTCATGGTCGACGGAACCACGAATGGTACGACAACCAACGCAGCCGGACAGTTCACGCTCTCAGCAGCTGCCGATGCCACGCTGCAGGTTTCGTTCATCGGATACGAAACGCAGAAGGTTGCCGTCGGCGGCAAGACGTCGCTCACGATCCATCTGGGCGAGGACACGCAGGACATCGACGATGTGATCGTGGTGGCCTACGGTACGGCCAAGAAGGAGTCCTTCACCGGATCGGCCGCCGTCATCAAGTCTGAAAACCTCGAGAAACGTGTCGTTGCCAACGTATCGAAGGCCCTTGAGGGCCAGGTGACCGGCGTGCAGACCACCTCCGGAACCGGACAGCCCGGCTCGGACGCCACGATCGCCATCCGCGGTTTCGGTTCGCTCAACGCCAGCTCCTCGCCGCTCTATGTCGTGGACGGTATCGCCTACTCGGGTACGATCAGCTCGATCAACCCCGAGGACATCGAGTCGATCACCGTGCTCAAGGACGCCTCGGCCGGCGCCCTCTATGGAGCCCGCGGTGCCAACGGTGTCATCGTGATCAATACCAAGCGCGGCCGTGACGGCGACACCGAGGTGTCGTTCAAGGCAACGCTCGGCGTTTCGTCGCGTGCCATTCCCAACTACGATCTGGTTAATCAGCGCGAGTTCATCGAGCTCACCTGGCAGTCGCTCTACAACTCGGCCTATTTCACTTCGGGTTACAGCGACGCAGCCGCCCGCACCTACGCATCGTCGCGTCTGTCGGGTACACTGGGTGCCGGATACAACCCCTTCAAGAACTACTCGTGGGCAGAACTCGTAGATCCCGCCACGGGCAAAGTGCGTGCCGATGCCAAGTCGGCCTACAACGAGAGCTGGATCGACGAAGTCACCGACAACGCGGCCTTCCGTCAGGAGTACCAGGCTTCGGTATCGGGCGGTAACAACATCCACCGCGGAAGCATGTCGCTGAGCTACCTCGACGAGAACGGAGTGCTGAAGACCACCAACTTCCAGCGCTACACCGGCCGCGTCAGCTACGACACGACGCCCCGCCACTGGTTCGCCGGCGGCATGAACGCCAACTTCTCGCACTCGAAGAGCAACTCGAACCGCTACACCGGATCGGCCAACTCGAACGTCTTCTACTCGGCCCAGCTGATGGCCCCGATCTACCCGGTCTACATGCGTGATGCCGAGACGGGCGCCCTGCTGCTCGACGAAAACGGCAAGAAGCAGTTCGACTACGGTTCGGCCCGTCCGCAGGACTCCAACACAAACTGCATCGCCGGCTTCTACGACGACCCGACGTCGAACACCACCGAGAGCCTCTCGGCCCGCACCTATCTCACCTTCGGCAGCGACGACGACAAGGCCGGCTGGCTCAAGGGCCTCAAGGCCACGCTCAACTTCGGTGTCGATTACCGCACGTCGAACAACATGTCGTATTACAATCCGTACTTCGGCAACCAGGCATCGAACGGCGGTCTGATCGAGAAGAACAACTACCGCTACATGTCCTACACGTTCAACCAGCTGGTTACCTACAACCGGACGTTCAACGAGAAGCACGAGATCAGCGCCCTGCTCGGCCACGAGTACTACGATTACGAGCAGAACTACCTGACCGGTTCGCGTTCGGGTCTGGTGAGCGGCATCTACGAAGTTGTCGGCGCCTCGATCAACGACACCCGTTCGCAGACCGACCGCCACACCATCGAATCCTACTTCGCCCGTCTGAAC
>ULSZ01038382.1_pt1 | contig 13190 bp, 14 predicted proteins | sample 1957151 | NCBI WGS metagenome assembly ULSZ01 (sample SAMEA4835721, study PRJEB28245) | human gut metagenome | biome: gut microbiome; material: fecal sample | place: Denmark | collected 2008
ATATTTTGTCTTGAATAAAAAATCTTAATTGATTTTTTAATAAAAATATTATATAATATTTATATAAGATAAAGAAAGGAAATGATATTTATGTTTGATGATTTTGATTTAGGTCCACAGTGTGAAGAATTTTATGATGATGCTGAATACTGGGAATCCATTATGAATGAGGAACCAGAAGAAGAAGAGTAATAAATTTTTCGGCTCTATAGTCAAGCGGTCTAAGACGACAGACTCTCAATCTGTAGACAGAGGTTCGATTCCTCTTAGAGTCATCTATCTGCGGCGATATTGAAAAAAGTTTTTAAGTAGGTATCATCGTGGTAGGATTAGGTTTGGGCACGTTCCTAATAAAATATGAGTGTGCAGTGTTTGGTAGTGACAGGTTATACTACAAAAAACTTAGATTGAAGAATCACAGAGTTCGATTCTCTGGCTGGCGCTGAGGATGCCGGTGATGGTCTGGTTTGAAGAAATCATTTTAGTTGAATGGCGGATTCTTTGCCGAGTTTCCAATAAAATGCTAAATAAGTTTTGGAGAATCTGCGGCAACAGATTCTTTTCTATCCCATTCGCCAAGTGGAAAAGGCAATAGATTTCTAATCTATTATTCATAGGTTCGAATCCTATATGGGATGTTTGAGATACATACAGCAATTTTTTCTTCTTATTTTTAGGATATGGAAAAAGGTGTTGGGTTCGAATCCCACTGCGTTTTAGGGGACGTATGGTGTAACGGTAGCATTACAAAGAAGTATCTCGTAAAAATCCCTACAATATAGCGGGGTAGAGGAGTGGTTCCTTGCCAGTTTCATAGGCTGGAGACGCAGGTTCGAATCCTGCCCACCGCAATTACAATTAAGTTGAAACGGGTCAGGTCCAATCGCCCGCCCGTTTAATAAAGGAGAAATATAATATAATATAATATAATGTCTTGTGGAATTTATAAAATTACAAATAAAATAAATAATAAGATTTATATAGGGCAAAGTGTAAATATTCAACAAAGATTTTATACTCATTGTTCAGATGCTTTAACTAAACAAGATAATAATTATTTTCATAATGCAATTAGAAAATATGGGAAAGAAAATTTTTACATAGAAATTATTGAAGAATGTTTAGAAGAAGAGTTAAACAATAAAGAAATTTATTGGATAAAATATTATAATGCAACAGATAGAAATATAGGGTATAACTCTTCTATTGGAGGAGAAGGTAATAGATATTTTTCTATAATAGAAATGCAAAAATTGTGGGATGAAGGAAAATCTTCTAAAGAAATTAGTGAAATTTTAAATTGTTCCAGAGAAACAGTTGCAGCCAATTTAAAGGGATATAAAGATTTTTCTCAAAAAAGCTCATACTATAGAGGAATGGCTTATGCAAATAATCCGCAGCATAAGAAAAAAGTATATCAGTACGATTTTGATGGAAATTTTATTCGTAGTTTTGATTCATTCTCTGAAGCAGGATTAGAAGTAAACGGAAATAAACAATCTGGTTCAATGATAAGAAAAAGCATTAAAAAGAAAACTTCTGCTTATGGTTTTCAATGGAGAGAAGAAAAACAAGAAAAAATTTCTGCTTATGATAAAAAGTGAGGTTGGTTTCCAGCTTACCCAAAACTTCGTGTGTTTGGGGACATGTTCCCACTGGCTGTAAAAGCCTTCGCATTTAAAGTGGTGTTGAAAAATGTATTCCGCCAAGTCTTTAACTTAATTGATTTTTTAAAAAAATTATATTATAATAATAAAGGAAAGTGAAATATGAAACAAATATTTACTTCTGAAGATTTATTAAAAATGGCTTCTGAAAATTCTTTTATAGATATTGAAATAGAAAATCCAGAAGATGAAGAAAAGGAGAATAAAGATGAAGAAACGAAAACAGAAATATCGAAAACAGAATAACCGTCTGTAGCCAAGCGGAATGGCAATCGGCTTTTAACCGATATATCGCAGGTTCGAATCCTGTCAGACGGATTATGAACTTGTATAGCTTAGTTGGTAAAGCAAGGAACTCTTAATTCCGAGAGCCTGGGTTCGAGTCCCAGTACAAGTATTGCGGCCCCGTGGTCTAATGGTTAGTGACTTCGCCCTTTCACGGCGAAAATGCTGGGTTCAAGTCCCGCCGGGGTCATTTAAGACAGAAACCGCAAACAATTATATTATTTCAAGGAGAGAACTTTTAATTCTTATAAACCTAAAATAAACTGTCTTGTAAAAAAGGAGAAAATTTTTATGACTGATAAAGAAAAGTTACTTGGTGGAATTAAATTAATTCAATCAGCTTGTCATAATACTGCTTTTGTTGTAGAAGATTTTAAAGATGAAGATTTTACTGAATTAAAAAAGCAATATTCTTCATTACCAGCTTCAAGAGTTTCTTTTATGATTGCAGATGGTTATGAAAGAGAACCAGCGGCTTTTGATTTTGATGAGTTTGGAAATTTTCTCGGAAGATTTTAATATCGCGGGGTAGTAGCAGTGGAAGCTCGCCAGTTTCATAGGCTGGAGGTCCTGGGTTCGAATCCCAGTCCCGCTATCAAAAGAACTCCAACAAGAGATCCGTACATTTTGTTTTTTGTGTTTCTTTTTTCCTTTCTGTGTGGTTGGTATGTACGGCTGGAGGATGCCATCTTTTTCTAATATATCTGGAATGTATTAGAAACAAAAGAATAAATGTAGTAGATTCTTTTACATCTAAGCCTTATGGTTTGTTTTTCTTGCTACTACTTTTTATAATCCTTTTGGTGGGGTGGCAGAGTTGGTTTAATGCGGTAGATTGCTAATCTATTGACCGAGGTGACTCGGTCCGGAGGTTCGAATCCTCTCCCTATCGTTATGGCGGGGTAGCATAGTCTGGTCGAATGCGGGAGTCTTGAAAACTCCAGACCGTGATGAGCGGCCCGTGGGTTCGAATCCCACCCCCGTCGCTATGGTGGATATAGTATAACGGTTAGTACATCAGATTGTGGCTCTGAAAGTGAGGGTTCGATTCCCCCTATCCACCCTTAATATAATGAAAGGAGATTAAAAACATATGAGTTATCCAAAAAGTTGTGTGGATTGTCCATATTACAGGTCTTGTACTTCAGGAATGTATTTAGGTGGATGTGTATTTTATGCTCCAGCAGATAGACCTCTTAGTTTTGTAGAGCGATTTAAAAAGTTTTTCAAGGTTTTCTTTTAAAAAATCTTATTTTTATGCCTTATTAGCGCAGTTGGTAGCGCAACTAACCAGTAATTAGTAGGTCGTTGGTTCGAGTCCAACATAAGGCTCTATGGCGAGAAGGCGAAGTGGCGACGCAGCGGAACCACGTTAGTCTTGAAAAAGGGTATTGCGGCAAGCGGACTTTAAATCCGTGGTCATTATGATAACTAGGTTCGATTCCTAGTCTCGCCACTTAAATTGGAAAATTATGGGTATAGGGATGGGCATTATTTTTAATTAGTAGTTAAAAAGTTGATTATTGATATTTTATAAAAAATATTATATAATATATATGTAATAAAGATAAGGAAAGGAAAGAAAAAAAAAGAAAGGAGAGGTAAACGGTATGATTAAAAACAAAGACAGAATCCAGTACACATTAGCTCATAGAAAAGCATTCAGAAAAATCGAAAAAGAACTTCTCGGCTATAACACTTTTAGAAGTCTCTTTCACGATTTAGACAAAGTGTTCCTGTATCCGTTCTTTGATTATAAGAAAGTACATAATTTCCACAGAAATCATGCACATCATCATACTGTAAAAGCAAAGACTCGTAATGATTACATTCAGATGATAATTGACTGGGAATGTGCAAGATATACAAAACCAGATAAACCTCTGAATGCAAGACAGACTTTGTATAAATTTTATCCAGAAATTGAAGATAAAATTTTACCTCTTTTGGAAGAATTTCATCTATAAAAACGAGGTGGTATTTATTTTATGAGTGTACCAAGTAGAAAAGAATATGAAACTATTACAGAACAATTATATCAAGAGCAAAAAGAGAGGGAAAAGAATATGAAAATGAAGAAAATGTTTGGAAACCTTGAGTTTGGACCTGTAAATAACTATCATTTAAGCCACCTTGGAATTGCTTTACAGAATGCCGCAGGTGAAATTGTTTCTTACGACAAGCAGAAAAATGAGATTGTAAATGTTGACCTCATTGATTTTGATGCTAAGGGCATGATTTATGCGATGCCTTGTGCTATTAAAGATGTTCATGTTGGAGATGTTATCCGTCATACGAATGGAAATGCTGTATTTGTTGTTTCTACAGACGGTGGTATCCATGTAGTAGATGTTGCCGCAGGAGAAAAGAAAGAAATTCTTCCTACAAAGTCTATGTTTGGCTTTAATTTTGTAACAAAAATTGTAACTTTGATTGACTTCTCTGGATTAAGTGCTTCTGAAGATAAGCCTTTTGGAAATCTGCTTCCTTTAATGTTACTGGGAGATAGAAAAGGCGGTTCTGGAATGAAGGATATGCTTCCTTTGATGCTGTTAATGGGTGGCGGTAATGGTTCTACTCTTGGCGGATTGGATATGAGTAATCCTCTGATGCTTATGGCTCTTATGGGAGGCAGCGAAGGCAATGATTTTTTTCCGATGATGATGGCAATGAGTCTCATGAACGGGACAAGTCCTCTGAAAGAGAAGTAACCCAGCAGTAGGGTTATATGGAGCTGATTTTGCTGAATATGTTTATCAGAAAAGTTTTTCGAGAATAATTTATTTAAGAACTACTGAGGATATGTGTCTTGAACATTGGGACACTGGAACTTCTGATAATCTTCCAGCAGGAAGTAAATTAAAGGTTCTTGATATTGAAGATTGGAACTGTGATTCAAGGGATACTATGAATTATTATTATGCTAAAGTTATTGTTTTAGACAGTTATAGAAGCCTTAAAGGTTCTATTGGTATGATTGACTTGAATAAAGATAACTTAGTTGTTGAAGAAGAAAGACGTCCCTCTCTTTAATAAAAAAAAGATGTAGTGTTTGAAGCATCTATAAATAAAATTCATTCCAGAGGCAGGACGGGGGAGTAGCCAAGTTAATACGTGTAGAGATTCGTACTACGACGCCCAGAGATTCACCCCCTTTTCAGTGAAATCTGAAAAATAAAAACTACCCCACAAAAGACCATTGGCTAGAGTCAGTTGGGGACTTGCGGGATTAGCTCAGTCAGGTTAGAGCGGCCGTCTTATAAGCGGTGTTTGTCCTGGGTCCGAATCCCAGATCCCGCATTTCAAGATAATATGCTAGTCTTGAATATATTAGATGATATTTCTAATCGAGGGTTTAAAAAAGCGTTAGTGACTTTGTTGAAAGGGTTGGAAAATATAATGTTTTCTGTAAAGCAAGTAAATCCTGGCTTGGTTTGGAAGTGTATAAAATACAAAAAGGAAGTTGCGAGTATGGTTTTATATGTCAAGAGGTAGAGTAGAAACTTCTAGGGTTGTAACCTGATTGGCAATCAAAGAACTGCAATTTGATTTTTATAAAAATTTATTATATAATATATATGTAATAAAGATAAAGAGACGCTAAAAGCAATTTCAAAAATTTGACTGTAAATCAAATCTCAAGGTGAGTATGCGTCTCGAACAGTGGGGTATCGCCAAGCGGTAAGGCACAGGACTTGGGAATGTCGTTTAAACGTAAGACCTAAGATGTGAGTTCAAGACTCTCCATTCTCTATGACTCCTGCATTCGCTGGTTCGAATCCAGCTACCTCAGCTCGGATTATTAGTTATCCAATAACGCACTAACTTCGGTGAACACGTTTAAAAAACTAATCGGCTGGTTTCGGGTCGTTAAATAAGCGTGGTAACACGTATAAAGCACGATAGTGCCTCCTTCTAAAGAGGGGTAACAGAAAACCAATACTTACTAACGTTCCAACCTAAAGTTTTGGGGCATCCGCTGAGGACAATGGTTGGTCGGGTATCATGGGAAAGGTACTATAAAGTAAACTCAGAAATGGGTAGACAGTAAGGTTGTTTTATGGTGCAAGTTCCGCAAGAGCAAGTGCTATATTAATTAGTCATTTCTAACTTAAATCGAAAGATAGTTGGAATAGTCTAAAGTGAGTCGATAGCAAGACGAGCAGGGTTGCGATGAGTGGGCTGTACTCAAAAGGTATAGATGCTCAAATGTGTACCTCGTAATCCATAATATATGTACATGATTGCATTGGATATTTAATCAGGAAGAGCCTGATTTGGTTTTCCAATATATTATATGAGAAAATAAAAACATTTACTTATACAGCAAAAGTGTACATGACTACATAGAGAAAAGCGACTTATTGTTCTGTAATATGGACACATATTAAGCCCGCAAGGTGAGATATGAAAAAGTACTATTAGGTGCAACTCTAAGAGACTGCAATCTCCTAATCCCGCAAGGAAGAATGTGCTGAAAGGAAATTTATAATGCTATGTAGTAAGAGTTTGCCAGGAGCCACTGAAACTGGTGTCGCTATTAGCTACGGATTAATCGTTCGTGTGATTACTTACTTCCAACGGTAAGCAAAGCTAATTATAATAGGTCAATAATCTCAGCCTAATAAAAAATTATTAAGGCGAGGAAACTCGCCTTTTTAAATGCCGGTATAGCATAGTTGGCAATGCGACTGATTTGTAACCAGTAGACCGGGGGTTCAAGTCCCTCTACCGGCTTTAGCTATTAAATAAAATGGCTAAAAAACCTTTATTAAATGCGGTGAACGGTACTCGAACGAGGGTTTGAGGGACACAGAGGAGATGGTGCCTGCATCATAGCCTCCGGGGTAAAGGGATGAACCTAGGCATGACCGCACCCACATATCGTAGAAGTAAAACTACGAATAAGAAAATAAATTTTACGTCCCGCAGTTATGTCATTGCGGATAAAAAATTAAATGAGTCGCCATAGTAGACGGCAAGTTCGCAATAGTCTACTTTAATATAGAGTATGTGGTGTAATGGTAGCACGCTTCATTTGGGATGAAGAGGCGGCGTTCGAATCGCACATATTCTACTAGCAAAGAAAGGAAAAAGAAAATGCAAGAAATAATTAAAGAAGTTCCAAAAGGATTTTATGAACGAATACCTTGTGTTGTTGTTCCTATTGGAGATAATGTAAAACTACTTGAAGAGCATCATAAAGATTTAATTGAATATTGGATTTCAATTAATGGATATAAACTTATGATTCCAATTTGGTTTTATAACAACATATTTAATTTATATGAAGCAGATGCCTTTCTTTGTACTAAGTATTTTTATTTAGATGAAGATTACAAAACATATTATGTTTATGAAGATAAGGAAAAAATCCTATTAGTTAAGCCTTTTTAATTAATACTTCTGTAACATTTTTGTAATAATTTCGTAACCGAAAACTTGCAATATAGTATTAAGGAGAAAAAATGAAGAAAAATGTGATTAGAGCTGTTATATTAAGTGGTGCTTTATTAGGAGTAAATCCAATAACTGCATTTGCGGCAGAGCCTGGTGATTATATTTATGCAGGAGCTAATGTAAATGTAAGGTCAACTCCAGACGGAGATGTAGTTGGAAATTTCCCTTATAATGCACAAGGCGTACTATTGGAAGAAGACGAATACGGTTGGTATAAAATTCAATCTGGAGATGTGATTGGATATGTTGCAAGTCAATATTGTGGCGATGAACCTTTTTCAAAAGGTTATACAAAAGCTACCGTTAATTCAAATGGCTTAAAAGTAAGACAGACAAAAGATGAAAATTCCAATGTTTTAGATATTATTGATCAAAATGCTTCAGTTGAAGTTACAGAAGCTTATGACCAATCCGCCTGGGTAAGTGTAGTAACAGATGATAATAAATATGGCTATGTTAATGCCGATTATGTTACTCTGAATACTTATTATCCAACAGCAACAAAAACTGGTGATGTAGCTAATAACGAGCCAGTTATAGCAACAGAAAATACAACAGAGGAAACAAGTAATACTGATGTTGTAGAAATGACTCCAACTTATGTTGAGCCAGAAGAAACTTATGATTATGAAACTCAAACGGAGCCTACTGAAGATTACTCTTATGAGCCAGAAGTAGAAACAGAAGAGGTTGAAGAAGTATATCAAGAAGATACATCTTATGAGGAATCTCAAGAAGATACTTCCTATGAAGAGGAAACTCCAGAAGAAGAAGAACCTGTTTATGAAGAAGAAACAATCGAGGAACCATCTTATGATGAAGAAGATACTGCGGAAGAGCCTTCCTATGAAGAGCCAACTGTTTCAGATTCTTCAACCGGCGCATCCATTGCCGCTACCGCAAGTAATTATGTAGGTTGTTCTTATGTTTGGGGTGCTACTGGACCAGATAGTTTTGACTGTAGTGGTTTAGTATCATATGTATTTAGTTCTTATGGAATTTCTGTTCCAAGAACTGCGGCAGACCAGTATTATGGTGGAACACAGATTGATGTTTCTACTGCGATTTCAACTCCAGGTGCATTAATTTTTTATCATGGGCTTGGTCATGTAGCTATTTCTCTTGGCGATGGTTCTGTAGTTCATGCTTCAAACAGTAACACTGGCGTAATTATTAGTGACGCTTATTATTCAACACCTGATGGAGCTGCTGTTTACTTTTAATTGATTTTTTATAAAAAATTTGTTATTATATATACATAAGATAAAGGAAAAAGATATTTCCTTTATCGACTTACCCGATTAGTACAGTGGAAAGAACGTGGCGCTACGGACGCCAAGCCGGGGGTTCGATTCCCTCATCGGGTGTTAGGAGGATTTAGATGTATTCAAAAAAAGTTTATTTTTATTTACCAGGTTTTTGTGGACATTTTAAGTTATGTGAAATGCTTGCATATGCTTATACTTTTAAGAGAGAAATGTTTTATGATAATATAGAGATTGGAGCTTTTTATGATTCTCCTAATTGTATTTGGAATGGTGGAAGATTACTCTTAGATAGGGATTATGATTTGATTCATATTAAAGATACTTTTCAAAAATATAACATTCCAGTGCGATTTACTTTTACAAATAGTCTTTTACAAGAGCAACATTTGAGTGATAAAAAATGTAATTTAATTACAGAAATTTTTAACACTGGTAATAATGAAATTTTATGTAATTCTTTTATATTGGAATCTTATTTAAGAGAAAAATATGGAGATGATTACAGATATATTTCATCTATTACAAAATGTTTAAGAGATAATGCAAAACAGCAGAATGCAGAAATTTCTAAAAATTATTTTTTAACAGTCATGGATTTTGATTGGAATAATGATTTTGAATTTTTAGAAAAAATTCAAAATAAAGAAAAATGTGAAATACTTGCTGACCCTTGTTGCATTCCTAATTGTCCTAATCGACAAAAACATTATCAAGCAATTTCAGAAGTTGAATTATATGGAAAGACAAATATTGATTTTACTTGTTCAAGTCGTGGCTCAAGATATTACGAGTTAAGAAAATATAAAAATTATATTAGCCCGCAAGATATTGAAAAAGTTTATTTACCTTTAGGTTTTAATCATTTTAAACTTGAAGGACGGCAAATGAATGATTTAGAATTAATTGAAGTTCTTGTAGATTATTTGATAAAAGATGAATATAAATTAGAAGTTCGTTCTAATTTACAAACTGTAAATCATCCACTTTCATAAGAAAGGAGTTTATATTATGAAATTGACAAAGATTTCACAGGTAGAAGATTTTCTTGCAATAGTAAATACTTGTAAAGGAGATGTAACCCTTACTTCTCAGTATGGTGATAAATACAATATGAAATCTCTCTTAACACAGTATGTTGCTATTGGAGCATTACTTGGAGAAAAAGGAGATGAATTAGAACTATTTTGTTCTTCAAAAGAAGATGAAGTTAAGTTCTTAAAATTCTTCAACGAAAATCCAGAAGTTATGTAAGACCTGCAAAGGTCTTTTGGATTCGGAAGTGTCATACAACGGTTAGTATGCGGTGCTGATAACGCCGTCACGAAAGTTCGATTCTTTCCACTTCCATCTTATAAAAATCAAAAAATAAATAAATTGATTTTTATAAAAATAAATGATATAATAAATATATAAGTTAATAAAGGTACTCTTTCCAATCATAGCTTTGAAATTTTTTCCGTCTAAGGAATGAGGTGGCGGTAAAGAAAGAAAAGACTTTATTGACCAAAAGACGAAGTCTGCAATATTATTTAATTCAAAAAGAATATAACGCATATACTAAAAACCTTCAGGTTCGACTCCTGATTGTATCTTGTCCTCACGGGAGGATTTCGTCTTGAGAATTAAAAACGGAATGTGGTGCAGCTTGGTAGCACGCTTCATTTGGGATGAAGAGGTCGTGGGTTCGAATCCCGCCATTCCGATTAATACTTGGAAAGTTGGCTTAGAAGCAGCCATCTTTTAAAGAGTAGAGCTTTTATGTGTGAGGCTTCTTCAAGTAAGAGTAGGAAGGATGATAAGTTAAAATCCAGAATATTTATCTAAATCCGCACACATCTGGAAAAGAAGTATGAAGTCACCCCGTAACTGGTAAGGATGAATTCTCTTTTGGCGTAATAGCACACCAAGTATTAAAAATATATTATCCTATGCACGATTGATTTCTATTTATTTTAACTAGCTAAAATATCTTAGAAAAACACTTGGGTATCGTTAAGAAAAGGTTTGAAGGTAGAGAGTAAACTGTTTTTAAGAAAATAATGATAATAGCTAGGAAAAACATTATGAGTATTTTAATAAGTACAATCGAGAATATATAACTATTAGAATGGTTCGAATCCATTCCATAGGACTCCCGCCCTAAGGAGTAGGCGGTATAAAACGAACTAAACCATCTTCCAAGAGCCCCGGCTATGAAATGAGTACCGCTACTTGGTCGAGACCTAAGCCCCATGGTACTAATGGAGCATGCGTGAATATCAGACCTTGCGGCATCCCGCAAGTTAGGATTAAAAAGTACCTGAAACGCTAGGCATTATATCATTTGATTTTTTATAAAATAAATGATATAATAAATATATAAAGTAAATAATAATTGCAAGGTGCTAAGGAAGTTTATCTTCTGAGGGTTCTGTAGGTTACAGAAGTAAGGCGAGTGCAAATCCACCCGATTATTAAAAATATAATAGACTTGGTTCAGCAAAATTCTTTTAATTTAGTTTAAAAGGAAAACAAAACGCCGGTAGTCCGGCTCCAGCCGATGACCAATAATTTGAGTTGAAGTAAATAGGGATTATTGATAGGATTACTATTAGAACTTTCCGAGTCTAGTTAATTAAAAACCTCTCTTTTAAAAATTTAAAAATAATTTTTAAGACACATACAGCAAATTTTTGCTTATAGCAAATTATTAACACTGGTTCGAATCCAGTTTTATGCTCAGGGTGCATAGATAGCCAAGTGGTTAGGCAATAATTCAAAATGTGTCTTGTAATGATGGGGTATTGCCAAGCGGGAAGGCCCAGCACTTTGACTGCTGTATTCGCTGGTTCGAATCCAGCTACCCCAGTTTAATATTAAATCACAAAATCTTATGTGTATGGTATCTGAAATGATACCGATGAAGATAGCTACGAAATAGTTTAGGAATAAGTAGCACGGTTTAATATTTTAAAGCCTGAGTTAAGGCAGATGCTCAGCCATAGATGACCTATGAGAGTCTCCCAAGGTTGCTTTGTGCTATAGCCTTGTAAATCAATGGGAAGCATGAGATTGTGGTGAAAATCTTATATTTTCACTGTCCTTGTAAACTAAGGGCTTGACAGAGATGGTATCGAAAGTTAATTTCATTAAAAGCGTCATCTTTTAATGAAGTGAATAAATAGACATATCCAGCGATTATTTTGCTCATATAGGGCGCTTTCCTGCTAAGAAAGAATATTTCAGTGTCTAGTTATTTTTTATCCTGTCTTTTTAAGCACACTATTTCTACAGGAGTAGTTAATGAAAAGGCTTATCGCCCATAGTTAATGGTTCGAATTCTACTAGCAAATTCAAACAATAGCTGGCTCGCATCTTAAAGCGTTGAAATAAGTACAGTGGCGATTTGATAAATAAAGGAGATTAAATATGTATATTTGTCCAACTTGTAAAAAAAGATTTGAAAAAGAAGAAAATCTTACAAAACATTTTCTTTCCTGTTGGAAAGAGCAACATCCATCTTATGTTTCTAAATCCGCTCCAAGGAGTGAGAATATTGAAACAAGACAGGTAAATGAAGATATAATGAATTTTTTCAATTCTTTTAAGGGGTAAAAATAATGGCAGAAGTTTTAGTAAAAACTCATCTCATTGTAACAGATGTGCATGAAGAATATAATATTAATTGGTGCGGCAAGATTATTAATACTAAGCCAAAGATTAAAAATGGCAAGCCAATATTTGCGGTTGTTGGTAGTCGAGGACGCATGGAATTAAACACAACTGATATGCAAAGAGTTGAGAAATGTGCTAAATTATTAACTGCTCCAAAAGGTAGACAAGCTATTACGAGTGACACAGCTCATATTTACATTATAGAAGAAAATAATAAAGAAACTTTAATGGGTGTTTTAACTCATAATCATGTTAAAAGTTATGCACCAATGTTTGATAAAGTTGACTGTATTTAAAATTTGGGGAGTTATACTGTAGGGGTAGCAGGCCAGTCTGTAAAACTGGTGGCTTCGGTCTCGGGTGGTTCGACTCCATCACTCCCCATTAGGGTGCAACCTAACAGTTCCCTTTAATAACTGGCTTCGGCAAGCAGGGACTAACTGCTGTTCTAAAGGTAATCAGGCTTTAGTATAATAGGTATTTGATTATATAAGAGTGAATATAGCACAACGAAAATAAAATTGCCTTAATTTAGTCTTTTAAGTTTATCCTATTTAAAAACTGACTATATTGAATAAAGACCCAATTAATGGAAGAAGAGCTAATAGTATCTAAGTAAATTCATGCCATTCTGATGGAATTATATAAGTGGGTTTAGTGCAAGGAGCATGAACAATGAACGCTTGCAGAGTAAGAATGGGGATTGAAAAGAGCTTATTAGCTCTTTTTTATTTTTAAATCCAGCTCAATAAATAACATAATCTGCTCGCGCCGGACCCGAACGAGAGAACCGCAAACCCAAATCAAAAAAGCGTTTTAGATTTTTTTAGACAAAAAGATTACTATATTGATTTTT
>ULSZ01014071.1_pt1 | contig 13147 bp, 19 predicted proteins | sample 1957151 | NCBI WGS metagenome assembly ULSZ01 (sample SAMEA4835721, study PRJEB28245) | human gut metagenome | biome: gut microbiome; material: fecal sample | place: Denmark | collected 2008
CGACCGTGACACGCTGGATGTGGAACGGGAACGTGCCTTTGCACCAATGGATTCAGCATAGAACTTACTCCTGGAATGACGGTAACTGGGAAATGGAACAGGAACACAGTGGAAGACTCCTCTGGCTGTTTGACGAGAGGTCTTTTGTACCTGTCGCCATGATAAAAGAAGGCAGGGCTTATTCCATAATGACAGACCATCTTGGCACTCCAACACAGGCTTATGATCCGGAAGGTAATGAAGTATGGAGTAGAATGCTCGATATGGATGGTAACGTATTGGAGGAAACCGGAAATATTGGTATGATCCCGTTTTTATTTCAAGGTCAATATTTTGACCGTGAAACAGGACTGGCATATAACAGATTCAGATATTACTCGCCACAGATGGGGATATATATATCGCAGGATCCAATCAGACTTGAAGGAGGCGTTACGAATATTTATGCATATGTCAACGATACTAATGTGTGGAATGATATATTTGCATTGGCGGGTTCTGGAGGTGCATATATGTTTGGATTTGAAAGTGGTGAAATGTATATTGGTAAGGGTGAGATAAATCGCATGAAGAAATCTATTATTACACGTAGTAAGCAGGTACAAAATCCTAAATTAATAGGTGCTGCTCATGTAAGTACTCATGGTAATAATGAATTGGGTAAAATGGTAGAATATAAAGCTATGAGGGATGCAGGATTTGAACATGGAAGCATACCCCCCAATTATTTAAATACTTATTTGAGTGGTGAAACAGCATGGAATGCTAATCCATCATTACGAACAGAAGCAACACAATTAGCAAATAAACTAAAAGCTGATTTTAATGCGGATGTGGAGAGACGAAGAAATATATATAAAAAATGAATTATAGTATGGTGAAATATAAAGTAGATTTAAGCGATACAGCCTATTTTAATGGCATAACAATAGATTCTTCATATTTATCAGAGGGCTTGGAATATGCAAAAAAACATGGAATTAACAGAGTCTTAATTAGAAATGAAGAAGGAATAAAACAGAAAATTGATTTTGAATTATTTAAAAAGTATGACTTTATAACAACATTACATTGGATTGCTCCATTTTCTAAACTATCAAATATTGAAGGAATATATAGTCTTACAAAATTAAAAGAACTTAGGTGGGCACCTACAATCAATCTACCTATAGATTTGTCTGCATTTCCTCATATTGAAATGTTATCAACAACATATTGTAAGCAAATGTCAGGTTGGGACGAATTAAACAATCTTAAATTCTTATTTTTAACAAAAGTAGATACATGTAATTTGTACTTTTTGCATAAAGTCATAAACTTAGAATATTTGAGAATTTTACGAGGGAAAATAGTATCAATTAGTGGAATTGATAATTGTTCAAAACTTAGAACATTATTCTTACAGTCATGTAATTGTATTAGTACATTAGAACCTACAATCAGAAAATTAAGTCTTGATAAACTTAATATTGAAAATTGTACCAATCTGAAAGCAGATGAAACTTTAAATAAATATGTCAAAAGTATATCAATAATATAATTCTTATTTTTTGATGAATAGATTGTCAAAATAAGTAGCCATAAACGTGCAGATAAGATTATTTGCTCTTACAAATGGCAGTAGATTAGAGTTTTAATTAAATCTATCTCTAATCTGCTGTCATATATTGTAAATTAAGGTTTATTCATTTCTATAATCCATAGTTTTATCATGTCTCAAACATTTCTGACGGAGTAAAATATACTTCTGTTCAATATCATTCAGCCTGTGATTTTCACGTAAAATAAAGAATGAGGTTACGATGCTGACTACCCATATAAAAAGGGCTACAAGGATGCAGAATTGTTTGATATACCTGAACCCGACATATCTGTCAATCCAAGACCAAAATTTCTTGAAGGTCCAAAGAATCCAGCCTTTAATGGTAGTAGGTTTTACCGGTGCTTTTGACATGTTATGCCGTTCTGCTACAACATCAAGGATACGGTTCATTCGTTCTATGTAAGGGATAATCTTAAGATATTGCTTGTTCGTGTCCGCTGTCAGTGCAACAGCGTTAAGGCTGTTCTTTTGTATATCCGTACATAGATTGGCAATCTTAACCAGTAATTCTTCTGTCTGGGCATCGGACTTTCCGGTTTTCAGTTCCTCGTATGCTTTGCTCAATTTATCTAATATATCATAGAACAAATTCCTCAGCTGGATAAACTGTCTGTCTCCACTGCTATCCATATTGTGGCCACCGGTTTTACTTACAGAGGCAATTTCACTCTTTATAGAAACAAGTCCGGCTTCTATCCGGTTAAGTTTGTCCGTATGTCTATCCAGTGTAGTCTGGATTTCATCAATGGAATCATATTCTTCATCCTTTAACGGTTTGTTCTTTGCCATTGTTACCTCCTTCTGCCTTTTCGTGGTACATATTTGTCTTTTTCTTCATCACGTTTGTTATCGTCGCTGCTTCCACCACCGCCACCTCCTGTTTCCGGTGCCTGATGTGGCTGAACTATCAGTTCAATGGCGGCTCCAACTATTCCAGATCCTATTGAACTGCCACTATCGGTTACGCTTTCTACATTGCCAGCAGCCATAATTTCCTGATTGGATTGTGCATTCTGAATATTCGGGCTGTATTCCGGAGTGTCTACCGGACAGGCTTCCGCATGAGCCATATCCTTTGAGATATTCATGTCAGATCCGGTAAAAACGGAGTCATGTTTTCTGATATCCGATATAGCGGTTTTTTCCTGTCCATAACTGCCGAACTTCCTTCTTAAATTTCCGAACGACAATTCCGGATCCACTTTCTTTCCGGCAAAAGAAAGATTTTCTGCTGTATATACGATACCACGTACATTCCCGTATTCATCCCTTACCATGGTTATATCGACACCTTCTGATTTCAGCCTTGAGATATATTCTTTCCATGAACTGGCTTTGTCAAGAATAGGGAAAGCTATGTCCATTATATGATATTTGACCTTATCCTTTCCGATAAGTCTGTCTCGGTTTACATCTTTTTTTCTCTTTGATGGAGCAGAAAGTCCGTATTTTGCCCGGATAGATTTGCAGACATTTACTGAACGTGCATAGTTGCTGTCGCATGTGATAGCCTTTCCTTCGTTGTCTATACGACTGTAAGCGATGTGTACATGATCGTGTTCTTGATCAAGATGACGGTAGCCGAGATAGATAGTGGGCGGAAATTTCATACGCTGCATGTATTCCTTGCAGAGTTCCGTTATAAATTCGTCAGTCAGCCTTTCCCGGTCTTTGGGCGAGAAACTGATTACCAGATGTCCCATCTTGTCCTTTATCTTGGAAGAACTGTTTACCCATTGGAGATTGAAGGCAGCAACCACAGTCCGGTTTGAGGTTGTACTGACTCCATTGGAAAAAATCACTTTGGCATTTTTCTCTTTCATGCTATTGAGGTAGTCAATCAGACCTCCGGCTGATTTTCCTTTCATTATTTTTGCATTCATCGTTATCTCAGTTCACTTAATTTATTCAACACTTCATCTATCTTTTCTGACAATAGCCTGTCAGCTGCTGCCACATCCTCATAGCCTGCAATGTGCGCTTCGTGTGCCAGCTGGTTCAGGTTGTTTGCCATTCCTGCGAGCTTCCTGAAACAATCCATCATCTCCTGGGAGAGCGGTTCGTTTATCTTACCGTTTATTGCCAGATCATAGACTATGGAGGAAAGTGAAGCCTTCATCCTGCGGCTTCTTTTTTTTAGTTTTTTGAAGTTCAGTTCATCAAAACCGACCTTTATAAAATGGCACTTTTTCTCTGCCGAATCCTTTCGAGGGCGGCCTCCTTTTCTCCGTTCTGAATCCTTTCGGGGTGTGGGTACAAATTCTGTCATGTCCGTTTGTTTAAGGTCATCCAGGCGGAGCCTTCCGACATTCAGTCGGTGGTTTTTTGGCACAAAAAACCTATCTTGCTCCCACACCCCTTAAAAAAGTGTCCTACTTTCTGAACAGGATGTACAATGCTACGGAAGCCATTATAACAGGCTATTGTACAATATTCGTCGTGGATGACGGATTTATAAATGGAGTTTTATCTGTGCCAGTGTACCTGTGCTTCTTCATAATATGAGTGGTCTCTGGCTATTGATTCAAGGACTTTGTGCAGATAGTCCAGTTCGTGGTGCTCCAGGCATGGAATGGCTCCGATTTCTATATTGTATGATGCTATCCACCTGTATTCGCTCCACTTCTCATAGTCTTTTCCGGTACGGCTTACTATGGAGTCAAAATAGGCATTTACCTGTTCTATCTGTCGTTCCGACGGTACACTATCTTTTCCTTTAGTGTGTATAAAGGAAATCATGGAATCAACGGCATTTGCCAGTAAAGGATCAACTTCAGCGAGTACCTTTTTGAGTTCTTCCTGTTTCATTGTCTTAACTTGTTTGGAGAATATGTCAGCTCCGGTATGAACCGTTGCCAAACCTGATGGGCACGACCATTTCAATAAGCCGGTCGGCGATACGTTCCTCATATTTTTCCTTAATCTGTGAAAATGTCAGATTTGTCGTAAAAAGGGTGAACAGCTGTTCCTCATACCGTTTTGTTATCAGGTCTATCATAGGGGTAAGACAATTGCCGAAACTGATGATTTCCTTCGGGTCTGTCCCGAAATCATCTATCGCAAGGATTGGAAGTCTGGCTATCCGAGCCCATTCCTGATATTCGTCTTTGCACCTGTAAGCCAGTTCCCTTGCATTCCACAGCGATACGCTATAACTGGAATTGGTCTGCGGATGGCGCAAGTTCAATGAATTTATCAGGGTACGGATGGCTTTAAGCCATGTGGTTTTTCCATTTCCGCACATTCCGCTGAAAAACAGACCGAACTTTTCGGAATTTCCCGTAAGGAAACGTGCAATCTGTTCACGTTGGCTTTCAAATTCTTCACAGGTTGTGAAATGTCTGCACCGGTATTCGACTTCTGCCTGGTATGCGGCCAGCAGCATATCCTTTGTCTGTCCGTAGGAATATGGCAGCCTAAACCGGCCAATCGTAATCTTCCGGTGAAGTAGCTGTGATTTCAGTAGCTCTACGTCCACTGTTGACTCGTTTTGATTCTGCTCTTTCATGTTTTAGTCTATAATTCATTTTAATGTTCAGCCAGTTGCGGAAATGTTTCTGGATGTCTATTATTTCCCTCTTGTCGGATGACTTCATTTTTTGTTCGGCAAAGAACATTTTCAGGTATTCCAGTACAGTTTCACGGTCTATATCGCTTCCCCGTTGAAGGATCACTGAGTCCAGCCAGACAGCATCATTTGCAAGAATCATTTCCAGTTCATCCAGTTCCAATTTTCCGTTGCTGACATTATGAATATTATTATTATTTCTATTTTTATCTTTTATATTAATAGGGGACAACGGCACCGACATCTTTACCGACAAGTTCTCCGACAACGGCACCGACAACTGAGAAGTACGGTCAATTATGGTATATAAAGGCGGATTCTCCTTTCCAGTCCCGGCTGTGAATGAAATCAGACCTCGCTGCTGGAGTCCGGCCCTGGCCTTTACAATATTCTGCTTTGTTGTCTGAAGATCGGCACTGATTCTTTCCGTATAGCCTGTAAACGGCATCTGCCATCTGGCGGAATTTGCCATATTAAGAAGATAGAAGTATAAGATTGTTTCTGTCTTGGAAAATGCCCTGTATCCGTTATCCCTCCAGAATAGACTGAACAATTCATACAGGTTCATAATACAGGCTATTTAAGTAGGTCTTTTTGGGTCACATAGGCGATTGCCTGCCGGTCCACTTCTTCCTGTGGTGCTATGCGTATCCTGCGGAGCCATTGATCAAGCTCGTCCTTGTCAAAGAAGCACAGTTTGCCGTTTGGTTTGTAGAAAGGAATCTCCTTTTTCATCATCAGTTTATGCAGATAAGACTTTTTCATCCCCAGATATTCGGCAGCTTCTACCGTTGTCAATAAATTGTTTGTCATATGATTCTATTTTATAATTATTATTTCCGTTTCAACAGCAAACAGGTTTTTGAATGCTTTTTCTTTCCTTTTGCTCTGTTGCAAAATTATGCCTATTCCCAAGTGGAACAATGTGTACGATTTGTGGTTGGGGACAAAAAACAAATAAAGCCATATTGTTGCTAATCAACAATATAGCTTTATTTAATTTGTTAAAAGATGTATATCTCTGTGGTCGCTCTGTAATTCTGTGTGGTCACTTCACAGATTTTGCTTTTTCGATGGCTTTTTCGATAGCCTTGACGAATTGGGCATTGGTTTCTCCTGTTCCGGGATTGAGTGCATCTCTATAATGGGATTTGTAGTATCCGGGACTGATTTTACACTGTTCCAGCATGTGTTGTATCCACTCCTTTGCTAACGACTCATTCATTATCTCTTTACTGACGACATACAACAGGTAACAGACACGGCTGTTTTCACGATGACGGACAACAACAGGTCGTGAAACTTCTTTCAGGTTCATGAAATCTACGAAATCCGTACCTTTCATGTGTTCAAACTGGTTGCCGTTGCAGATCTTGTACAGGCTGCAACAGATGGTCAAATCTACTATATCAAATAGTTTGGCCGTTTCTTTCAAGTACAGTCCTGTCATATCTTACCTTCGGATTTCAGTTCTTCTATATCTTTGATAATGCTGTCTGCAATCCTTTTCATTCGGACAACCAGCATTTCAAGGTATATCATCTCAAAAAAATAAAGTTTGGCTGTTTTCTCACGTTCTGCGGTGTAAAAGCGGTATGTCTCATCACTCTTGGCTTTCTCTGCTTCATATCTTGCCTTTACCTCCTCGGATTCTTTTTCTATGGCCTTGTAATCGTCATCTTCAGGATTGAGATAGTCCATGCGGACACTCATTTGAGAATACCGTTTCCATAGTTGTGAAGCGGCATATGCAATAGAGTCATATTCCTTTTCAAGCGGCTTGATATGCCTGTCGCAGACTGGTTGCGGATTATAAGAGCCAAATATATCCTCGTGACTTTCATAAGTGGCAAGGAAGTCAGACGCAGCGGCAGACAAGGCTTTTGCCTGTTCCATGAGTATTGCCGGGCTGTCGTTTAACTCTTTTTCAGCTGAGTTGATTATACTGTTTATGTCTTTGTAGTCATGATAGAATCCGGAAAAAACCAGATTTTCCTCAAAGGTCAGTTCTGTATCTTTGATATATTTCAAAAGGAGCCTGTTTACTTCAAGCAACCTTTCAGTTATTTCAGCAATATACATCTTAATAGTGGGGTTATGTAATCAATACTAAAATTCCATGTCACTGAATGCATCGTCTATAAGACTGACTGCATCATCCTTTTTCTTGTTGATGATCTTCGCATATATTTGGGTTGTTTCCACCTTGGTATGCCCAAGCAGTTTGCTTACAGTGTATAAGTCAACTCCCAAAGTCAGCATCATCGTTCCGAAAGTATGCCTGCTGCAGTGGAAAGCAAGTAGTAAAGCAGACGATTTCAGATTTGAATAAAGTAAACGTAAATGGTTGGGAAACAGCAAAAAGCGTTTTCCTTTCATAGTGTACGCTACGAAAGAAATTACGTTTTTGGGCAAGTGTTCAGTTACCAAATCGTTAGCTTAGCTGTTACCGAAAACTGGGAGGTAACAAAATAATCTGCAATGGCATCACATTGCGTTGATTGTCATTATTTTGCATAGTTAAGAACGCTTATATATGGGCTAACTTAGCAACCAAAAATATAAGCGTATGAAAGTAGAAAAATTCAAGGTGTTGCTCTACCTTAAAAGGAGCGGATTAGATAAGTCGGGTAAGGCTCCCATCATGGGACGCATTACCGTAAACCGAACGATGGCGCAGTTCAGCAGCAAGCTGTCGTGTACTCCCGAATTATGGAATCCTCGCGAAAGCCGACTAAATGGCAAAAGCAAGGAGGCTGTTGAAATCAATGCCAAGATTGACAAGTTGCTGCTTGCCATTAACTCGGCATTTGATTCTCTTTTGGAGCGTAAGATTGATTTCGATGCAACGGCAGTCAAAGAAGCGTTTCAAGGTAGCGTTGAAACTCAAATGACGCTGCTCAAGCGATTGGATATTCATATTGATGATATGCAGTCGAGAATCGGTATCGATGTCGCCAAGTCATCTATGTCAACCTATATCTATACTCGTAGATACCTTGGTGAGTTTATTAAAAAGCGTTTCAAGGTTGAAGATTTGGCTTTCGGACAATTGAATGAGCATTTACCATATGAGTTTCAGGAGTATGTATTGAATGATAAAGGACTTGCTGTTGATACGGCAAGGCATTATCTGGCCATACTCAAAAAGATTTGCAGATTGGCGTTCAAAGAGGGACATTCGGAGAAACGCTATTTCGTAAATTTCAAATTGCCAAAAGAGAATAGGAAAGCTCCACGAGCATTAAGTCGCGAGGACTTTGAGAAGATCCGAGATTTGGAAATTCCGGCATCAAGAGTAACGCATAATATTGCAAGGGATCTATTCTTGTTTGCTTGCTACACTGGCGTCCCTTATGCCGATGCTGTTTCAATAACAGACGATAACATCTATGCCGATGACAATGGTGCTTTATGGCTGAAATATCTGCGTAAGAAGAATGAGCACTTGGGTAGAGTGAAATTATTGCCTGAAGCAATTGCTCTGATAGAGAAATATCGCAGTAATGAGCGCAAAGAGTTATTCCCGATGATACACCACCCTAATCTGCGAAGACATATGAAAGAACTTAGGGATTTAGCAGGGATTAAGACCGATTTGGTCTATCACATGGGGCGTCATACATTCGGAAGTCTGATTACGCTTGAAGCTGGTGTTCCTATTGAAACCATTAGCAAAATGCTTGGGCATACCAACCTTACCACAACCCAGCTATATGCTAAGGTAACACCCAAAAAGTTGTTCGATGATATGGATATATTCATCAAGACAACAAGTGATATGACATTAGTTTTATAACGCACAAGCAGTTTGAATTATGAGAAGTACATATAAGCAACTATACTATATCAACCGCAGCAAGATTAAGGCTGATGGCACAACCGCCATTATGTGCAGAGTAACCATTGATGGCAAAGCCGCAGTGTTGGCGACAGGGCTTTATTGCACTCCCGATGAATGGAACAGCAAGAAAGGCGAAACAAAGAATAGCAGAACCAATGGTATGCTTAACGAATATAAGAAACGCATTGATGATACCTATAACAGCCTGTTAAAAGTGAACGGTATCATTACTGCCGAATTGTTGAAGAACGCTATTACGGGAGTGTCAAATGTTCCAAAATATATTCTGCAAGCAGGAGAGGTAGAGAGGGAGAATCTTAAAATCCGTTCCGTACAGATTGACTCTACATCTACATATCGCCAATCAAAAATGTACCAACACTATTTGCGTGAGTATATCAATTCATTGGGCAAAGAGGATATGCTATTCACCGATATTACAGAAGAGTTTGGTAATAACTTCGTACTCTATATGAAGATGAACTACCCGCATAAGCCATCATACAGGAACCATTGTTTGTGTTGGCTGAAACGATTAGTCTATTTGGCTGTGGATAATGGCATCTTGCGTTTCAATCCAATAGACGATATCCAGTATGAAAAAAAGCCTCCGAAGAAATTGATGTATATAAGCAAAAGTCAATTGCAGGATATAATGAACCATCCTAAACTTGATCCATTGCAGGAGTTGGCGAGACGAACATTTATTTTCTCTTGTTTTTGTGGATTGGCGTATGTGGATGTACAACGATTATATCCTCATCACATAGGAACAACTGCTGAAGGACGCAAATACATTAGAACCTGCCGTAAGAAAACAGATGTAGAGGCATTTATTCCACTGCACCCGATTGCTGAGCAGATATTGTCGCTGTACAATACCACAGATGACAGCAAGCCAATCTTTCCATCCTTGTAGGGATATGATTTGGTTCGAGATACACGAATTGGGTTTTGCTCACCAATTCAAGCATAACTTGTCCTATCATCAATCGAGGCACACATTTGGAACCTTGCTTGTATCAGCTGGTGTTCCAATGGAGAGTATCGCTAAAATGATGGGGCACACCAATATTCGTACTACCCAGGGATATGCCAAAGTAACTGATGATAAGATTTCGGAGGATATGGATAGATTGATAGAGAAAAGAAATTCGATGGTACATGTATAGAGATTATACCGCCAGTCGCTTATTTCCGTTGCTGTTCAATAAGTTAGTACAGACATTTCTGAAAGTGAAAAGGTCAAGCGACAAGTCGTTTCGGGCAGAATCTTCCTCCTACGGAGAGTATTCAGCCCGAAAACCTTTTCCCTTTCACGTCTGTACAATGGACGCTATCGGCAACGGAAACAAACGACTGACGGAAATGTAATTAAAACACAAGAAGAACAGCGTACAGATAGGTATATAACTTGAACGCCTAAATGTACGCTGTTCTCGTTTCTATCCATAGGAGGGGATTTCTTTAGGAATCATAATAATTGGGCAGACGGTAAACTGCACTCCCTCCAGAAATATAATTTAGTTTTGTTTGCTCCTACTTCTTAGTCCCTTCCCAAAACCATCTAACAAACTGATAGGACAAACTTATTACCAAAAATATTGGAGCAAAGATATCATATAGAAGTTCTACCCAATTTCTATTAGTCCCTTCCGTATAATAGTTATATTCATCCAAAACATTGTTATACTCTGATATTATATGTTTAAATTCTTCGATTTCTTGAGGTAAGAATGTCTGATTCCCTGTTTTGAAATTTGGTAACTTAAAGGATAAAGTATCAATATATCGCCTTTCTTTGATACATTCTAAAATAGAGTCTTTATTAACAAGAATCCATGAATACATAGTTTTATAATCTTCATCAATTAACTCAATCTCCTTGGGGCTATATATTGTAGTATTAAATGTGCGATTATATATATTGGGATCTAATTCCCAATTTACCCTCCATTCAAATGTATTGATTCTGTGACTCCGTATATTTGCCTCTCGTGTGTAAAAGAATTCTCTGTTATCACTCAATATGCAAAATATACCTAAGGATGCGAAGATTAAACACCAAAAATCAAACTTCCGCCATTGTTTATCCGATATTGATGTATTCTTTACAATGAATATCCCTATTAATGTCAAAATGACTAACAAGATAATTAGGTAAAGAGGATTTATCAATAGATTTTCATACCAACTCATATTATATGTAATCAATTTGTAAAATAAGACAAAATATTATCTACCAAAGAATTGTTTCAATCGCTCAATACCTTGTTTGTGCTTCTGTGGGTTGGTCTCTTTTAGTTTGATGATGTTCTGCAACTTCCACTTAACCGATGGGTAGTTGCTCAAATCCCCTGCACAACACTTGCCCCAATCGGGTGTTCCTTCTTCAAATGACAAAATAAAGTCTTTATCTGCCTCTGTTAATGCAGCATTGACTTGTGCAATCAGATTTGTTCTCGCTTCTTCGTAATCTGCATAACTAAATTCGACATCAGACATTCCATTGAATTGCTTTTCTAAAGCGTCAGCTTGGTCAATGCTATTGGGTTGCAAAGATTCAATAATGGGTTTGTCGCTACCGAGTAGGCATAACATAAAACCATCTTTCACATCATCGAAAGATGAAATTTCCATATACTTGCAATCAAACAAATCTCGTGGATGCTGGCGACTCAATGCAGCAGTTATCTTACCACCATATAATTGTGAATATGACACAGTACGAGCTTTACATGCCATACTGAATTCTTGTTGAGCCTTGTCACACAACATTTTTTCTTCAATCACTCCGATTAGACCTCTCTTCGTGCCATTTACCTCAATCTTAACAGTTGCTCCGTTGAGTGTGCATTGCAATTTCCAAACATCATACTTCGGAACGACTTTAATGCCAGGAACAGACTTCTCTATATTAGCTTTAAGAGTTTTTAGATGTTCGTTAATGGTTTTCAAACTCTCTTCTCTTTCCTGTATTGGAATGTAGGTCAAGTCAATATCCACAGAGTAACGAGGCATATTCTTATGAAACAGATTGATGGCTGTTCCCCCGTGAACCGCAAAATCCTTGATACGATAAACTGAAGGCATAATGCGTATCAAAAGGGCTACTTGTTTTTTGTATATATCATTCATATTCGTTCAATTCTTTAGGTATTGTAATTCTATACTTCTTTATATATATTCCGTTCTCTACTAATTGCTGCTTGGATGTGCCGAGTTTTATTCTGTCTATATTCAGCATGTCGAACCAATAATGCCCTGCTTTTTCGGCCATATATAGGAAAACTCTTTTTATTCGCTGATTTTTTATATGTTCAAGCAGTGTTTGCACCACATCAGCACGCAATGAGGTTAATTGCTCCATTATATAGTATAAGTCCATGTAATTATATTGTTCTGGAGCCAAAAGCAAGCATTCCATAAAAGCTTGTTCTGGAGAAGATACTAAAACATCAACACCCTCTATCTGTAAGGTACTTGTTTGGGGTACATCAATCATTTTAGTGCTAAATGGCTTGAAATTCTTGTCAAAAGAATCACTTGTCATCCATTTGGGTATATTGGAATTATGATGGGCTACCATAAGTAAGGGCTTTCCCATCGGAACATAATGATTAAAGCCGAAAAGTTCCAATGCAGAATATGCAGCCACTCTCGCCTTTTTATTTAACTGTTCATTATAACAAGACAATGCTGCGAATGAAGATAATGAATCTCCTGTACGATACATAACCCCTTTATCTAAAGTCGCAAGCCATCCAGATTGTCGATACTTTCTTATCAACTGATCTGAATAACCATTTTTCCTTAACCAATCAGAGAAAAAGAGTCCATTCTTCTTGCCTGACATAAGCAGTTGGTTTAATTTACTTTGATATTCTAAACTCATAGTTTATAATAATCGATTAAATTCAACCGCAAAGATAGTGTTTTTCTTGATAAGCACAATAAATACGGTTGCTTTTATTCGTCTAAACTAAACCTATGGTATAGAATAAGCAATTAAAAGCAACCGATTATGACAAAGGAGTGATTATCCGCTATCCCGTAGCCTATACGCCTCCTTGAATCCACTCATAATGGTTCGTTGCACATCGGAGGTACGGTAGAGGATTTTACCACCTAC
>ULSZ01035575.1_pt1 | contig 13117 bp, 7 predicted proteins | sample 1957151 | NCBI WGS metagenome assembly ULSZ01 (sample SAMEA4835721, study PRJEB28245) | human gut metagenome | biome: gut microbiome; material: fecal sample | place: Denmark | collected 2008
TTTATCAATAAAGTCACGAGAGAATTTTAATTGGTATGCGGCACCTACTTTCATTAAACACTGTACATATTGATCAAGAGGGGTTACCTCATATCTAAGATAATCTTGTAAATCCTTAACATTTTGTTCAGCATCCTGTTGTTCCTCATTCGTTTTTGCATTTTCGCCATACCTATTGAAAATACTAAGCAGCTTCACCTTTATTACAGCATTAATTTCAACAGTTGGGTTCTTTATCATTGAAAGAGCTTTTGCAACAGTTGCATTTGGAGTCTCAAGTCGGCGCATTACTCTTATAGAGTAGGATGCACGGATATAATCAATCAATCCATTTAAAGTCTTATTCATATCCGCACAAGCAATAGGGGCTACGCTACTTTCAAGTTTATCCGTCAAATCTACTACTTGATTCCAATCGTCCACTACTTCAACCGTACCTTCTTCAACCATTTTGGGCAAAAGATATATGAGTTTCTGAAAATATAGAGACAGGTGGAATCCAACTAATATGCGCAAATATTCAATAAATACAGAGCGTGGAATACTATTCTGATATGCTAAGAGACGCATTATATCATCACAGAAAAGATTTGCCTGCTTTTCCAACAATGGTTTAATAACTATTTGTGATGATGACGCTTTAGTGTCTATTTCAACCAGTTTAATCAAATGAAGAATACCAGCGGTATCCACATCCAACGTTGAGCTATCAACTAATTTCCGGCTTACATTGTCCCAGCCGATTGAAAGATAATCTTTGAGAGCCTTCATTACTTCTGGACGCAGACTTAGCATGATGAATAACTGGTCTGCAGAGTTATAGTCACGAGTATGCCGTTGATTGCGTATTCTATAGCTTTCCAAATGAAGAGGACGCATAGAAGCGACATTCTCTTTTGCCTTGCCTCGAAATACCATATTTACAAGGCTACTTCTTAGCCAGCTTTCTATTGCTTCAGGATTTTCTGAATAACCGGAAACATCATGTTTCTCCTCTAAAATCTGGAAATACTTCTTTAGAGATTTAATATCATGAAATATTCCTGACTTTAACATGAGCTTGATACGTGCTCCATTATTACGCATGAGCATAAATAGATTCACTAAAACATTGTCGAGCGTAATAGCTTTTACATCTGATGCAAAGATATATGGGTCGCGGAAAGCTTTTTCTTCTTTGTCTATTATAGGCATCTGCATGGTTTATTCCTCCTCAGTATTCAATGGTTCAACTATCAGTTGCATATTTTTTCTTTCAAGAGAAATCTTATAATAAGACTTCTCATTATTGGTCACGATGACCTCTGTATAGGTTTCGCTTGCAAGTAAGTTCTTAAATACCTGCAACTCGATAAAACGACCTCTAAGATCGCTTATTGAAGGGCTAAATCCGTTCTTGATGTAGTATAACATTTCATACAAATCTAGCGATACAGTAAGTTGAACAGAATGGTTCTTTTTGTATCTGAAAACAAAATTGTCATGTTCATGTTCAAGGAACTCTGTAAGACGCTCATTTGTATCTACCATCAAGTCAAAGTCTTCTAGTGGAAATCTTCGATAGCTCTTTCCACTCGGGTCATTCACTCTTGATGAAGAAAGAAGCAGATGTCGAGATGAAATTCTTGGATTCCAGCAACCTTCACTACATGAGATGGCATAAGCCAAACGTTTTTTTTCAGCTAACCAGTTTGTATCATTACTGTTAAGAATCCCATAGAAATCTTTGATAGATTGATATGGCATTCGTTGCATGAAATCGACTTTTCCCTCAAAGTACTGATGTCTGATAAAGGTTTGATGACGTATCTTTAAGAACTCTATCTCCTTAGGTGACATATCATAACTTGGCTTAATTGTTAGCAATGAATTGAATTCATCTAACAATGATGTCGTAGAACGAGAGGCAAAAGCCAAATAATCAAGTTCGTTTTTGTCACGATAATACAAATCTCTATCCTTATCTGGGATTGCAACATTTGCAATATCTGTTTCTCGCAACAATTTAATGATTCTATCCTCTGATCGTAAATGAGGGAAATAAGCACTTTCTGGTGCTGTTACATTAAAATATAACCTAAGCCACTCTTCAAGGCGTATCTGTTCGTATTCTTGCTGTAATACAGCCTTTGTATAAGTATCTGAAGCTTCTTCAAGTTTAGATTTTATGTCTTCTTCTCTTTGAATGAGGGCTGGTATTTGGTCACAAGTATAATCGCGAGTCAGCATCCACGCTATCATGGAGCGCAAGTCTCGCATAGTAATGTGAACTTCTCGTTTATAAACTATGGTTCTTACAATCCATTCGAGACGAGTGATAATTTCGTTTCCTACGGCAGAATCATTAAAAGAGCTAACGTTAAAGTTAATAAAACATTTGCTCGCTAATGGGCAAGCTCTACATTTGCTCCACAGATGAGGAGACGTCAATGCCTTAATTTGTTTACGTAGTAATGAGTTGCCATTATCGTCCTTTGCTGTTACTGAACGTAGATTCAAATTGATAATCATTACGCCATCAGGAAGTTTGGCGATTCCACCTTTATAAAAGTATTCATCAATAGCATCATAGAGGAATTTATGTTCAGGAGATCCTTCAAGAAAGTCCATTAATCTACCTTCATTGATGGCAATAATACGGCCTTCTGGTGCTTGACTGAAATCGGCATTTAATCCTTCAAATGGTTTGAAAAAATCGGTTAGAACATCACTGTTCTTCATATTTTTTTCATCCTGAGAACCATCATAATTAGTCTGATATACAATCCCATTCAAGAGAATACGGGCTCCATTATGAGTGTCGTCAAAATACTTAATTTCATCGCTACATTGTTCTACCTGACGTATAAATGCCGTTTTACCATCACCGGCATTTCCTGTAATGATCAGAAGACGATATTTTCCTTCCTTAATTGCAGAAAGCAGGTCGGTATCTAACTTTGTCTTTGTATATGTCTCTTTATCCAATATGTTATTGCCTTTCCATCCTGCACGTGTTCCAGCATTTCCTCCTTGGCTTTGGCTATAAAGGCTATTGATATAATCGACTATTTGCAGCTCTTGTCCGTTATAGTCAAGGACAGCGACTTCTGTTTTCTTAGCTATTCCAGATTCTCCAATAGCCTCTAGAGACTCCAACATCTCTTTTGCTGTCTTGAAGCGATTCTCATGTCGTGTATTGATTGCCTTCATGACGAATGTTCCAAAGTCTGGGCTTATTAAAGAATTTAACGACATAATATCTGTTGGCACCTTATCTAAAATAGGTATTCTTTTGCCGGGCCAAGGATAGCTGTGTGTCAATAACTCATATAATGTTATGCCCAACGCAAATGTATCTGCACTATCTTCCCATTGCATGGTCTGCCCATTCATTAAATCAGGGGCTAAATACGGCCATGTTCCAACTTTATCAAGATCATGAACATTACTTGTAGCGATATTGAAGTCTATAAGAACAAACTTTCCACTTTTCTCAAAGATAATGTTCTCAGGCTTGATGTCACGATGCCTGAGTTTCCTGGCATGAAGATACACGAGAGCTGAAGCCATCTCATGAATGAACTTATATATTATAGGAAGAGTAAAATACTTATCTCCAAGGCAGTATTCTCTTATATCCTTACCGTTGATGAACTCCATTAAGGTGTAGAATAATCCACCGTAGGTTGTACCATTGAATTTAAAACGGACAATATTCGGATGATTAACATCCTTTAGTGCGTTAAATTCATCTATTGTAGATTGTGGACTAACTCCTTCCTTGAATATTTTGACTGCAAACATTGCTCCAGGCTGAAGAGTATGGATAGCTTGAAAAACCTTCGAGAATCCACCTTCACCCAACTCCTTGTATAGTGATATTTCAGGAGTTATCATATCTCCATTTTTCAATTCACTCCAGTCTTTGGCTTCAGGATGTTTTTCCTGTTGACCGTATTTTTTCTTAATAGCCTCTTCAAAAATATAGTCACAGATTTCCTCAATATTAGACCATCGATGGCTTGCATCTTCTACTATAATTCTACTACATACAATGTCAACCCAAGGATCTACATTAGGGTTTCGTTTACTCGGCATCATGTCTTCAGTTAATGAGCCTCCCTTTGCTTTAAGTTGCAAGTAATTTGAGAACGGTAATTCGCCAACCATAAGCTCATAGACAATAACTCCAAAAGAGTAAACATCTGAAGATGGCGAATAATCTCCAATGAGTACATCCTCTGATGTATATGGATCACGATCGAACGCATCCATGCTTAAAGATATATTTTGTTTGTCAGGCTCATGCAGCACATTATATGATAGGCCAAAATTGGCTAAGGCAGCATGTCTATCAACTTGAATATAAATATTCTCAGGACACACATTACGATGAATGATACCATTTTCATGAGCCAAAACAAGAGCTTTACCCAAGTCAAGGATAATCATAACTTTATCTTTATCTGTAAAAGTATTCCTTTGCATGGCACTGCGCAATGAATGTTCTTCCAGATAATCGGTAATAACATAGTAATGATTCCCGTCTTCACTAGTTTGGCAACGGCTTTTGATGATAAGAGGAGAGGCCGGTAATAACTCTTCACTCATCTCTGCGTTATGCACTAACTTATTGTGCCTATCGAGTTGCATAGGTGACAAGCCTTCTTTATCAAGAGCATAATCACGAACTTTATGCTTTTTATCCTGTAAAAACTTGCTATGACACAAATACTCTACATAGTCATCATTTGCTTCTAATATTTCATCAATAATATAATTGCAGACCTCTGTCTTTTTCTTCTTCTTGGACTCACTGCTACCGACAAGATATTCCATAATTGGTAATTGAAGATGGCTGATAGCATTTGCAGACTTATGAAGGCGGTCATGATCCATCAGATAGTCCACAAGTTCTTCATTTAAGAGGAATGTTTTGTTATCGCAATACGAGCCACTTTCAAAACCTGATTTGTTTTGTCCAAGAGAACTAAGGGTTACAATAGCATCCACCCAAGCCAAACCAAAGCGATGATCTTTCTTTTTTAGATAGCTGGCTAATAATTTGCTTTTGAAAGTAGCTGATTTTATCGGATTTGGCTTCTCTGTATCATTTATAAACCATGAAGTATCATTTGCTTCTATTCTTCCTTTGTAGTCTTTATTCTCTATGGCATAGATAGCATGAGGAGCTATGACTATACAATCGTATTCCCAATATTGAACTGCACCCTGTGCATTCATACTCGGATATTCTCCATTTGGAACCAGATAAAAATTATCTGGTAGCTTTAGCTCCAAGAACTTAAGGAGTCTTTCTTCTCCTGCATTAACAGGGCCCCCAGAAAATTTGGGTACATATATTTTTGCCATATTTATTTATACTTTAAGTTCTTCTTTTATTTTTTGTTCCAACTTTCTATTTCTTGTTCAATAAGAGATATAGCCAAGTTCTCATTTTCTTTTGATTTTGAATTAAAGTCTATATATTTTGCAATTAGAGATACGATATGATCATAATTGTCATCAGGATTTGGTATTAGTAAATGGGAAACTCTTTCTGGTGTAATAAAAGGAATCATTGTCCCAGTTGCTAACCTTTGAAGCATTCTAATTGCACCTTTTGAACGGAGAAAAGCAAATGCCCAATATGCTTCTTCCTCATCATTAAAAACAATTCTTATAACATGATCTGATAAGCAGCAGCCATCTAACTTGTTATCTGCTATAAAAACATTACCAAGAATACCACCATCAGTTGTGCCAGATTTATATAATAATAAGGTGCCTCTTTTTACCACATAATCATTAATATTCTTGACACCTCTTGGTGATAGCCATCTGTAATATCTCAAATTGAATTGAGTAAGTTCACTTCCTGTCATAAAAGGATAGCCGTTATCTTTATTTAGATATATATGTTTAAAAAGCGGTGGAGCAAATATTTTTGATGTTTTACTACTTAACTCGTAAGCGTTATTCGAGTATTCCTTAATAAATTCATCAACTTCAAGATTATTATTATATGCAGCAAGGCCTAACTTTAAGTCTTTCAATCCCAACACAAATGTTTTCTGTGTTGCTGGATTTATTTTATAGAGATTATCAAAATATTGTACAGCTTCATTTAGAAAATCAGCTGCTGCTTCTCTCAATTTCGCAGATTCTTGAATTAAATCATTCACCTTTTTCTGAAATGCTTCAGAAAATTTGGGAATAGGTAATGATGCAACAAAATCTGGTTCTATGTGTTGTATTACAGCACCAAAAGTACCTTGAGTCAAAAGAGAGTGACCATATTGGGAAGCTAGATATGCGTATACCAAACCGCTTTTGAGGATGTTATTCGGATTAATCCGAATAACATGCTCAGAAGCTAACTTCTGAGCATGTTTTGCATTTGTAAATGCACAGTTTCCTATCGTTCCTGATCTTGATATTAATATCCATCCTTTTTGAAGGGTCATCTGTTCTATACATGGTGTGTATTTCTTTGATGCTAATTTCACACTCTCTAAATTCGCTCGTAAAATGTCTGAACTACTTAAGAATGGAATCCCATGTTCAGGTTTTGTAACATATATACGTTTTGCTCGATTGCCATAAAAAATATTTGTAGAAACATCTTTTATAGTAAATATTCCATAAGGAGATGATTCCACCTGTCGTTTTGCAATTAATCCGTCTGATAAATGAAAACTTGCGTCGAACCTTAACCCTTTTTGACGACTCATAGAATAGTTTATAACACTTGTTTTCATGCTTGTCCCTCCAAAAACTTTTTATAGGCTGTACTTATTTTAGGCAGATCATCATCAACATGTTTTACACGTTCTGTACGGTGACGTGCGATAAGTTCTCCATTATGATTATAACTGGCCCATTCTTTCTTTTCTACAAAAAGAAGTTCTGCACCATCATCGTCTCGTTCATAAATGACATTGCCTCTACGGTCTTTACCAACCTTTTCTGCAATTGCCATAAACACATCATAAATTTCATTGTTTGGATCAACTAAGCGTTCCAATGCTGTTTTCTTCTGAAGGAAAAGTAACGAGGCTTGCACTCCGACTTGTGGAAGGAATGTTTCTACAGGCAAGTCGATGCTTGCAAGTAGCTTGAAATGTTCTAATATCCATTTACGGACAGGTTCTGTATTTGGATTACCAAGTATTCCATCTGGCAATACGATTCCCATTTTTCCTCCTGGTTTAAGAAAATTATAGCACTGTTCAATAAATAAGACTTCAGGTGCAGTGAAAGATTTTAGTTCGTAACATGCAGAAATCGTAGAAGCAACTTCAACTTTTGAACCAAAAGGAGGATTTGTAAATATGCAATCAAATTTTCCCATTGCATTATCCAAAGAGTAAGCACTGTCACATTCATCTATATCTCCTTTATGTTTTACACTATTTGCAACAGATTCACTGACTTTATCCACATCTGGTAAAGTGCCATTAGGATATTCCAATGAATTAATATTATAAATATTTGAATGTCCATCACCTGCCATTACCATATTCATTTTTGCAGCCTTTTTTAAATCGGGATCAAAATCGAAGCCGAAAATCATGTTTTCTGCATATTCTTTCACTTTTACATTTACCGCATCAGAATTAGCCTTTGCTTCAAGTAATGCACCATCCAATTCTGGAAACATATTTTGGGTTATCTGTTTGCGGACATGATCAAGTACCATAACTATGAAACCTCCAGACCCACATGCAGGATCAAGTACACGAGAATTAATTGTAGGATTAATAATCTCCACCATACACTTTATTACGTTTCGAGGAGTAAAGAACTGACCGGCCTCTTGTTTTAGCGTGTTGCTAACAATTGTCTCATATGCAGTACCCTTGACATCGACTGTAGCATCCAAAAAGGAGTATTTTGCGATTTCAGACGCAACATAAGCTACTCCATAATCAGATAATGAAATCTGTTCATTTCCAGCAAATACCTCCTTAAATATTGCATCGGTTTTCAACTGTTCAAAGATAGATTTTATACGCTTTGCCACAGCCTTTTGACCTTCAATGGTATTCCTTTCCTTTACACCGACCCAAAATTGACGATGATACGATTCATTGCGTTCTGCACAGAGGTATCTGCGCTTCTCATCATAAATCTTACAGAAGATGAGATTTAGAAGTTCCCAAAAGGCATCTTTCTTTCTTCCTTCATTTCCGTAGATATAATCATGGCAACGTTTGAATGTTCTGATTAACGAATCGTTTGCAGGTTTACGAGGCTGAGAACGGTCTCCTCTACGTTCCATATCTTCAATGGATTCATCGACTCCTGGAAAATCTGCAATATCGACAATCTTCTCATTGCCGACAGCATCTTCTATTCTTTGACTGAAATGAAGTTCATCACCATTAGTCCATAATCCGAAATCACAGGAAGATGCACGTAAAGCATAATTCAATGTGCTTTCAACACCTTTCTTGGAATCGGCAGCTTTCACTTTGGTATCGCAAACGATACAAATGCGTTCAAGATTTTCAAGTTCTTTGGCAGAGCCTGCACGGAATATGGCAAGATCGACTGTAACACGTTTACGTTTATCTTCATCGTCTTGGAAAGAAAACGTAAAATCTCGTTTCATGTCAGACATTTCAAATCCATATTCTTCATTCATTTGAAGGATTACTGATTGAAGCATCAGTTCCTTAGCATTTGCCTTTTTCTTGTTCCCAGTTAGGACGCAGATCAGTTCATCATCGTTCAGAACTATCTCATCTTTTATCTCTTCAGCCATATTGGTTATTTCTTTTCAAATTAGTAAAAGTACTATGTTCTTTTGAATTCGGATGAATTATTTCTCATCCATGTTGGTCCATTCTTAGAAGTTCATTAACATCTACTTCTAAACATTTTGCAATCTCTATGAGATTCTCCAAGTTGGGCTGTGCTGAGTTTGTACACCATTTTGAAACAGTAGCAGGGTCTTTCCCGAGTTGTTCTGCAAGCCACTTATTCGTTCGTTTCTTCTCCGCAAGCACCACTTTTAAACGATTCAGATCTTTATTCTCCATAATGCTATGATTATAATATACAAAACTAATGTTTTTCTCGCAAATACATTTCTGATTTAGAAAAAATATCGCTTTTGAGACAAGAAAATGGCTTTTTTATCAATTTAGAGCATAACTAAGGTTTGAAAATGCTTGAATTATTGTGACTGATATAATTCATTTAAGCTAATTCTTTGTAAATTTGTAGATTAAATTAAAGAATTTATATGAGTAGGTATTTAATCATATCAGTATTGGCAATGTTTGTGGCCATCCCTCGAATTTGTGCTCAGTCACAGGTTCGTATGGCTTTGCCTAAGACGCAGACGATGGTTCACAATTCTCTATCCAAAAGCAGGGCAAGCAAAAGCAAAAGGGGAAATGCTCAATTTACTATCTCCAAAGACTTGCTTGCTAAGATGTTTGGATTTTGTGGAGTGTCAGTATCAAATGACACTACCGGTTTGGCTTTATCCGTTGATACCTGTGCGACGAAAAGAGAGGTGAAGAAGTCGTTGTCAGAAGCAACTGATAATGAACTTACAGCTTTGGATGTTTTGAATATGTTAGTGCCAGGAGCATTCTCTGATAAGGAAAAAGAACAATGGAAGTCTTTGCCGAAAGAAACCAGAAAGGCGATAATAGGAATGGTGTTAACTCCTGGGGGAACACAATGGGATGCCTTGAATGAGGCTCAGAAAGCTGTTATACATGAATATAGTAATGGGAAATAAACCTAACTGTCATGTGTACTAAATATAAATTCCACTGGAAAGATACTGAGGCATTTTCCAGTGGTATTATATATTCATGAATCGAATAACAATAAAAATTCAGCATATCGCCGTCGCTCTATGGAAGCAATCTTCTTTCCACGCCAGTGGCAATACTGCACATAGTCATTTTTTATATTTCTGTCTCCTGAATCAAGTTTTTTAAGGATTATACTCTTTGGGTATTTACCGTCTAATCCTAAAAGCTTGAAAACTCCAATATTATAAGCTAACGCTGCGAGCAAAAGTGAATCTTTACCATAGGGACGAAACAAGGAACATAGCTCTTTGAGGTCTTTACGGAGAAGAGCTTCTGCTTCAGAGGCAGTCATCTCGGATGAATACCTTTCTCCGGGTCGCAGTCGATGTCCATATCCAACGTAAGGATAATCTTTCTTTTTATGTAAACCCTCATAGTACCTGATACAACAGACGGCCCTTTCAAAAGGTGGAAGTTCGAAAATAGTTATGGTTTTAGAGAGTGGCTCAGACGGCATTACCGTCTGGCCGTTAACTCTCATACCAAATAAGAATATGACAAAAGTTGCTATTATCCTGAAATTCATTTTACTTTAAATTTGGTTATCTCATCAATCATGTTCTTGACATCAAGATTGACACTTACGAAGTTCTGGTACAGAATACGTTCCTTGGCATCCTTTGAAGGAAAGGTGTAGAACTTCGGTATCTGGTAGTTCTTGTAGTTTGCTTCCTCATCTGCAATCTTCTTCATGTCGAAATCAGTCTTGCAATAGAACTTGGAGGTTTGGAACTCGGCAGACTCCTGAATGTTCATGCTGTCACCACGTCCTGTCTTGGTCTTGATAAAATCACGGGCAGACTGGCCGCAGATCCAACCTGTAGGCATATCCGAAATTTTGCTTGCCGGAACAAGACTGTCCATGTTTTCATTGAGATTGATGGAGGTCTTGTCACGGTCAATAGTCATACCTTTTTTGAGCTGGACTATCTTACCGAAGATGTCGTTTGAAAGCCACTCCAAAGTTTCTTTTGCTCTTGCTGAGCCACTGACTACGTTACCCACTGTTGTGATAACTTTCTGCATTCCAACCTTTCCGTAATCGGATTCGAGCTGCGGCAATTCCTGGAAACCTAATGTGACACTGACCTTGTTACTTCGGGCGGTACCAATCAGTCGGTCTATCTTGTGAAAATAGAGAGTAGGCAACTCATCCACAATGATGCTCACAGGGATATTCTTGCCCTGACCGGTATTCACACGAGTTACAAGACGGTTTAGAATCAGAGCATTCAAGGCACCGATGATGCTTTCCATTTCTGGGTCATTCGCTATAAGCAGATAGCTCGGATTCTTCGGATCAGACACCTTCAGGTCAAAATCATCGCCATCCTTATGGAATATCCAATAGGATTCTTTGGTGGCCAGACGGGATGTATAGACACGCAGTGTACCAATCATACCTTCCAACTGTTCCATCGCCTTGTTCTTCATGGCTGTCTGGAACGGTCCTAACAAGGGGGCAACCTCTGGGTCTGTCTCCAGTACCTCAAAGATTGTCTGGTAATCCTGATTCAAGAAGGACAGGATATGGGGCATGTCGCTATATTTACCCAACCAATATTCAGGCTCCACTTCCATGCCTGTCTGGTCAAACACTCGGCCAGTAGGCTTGGGGCGGTGCGTCTTCGGCTCTGTGGTCATCTCTGCAACGAGGGGATGGCCGTCCTTGTCGTAAGGTACTTTTTTATAGTTGACAAAGAAGTAGATACAGGCAGCGAGGAAGTTCACAGCAGAAGTCTGGAAGAACTGGTCGCTACCGCCACCGCCTTCTTTCTTACCTTTCTGCAGTGATTCCAACAGAGTTTCAGCAGTTTCGCTGGCAGCAGCAAGGTTTCCGATGTACTTCTGTTGGATAGGATTGACACGTCTGGAATACTCTACATCTACAAAGTTGATGATATTGAACTTACAGTCCTTAGGAACTTTCCCGGCCTTCTGATTAATCTTATAATGATAGTATAATTTCTGGGCAAGTGTCGGAAATTTATAATCGTACACGACCATGGCAAAGCCCTTTGCGCTGTGCTGACGGATAAATGGTTCGATAATGGAGAAAGTCTTACCTGAACCCGGTGTACCGACAACCCACGTGCCACGGAAGGGATTGACAATGTTCACCCATCCTTTACGGAATTTTCCCTTATAATAATAGCGCATAGGGATGTTGACACTGTACTTGTTTTCCTGCAACTCCTGGCATTGTTCAAAAGACTCATTCTCGAAATTAAAACGGTCTTTAAGAAGCCCTTCCTTTAAGAACTTGGATATATTGTCAAGGGCTACATGTATACATATGGTGCCAATGATTGACGCAACCATATACAACCAGTAGTTCAAACTGATCGTATAGAATTTCATACCCATACTCTGGCCGTAAAGCCAAATAGACAATATTATTATAACGAGTCCACCAAACAGCGGATAGAATACCTGATGACGAGCATCAAATTCCAGATGCTTCTTATTACGTGTTCCTATACAGGTGATGCAGATAAGTATAAAGGTGGCTATTTTACTCCATATAAGGTTGCCGTCCTGATAAATATACCACCGTTTTATACGGCCATGAATATCGCACAGAATGCCACCCCAATAATCCAGTAGTTCAGGATTAATGGCATATTCGAAAAATTCCACTATCAGTGACAGATAAATCAAGTAGCGGAATATTTTATACGTGGTCTGTAGTTCTTTAGTTTCTTCCATTCAAGCGGTTCTTTAATCAATTGTATAATGTGATGATTGGTCTGATTTTATGTGCTTGTGTTTTCGGCGTTTCCTGAATGGCTCCAGAGGCAAGTGAGAACAACCATGCTTTATCGGTTTCCTGCTCCTTTACTTCTGTTGATGTCCAGTACCAGCATTCATCAGGATTGTCCTGTATCTCATCTCCACCACATTTACGGATATATTCATTAATCTTATTTCTTACTTCATACAACAGGTATAACTGAGCAACGGAAGGGATGTAGGCGCTCTGTCCATATTGCCACATGTCAAAAACAGCTTCGGCTGCAGGCGAAGTATAGGTAGAATACATGGCATGGGTATTGCTGTTCCCATCGAAGGCTGCCAGGTCTGCGGAAGTATCATGCTTTATTCCAATACTATCAGAGTAGGCGCAAGGCTCTATATCTTTCAGATAGACTGCATATCCAGTACCTTCAATATCCTCTTTTTGATTGACATAGAAAACCACGGCTATGGGTGTCTTTTCCTGTGCTTTCATTTTTTCATATCTGACGACTTTTCCATCGGTACACAGGATATCTCCAATCTTCATTGAGGTATCC
>ULSZ01033926.1_pt1 | contig 13085 bp, 5 predicted proteins | sample 1957151 | NCBI WGS metagenome assembly ULSZ01 (sample SAMEA4835721, study PRJEB28245) | human gut metagenome | biome: gut microbiome; material: fecal sample | place: Denmark | collected 2008
GACGGCAGCCAGGCCGCCAATCCTTCCGGATCGAGCGTGACCAGCGCGCCGATGAACGGACGATTATCGCCCACCACCACGGCATGCTCCACAATCGGACACTTCGCAATCTCCTGCTCCATCGGAATCGGCGACACGTTCTTGCCGCCGGCGGTGATGATGATGTCCTTCTTGCGGCCCGTAATCGTAATACGACCCTCATCGTCGATCGACGCAAGATCGCCGGTGCGCAGCCAACCGTCCTCGGTGAACACCTCGGCCGTTTTCTCCGGCAGATTGTGGTAACCCATGAACACGTTCGGTCCCTTGACCTGCAGCTCGCCATCGTCGGAAATACGCACGGACGATCCCGGCGCAGGCTGGCCGACGGTACCGATCACATTGTCCGTGACGCGGGTCGCGGCAAACGGCGCCGCGGTTTCCGTCATACCGTAGCCCTGGATCATCGGCAGGCCGATGCCATTGAAGAAATGCGCCAGCGACACGTCCAGCGGAGCGCCACCGCACGCCACATAACGGATACGCGGGCCCAACGCGCCACGCACGGTGTGGTATACGGACGCCTCATACGACAGGTGTTCGGCGGTCTGCTTCATGGTCGGTTTCTCGCCAGCCTGCTGCATGCGCGACCAGTCGCGCGCGGACTCGGCGGCCTTGAGGAACAGGCGGCCCTTCCAACCCATGCCGGCCTTGCGGGAAGCCGCATTGTACACCTTCTCGAACACGCGCGGCACGCCCAGCAGGTACGTCGGCTCGAACGAACGCACATCCGGCAGCAGCGTCTTGGTGTCCGGCAGATAGCCGACCACGCCGTCATCGGAAGCGATCGACGCGTACTGGATGAAGCGCGCGAAGCAGTGGGCGAGCGGCAGGAACAGCAGCAGACGCGGATGGTCCTCGAGAATCATCTCGTGCAGCGCAAGGCTGCCGGCGCGCGTGATCGACACGAAATTGCGATGCGACAGCTCGGCACCCTTCGGCGCCCCCGTGGAGCCGGACGTGTACACGATGGTGGCCAGATCGTCGGCACGCACCGACGTGATACGCTCGTCCAGCTCTTCGTCGGACACGGTGACGCCCAATCCCTCCAGCGCGCCCATGGCATTGGCGTCGAGCATCAGAATATGCTTCAGAGACGGGCAGCGGCCAATCACGGAATCAAGACGGTCGAAGCGTTCGCGATCGTCGGCGATGGCGAGCTTCACGTTGGAATCGTTGAGAATGCGTTCGGCCTGCGCCGCGGAATCGGTGTCATAGATCGGCACATTGACCGCGCCGATTGCGGCCAGTGCGAAATCAAGCACGCCCCACTCGTAACGGGTGGTGGAGAAGAGGGTGACGGCATCCCCCTTGCCGATGCCGAACGCGATCAGGCCTTTGGCCGCGGAGAGCACGTTCTTGTGGAATTCGCCGGTCGTCACCTTGGTCCACTGGCCCGGAGCGGTTTTGCGTTCCGCGATCACGGTGTCTTCGCCGGTGCGCTTGATGCGTTCGGTAAGCAGGGAGTAGATGGATTCGTCGTCGCGTACTTCGACGGATGCGCCCGGGGTCGTGTACTCGGTGAGCATGAAGTGTTCTCTTTTCTTGCGTTTCCGCGGTTTTCGTGGGTTTGCGATATATGCGATCGCTGCGATTGCGGTGATCGGTGACGTGCTTTTCGCGTCCTGTGTCGCGCCTCGCATATCGTAAGTTACGGTGACGTAAGTCCGCATTGTAAGAAACAACAAGAAATATGGCGACGGGTTTGTTTGAACTGACAAAGTGGCACGAAACGTCAACGGAACGGGGGATTGGTACACGGATGCATCATCTCGAAAAAAGGTTTGACGCGTTCGATCGCAGGGTGTCCAACGGGTTGCGCGACGGGTTCGAGAGGGGTTGCCCTTACGGGCGAAAACGGTGGAAAATGCGGCAAAACTGGGCGGAGTGACGTTGCGAACCACAACATGTTCCGTGTACACTCAAGTTTGGCGCAACTACCCCTTGCGCCTAGGCTGTTTGCTCAACGGCGAACATTCAGCCGCCTCACTTTTCGCCGTTCCCTTGGTTTTCTGTGGTTTTGCTGTTGTGCATTTGCTTGCGAGTTCTGATGGTTTTCTAGATTTTCCCGACGATTTTCTGCGATTGCCGTTCCGTCATTGCCTTTCGTCGGTATGCCCGATACGCTTGGAGCGGATGGCGGGATTGCAAACGATTGGAAAAGGGGCATGATGTTCGACAAGCGGCTGTTTTCCTTGGCTGACGGCGTCGGTCGATTGATCGCGGCGAAAGTCGCCTGCCAATGGCTGGGCCTCGTGGCCAACATCGCCTTCGTCGTGGCCGTGGTGCGTATGCTGCAACCGCTGTTCGCGCCCGTACCGTCCGCCACCGCGCCCTGCATCGCCATTATTCTTATTGCCGCGGTCGTGCGATTCGTCACCATTCGCGCCGCCGCACGTTTCGGTAGCGAGGCCGCCGAACGCGTCAAACTCGCGCTGCGTGAGAAACTGTTCAATAAGATGCTCGCGCTCGGCCCGTCCTACGCGCAGCGCGTGCGCACCGCCGGCGTGGTGCAGTCCGCGGGCGAAGGCATCGAACAAATCCAAAGCTTCTTCGAACTGTTCCTGCCGCAACTGTGCTATGCCGTGCTCGCCCCCATCACGCTGTTCGCCGTGCTTGCGCCGATCGACCTGCCCACCGCCGCGACGCTGCTCGCCTGCGCGCCGCTCATCGTGCTCATCGTCGGCATGGTGGCGATGCGTGCTGCCCGCGTATTCAAGAAATACTGGGGCAAATACACGGATATGGGCGCCGCGTTCCTCGACAATCTGCAGGGACTTGAGACGCTGAAAACCTTCGACGCGGACGAGCGCGCCGCACGAGTCATGGACGAGAAGGCCGAACAGTTCCGCGTGATGACCATGAACGTGCTGCAGATCCAATTGCGTTCGCTCACGGCGATGGATGCCGTGGCGTACGGTGGCGCGGCCGCCGGCATCGGCGTTGCGATATGGCGATTTGTATCCGGCTCGCTCTCGCCGTCTGGCGTTTTCGCGCTGTCCGGCGTGCTGCCGCTTGGTTTGACGCCGATCGCCGCGGTATTGCTGACGATTCTGCTAGCCGCCGATTTCTTCATTCCGCTGCGACAGCTCGGCTCGTATTTCCACGTTGCGATGAACGGCATGACGTCCACGAAACGTATTTTCGCGCTGCTCGACGCGCCCGAACCGGAGCATGGCAGCAAGGAACTGCCGGAATTCGGGGCTTCCGGGCGTGGTGTCGGCGTGGAGTTTCGTGGTGTTTCGTACCGGTATGCGGACGCGGATGTGGATGCTGGGGGTGCTGCTGGTGCGGGGCCTGACGCTGCCGGGTCTGCGGGTGCCGGTGTTGCGAGTCCCCGTCGTATATCGTCCACATCGCATTCCGATATGCGGAACGCGGATGTGGACAGCGTTGATGAGGGCGGCGGCGCGGGTGACGCGCGCGAAACGCGCTACGCCTTGCGCAACGTGGCCCTCCGTGCGCTGCCCGGCGAAGTCACTGCGATCGTCGGGCCATCCGGTTCCGGCAAGTCCACAGCCGTCCAGCTGCTTGCCGGCACGCTTATCGGATATGAAGGCGATGTGCTGCTGTCCGAAATGCCATCCGGAATGCAGGACGAAGTGCTGGGCGCTATGTTAAGCAGTGCGGCGCCGGATGACAGTGAAACCCTGAAATCGCACCAAATCCGCGACCTCACCGCAGCATCGCTCACCCGCGAAATCTCCATCGTCTCCGCGCACAGCCACCTGTTCGCCGGCACCCTGCGCGACAACCTGCTCATGGCCCAGGCCGACGCCACCGACAACGAGCTGTGGCAGACGCTGGAAGCCGCGCATATCGACGATTTCGTGCGCGCGCAATCGCGAGGACTCGATATGCCGATCACGCAGGACGGCGCGAATCTGTCCGGCGGGCAGAAACAGCGCATTGCGATCGCCCGTGTACTGTTGCGCAGGTCGGCCGTCTATATTTTCGACGAGGCGACCAGCAGCGTCGACGCGGACAGCGAAACGTTGATTTTGCAAACGATTCGCGCGCTCGCCGACGCCGGCGCAACCGTGCTGATGGTCACGCACCGCATGGCGAACGCGGCCGACGCGGACCATGTCGTAGTGTTTGATGGGGGTGTCGTCGTCGAGCAGGGCGCGCATGACGATCTCATGGCCGCGGACGGCACGTATGCCAAGCTGTTCCGGGCGCAGGAAAGCGTGGAACGGGTGGGATTGTCTGGTCGCGTCGCGCCGCGCGTATCGCGTATGACTCATGCGTCTGGTGCGTTTGCCGTGTCTCGGATGTCTGGTTCCGCCGAATCGAACGCCAGTGGCGCCAAATCGGACATGCCAACAACCCAAGTCATCGCCCGCTTGCTGCGCGAAGTCGGCCCACTGCGCAAACCCATGGCCATCGCCTGCGCGTGCGGCATCCTCGGCCACCTCGCCGCCACGTTCCTGCCGGTTTTCGGCGTCGCCGCGCTGTTCGCCGCAGCTGGCGCAAAAGTCTGGAATCTCAGCCTTCCCGCGGCAATCGCAGCCATGATTATCTGCGCACTGATCCGCGGCGGCATGCGCTACGCCGAGCAATACATGAACCACAATGTCGCCTTCCGCCTGCTCGCGCTGTTCCGGTCGAAAACGTTTGCCGCGCTGCGTCGCCTCGCGCCCGCCAAACTGTCCGGCAAAGGCAAAGGCGACCTGATCGCGCTGGTCACCACCGACGTCGAACTGCTGGAAATCTTCTTCGCGCACACCATTTCGCCGGTTGTCATCGCCATCGCGACCACCGTGCTTTACGCGGTCGCATTGCTTACGCTGAGTCCTGCGATCGCTGTCACGCTGGTCATCGCGCACCTGACCGTCGGCATCGTGCTGCCGAAACTCTTCGCCACGGCGGTAGGCGGTCTCGGTGGGGATATTCGCCGCGAATCCGCCCAACTTGATGACGAAATGCTCGACGATATGCGCGGTCTCGACGAAATCATCCGATTCGGCCAAGGCCATGCGCGGCTTGCCGGCATCGCGTCACGCACGCGCTCGCTCTGGAGCCGCCGCGCCCGGCTGAGTGCCAAGAATGGCGATTTCGCAGGCTTCGGCGCGGTGCTGGTCGTACTGTTCACTGCCATCGCGGCATTGCTGGCGATGGTCACGTCCGGTACGACGATGCCGATCGCTTCCGCCGCTTCCGCCGCCGCCGCAACCATCCAGACCGTCCTTTCCGCGCCCGCCGCCCGCCTGACCGCCGCTTTCGTGCTGCTGGCCAGCTCGTTCGGTCCGACGCTCGCGTTGAGCGCGCTGCCGGCCAATCTCACGCAAACGTTTGCAGCCGCCCGCCGCCTGTTCGCGCTGATGGACGAAACCCCCGCAGTGGAGGAGCGGGGCGATTTCCTGCCGCGCTACCATGGCATGTCCATGCACGACGTCACGTTCGGCTACGGCAATTCGGGCGAGGCTCCAACTTCCGGAAGCGATGCGGATGCCCCCGAGTCATCCGCCGAGCCAATCCTCAACCACGTCTCGTTCGACGTTCCGCAACACGGCATCCTCGGCATCCAAGGCCCGTCCGGCCGCGGCAAATCGACCCTGCTGAAGCTGCTCATGCGTTACTGGGACCCGCAATCCGGCTTAGTCGCCCTGTCCGAGGTGCCACTGCCGCAGATCGACGCGCATCATCGCCGTCGCGTGCAAACGATGATGGGGCAGGAAACCTACCTGTTCGACGGCACTATCCGTGAAAACCTGCTTATGGCCTGCGACAGGGGCGATGCGGATAGGGCTGGTAATGCTGATAATGCTGGCGATCCGGACGATTCCGCGACTTCCGGCAGAGCGCTCCTTACCCCGCCCGCTCCTCCCGTTTCGTGGAATGCCGCTGATTCCGTGCTTTCCACCCGGACGCCCCTTTCTGTCGGTGATGACGTGCTGCGCGCCGCGCTCGCCAAGGCTTCCGCGCTTGAACTGGTCGACTCGCTCCCGCAGGGTCTTGATACCTCCGTCGGCGAGTTGGGCGGGCGGCTTTCAGAGGGTGAACGGCAACGCATCGGCCTGGCTCGCGTCTTCCTGCGCAACGCGTCGCTGGTGTTGTTCGACGAGCCGACGAGTCGCCTCGACGCCTACAACGAATCCGTGATTCTGCAATCGATTGACGCGTTGGCGCAGCAGGGGAGCGCGGTGCTGCTCGTCTCGCACCGCGATTCCACCATGCGCATCGCGGACCGCATCGTGCGCATGTGAGCTGGCGCGTGCGGATTGCGAACTGATGCGGCGAGCCGATGCGTGCGAACTAGCGTGTGAATCGGCGTAATGCGGGGCCTGGTGAGGTGCCCATGCCCATGCGGCCGCATACGGACGCGCCGCACGTCCGCAATGTGGTCGTATGAAAATCGCATGTCATTCGTGTTTCCTATAGCGCGCGCGACGGCGTACGGAAGCGGACGAATCGAAAGCCATGGTCGCAGGTAAAGCAAGAAAAACGGACGAAACCGACGAAATGTCGACGGAATCGAAATCATAAGCCAATGAAACAATCATGAAAATAAGGTTGCAAATTTAGCAAAACCGACTTTTTGGTAGGTTATAAGATTCAGTTCGCGTGAAATCGAAATGGGAAATCGTTAGTATCGATAGCAAACGATTATTTTCGACGAAAGGCTGGCGATGGCCAACAACAGGAACGAACTGAACAAGAATCTGGCGCAGATGCTCAAGGGTGGCGTGATCATGGACGTCACCACCCCCGAGCAGGCGAAGATCGCGCAGGACGCGGGCGCATGCGCGGTGATGGCGCTCGAGCGCATCCCGGCCGACATCCGCGCTGCCGGTGGCGTCTCCCGCATGAGCGACCCGGCCATGATCAAGGGCATTCAGGAGGCCGTGTCCATCCCGGTCATGGCCAAGGTGCGTATCGGCCACATCGCCGAAGCCCGCATTCTGCAGGCCATCGAAATCGACTACATCGACGAATCCGAAGTGCTCAGCCCCGCCGACGACGTGTACCACATCGACAAGAACCAGTTCGACGTGCCGTTCGTGTGCGGTGCGAAGAACCTCGGCGAGGCGCTGCGCCGTATCGCCGAGGGCGCGTCCATGATCCGTACCAAGGGCGAGCCGGGCACTGGCGACGTCATCCAGGCCGTGCGCCACATGCGCACCATGAACAAGCAGATCCGCGAACTTGTCTCCCTGCGCGACGATGAGGTGTACGAGGCCGCCAAACAGCTGGCCGTGCCGTACGACCTCGCCAAGTATGTGCACGACAACGGCCGTCTGCCGGTCGTCAACTTCGCCGCCGGCGGTGTGGCCACCCCGGCCGACGCGGCCCTCATGATGGAGCTGGGTGCGGAAGGCGTGTTCGTCGGTTCCGGCATCTTCAAGTCGGGCGACCCGGCCAAGCGTGCGGCCGCCATCGTGCAGGCCACCGCCAACTGGCAGGACGCCGACCTGCTCGCGCGCCTGTCCGAGAACCTCGGTGAGGCCATGGTCGGCATCAACGAGGACGAGATCGAAACCATCATGGCGGCGCGCGGCGAGTGATCTGTTGATTCGTCGATTGCTTGATTGCTTGCAATTCCGCGAGGATTGCATAAGCCGGTCGTGTGATCGACTTTGAAGGACTCGGTGGGTGCGTGTGATTTTCGGTGCTGCACGTGCCTGCCGCTTTTTGTTGTGATGTTCGGCGATTCACCGAACGATTTGTTGAACAACCTGAATGAGGAGCATCCGTTGGTTGTAGCAGTTGAATACATTTCAAAGGAAGAGTCGGCCGACGTCGCCGCAGGCTCGGCATCCGCGAAGCACGGCGTGACCGGCATTCTGGCGGTGCAGGGCGCGTTCGCCGAGCATGCGGCCATGCTGGATCGTCTTGGCGCGCCGTGGAAACTGTTGCGTGCCGCCGAGGATTTCGACGATTCGATCGATCGCGTGATCCTGCCAGGTGGCGAAAGCACCACGCAGGGCAAGCTGCTGCGATCGACCGGCCTGTTCGAACCCATCGCAGCGCACATCGCCGCCGGAAAGCCGGTATTCGGCACTTGCGCCGGCATGATTCTGCTAGCCCGCAAGCTGGATAATGATTCGAACATTTACTTTGGCGCGCTTGACGCCGTCGTGCGACGCAATGCGTACGGCCGTCAGCTTGGCTCGTTCGCCGCCACCGCCGATTTCGGCTCTGCTACTGGCGATTCCGCCGTTTTGGTTGAGCCGGGCGAACGTGTGCCGGGGTTCGCTGATTCCGCGTCGGGCGCGGGTTCGACTACTGAGATTTCCTCCGATTCCATCGTGCTGAAGGATTTCCCGCTAGTGTTCATTCGTGGACCGTTTGTGGCCGAGGTCGGGTCGGCCGCGACCGTTGAGACCTCGTTGAGCGGCAATGTGGTCGCTCTGCGCCAAGGCAAGATTCTCGCCACGGCGTTCCATCCCGAACTCACCGACGACACCCGCATTCACGAGCTCTTCCTGAGTCTCTAGATTCCGGCTCGTCGCGCACGTCTTGCGATTTTCGCCCGTTTCGTTCGTTCGTGAGCGAAAGGGGGATTCGTTCCGTATGGTTTCCTTCCCTTTTTCGCTCATGTCTTGCGATTTTCATGCGTTTCGGCCGTTCGTGAGCGAAAAGGGGTGTGGCGCGCCGGTCCTTTCGTTTGCGTTTCCTTGATTTTCCAACGATTTCGATTTTGCGTTTGACGTGATTTTGCGCACATCCTGCGATTTTCGCACGTTCCGTCTGTTCGTGAGCGAATGGGGGTATCGTCCCGTATGGCCTTACGCCCTCTTTTGCTCACGTCTTGCGTTCCGGGCCCATTCCGCCCGTTCATAAACGGAACGTCCAATCGAAATACACAAGCAGAAATGCGGGGAATCGCACAGAAATCCTATCCCCGCTTGTCCACTGATTTATACACACTCCATGCCGCAGCGTGCCGTGCCGGCACAAAGCATCTGCCATAATCGCAAGTTATCCCCGCCTGACACGCCGAAGACACGCCGAACATGTGTATTTTCTGCGTTCTCCGACCACAACCCCGGTGCAGCTGGACATCGAATCGGCGGAAGCAATACCTTCGGACCATGAATGGTATCAACGATGTGAATGGTCCGAACGGCCAGCAGCACTATAAGCCGTTGGAGGCGCAGTCGATCGCGCAACGGCAGCAGGAGGTGTGGAACGTATGCCGCGCGTTGAAAGATCGTAACGAGTTGTATGGCGTGCTGACGCGGAACTCCGCGATCGCAATGTGGGGTGTGCCAGATCCGTCGATGGATTCGGCGCGGACGGCAGATGGTGTTCCCGTGGTTCATGTCGTGGTACAGACCGCGCGAAACCGCCGAAAAGGTATTCCGGGAGTGGTCGCGCATGTATGGAAAGGGCTGTTCGAAGAACATATCTGTCATACGCAAGACGGCATCGACGTGCTTGCTCCAGAGCCGACATGGGCTTCAATGGCGGAAACGTTGAGCGTTGATATGCTGGTCGAATTGGCTGAATCGCAGATGCGTCATGGACGGACGACGAAGGAAAAACTTGCCGTTTTCCTCGAGGGAAATTCCTTTCGTGGCCGTCGCAAGTGCCAATTGGCATTGTTGCTGGTGGAATCGGGCAGTGATTCGCCCAAAGAGACCGAATTGCGATTGTGCTTACTGTCGTATGGTCTGTCTGGTTTCGCTGTTGGATACGTGGTTTCGGGAATTTCGTTTGAGAATGGGGCTGCGGTCACGCTCGATCTCGCTGATCCGGAATTGAAGATCGGCATTGAATATGATGGCGACCACCACCGTACGGATAAGATGCAGTGGCGTCGCGATGTTTGGAAGCGCCGTCAACTGGAAAGTATGGGATGGACGATTGTCGCGGTCACCCAACTGGATTTGTCGGATGAACCGCATCGTGCCGCGCTCGCCATGAACGTCGCCATGATTCGTGCGCGTAAATCGGGTCATCCGGTTGCGTTGCATACGCCGGTTTCCTGGTAGAAATGCTCTCTTCGCGGCTTGAAAGGCTGATTATGTCGAGGCTGCCGCATTGGTGATTTGGCGCATCCTATGCTGGCTCGTGGTCCTGTGTGGCGGGGTGCTGTTTCCTCTGCATTTGATGAGGGTATTGCTGGTTCTGTTTTTATGAGATTCGTGGCTTTTCGCTCACGTCCTGCGATTTCGTCCCGTTTCGTCGTTCCGTGAGCGGATGGGGGTATGTTCCTCTGTGTTGTGGCCCCCTCTTTCTTTCACGTCTTGCGATTTTTGTCTGTTTCATTCGTTTGTGAACGGAAGGGTGCATTCCGCTTCGGTTTGTCCGTTGCTGTTTCCTTTATTTTCCAACGATTCCGATTTTTGAAGGAGAGGCTTTTCGCTCACGTCCTGCGATTTCGTCCCGTTTCGTCGTTCCGTGAGCGGATGGGGGTGTTCTCCCGTCCTGCACCACCCTCTTTCGCTCACGTCTTGCGGAAAATTGACTTTCGTCCGGATGTGTGCGAAAAGCGATATCGAATGAGGGCGATTCTGCCAGTCGAGCGCCAGTCGATCGCAAATACATGCGTATGTCTGGATTTGACAGAATCGCAAAAGTATCTAAGATTAAAGATATCAAATGGTACACGGTTGTACCAAATACGTTCGGAAAGGCAATGACGTGCAGATCCATACCAGCAAACCCGCCGTACCCAGCAAACCCGCCGTACCCACCGCAGCCGCTACACTCACCGCAACCCCCAAACGCCAGCCCTTCGCATGGCCGAAACTGCTGACGGAAAACGGCCGCGGTATCGCATTCGGCGGCGACTACAATCCCGATCAATGGCCTGAGGAGATCTGGGACGACGACATCCGCCTGATGGAAAAAGCCGGCGTCAACACGGTCGCCCTCGCCATCTTCAGCTGGGACCGCATCCAACCCACCGAGGATCGTTGGAATTTCGGCTGGCTCGACCGCATCATAGAAAAACTCGGCAAAGCCGGCATCGCAACCGATCTGGCCTCCGCAACGGCCACCGCGCCGCTGTGGCTGTACGAAAAGCACCCCGAAGTGCTGCCGCGCGACAAGTACGGCCATCAGGTCAACGCCGGATCGCGCCAGTCCTGGAGTCCGACCAGCCCGGTATTCAAGGAATACGCGCTGACCCTGTGCCGCAAACTCGCCGAACGCTACGGTAGCAACCCGTACGTGACCGCCTGGCATATGGGCAACGAATACGGCTGGAACAACCGCGAGGACTACTCCGACAATGCGCTCGAGGCCTTCCGCGCATGGTGCCGCCGCAAGTACGGCACCATCGACGCGCTCAACCAGGCGTGGGGCACCACCTTCTGGGGTCAGGAGATGAACGACTTCGACGAAGCGCTCATCCCACGGTTCATGGGCGCCGATTCCATGGTCAACCCCGGTCAGAAGCTCGATTTCGAGCGATTCGGCAACGACATGCTTCTCGACTTCTACAAGGCCGAACGCGACGCGATCGCCGAAATCTGCCCGGACAAGCCGTTCACCACGAACTTCATGGTCTCCACGGACCAGTGCTGCATGGACTATGCCGACTGGGCCAACGAAGTGAACTTCGTCTCGAACGACCACTACTTCCACGAAGGGGGTGAGATGCACCTTGACGAACTGGCGTGCTCCGACGCTCTCATGGATTCGTTTGCGCTTGGCAAGCCTTGGTATGTCATGGAGCATTCCACTTCGGCGGTGCAGTGGAAGCCGCTCAACATGCGCAAGCGCAAGGGGGAGACGGTGCGCGATTCCCTTGCACACGTTGCCATGGGCGCCGACGCCATCAACTTCTTCCAGTGGCGCGCGTCCGCATTTGGCGCCGAATCCTTCCACTCCGCCATGGTTCCGCACGCGGGAGAAGACACGAAGCTATTCCGTCAAGTGTGCGAGCTGGGCGAAACGTTGCGAACATTGGCCGATGCGGGTGTGCAGGGTAGTGAGCTGGAACGCTCCGATACGGCGATCCTGTTCAGCGCCGAATCGGAATGGGCTACCCGTTCCCAAACCCTGCCGAGCATGAAACTCAACCATTGGCACGACGTGCGCGACTGGTACCGCGCGTTCCTGAACGCGGGTTCGCGTGCTGACATTGTGCCGCTGAAATACGATTGGAGCGATTACAAGACCGTCGTTTTGCCGACCGTCCTGATGCTGAGCGCCGTCGATACGCGGCGATTGGCCGATTTCGCGGCGGCCGGCGGCAGGGTGGTGGTCGGTTACGCGACCGGCCTGATCGACGAGAATTTCCACACGTGGCTCGGTGGCTACCCGGGTGCCGGCAACGGCCTGCTGCGCGATATGCTGGGCATCCGCGGCGAGGAATTCAACATCCTCGGCAGTGGCGTGGAAGGCGAGCCGGAGGCGATTCGGCTGGGTGCCGGCGGTGAGGTTGCGCTGGAAGATGCAGCCGCGCTGAACGGCGCCACGACCCGCCTGTGGCAGAACGACGTGACCGTTACCGGCGATCGCACGCAAGTCCTCGCCATGTACGCAGGCGAGGAGGCCGACGAATGGGAGCTCGACGGCATGGCCGCGGTCACCCGCAATCCGTACGGCGCGGGCGAAGCGTATTTCGTCGGTTGTGACCTGGACGTGGCCGATTTGACGAAGCTGATTCGGACATATCTTGCGGCACCGGCACAATCGCAGCAATCGCAAGCCAATACCGACGTTCTGCACACCGTGCGCAAGTCTGCCGACGCCGCGTTCGATTTCTATCTGCCGCGTGGCAAGAAGGAAGTCGAATTGCAGGGCGTCGAGGGCGAGCCGGTCGTCCTGTTCCAGACGGAACGGGGTGAGGAAAACGGCTCGTATACCGTGCGCCGCAACGGGGTTCTCGTGGTGAGGCGCTAGAATCGCCCCTGTAGCAGGGATACTGGGCAGTATTTCGAAGCGTATCGGGGGAACCATGAGCGAAGCGAGACCTTTCGCGTCTCAAACCGGCAAATCGCCATCAGAAAAGAAGCGCGTCACTTTGCGTGACGTGGCCGAAGAGGCCGGAGTGTCCCTCAAAACCGCGTCGAACGTCATCAACCACACCGGCCGTATGACCGACGCCACACGCGAAAAAGTGCAGAAAGTCGTGGATCGGCTCC